>Ga0207416_1001279_pt1 | contig 35059 bp, 30 predicted proteins | sample PaiPotPPM11metaG_FD_184107 | JGI IMG/M metagenome (GOLD analysis project Ga0207416, IMG submission 184107) | Iron sulfur acid spring bacterial and archeal communities from Banff, Canada, to study Microbial Dark Matter (Phase II) - Paint Pots PPM... ...
CCACCCTACCCTCCCCCACAAGGGGGGAGGGAAAAGAGCGATGGCGGAGATGATCGAAAGGTCGGAAACCTTCGGCCAGACCGCACTGCCCCTCTCCGGCATTCGCGTGCTCGAATTCTGTCACACCATCATGGGCCCGACCGCGGGGCTGATTTTCGCCGATCTCGGCGCCGACGTGATCAAGATCGAACCGGCCGAGGGCGACGCGACCCGCCGCCTTCCCGGCTTTGCCGCGGGCTTCTTTCCGGCCTTCAACCGCAACAAGCGAAGCCTCGCCATCGATCTGAAATCCGACGAAGGCCGCGCGCTGATCCACCGGCTCGCGGCGACGGCCGACGTGGTGCTGGAGAATTACGCGCCGGGCACGATGGACCGGCTCGGCTGCGGCTACGACGATCTGGCGCAAAAAAATCTGCGGCTGATCTTCTGCGCGCTGAAAGGATTCTTGAGCGGGCCCTATGAGCACCGCCCGGCTCTCGATGAAGTCGTGCAGTTCATGTCCGGCATGGCTTACATGACCGGGCCGCCGGGGCAACCGCTGCGCGCCGGCTCGTCGGTGGTCGACATCATGGGCGGCATGTTCGCGGTGATCGCGATCCAGGCCGCGCTGCGCGAGCGCGAACGCACCGGACGCGGCCAATTGGTCAAGACCGCTTTGTTCGAGGCAACGAGCTTTTTAATGATGCAGCACCTGGCCGCGCAAGCCGTGACCGGCCGCGCGCCACCGCCGATGCCGGCGCGCGAAGGCGCCTGGGGCGTCTACGAGCCGTTCATGACCGCCGACGGCGAGCAGATTTTTGTCGGCATCACCAGCGACCGCCATTGGCTGCGCTTCTGCGAGCATTTTTCCCGGCCCGATCTGCTGGCGAACCCGGCCTACAACACCAACGAGGATCGCGTCCGCACGCGGCCGCAATTGCTGCCGATCGTCGCCGAAATTATCGCGCAGCATAAGCGCGCTGAGCTCACGGAAGTTTTCGACCGTATCGCCATTCCGTTCTCGCCGGTCGCCAAGCCCGGCGACCTGTTCGACGATCCGCAGCTCAATGCCGGCGGCCGCATGCTCGAAGTCGACTTGCCGAACGGCAAGCGAGCAAAGATCCCGCGCATGCCGATGGAAATCGGCGACCACGATCTCGCGCTGCGCCGGCAGCCGCCGAAAATCGGTGAACATTCCGCCGAAATCCTCGCCGAGCTTGGTCTTGCGCCGGCCGAGATTGAGAGCCTGACTAAGAATAAAGTGGTTGCGGTGAAGCCCGAGGGCTGAGCCCGAAAAATATCAGGGACGAAATGTCATGAGCGATATCCCCTCAGCCGTGCGCATCAGCGAGGAAGGCCCGCGCGAGGGCTTTCAGATCGAAAAAGGCCCGATCCCGACCACGCGCAAGATCGAATTGATCGATGCGCTGTCGCGGACCGGCATCGACCACATGCAGATCGTCTCCTTCGTCAACCCGAAGGCGGTGCCGGGGATGGCCGACGCCGACGAGGTGGTCGAAGGAATCGCGCCGCGGCCCGGCGTCGAATACACCGCGCTGTGGCTCAACGAACGCGGCTTCGAGCGCGCGCTGATGCACGACCGGCTGGCGCTGGCCGGGTCGATCACGCTCGTGGCGTCCGAAAAATTCTCCAAGCGCAATCAGAACCGCACGGCGGCGGAGCAGCTTGCCGGGCAACATACGATTGTCGAGAAGTACAAAGCCGCGGGCGTTCCGGTGGAGCGCGGCATGGTCATGGCTGCGTTCGGCTGCAATTTCGAGGGCGACGTGCCGGTCTCGCGCGTCGTTTCGCTGGTGCAGCAGATCCTGGACGTCGCGAAGCAACACGGCGTGACGCTCAAATACATCACGCTCGCCGACACGATGGCCTGGGCTAATCCACTGAGCATCAAGCGCGTCGTCGGCACGCTGCGCGAGCGCTGGCCCGATGTCGATTTCGCGCTGCACCTGCACGATACGCGCGGCATGGCTGTTGCCAATGCCTTCGCCGGCCTCGAAATGGGCGTGAAGCGCTTCGATGCCGCGGTCGCGGGACTGGGCGGCTGCCCGTTCGCCGGTCACGCCGGCGCGGCAGGCAATATCTGCACCGAAGACCTTGTGTTCATGTGCAACGAAATGGGCATCAAGACCGGCATCGATCTCGACGAACTGATCGCATGCGCCAAGCTCGCCGAAGATATCGTCGGCCATCCACTGCCCGGCGCGGTGATGAAGGGCGGCACGTTGCAGAAATATCGGGCTTAGCTCTGTTCCGTCACCCTGAGGTGGCCGCAAAGCGGCCCTCGAAGGGCGACGGCCGAGGCGCTCGGGCCGACATCCTTCAAGGCTCGCTGCGCGCGCACCTCAGGATGACGGATTCAAATTTTCACTTCTCCAAAATCTTCCACACGCCGCTCGATGTCGCGACGACGCGCTCGCCGACTTTGAGCATGCCGCGCATGAAAATGATCGAGCGGGTAATGCGCACGATCTCGCAATGCGCCTCGACGAAATCGCCGATCTGCACCGCGCCGATATATTGCATGTTGAGCTCGATGGTGGCGTGCGGTTTGTTGCCGGTCGCCCGCATCGCCGTCATGCCCATGGCCTGATCGGCGAACGTCGCCAGCATGCCGCCATGCACGATGCCGATATGATTGCTGTGCTTGTCGCCGGCGACAAAGCCGAACTTCGGGTCGCCGCGGCGCCAGATCGGCCCGACAAGCTCACCGAAATTATGCGCCTTGACCCGCTCCCACCCGGCCGCGGCCGGGTCGAAAGTTGCCGTCGTCGTCACTCTATCGTTCATGCCTTTGCCTGTGCCGGGTTCGGGCGGCGCGCGGCGAGGCGCCGGCCAAGATCGGGAATAAGCTTTTCCGCATTGGCGCCGGCCGTCAGCGCGCGGCCATTGCCGCCGAGCCCGCGAACGGCTTCCGTATAAGCCGCGACCTCGCTCGCCTCGCGCACCGCCTGCGGATAATCGGTGGCGAACACAAGCTGCGAGAAAGCCAGTTCATCGAGACCGAACGACACCCAATCCGCGCCCCATTCCGCCGCATGATCAGGTCCGGCCCAGCCGGCGATGTCATAAAACATCCGGTGATCGAGATAATGATCGAACGGTTTCTGCGGCTCACGCCCATGGCGGGGGACTTGCGCCGTGCCCCATTTGCCGCGCTGCTGAAAGCCGCGAATGCGGCCGAGATAACGGCCGATGCCGCCGGCGAAATGCGAGAAATGAATCTTCAGCGTCGGCAGCTCGTCCAGCAGGCCCGAATTGATGATGCGCACCGCCGCCGTCATGAGCGAAAATTCCCAGCCCAGCATGCGGCCAAGATCGTCGGCGTCCATGCGGCCCCATTGGATGACGCGCGGCAAGGGGTGAATGAAGACGTAGAGATTGAGATCCGCGCAGGCTTTCCAGAACGGCCGCAGCATCTCCGAGTCGAGCGGCTGATCCTGCAATTCCGAACCGATAACGACGCCGGGAAAGCCAAGCTCGACGGCGCAGCGCTTCAATTCGGTCGCAGCTTCCGCCGGCTTGAGCGCCGGCACATGCGCCATGCCGATGAAGCGGCCGAGATGCGCCTGTTCGGCTTCGCGCATGCGGTCATTGATCAGCCGGCAGGTCGCCAGATCGGGCTGGTCGAAACCCATCCCGCAGGTGAGCACGCCGGCGTCGATGCCCGAGGCGTCCATCACCCTGACATGCTCAGCCAGATTGGAAAGCAGCGGATTGAGCAGATAATTCGGATTGCCGTCGCGATCGAGATCGACCGTGACTTTTCCGGTATCGCCCTTGAGCAATTCCGGCGGCGTGTAGTGTTGCTGGAAGTCGACCAGCATTACGTTTTCTCTACCCGTCATTCCGGGGCCGAGCGAAGCGAGGAGCCCGGAATCCATAGGCCCGGCGCTGGGCGTATGGATTCCGGACTTGCCGCTTCGCGGCAATCCGGAATGACCGCAATTGATTTACATGATGGCAAATTCATTATTGCGGCGGTCGGTCACCAGCATCGAGCCGGGATAATGCGTTATACAAAATTCCGGCCGCACCGCCATGATGACCGATTGCGGCGTCACTCCGCAGGCCCAGAATACCGGAATTTCATCGTCATGCACCGGCACCGCGTCGCCCCAGTCCGGCTTTGAGATATCTTTGATACCGATCAGTTCCGGCTTGCCGAGATGGACCGGCGCGCCGTGCACTGAAGGGAATCGGGTCGTGATCTGAACGGCGCGAATGGCGTCCGCAGGCTTCATCGGCCGCATCGACACCACGAGCGGCCCATGGAACGGACCGGCAGGCAACGTCTCGACCGAGGTGCGATACATCGGCACCGTGCAATCGCAGGTCATGTGCCGCAATTCGATACCGTCATCGAGCAGCGCCTGTTCAAATGAGAATGAGCAGCCGATGGCGAAAGTCACCAGATCGTCGCGCCAGTATTTGACGATATCGTTCGGCTCGTCGACGAGTTCACCCTCGCGCCAGATGCGGTAGCGCGGCAGATCGGTGCGGATATCGAGATCCTCGGCAATGGCCGGGATGCGCCAATCGCCCGCCGCCGAAACGCCGATCAGCGGACATGGCTTTGGATTGCGCTGGCAGAAATGCAAAAAATCCTGCGCCAGCTTTTGCGGCAGAATGGCGAGATTGGCCTGAACGAAGCCGGGGGCAAGACCCGACGTCGCTCCGGAAAGCCCATTCCGCCGGCTGGCAAGCCGCGCCGCCACCCCGGTCTGCAGCGTCTGCGGATTGTCCCGCGGGAGTGTCGCCATCGCCATTATCGGCTCCTGCATGAATCTTGCCTGAATTTGCCGCGAAATTCCGCTGTAAAACTTCGCTGGCCGTGAAATCGGCTGCCTATTTTACCAGCAACCACGCGCGAGAACATACGCCGTCCGCGACGATCTTACACGGAGAGGGCTGAAAGCGGGTGTGACGGGCCGCGCGAATCCGGTTGAAACTGGCATCAACTTCGCGTTTGCTAGTGGGCGCAAAAAAAACGCGTCAGAAGCCCGCAAAGGGACTGCCGGGGAACGTATGGATCCAGAGGGAGAAGTTCGATGGTTGAAAAATGGAAAGACGCGCCGTGGGCGGAAGATTTCTGGTACCGCGGCAAGCTCACGCGCCGTAGCCTCGTCGGCTGGGGCGGCGGCGCGATCGGCGCCATGATGCTGGTGCCTGCGCCGTGGCGGACGGCCTTCGGCGCCGCCAAACCTTACAAGGTCGGCTCGGAACAACCGCTGTCGGGCGCCGGCGCCGCGGGCGGCAAGACCGCGATCGTCGGCCTGCAAATGGCGGCCGACCGCATCAACGCCAATGGCGGCATCAACGGCCGCCCCGTCGAGCTCGACATTGTCGACGACGAGAGCTCGCCGGCCGTCGCCCGACAAAAAACCTCGAAGATGGTACAGGACGACGAGATCGACGTTCACGTCGGCGGCTTCCTATCCAACATCTGCCTCGCCTGCATGCCGGTCTGGCAGGACGCCAAGATCGTCAACATGATCAGCGTCTGCCTCGACACCACACTGACCACCTCGGCCTGCAACCGCTACAGCTTCCGCCTGCACGACTATGCGCCGGCGCAAGCCGTCGCCTTCGCGCCGACGCTGACCAAAATGGGCAAGTCCTGGCACATCGTCTATGCCGATTATTCCTGGGGCCAGTCGACGCGCGATGCCTACGTCGCCGAGATCAAGAAGAACGGCGGCGAAGTCGTCGGCACCACCGGCATTCCGCTCGGCACCGCCGACATGGCGCCGTTCCTGTCGAAAATCTCAGGCAATTTCGACGGCTTGTTCGGCATTTTCTTCGGCAAAGACGGCGTGACGCTCGCCAATCAGGTCTACGATCTCGGCCTGACCAAGAAATACAAATGGGCCGGCGACGGCTCGATCTCGGAATCGACCAATCTTGTGGCGGTCGGCAATAAGCTCGAGGGCTTCACCGCCATCAACCGCTACATCCCCGTGTTCGACGGCGTGCTCAACACGCCCTACCTGCATCGCTTCTTCGATGAGGGCAAAAAGCGGCTCGCCAAAGTCGATCCGTCGGGTCCGCTGCCCGATAAATACGTGCAGTCGAACTACGAAGCGCTGAACGCCATGAAGATCGGCATGGAGAGGTCGAAGTTCGACACCCGCGACGATTCGATGAAGCTGATCGAGGCGCTCGAAGGCCTCGAAGTAAAAGAGAGCGACGACTTCCCGCAAGGCAACAAGACGCTGCGCAAGGAGGACCATCAGGCGTTCCTGCGCGAATTCATCTTCACGATCGGCGGCGGGACCTATCACCTCCAGCAGGTGGTAGACAAGGACAAGACCTTCGTGCCGCCGGCCTGCAAATTCCAGTCGGCGTAACGCAACCGTCCAAAAAGTCGTTACGTGAGCGCACAAGTGTTGGCCGATGCCGACTCCCCGGCGAAGAACCGGGGAGCGGCATCGGCGCCGATCCTCAAGACCGAACTGTTGACCGTCCGTTTCGGCGGGCTGGCGGCGCTATCCGGGATCAATTTCGAAATCGCGCGCAATGCGGTGCATGCCATCATCGGGCCGAACGGCGCCGGCAAGAGCACCTTCTTCAATTGCCTGACCGGCGTGCTGCGTCCGACCTCCGGCCGCATCGTCTTCGACGGCGCAGAGATCACCGGCCTGCCTTCGAACGCGATCTCGCAAAAGGGCGTCGCGCGCTCTTATCAGATCACCAACATCATGCCGAATGCCACGGCGCTGGAAAACGTGCGCATCGCCGCGCAATCGCGGCAACACGCCTGGAACATGATTTCGCATCACGGCGCGCTGGCCGACATCAACGACAAAGCGGAAGCGGCGTTGCAATCCGTCGGCCTGCTGAACAAAGCCGAGGAATTGGCCAGCAATCTTTCGCACGGCGAACAGCGCAATCTCGAAATCGGCATCGCGCTTGCGACCGAGCCGAAGCTTCTCTGTCTCGACGAACCGACCGCCGGCATGAGCCAGGGCGAGACCGACGCGACCAAGGAACTTGTCCGGCGCATCGCCCAGGACCCGGCCAAGAATCTTACCATCCTGATCGTCGAGCACGACATGCAGGTGGTGATGGAGCTTTGCGACCGCATCACGGTGCTGAACTACGGCGCAATTCTTGCAGAAGGCAGCCCGGAGGAAATCCAACAGAACCCGAAGGTGCTGGAGGTTTATCTCAAGACATGAGCGCCTTGGCCGCCGAGAGTCCGACGATTGCGCCCGCCGACAGCGCCGAGCCGCTGATCCGGGTCGAGGATATCCATACCTATTACGGCAAGAGTCATATCTTGCACGGCGTCTCGATCGAGGTCGGTCCCGGCGAAGTTGTCGGCCTGCTCGGCCGCAACGGCGTCGGCAAGAGCACGACGCTGAAAACCATCATGGGCCTGGTGCGGCCGAGCCACGGCACAGTGCTGCTCGACGGCAATGCGATTACGGGACTGCCGCCGCACAAGGTGGCGCGGCTCGGCATAGCCTATGTGCCGGAAGACCGCCGCATCTTCCGCCTGCTCACGGTGATGGAAAACCTGCGCACCGGTTTCGACCGCCAGGGCGTCACCGAAGAAAAGCGCCGGGCTTTGCTCGACAAGGTGTTCACGTTTTTTCCGGTCCTGGCGGAGCGACGCAATCAAGCCGGCGGCACGCTGTCGGGCGGCGAGCAGCAGATGCTCGCAATCGCGCGCGCCATGATGATCGAGCCGAAAATCATCCTGCTCGACGAGCCGACCGAAGGCCTGATGCCGCGCATGGTGTCGCAGATCCACAACATTATCGACACGCTGCACAGCGAAGGCGTTGCCATTCTCCTGGTCGAGCAAAACGTGCCGCTGACTCTGGCGGCGAGCCAGCGCGTCTACATCATGGAGAAAGGGTCCGTGCGCCACCACTGCGCTTCGGCCGAGATCGACGCCGCCCACCCGATCGTCAAGCAATATATGGGGGTGTGAGCGATGGATGCCGTGGGCCATTTCTTCCATGCCATTCCTCTCGACCTCCTGATCATCCAGACGGTGAACGGCATTGTCGCCGGCATGATCCTCGCTCTGGTCGCCTCCGGGCTGACGCTGATCTTCGGCATCATGGACGTGGTGAATTTCGCCCACGGCGAATTGTTCATGCTCGGCGCCTATATCGGCGTCGTCATCGTCGCGGCCACCGGCAGTTTCTGGCTGGCGCTGATCGGCGCCGCCTTGATCGTTGCCCTCATCGGCGCGGCCTTGCAAATCGTGACGCTGCGGCCGCTGATCGGACGCGATCCGCTGAACACGATCCTCGCCACGTTCGGCGTCTCGCTGGTGTTGCAGAATTTTGCGCTATGGTGGTTCGGACCGACGGCGCGCCGGATTCCGGAGCCGCTGGGCTCGTCGTTCACGCTGTTCTATCTGCAATATCCCTGGTACCGCATTTTGATCGCCGGGCTCTCCGCCGCCATCATTGGCGGCTTCTGGCTGTTCCTGAAATACGGCAAGTTCGGCGTCTGGATACGGGCCACGGCGCAGGATCGCGTCATGGCGCAAGCGATGGGTATTCCCGTCCCGCTGGTCTATACCGGCGTGTTCGCCATCGGCGCCGCCATGGCCGCGGCAAGCGGCGTGCTGTTTGCGCCGCTGGTCGGCGTCAGCCACACGATGGGGCTCGATTGGGTGCTCAAGGCTTTTATCGTCGTCGTCGTCGGCGGCATGGGCAATCTCGGCGGCTCGATTGCGGCGGCGATCTTCATCAGTCTCCTTGAATCCTACGCCGCGATCTGGGTCGACCCGTCACAGGCGGTGATCGTGTCCTTCGTCGTGCTGATCCTCACATTGTTGTTCCGTCCCACCGGCTTGTTCGTACCGACACCCAAATGACATCCGTGCCGCTCGATAAAGTGTCGCCGTTTCGCAAGATGAGGCTGAGCCACGCCGCCGTTTTCTGGATCGGCTTCTGCGCGATCATGGCGCTGTTGATTATCGCGCCGCTCGTGCTGCCGGAATTCTGGCGGCGCTTTCTCACCGAAATTTTGATCTGGGGCTTGCTGGCGATGTCGTCCGATCTCCTGATCGGCTATACTGGCATGATCTCGTTCGGCCACTCGGCTTTTTTCGGGCTCGGCATGTACGGCGCGGCTGGCGCGCTCATTGCCTTCGGCCCGCCGAATCTATGGCTGGCGATATTCTTTGGCCTTTCCGGCGCGGCCGGCGCCGCTTTGTTCGTGGCGTTTTTCTCCATCCGCCTGCGCGACATCTATTTCGCCATCACCACGCTGATCTTCAGCCAGATTTTCTACGTCATCATCTTTACTTGGACGGCGGTGACCGGCGGCGAGAACGGCTTGATCTTCAGCCGCCCGCATCTGTGGATCCCGCTCCTCTATGACGCGCGCTTCACCTCGACGACCATGCACTGGTTCGTGCTCGCGATAGTGACGGCGTCCTATCTGATCCTGCGCCGCGTCACGCAGTCGCCGTTCGGCATGGTGCTGCAATCGATCCGCGAGAACGAGTCGCGCACGCGCGCGATCGGCTATGCGGTCGAACGCTACAAGATGGTGGCGGTGATGCTGTCCGGCCTGTTCGCGGGCTTGGCCGGCGTGCTCTACGCCGTTCAGAACCAGTTCGCCGCGCCCGATTTCGTCTACTTTCTGACGTCGGGCGACACGGTGATCTTCAACGTCATGGGCGGCATCGGCACGCTGGTCGGGCCGATCGTCGGCGCCGGCTTCTTCCAGCTCATGCGCGATTTGCTGTCGCGGATCCTCGGCGATCAGTTCCCCTATCTGATCCCGCTCGGCGTCATCTTCATCGCGATGATCATCTTCCTGCCGCAGGGGATTCTGGGCTTCGCACGACGGTGGCTGAATAAATAGCGAAGCGCGGCGCGGCAACTCAGGTCGGCGTCTTCCCCAGAAACGCCTGCAGCGCGGCCGTGTCTTTCTTGTCCGACTCGAAATCTGCGGCGATGCGCTCGTAGAAATGCGCGGCGCCTTCGTAGAGCTCGTGCGCGGTCGGGTCCTCGCCGACGAAGCCCGCGATCTCGTGCATTTCGGCGACCCAGCGGTAGGCCTTCGGCGGCATCATCGATATCTGCCGCTTGAACCAGGCGAACATCTCCTTCTGGCTCGATTGCAGCTCGGCGAACAGATCGTCGGCATTGCCGGCGCGCGTCGCCGCCAGCATCATTGCCGCCCCGATCGCCTGCGTGCCTTTGGTGATGCCGGCATAAGACATTTTCAGCGCCGAAGCCGCGCTCATCGCGCCGTCGAGCACGCGAATGTCGAGACCGTAGTCGCGCAGTGTCGCAAAACGCCTGGCCGCGGCGCCCGACGTGTAAAAGCGCGGGCTACCCCCCACCCTACCCTGCCCCGCTTGAGGGAGGGGGGTCGGCGGCTGGCCGATGATGCCGGCGTCGGCGAACGGGCATCCGGTCGGCGCGATGGCCGCAGCGACCCGCTCCACCGTCTTCGGATTGATGGCGTTGCAGTCGACATAGACCGGCTTGGCGTTGCTCGCGGTCAGCGCCGGCGCGAAGTGGTGCACGAGCGACAGCGCGTCGCCGGGCGGCAAGATTGAGAGAATAAAGTCGGACGACGCGATCTCCTCGTCGCTCGCGCCGGCCATGCCCGCGGCTTTTGCCCGCGCTTGCGTGTCCGGGCTGCGGCCCTCGAGCGAGGTGAGTACTTTGAGCCCGTTGTCGACGAGCCTCTTACCGACGGCCGCGCCCATTGCGCCGGGCGCGATCACTGCGACGACAGGAGTCATGATACCTCAGGCTGTAGCCGGATTGAGCGCAGCGAAATCCGGGGATGGAATGTTGAGCCTTTCGGCCGTTCCCGGGTTTCGCTGCGCTCAACCCAGGCTACTTGCTGACAATAGCACTTTGCAGCCGCCGCCGCAGCGCCGGGAGACTGCCATCAGCGCTGGGCTGGTACACCACGCTGTAGCGCGACACGCTCTTGGCGAACGCCGCCGCATCGGCCGGCTTCTTCACCTCGAAGGAATCGAATCCGGCGCGGACGAGGAACTGGAACTGATCGCGCAGCACGTCGCCGGTGGCGCGCAGCGTGCCGCGGAAGCCATATTGCTCGCGCAGGAGCCGCGCCTGGCTATAGGCGCGGCCGTCGCGGAATTTTGGAAATTCGAGCGCGATCAGCGCGAGATGGCCGAGCCACGGTTTGAGCTCGGCGACGCGCTTGTCGTTCGGCCACAGAATTCCCAGCGAACCGTCGCGGCCGATCAGCGCGTCGGCCTCGGCGAGAAAGCGCTTCGCCGGCACGATGACCGGGGTGCGCTCGGGGATCGGCTCGTCGGCGGCGACGCGGACATAGCGGTCCTCGACGATCTTGCCGTTTTCAACGAGCGGCATAGACGCGCTCCCGGAACGGCTCGACGCCGGTGCGCTTCACCGTGTCGATGAACAATTCGTCCGGTCGCTGCCGCAGCTCGAGATAGGCGGCGGCGATGTCTTCGACGACATCGGCCACTTGCGCGTAGGGCACGGCGGGTCCGATCAGCGTGCCGAGCACCGCGTTCTCGTCGGCCTTGCCGCCGAGCGTGATCTGATAAAATTCCTCGCCGTTCTTCTCGACGCCGAGAATGCCGATGTGCCCAACGTGATGATGGCCGCAGGCATTGATGCAGCCGGAAATGTTGATGTGCAGCCGGCCGAGATCGCGCTGCAAGTCGAGGTTATGGAAGCGCCGCGTGATTTCCTGCGCGATCGGGATCGAGCGCGCATTGGCGAGGCTGCAATAGTCGAGGCCGGGGCACGAGATGATGTCGGAGACGAGATTGACGTTGGGCACGGCGACGCCGATGCCGTCGAGCGCACGCCACAGCACCGGCAGGTCGCGCTGCGCGACATGCGGCAGCACCAGGTTCTGCTCGTGGCCGACGCGGATTTCGCCGAACGAATAACGGTCGGCAAGGTCGGCAATGGCGTCCATCTGTTCGGCGGTGGCGTCGCCCGGCGTGCCACCCTCGGGCTTGAGCGACAACGTCACGATGGCGTAGCCGGGGGCCTTGTGATTGGCGACTGAATTGCCGACCCAAGTGTCGAAGCGGCGGTCGGCTTTGCGCGCGGCTGCGAATTCCGGCGGATTGTCGGCAAGCCTTTCGTAGCGCGGATAGATGAAGCGGCCGGCGATCTCGCCGACGACGGCATCGTCGAGCAGGAGCGCGCCTTCCTTGATGTTCTCCCATTCGGCATCGACTTCCTTGGCGAACGCTTCGGGGCCGAGCTCGTGCACCAGAATCTTGATGCGCGCCTTGTAGATATTGTCGCGGCGGCCGAACTGATTGTAGGTGCGCAGAACGGCCTCGACATAGCTCAGCACGTCGCGCCTGTGCAGGAACGGCTTGATCGTTTGCGCCAGGAACGGCGTGCGGCCGAGCCCGCCGCCGACCATGACCTCGAACCCGGTTTCGCCGGCTGCGTTGCGGTGCATTTGCAGCGCCAAGTCGTGGATGCGCAACGCGGCGCGGTCGTGCGCGGAGGTCCCTACCGCGATCTTGAACTTGCGCGGCATGAAGGAAAATTCCGGATGCAGCGTGACGTGCTGGCGGATCAGCTCGGCCCAGACGCGCGGATCCTCGATCTCGTCGGGCGCGACGCCGGCCCATTGATCGGTTGTCAGGTTGCGCACGACATTGCCGCTGGTTTGCATGCCGTGCATGCTGACGCTGGCGAGATCGGCCATGGCGTCCGGCAATTGCGCAAGTTTGATCCAGTGGTATTGGATATTCTGCCGCGTCGTGAAATGGCCGTAGCCGCGATCGTATTTGCGCGCGACATGCGCCAGCATGCGCAATTGCGCGGACGACAGCGTGCCGTAGGGAATGGCGGTGCGCAGCATATAGGCGTGGAGCTGCAGATAGACGCCGTTCATCAGCCGCAGCGGCTTGAATTCTTCCTCGGTCAATTCGCCGGACAGACGCCGCGCGACCTGATCGCGGAACTCAGCGACCCGCTCGGTGACCAGCGTGCGGTCGAATGCGTCATAGACGTACATGGCAGCCGTGCCTAGGCTTTCTTGATGGCCGAATGAGAGCGCAGAGCTTTACGCTTACGCGTGATCTCTTTCGAGGACTTTCCCGGCCGTCACGGGAAGCTCGATCGTCGGTCCACCGAGACGGATCAGCTCACGCAGGTTTCCGGGGCGAACATGGCCGCCGGGAAGAAGTTTCACCGGCGCCACATAGGGGCCGACCGCGCCGAGATCGTCGGCGAGTGCGACAGCCATGAGTTGCTGCGCGCCGGGGCCATCCGTCGCGACGGCGGCGCTGCCGAGCTCGGTGGTCCAGCCTTCGGCATGCCGATAAATCACGGCGCCATCGCCGACGCGATTGGCGGTGACCACGACCGGGCCGGTCACTTTGATTTTCTTCTGTTCGAGCGGCGACGTCATCGAAGCCTCATTTCGCAACTTGCGGGCCGAGCGCGCCCACCGGAAAGAATGTTATTCTATATATGATGGTTTTTACGGCCGCAAACAGTAGTATATTCTATCAAATATCTAATTCGTAAGAGAAAAATAACGCACCTTATCCCTTGGTAGGAGAAGATGTGTTTTGCCCGGCCCGGCGGATCGACCAGCGGCGCGTTCAATGCGCTTGACCGGGCGCTGGGCCGACCGCGCGAGACTTCGATGCCGGATTGAATAACGCCAACACCGATGCCAAAAGAAACGCCCGAGGAAATGCCAAAGATATAGCAAGGAAACGCTCATGACCGCGACGTCACGCCCGCTCGATAAGCTCGCGGCCTCGGGCGACCGCCTGCCGGTCCATTACGACCGCGCGCCGCAATATGCCGGAATGATCGCGGAGAAGGACGTCGCCGTGCCGATGCGCGACGGCATCAATCTGTCGGTCGACATTTACCGCCCCCAAGCCAAGGAAACAGCCAAAGAGAAATTTCCTGTTCTGTTGGCGTTCGCGATCTACAACAAGGATCTGCAAGGGCCGGAGGTGGCGCAGGCGCTGCCGCCGCAACCGGCGTGGTCGTCGCTCTGGGCCGGCCCGTTGGAAGCCGGCGACACCAAGTTCTTCGTGTCGCGCGGCTATGTCCATGTCATCGGCTCGCCGCGCGGCATCGGCAAATCCGATTCCGGCGGCTCGCGACAATGGGACAGCTACGACCTGATCGAATGGATCGCGCAACAGCCGTGGTGCGACGGCAATGTCGGCATGGTCGGGATTTCAGGCTTCGGCGCCGAGCAGCTTTACGTGGCACGACAGAGCCCGCCGCACCTCAAGGCGATTTTTCCGCTCGACCCGCGCGGAGCCTACGGCACGCTGGGCAGTTTTCGCGAGGAATATCCCGGCGGCGTGATTCATCTATTTCGTTATCTGCTCATGCATCTCGCCGCCATGCACGGCGCGAAGGGCAAGCCCGGAACCCTGCCGCCGGAGAAGGAAGCCTTATGGCAGGCGGCAATGAACAATCCCGACTACAGAATGTATCCGCATATCTACAACGTGCTGGCCCAGAAAGGGCAGCATATGCCGCCCTACTTTGCGGTGCTCATCGAACCTTATGACAGCGAAGTCGTGGTACAAGAGGCCGAGGAAAGCTTCAAGAACATCAAGGTCCCGACCTACACCGGGTCCGGCTGGTACGCCTACACTTACAAGACGCATCTCAACGGCGCGCAAAACTATTTCGAAAAAATCGCGTCACCGAAAAAGTTGATGTTCGGCGGGCCGGCGCATCACGAGCGGCCGTTCCACGCGCTGCACGGCGAGATCCTGCGCTGGCACGATCATTGGCTCAAAAACATCGACACCGGGATCATGAACGAGCCCGCGGTGCGATACTGGGTCATGGGCGCCAACGAATGGCGCTCAGGCTCCGACTGGCCGCTACCGGAAACGCAGTGGACGAAGTTCTATCTTAATAGCTGGGAGCGCCTGCAGACGGCGCCGTTCGTGCCGTCGAGCGCCGACGACGAGCTGCCGCCCGACGCCTTCGTGCAGATGCCGCCGACCCAGACCAATGCCGTGCAACGTCTTCGCTACATGACCGACCCACTGCCGGAAGATGTGCTTATCGCAGGTCCCGCCGTGCTCACCATGTTTGCCGCGATCGATCAAGACGACACAAACTGGTTCGTCATTCTCAAGGATGTCGGCCCCGACGTCTCGGTGCGGACGGCGCGCGACGGCGAGCGCGAGCTGCCGGCCGGCCTCAACGAACGCGAACTGACGCGCGGCTGGCTCAAGGCCTCGCATCGCGCGCTCGACCCGAAGCGTTCAAGACCGTGGAAGCCCTGGCATCCGCTGACGCGCGCGGCGCAGCAGAAGGTCACGCCGGGCGAAGTGATCGAATATGCCGTCGAAATTCTGGCAACGGCGAACCTGTTCCGCCGCGGCCACCGCATCTGCGTCGAAATTGCCTCTGCCGACATGCCGACAGGTGTCGGCGGCGTGACCAATGTCGAATATGTGCCTAATCACATCATCAGCAGTCGAACGACGCTGCACAAAATCTATCACGATGCGAAGCGGCCCTCGCATCTGCTGTTGCCGATCATTCCGCAGAACTGAGCAGCCGGCGGCCGCCGCTATGCGACCGCGTGTCCGGTCGCAACCGCCGCGACTTTGGCCGCGTCCTCCGGCGCTGCATTGCCGCGCCAGACGACATGCAGGTCGGGACGCACCAGGATGAGATCGTGGCCGTAGATGTCGCGCGCGGCCCGATCCTGCACGTCGAGCACTTTCACCGGCGCGCCGCGCGCGGCAATGGCGCGTTGCAGGCCGCTCGCGTCCGCCTCGGCGCCGGCGAGTTTGAGGATCGTGTAACCGTCCGGAATTTTGTCCTGTAGCGGCGTGCCGTCGTCGAGCCAGACATGCGGCAAGCGCGCGCCGGGCCAGGTGGTCGGATGATATTCGCGGAACAGATGCTCCGGGCCGCCCGGAATATTGCAGATGACGGGCGAGTCGACATAACGGTAGCCCAGCTCCGCGCCGATCATCTCGTTGCTCTTGCGCTGTTCGACGTCGGCCACCGCGGCAAGCTTCCGTCGCGTTTCGGCCCCCGCGGGCGAATTCTCGCGAATATCCGGCCGCCACATGCCGCGCCACTTGCGCCGGCCGATCGTTGCGTAGCGCGACGCGCCGACATTGCGGTCGCCGATCTGGCGGCGCTCGACCTCATAGGATTTGAGCAGACCCGGTCCGCCCCAGCCCTTCAGCGTCGCCGCAAGTTTCCAGGCGAGATCGGTCGCGTCGCCGACGCCGGAATTCATGCCGAGCCCGCCGGTCGGGATGACCAGATGCGCCGCGTCGCCGGCGATGAAGACGCGGCCCTGGCCGTAACGATCGGCGAGCAGGAGATTCTGCCGCCACGGCGCGCATGACAGCATTTCGTATTTGACCGGAACGCCGATGGTGCGCTCGAACTGCGCCTTCATCTCCTCGTCGGTGTCGACCACCGAATGCAGCGTCCAGTGCTTGGTCGAATCCTGCATGATCAGGAACGTCGCCTTGTCGTCGGCGACATGGAAGTGGCGGCCTTTGCCAGGGGTCTGGCCGGGATCTTTGCCCGAGCCATTTCCCAGCGGCAGCCGGTCGAACAGTTCGTCGCATTTGAACAGCGCCTGCCGCAGCCCGAGCAGATTGCCCTCGCCGGAGAGGTCGATGCCGAGCTCCTTGCGCACCGGACTCGCGCCGCCGTCGCAGCCGACGAGATATTTGGCGCGAATGTCCGCCGTGCGACCGTCCAGCGTCTTCACGCGCGCGGTCACGCCGTCTACGTCCTGCTTAAGCGACAGGAACTCGCAGCCGAAGCGCACGTCGATCGCCGGAATGGTTTCGGCGATGGATTTCAACAGCGGCTCGAGCGTGTATTGCGAAATAAGCTGATACGGCTCCAGCGGCACCGTGCCGTCATTGGTCGCCCGCACATTCTTTTGCGCCTGCTCGACCGAAGGATAGGTCAGGTGCAACAGCGGCGGCTCGTTGAGCGCCAGCATGACATAGACGTCCATCGGGCAATCCGGCCGCAAGCCCGAGGCGCGGATTTTCTGCGACAGTCCGAGGCGGCGATAGATTTCCATGCTGCGGGCATTGATGCGCTCCATCTTGGGCAGAAAGGCCGGCTTCTCCTTCTGCTCGATGAGCGTGCAGCGCACGCCGCGCTTGCCGAGATCGATCGCAAGAGTGAGCCCGGTCGGCCCGGCGCCCACGATCAGAACTTCACATTCCGTCATGCTTCATTCACCGCCAATAGATTCTTCGTTTGAGCATGATCTTTTCCGAAAACCGGTTTCCACTTTTCGGAATCATGCTCTATCCACGCTTTACGCCGCCGCTCTTACTTGTCCGGGACGGTCTGTTCAAGCTCGGTGAAGGGCTGGTAGGCCGCGTTGCCGCATTGGGCCGGGGTGGAATCGACAAATTGGGTTATTTCGCCCGCGAGAAACAGCGCCACCTTGTTCTTGATCTCGCTGTGGCCGTTGAATTGCAGGCACACGACATAGTGCTGACTGTCGCCAACCTGCTGGAGCGCGGGTTGCGAGATACGCGCGCCGCGGAAGTCGGCGCGGTCCAGCAACTGCTGCGACAGGAATATGGCGACCTGCTTGCGGTAGTTCTGCGGATAAAGGTTGGGATCCACCGCGGGAGGCTGGGGCTGCTGGGTGTTGAAACTGCACCCGGCGACCGCGGTCGCCAGGAACGCCGCAACGACGCCCCCGCAAAGAATAGACCTGACCGGGCGCACTTGGACCGATCCGCTCACCATCGTCCCCCCGCACTCACTATAGCAAAAGGCGTCCGGCCGGTTCACGGACGCCTTGCCGCAGCTTGCGGCCCGGTATCCGGCCGCAGCCATAGGCCTTAATCTCCCGGCGACGGCCCGCACCAGCCCGGCAGATAATTGGCCTCCAGCGATTTGGCCAATTGCAGCGCCTTTTCCAGCGAACCGTCGAAGTCATTCTCGACCGTCTTGCGCTTGACGCGCCGGCGCAGAAATTCCGCCCAGATGAACTCACTGAACGGCGTGGTGTCCTTGGCATAGCCGCCCGACCGGCGCAATTCGCCGGCCAGCGACCGGAACGGATCGTCGACCAGATCGGTGATGGATTTCGGGATGTCCTTGTAGTGCCGGCGCACGCCGTCGTCGTCGAACGGGTGCATCCAGGAGCGATTGTCCATGACGTTCCAGAACTCGTCAGGCTCGAGCCTGCTCAAGTTTGCGATCACGGTCACCGCTACGTTCTTGACCTTCTCCTCGTGGAGCGCGAGCGAGAGGTGGTGGTGATCGATGACATAATTGCGCTTTTTTGGGCCCAGGATGACCGGAATCATATGGTTGCCGAGAAACCGACCGCCCTTCTTGAATCCGATGTCCTGCCAGTGCTTGCGTTTGGCCTCAACCTCGCGCATGCCGACGGTGATCTGGGTCGGACGAAGATCGGCAATGGCGACCGTTGTCAGTAACGGCTCACGAACCATGATGTCCTCCTCAAACAGACAACCCTGCCGCACCATATCGGCACGACGCGGCGACTAAAATCAAGCCGCCCGCCGTTACCGGGGATACGGGACTGGCGTAATGTAAGCAGGCACTCGGAACGCGAACCTTGAGGTCGAGCCAATTGGGGGCGGGTGGTGAAGCGTCCGGATTAACTCTGCGCTAGAGCCCACGTCCGGCATAGTCAGGAGGACGGGTTGCCGTTCCGCAATCGCCAATGCGCCGGAGCGCAATCGCTTTAAGACCGTGCACTCATAACGGCCCCCGCCCGCCGCCGCCGTGCGGGCGAATTCATGAGCCGCCATCATAAGTCCATGCCTGCGGTCGAGCTGACGTCCGACGATCTCCGCGAGATTGAGATCGCTGCTGCAAAAATCACGGTGCAGGGAGCACGGTACCCCGAAAACCTGGCGCAACTGACCGGTCGCTAGCGGCAGTTAAAATCAAGCCGCTCGGCGCGGGCAGCGCCGGGCGGCATTTTGTTGGCAGTCACTAAAACGAGCGCTTTCGCAACGGCTTGACTCGCGCGAAAAGGCAGGCCTAGCTATGTGCCACATGGCGATCGATGTGTATCGCTATGCGGTACAATAAAAAGCCTTAGGGAGCGACGGAATGCCCGGTGACGCGGCCTCAATGGCAGTCGAACAGATTTCGTATCACGCCGCCGGCAAGCGCTTTGTGGGAGCGCTGGTTTATGACAAGCGCGTGAGCGGCAAGCGCCCGTTGCTTCTGGTATCGCCCAATTGGCTCGGGGTTACCGAGGACGCCATCAAACGCACGCAAATGCTGGCGGGTTCGCGCTTCGTCGGCTTTGTCGCGGACATGTACGGTGACGGCAAAGTGAGTGCCGGGCCGCCGGAAGCGGGCGAGCTCGCCGATGCGCTGCGCGCCGACGCCAAGGAGCGCCGGCTGCGCATAAGCGCTGCGCTTTCCGCCCTGATCAGCGAGAGCGAAAAACGCGGCATCGGCGACATGTCTCGCAAGGCCGCGGTCGGCTTCTGCTTCGGCGGCGGCAATGTGCTTGAACTCGCCCGTGCCGGCGCCGATGTGCAGGCAGTCGTCTCGCTGCACGGCGATCTGACGAGCCCGATCGCGGCTAAACCCGGTGACATCAAAGCGGCGCTGCTTGTGGTGCATGGCGCGGCCGATCCGGTGGCGCCCAAAGCGCAGCGCGATGCGTTCGAAAATGAAATGGAAGCGGCCAAGGCCAGTTGGCAAATGCTCACCTTCGGTCACCTGCTGCATTCGTTCTGCGAACCGGAAGCGAATGTGCCCGGCATTGCCGAATACAACGAACCGGCCGCGCGGCAGACCTATCGTCTGATCGATCAATTCGTTGCCGACGCGTTCGAAGGGCGCATCGTCAAGACATAAGCTCCATGGTGCGCAGGGAGCATGGAGCAACAGGGAGGTGGACATGAAGCTATCGAGGTGGGGCGTGGCTTTTGCATTGCTCGCCGGGTTTGCGGCGCCGGCAATGGCGCAGACCTATCCGGATCGTCCGATCAAACTGATCGTGCCGATTTCGGTCGGTTCGATCACCGACGTCGCGGCGCGCTTGACCGCGCAGGAGTTGCAGGGGCGGCTGGGCCAGCCGGTCGTCGTGGTGAACCGGCCTGGCGCCGCCATGGTTCTCGGCGGCACCGATTGCGCCAAATCGCCGGCGGACGGCTACACGCTTTGTCTGGTCAGCCCCGACACGATGTCGTTCAACCCGCTTACTATACCGAACCTGCCTTACGATCCCGGTAAGGACTTCGCGCCGGTCATCGATATGTACAACGTGGTCGAAGGCTTGATCGTGCCGTCAGGCTTGGGCGTCGGTTCGATCGAGGAACTCCGCGCAAAAGCGGCGGCCGAATCGGGCAAGCTGAATTACGGGACGCTGGGCGAGCGCACCACGACCGACGCGTTCCGCCAATGGCTGGGCGAGCATTGGAATACCAAATTCGTCGCGATCCCCTACAAGGGCGGAAGCGAGATCACCAGCGCGCTGCTCGGCAATACCATCGACGTCACCAAGATCGGCGTCGGCAATATGGTCAGTCAACTCAAGGACGGAAAGATCAAGGTCCTGGCTTTAACGGCGTCACATCGATGGCCGCAATTGCCGGATGTTCCGACATTCGGCGAAGCGGGCTTTGCGGCCTATCCCGGCGGTCCGATCTACTGGGGCGTGGTTGTCCCCACGGGCACGCCGGCGCCGATCGTCAAACGCCTGCATGACGAATTGCTGGCGATTTTCCAGAGCGCCAAGTTCACCGACTTCGCCGCCCAGAACTTCCTCGAACCTGCCGCCGGCGCAACGGCCGACTTTGCATCCTTTTTGAAGAAGGACCGCCAAAGTGCCGCCGTCCTGGTCGATAAATATATGAAATAAAATAGCGCGACTTCGTCGCGCAATTATCATCGAGTTGCTTTTGCGGTAGTACAAAACTGAAAATCGGCCGCAAATGCCGGTCCATGCCGGGAGGGAATGATGCGCGGTGTGTGTTTCCGTGGCGATTGCAAATTGGACTTCGTGGAATTTCCCGATCCGACACCGGGACCCGGCGATGTCATTATCGAGATCAAAGCCTCGGGTATGTGCGGCAGCGATCTGAATTTCTACCGGGCAACGGGCCACGCCGCTTCGCTCGGGCTTGGCAAGATCAGCGGCCCCGTTATCGCCGGACATGAGCCGTGTGGCGTCGTGGCCGCCGTGGGATCGGCGGTCGGCGAGCGCACCGTTCGCGTCGGCGACCGCGTTATGGTGCACCACTATGGCGGTTGCGGCGTCTGCCGACATTGCCGCAGCGGCTGGTCGCAAATGTGCGTTGACGGCAGCACCGTCTACGGCGTCACCGGGAACGGCGCGCACGCTCCGTATATGAAAGCGCCGGCCTACACGCTCGTGGCCTTGCCGGAGAGCTTAAGCTACGCCACCGGCGCGGCGATCTCCTGCGGCACCGGCACCGCTTTTGGCGCGCTGCGGCGGATGAATTTAGGCGGCGTGCATACCATCGCCATCGTTGGCCAAGGTCCGGTCGGTTTGTCGGCGACGCAACTTGCCGCGGCCATGGGCGCCCGCGTCATCGCGCTTGACGTAAGCCCCGAGCGGTTGACGCGCGCCAAGGAGTTCGGCGCCGACGCGCTGATCGATCCGAAAACCTGTGATCCGGCGGCCGCCATCAAGGCGCTCACCCACGGCGCCGGTGCCGATCTGGCGCTCGACACGTCCGGCGCCGCGGAAGGCCGGCTGACGGCGGTGCGTGGCACCCGCCCATGGGGCTCGGTGTGCTTTGTCGGCGAAGGGGGCAACGTCACGCTCGACGTCAGCCCCGATCTGTTGCGCAAACAGCTCACAATTATCGGATCGTGGACTTTTTCAACGATCATTCAAGCCGAATGCGCGGCGTTCGTCGCCGACCGCAAGATCGACGTCGAGCATCTGTTCACGCATCGCTGGCAGCTTGCGCAAGCTGAAGAGGCCTATCGGCTGTTCGATCGACAGACCAGCGGCAAAGGCGTCTTTCTCATGTGAGAGCCGCCAGGCGGCGGTGATTTTTGGCGAATTGAATTCCGGGTGAATTCAGTCGCGTCAGCCAATGTTTAACGAAGTCCTAACTCTTGCAGAGCAATCTTTGCGAATGTCCTGATTAGTGTCGTGGCTAGTGTCCCGGCTGGAGGGCCAAATGCAAAAGATTTGCTCTGTTCTACTGCTCTGCGGGGGTCTGGTTGGCGCGGCCCTGCCGCTCGCCACCATTTCGGCAAGCCCGGCACAGGCCGGAGACGGCAGCCGCATTGCAGCCGGCATTGTCGGCGGCCTGGCCGCGGGAACGTTACTCGGCATCGCCGCCTCGGGCCCGCACTATTATGGACCGCCGCCGGTCTATGTGGCGCCGGAGCCGGTCTATGGCCCGACCTGTTATTGGACGCGGGGCGGCCAACCCTATTGGGACGGTTATGCCGGCGCTTGGATCTATCCGCGGGTCCGCGTCTGCGAATAGCGCGGCGTAGATCGAGCCGCGTTGGCTACGTACGCCCGTCTAGACCATGATCCGATTAAATTGAATCGGATCATGGTCTAGTGTCCTGATTTCGAAATTCGCTAGATTAGCGGAGCCGTCGGATATTGAGTCTCGTCAATGGTTTGGCGGCGGCGCTAGCCCTGCGGATCATGCAAACTTCAGATTCGGGACACTAGTTTTTCCGTTTGAGCATGATCTTTTCGGAAAACCGGTTTCCACTTTTCCGGATCATGCTCTAGGAGTGCGCATCGCTGGGCGGGAGATCCGGCGGCCAGTGGTCCAGCCAGGTCGTCAAAGGCATGATCGGCGGCGGGACGCCCACATCCACCAGGCTTGGATCGATTGCAAAATACGCGCCGTCTTTTTCCTGGAATACGGCGGCGTTGCGGATGTCCATAAGGGTGCCGGCATGGGAGAGGCGCGCCACGCTGTGGAAGCGGAACAGGCCGGCTCGCTCCATCAGCGTCATATAGGTCCAGGTGTTGATCGCCTCGTCGATACAGTCGAGCTGCGACGTGTCGCCTTTATTGGGCAGGATCTCCAGGTCCTTGTGGGTCCATTGATGATTGGAGGTGCCGGTCTGACCTCCGACCAGGATTTGCATCAACGCCACGGCGCGGGCGATGCGTTGCCGCTCGGCCTGCGCATCCTTGGCGGGCGGCTTAAAGACTGCGACGACGCGTTGCCACGCTTCCTTGCTCAACGAGACGTGCGAGACGACGAGGCAGCCAAAGCCATGACATTCGGAGAACTCGGCGAGCGTCGGGTTGGGCGTAGCATATTGGTCGAGGTAGGTCGTGCTGAAATGGTCAGCGTCCGTTTTCACACAGGCGGATAGTGCCAATGCTGCGGCCAACGACGCCAACCAAATAAGAACCCGCACCGCATTCCTGCCACTGTTGTTGATGTACTGGGCGTGTCCCCTCCGACGGCCGGAATCTTCGACATAAGCCGGCGCCGCAACATCAAATGGATGTTGAACTGCGAGTCGCCTTTTTGTCACCACCCCCAATTCGGCCAACGACCCCAATTTGGCGCATTGCCAACTGGATTCTCAAAGACTAGCCCAGCCATCACTCTATCGATGCCCCTGACCTCGGCTGTCGCGCTCGATGCCGCCGTTATTCCGGTGGAGAAGGTCTTGTCGACAAAGACGTGATTGTACTCGACAACGCCCTGGACCGGACAAATGCCACTCTGATCCACCGGGATAGCGAGGAACGGACACAGCGGCAGCTTTCCGCCGCCGCCGGCGATTAGGCTGGTCGTGAGGGTCGAGTCCTCGAACGTCTCTATTCCCGCATTCACCATCGACCCCTTATATCGGCCAACTGCGATGCCACCTTGGACGAACCCACTCCCACCCCATAAGCCGGGAAGAGCGACGTAAGCGCGGCCCATCGCATCAAATTCTACGCCCCTCAAGACTTGCGACGCGCTGACGACACCGGTAGGTGTCGTATGCGTGATCGTTGTGGCGTTGAAGTCTCCGGTGATCAGCTCCATCACCGGTCCGACAGCGACGCCTGAGAAGACCGGAAAGAATACGCCGGCGTTGAGCGCCAAGAACGAGCTGGAATTGGTATTGGGAAAGAAGGTGCCGGGGCCGATTCCCGGGCCGAAACTATCGGCATTGGTCTTGGTCCAGCTCTCCCCGCCGCCGAAGCCGAATTCAAAGTACATGCGATCGGCGGGCACGGGGGTGGTGTCTTCGGAAATCTTGAAGGACGCCGGATGCTGCGCAACGGGATGATGGGTGGCAAGGCCGAGTTGCTTGATGTTGCTGCTCACTAGCGCTAGCGCAAAATCGCCGCCGTTCATGAACGTATCGAACGGTATCTTGTTTTCATATGTCTTGCCGCCGGTGGTGGAGGTCATCTCGACCGTGCCGCCCTTGGCCTCTTCCTTCTCCTTGTCCGAAATTTCGATCTTGGCGGTGCCGTCCTTCTCGACCTTCGCGGTCTTTTTGGCGACAGTTTTGCCCTCTTTGTTCGTGATCACGAGATGCACCTCCGTGCCGGGCGTTTCCGGTCCGGCAGGCGTTTTCGGCGTGGTATCGACGACAATGGCCCAAGCCGCGCCCGACCAGGCGATCGCGCAAAGCGCGGCCGCGACGAACAACAATTTGCGCATTGCCCACCCCCAAGCCCTGCGAGCCGCCGTCGTCACTTCGCGCGGTGCGTTCGGCGTATCAATCGAGCGGCGTCCTGCCATCGCCCAGGCCGTCCATTCAGACTAAAGCTTATCTTCGCGCCATGACCGCACAATCCCGGAGCAACAACGCATTACACATTGTTGCGGCATGTGACATAAATGCCGCGCAATCGGGCTGGTCCGGCCCTTTATCCCCAGGCGCTTGGCTCTCGAACAAAAAGCCAAACCTCGCAACGGCTTGTCGCTCGGCGCCGACCGCGCCGAGCCTTTTTAGTTGAAACTAATTAGTTGAGGCTCAACCTGAATCTGGCTTCGCGCGTCGCGCCGCTGTCGTGTGTGACAACGACGCGGATCTGCCAGAGCGGCGAGCCCCGGAACGCGGATGCCGGAATGTCGCCGAGCGTGGTGTCCGGCCCGGCGCTTTTTTGCACCGTGCCGACCGGCTTCCAGCTCGCGGGCGTCTCGCCGGCGCCGATTTCGAGCCGCGCCGATTTGAGCGCATTGCCATCCGCCGTGCCGTGGAGGCGCACGACTTGGCCGCCACCTTTTTTTACCACCTCGACGCGGCTGATGCCGGCGAGCAGAAAATAATCCTTCGGTGCTTTGAGCGCGGCCGCGGCATCGACAATGCCATAGCCGGTATATTGATCGACGCCAGGCGTGCCGACGTCGCGCGCGGTGCTCTTAATGATATTCATCACTTGCTGATTGGTTAGACTCGGATCGTTGGCGATCATCAGCGAGGCAAGCCCGGTGACGAACGGCGCGGCAAACGAAGTGCCGCTGGCGCGATAGTGCCGCTTGTCGTCGCCGACATAAGCTTGGCCCGGCGTGTATTTCGCACCCTCGACGCCGAGCATGACATCGGTGCGCCGCGCGCGCAGGCTCAGAATATCGACGCCCGGCGCGGTCACCGCGATCTTGCCCCAGTTCGAGAACGCGGCGCGCTGGTCGTCGAAGCCGCTCGCCGCAACCGTGAGCACTTTGTCTGTACTGGCTATGCCGTATTGACTGATATCGGCGGCCTCGTTGCCGGCGGCGACCACGATGACGACGCCTTTGGAATAGGCGTAGTCGACGGCCGCCTGTTCGATCGACGTGATCTTCTCCGCGCCGCCGACGCTGAGATTGACGACGCGGGCGCCGTTGTCGGCCGCATAAGTGAGCGCTTCGGCGACATAGGACGAGCGGGTGTGGCCGAAATTGTTGAGCGCTTTGAGGATCATCAGCTTGGCGAACGGGTTGACGCCGGCCATGCCGTCCTTGTCCTTCCAGCTTGCCGCGATGATGCCCGCGATCAAGGTGCCGTGGCCGTCGTAGTCCCACGGCCGGTTGTCGCGATCGACGAAGTCCCAGCCGATGATGTCGTCGACATAGCCATTGTGGTCGTCGTCGATGCCGTTCTTCGCGATCTCTTTCGGATTGGTCCAAATATTCTCCGGGTCAATATTCTGGTGATACCAGTCGAGCCCGGTATCGATCACGCCGACGACAACCGGCTGCGCATTGGCTTTGACCAGACGCCAGGCCGAGTTCGGCGAGTCATCAAAGCCGATACGCTGCAACGCCCATTGATCGGCGACGGGCTGACCCCAGGAGCCTTTGCTGACGAAATAATGATTGCTCGGCGGCGTCAGCATTCCGTCCTGCGCGTGGGTGGCAGGCGAACCGCCAAGCAGCGCGATACCGACAAGGAGTGGCGCAAGGCGCGGTCTCATTGCGCGATGCCCGCAGCCGGACCGAGCTGAAGCACGCCCGCCGGCAAGTCGGAATGCGCCGGCGGCGTATTGAAGTCCGCACCCCAGGGCGCCGGCAGCATGAATTCGCAATTGTCGACAATGTATATGAGATTGCCCCTCGGATAGCCGTCGCCCGTTCCATAGAAACTCGACCAGGTATAGGCCGCGAACTGTCTTTGGCCGATCTGAACAATCCGTAGCGTGTGGCCGAAGGTCTGCGTTGGGTCGAGCTTACCGCCCGTCACCTCGTTATAGCCGCCGCGCGTCAGCATGCTCGTGAACGTATATTGAACCTTGCCGGGCTTCGTTATCTGGTAGGTCTGCCGCTCATCCGTTGCGATTTTGGTCTCGCAGCTCCCGTTGGCCCCGGTGATGCAGGTGACGGGGTCCTTGTTGTAGCCTTGCTGCGGCTTCTTGCTGAGATCAGGTTCCTCTTTCTTTGCGAACCACGAAATCTGCTTGCCCGGCTCTTCCCGCGGCGTGTCTCCCGGTTTAACCGACGCGATATATTTGAACCCTATCGGCTGATAATCCTGGTTCGACGTGGTCTGCGATTGATTGGCCATACCCTGGTCGGGGTTCGTTGACGTCGTGGTGGTGGTGTTGGTCGGCGCACCGCCCGACGAGGCGGGTGTGCTGGACGCGGGCGGCGTCGTGTTGTCCGAGGTCGGCTTGCCGTCGGAGGGCGTGCTCTGTGTGTCGGGCGTTGTCGCGTGCTCGTTGGTCGGCGGCGGCGTATTGCCTGACGGCGCGTTAGGCGTATCGGTGTTCGCCGGCTTGTTATCGGCAGCCGCAGACTTCTCCAGCATGGAGTGAGCGTCGCGGATCTTGGCCTGGGCACGAGCCTCGCGCCTGTCGAACTCCTTCATTGTTTCGTCATAGTCGATAAATGTCTTCAGGCCCGGCGGAAGAGCGTCGTAAGCTTTTTCAAATTCGTCCCGATCGCCGTCGATCACACTGAGCATCATTTTCCCATAGGCTTCGTCCAGCTTTAGACCCTCCTCCACCGACGGCGGCAATTTGGCGCTGCCGCCAGAGTCGTCCTTCGCATGGCCACCAAAGAGCAGCCCGGCGCCGGCGCCGCCCAAATCGCCGCTCACCGATTGGACTTCATGCTCCGCCGGTTTGGCGATATCGCCGCTGACCGACTGGACCTCATGCGCATCTTCGAGCTGCAGGGTGGGAGGCTCCATATCGAAGGTGCAATCCGGCTTGGTGCCGTCGACGCCGCCGAACGGCTGCGAGCCATGGTTAAATGCCGCCGTGTAGAATGGACCGTTAAATCCGGCGTTCTCGAAGGTCGCCTGGAAGTTCACGTCATTGCCGCCGCCGGTCGCGGTGCCCTGCCCGGTCGTAGTGGCATATTGCTGGTCGTCCGTGCCCGTCACCACGCTCATCGAAATTTCTTTTTCGTGCGGATTCTTGGAGCCGCTATGGGCACCGTGGTCTTCGCTGCAGTCGACGAAATGCACCCGCAGCTTAAATGTCGCCGTGTTGCCGTTTCCGTCCTTGAGCTGCCAGGTCAGTATGCCGTCGTTGCTTCCTGTGATTGATAGCGTCCCATCCGTTCCATTGAAAAGACCGGCGGCGCCGCCCTTTTCCTTGTTGTCGCTGGTTGCACCCTGGCCGACCTGGTCGGGGCCACCCTTCAATCCGGCCTGGATCAAGTCCGATTTTGGCGGCCTAAAAGTATTTTCCTTTGGCCCCGCTCCTTTGCAAAGGGTGATCCGGTAATAGATCGTGTTCGGAGCAGCCGGATTACCGGACTCGTGCCTCGCGAGCTTCCTGCTGGTGTCGGATGAGGATACGGTCACGTGATCGTCTGGCGCCTGATCCTTGGGGACAGGATTCCCTTGAGCAACTTGTGCGATCGCCGCGCCGTTGAGCAGCGCAAACATCGCCGCTGCCATCGCAGCCTTCGTCAAAGTGTGTAGTGCTCGTCCAGCCGCTGGCGCGGCGTTAGATGCCGACCCGTAGTTGGCCGGCGCGCGTGCACCGCGCGTCCATCCAGCATTCCCTTGCCAAGGGAAGCGCTTCGACATGTCGCCCTACCGTTATCACAGCCGCTTTACAGTCGCTCGGTACTGATTTTTCGGTACTGAAATTTCGGGTGCCTGTCTGACGAAGAGTCTCGCGCTTTTCCAGCGGCAGATCAACAAAAATCAACGCCTCTGTCGCGGTAACCGCCAACCGCTGCCGCGGCCCGATCAGCGCAAAGGGCGCGGCATACTAGAGCGCAATCGCTGTATCTTGAATCGATTGACGCTCTAGCATCTTGATGGAGCATGATCTTTTCGGACCTTCCTTCGCCCGCCGAAGCAGGCTTCGCGAAGGCGGGAAACCGGTTTCCACCCCGGATCAAGTCCGGGGCAGGCTTTTTCCGGATCATGCTCAATGCGCCAGCGGATCCGGCCGGACCTGGATGTGAACGGCCATGGGCATCATGCCCTTGCCGCCTTCCTTGAGCCAAGGCGTGCGATCGCCCTGCGACGACCACAATCCCCGGCCCTTCCAGCCGCCGTTCGGATCGTCGATGCGCGCGTCCAATCCCTTGGCGTAAAAGCTCATCGGATAAGGAACGCGCAGCATGACCATCTTGCCGTCGACCAAAGCGGCGAAGCCGTCGTTCTCGTTCGCCGTCGAGATCGGCACATCTTTGCCGAGCCCGACCGCGTTGTGCTGATCGACCCAGGTGTAGTAGCTCGCCTCGGCGCTGTTGTCGCCGAGACCCTGGAAGCCGGGCCCCGGATATTTGTAGAACGCCCAGCCCTCGGGGCAGTGATCGCCGGTCGCGGTCGGGCCGTTGAGCGGGCCTTTGCATTTCGAGCGATCGAAGCTGCCGAGATGACCGCTGGCGAGCGACACCCAGACGACGCCTTTTGAATCGATGTCGCCGCCACGCGGACCGAAGCCCGGCATCGGGATGGAGTAGATTTCCGAAAGCCTGGTCTTCGGATCGAAGCGCAGCACACCGGCCCGGCCGGCGAAGACATTCATCGTGTACCAGATGGAGCCGTCCACCGGGTTCGGCATCACCGCATAGGGTCCCGATCCGGCAATGCGGGTGTCTTTGCTGGAGTCGGCCGGCTTACCGGGATCGGTGTAATCGTCGAGCTTGCCGTTGCCGTTGGTGTCGAGCACGAACGGCGCCCAGCCTTGCGCCTTTTCGGCGCTGCCGGTTGCGTCGAACACTTTGGTGTTGAGCCAGCCGGCCACCGGCCCGCCGCCGCTCGTCCACAATGTGTTGTCCTTGTCGAAGCCGAATTGCAGATGATGCGTGCCAAAGCAAGTGTCGATGAAGGTGAACTTCTGCGTCTTCGGATCGAACATCGCCAGTTGCCGCTCGTTGCTGTCGATCGGGAAGGCCTTGGCGTAGGGATTGTCCGAGCCCTTGCGGCAGAAGGCCGGCGTGCCGGGCGCGTGGTTGGTTCCCGTCATCCACAGCCGGCCCTTGGCATCGAACATGTCGTTGTGATTGTCGAACTTGGTGTCCCAAATCTGATCCATGCCCCAATAGGCCGAAGCCGCGAGCGGCTTCTCGATAGCCGCGTGTCCCGGTCCCAACGCTTCCGGCACGTCGGCGCCTTCAGGCGGCGTGATGTAGGTGACCTTCGAGGTCTTCGGATCGAGAACAGGCAGGTGATCGGTCGCGTACTCAGTGGAGCCATAAAGCAGGCCATTGGCGCCGACCGTCGGATTGCGTTTGTCGGACGAGATCAGGTCGTGAAGATAATGTTTCTCGTCGCCCCAATCCCATGTCGTGATCACGAGATTGCGCTCGATGCCTTGCGGCCGCGGCGGTTTGGCGAACGGCAGTTCGCCGTTGGCGACGCGGTCGGTCCAGTCGCCGAAATATTTGAACGGCACGCCGCCGAGCTTGCCGGCGAGCGGATTGACCATCAGCGGCGACGCCTGGCCGGATTGCACGCGCCGCATCCATGCGTCTTCACCGTTCTTAAACGTCCCTAACGCTGCGGGAATGGTGCGCGTCGAAAGCTGGCCGAGCTGATGACAGCCGACGCAGGCTTGATTCTTGATCGTGGTGAGCCAGTCGGCCTGGCTGATGTTCTCGGGGATGTCGCTCTTGCCGCCGAACTGGTCCTTATCCGGGATTTTCAGCATCGCGAACCAATAGATCGCCGGATAATATTTTGCGGCCGCCGCATCGTTCGGCGCCGCGACCGCGGTGAGACTGAGGTGCTGGCCCGGCGTGGCGTCGACCTTGGCTGAATCGACCAAGCCATAGCCGCGGACCCAGACCTGGTATTTTGCTTTCGGCAGGTCCGGCACGACGAAGCGCCCTTGATCGTCGGTCGCGACCATCTTGGCGAAACGGGTAGGGAGATCATGCGTTTCCGCGATCACCCAGACGCCGGCTTCCGGACCGTGAGACCCGGTGACGACACCGCCGATGTCGTCGCCATCGATCTTGACGGCATTTGCGGCGATGGCAGCTTGTGCCATCGCGTTTTGTGCCATGATGTTTTGTGACGTGACGTTTTGTGCCATGACGTTTTGTGCAATGGCGCTTGACGCATTGATCTGCGCCGGAATGGCCGTCCAGAGCGCGGCCATAGCCAGCGCCGCGGCATGGCAAAGCAATGCCCGTTTCATGCGATCCTCCCGGTATGTGCGGCGCCAGTGCCTTGACCGGCATTCCGATTGTTATTGTCGAAGAATCTTGCCCCAGCGCCCGTCCGCCCGCAAGCGGAAACGGGCGCGGCAAGGCATACGCAGGCTCCGGGCAGAAATGCAGAAACGGGCTGAGATCAGTTCGACGACGACTCCGCCGCGTTCGACAATTTGTCGAACAGACCGGAAATATCGCTGCGGATCGTCGCCAGCTTTGAAAACTGCTCGGTGACGGTTGCGACGCGCTTTTCGAGCTCGTCCTTGGTCGCGGCGAACGTGCTGACGCGGGAGGCGAGATCGCCGTTCTCGTCGGCTTCGAGCGTCCCGATCTTGGCGATAAGACGATCGCGAACGTCCTGCACCTGGCCGAGCAGATCGGCGACACCGCCGTTCTTGGATTCAAGCGGAATCAGCCGCGATTGCAGATCGTTGAGACGTGTCTTCAACTGGTCGAACGTCAGCATCGTGCGTTCGATCTCGTCGAGACGAGATTGCGTTGATTTGACGAATTGCGAAAGCTCCTCGACCCCCGCTTCGGTGTTGCCGGCGCCCGCGGACACCGAGAGCAATCCGAGCGCACGGTCGAAATTCCCCGACAGGCCATCGACATCCTGCCGCAGCGTCGCCAGTTTGGAGAACTGCTGTTCCAGGTTGGCGAGACCGTCGCCGAGCTTTTTCTTGTCGTCGGCGAAAGTCTGCACGCGCGTGGCAAGATCTCCTTGCGGCGTTTTCTGCAATGCGTCGATTTCCGACGCCAGCCGGTCGCGGATTTCGCTCAATTCCTTGACGCGGCGCACGACGCCGTCGTCCACCGCGCCGAAGGGAGCAATCCGCGTGCCGAGGTCGGCGTAGTCCTGCTTCAAGCTCGCGACCGTCTTCGCGGCGTTCTCGATCTCGTCGCAGCGCTGATGTCCTTGGCGGACGAATTCCATCAGGTTCTTGAGACGCACGTCGATCGCGGTTGCGTCATCGGAACTCGCGATTTCGGCGAGCACACGCTCGATGTCGTTCTCGCGGCTGTCGAGTTCGCCAAAGAGCTGCTCGATCGAGCGGCGCTTTTCGAGCACCGGCGTCAGCCGCTCGCGAAGCGATTGCTGCTGCGCGCGCAATTCTTCGACGCGGGCTTGCAGATCGCCGATCTCGTTGCGGCTTTGCTGGATTTGCGTCACGCGCTCCGCTTCGGAGAGCCGCTGCGCCACCGCGCCGATCGCGTCTTCCGGATCGGTGCGGACGAGACTGCGGACCGCGCTCTCGGCGTCGACCTGTGTCTTGGCCAGGTCCTGCACGCCCTGCCGCACACCGCCGAGCCGCAACTCGAGCGCATCGGCCGCCTTGCGCTGCCGGATCACCGCGTCGCACAGCCACAGCGCGGTCGGGATCAGCGCCAGCGCGATCAGAACGATGAGAAACCAGGCGAGCTTTTGCGCGAAAGGCTCGGAACGGAAGGCCTCGAATAAGGCGGCCAAGTCCTGAGCCTGAGCAATAAAAATGTACCCGACCGCGAGTACGAAAAGAATGACGCAGCCACCGACAAATTTTGACATTTTTTGTTTGACCCGCCCACAAACTCTGCCGCGTTTGGTACGACAGGAGCGCGTTCCGCACAAGTGCAAGGAATGCAAGGAACGCGTCCGAAGTCCGCGCCCTGATGCACCACCGTTTGCTCCACGGTCAAACAGTTATGACGCCGAGCGCGCCGCCAAGCGTGCTAATGTCGCGATTCTTATGATTGATTTCCGATACGCCGCGTTCGCATTGTTCATTTTCCCGATCGCGCTTGTTGCGGCCGGCCGGCAACCGGCGTGGGGCCAAGTGAACCACCCGGCCTATGGCGCCATTCGCCCCGCGCCTGTGCCCGCGGCGAACCCACCCGCGCCCGCGGCACAACCGGCGCTCGTGCCAGTGCCCAAGCCCGCACGTAAGCTTATAGCGAAACAAGCGGCGGCAAGCTGCCATCCCGAAACATTCCGTGTCGTGGTCGATGTCGGGCACACCGTCGGCGTGCCCGGCGCCATGAGCGCGCGCGGAGTACCGGAGTACGCCTTCAATCTCGCGCTCGCCCAGGAGGCCAAACAGGCGCTGGTCGATGCGGGCTTTGCCGGCACGGTCCTTCTGATCACCGACAAAGCGCCGCCCCAGGGGCTGGTCGCGCGCGCGGTGAAAGCCAACAGCTTGCCGGCGGATCTCTTCCTCTCGATTCATCACGACTCGGTGCCGGACAATCTGCTTCAGACCTGGCAGTACGAAGGACAGGATCAGCACTTCAACGACGATTACCCCGGCTACGCGCTCTTCATCTCCAACGATAACGGCGATCGTGCCGGCAGCCTGTTGTTCGGCAATTTTCTCGGCAAGGAGCTGCAAGCGCGCGGCTTGCATTACACGCCGCACTATACGCTCGCCTTGATGGGACATCGCCGCCGCGAACTGGTCGATGCCCTCGCGGGCGTCTATCGCTACGACGCGTTAATCGTGTTGCGGATGACCCGGATGCCGGCGGTGCTTCTCGAAGCCGGGTCGATCGTCAACCGGCAAGAAGAATTGGAATTAGGAACGCCCGACCGCCGCGCGCACACCAGCGCGGCAATTGTTGCCGCGGTTGCGGATTTTTGCGCGGCGCGGGCCCGCCCGGTCGCGGCGAGGCCGAACGCGCTCCGCGCCAGCACCATTCCGGCGGCGCGGTGATGGCTCACGCCAATGCGGTGCGGCGTTTGCGGAACGCGAGCGTGCTGACAATGACAAAGTTAATGACGTTGACGCCCAAGCCGGTGGCGAAGGCCGGCGCGTAATAGCCGTAGTGGTCGTAAAGTATTCCGGCAAGCCAGCCGCCGCCCGCCATGCCCCAGCCGCTGAAAAGAAGCAGCGCCGGCATTCGCCAATAGGCGTCACCAGCCGGAAACAGTTCGCGCGAGGCAAGCACATTGGCGGGTACCAGGCCGCTGAAGCCAAGTCCGAACAGGGCGGCGACGGTGAACAATCCGATTTCGTCCTGAGTCAGCAGGAACGCTCCCATGCCGACCCCCTGCAAGGCGGAGCCCGCGAGCATTGTATAAAGACCGCCGATCCGGTCGGAGATCACGCCCCAGATCTGGCGGCTCATGAAGGCCGCCGCGAGCAAGACCGAGACCATCGCCGCACCATGCGCGGCGCTGATGCCGAGGTCGCTGCACAGAGCCACCAGATGCGCTTGCGGCATCGACATCGGAATGCAGCAGGTGAAGATCGCGCCCATCTGCAAAGCAAAGACGAGATTGGGCGGCCAGCCCATCACGGATTTTTTCTCATGCGCGGTACTCGGCGCCATGGCGTGATGCGGGGTCTGCGGCGCCGCGCGAAGCGCCAACAGCGCGGCCGGCACGATCAAGAGAATTTCCAATGCCGCGAAATACAACATTGTTTGACGCCAGCCCGCGTAGGCGATGGCGCGCGCGAAAATCGGCGGCCATAGCGCGCCGGCGAGATAGGAGCCGCTCGAAATCAGCGCCAGCGCCGAGCCGCGGCGGCGGTCAAACCACTGGCTCACATAGACATAGAACGGCGCATTGATGCCGCCGATGCCGAGGAAACCCATGAACAGGCCATGGCCGACGTAAAGCGGCCATGACGGACCCAGCGTCGATATCGCCAGGCCCGCGGCGATCATCGCTGCGCCGAAGACAACGGTGAAGCGGATGCCAAGGCGCTCGGCGACGCGGCCCATGAAAATGCCGCCGAGACCGGAGCCGATCCACATCAGCGCGCCGGCAAAGGCCGGAATCGAGCGTTCGCCATTGACCTCGGCGGCGATGTTCTTGAGCGCGACGATGGTGATCCACGGCGCACCGAAGGCCACCGCCATGATCACCAGCACCATGCTTGCGACCACCCATGACGTACGTGTTTCCACGGATGGGTAGGCCGGTTGCAGCATGGAACCCGTGTTTCTAGCGTCCAGTTCTCTAGAGACTTGGCTCTCTAACGAGAGACTTGGCTCTCTAAAGTGGTGCGGTTGATTAGCCCCTATAGCAGCGCCCGGCGCCACCCGCCCATAACATTATTGGGAACCGGATATGCGGGGAATAAATCCCGCCCTCCCCCAATC
>Ga0207416_1001280_pt1 | contig 35058 bp, 33 predicted proteins | sample PaiPotPPM11metaG_FD_184107 | JGI IMG/M metagenome (GOLD analysis project Ga0207416, IMG submission 184107) | Iron sulfur acid spring bacterial and archeal communities from Banff, Canada, to study Microbial Dark Matter (Phase II) - Paint Pots PPM... ...
CTTTGGGGTCGGCGCCGGGGGCGACGGGGGTACCACCGGCCGGGGTGGCATTCCCGGTGGGCGACCGGCTGTCCGCCAGGGGGAGCCCAGCCCGAGGATGGTCGGCCTGGGGAAAGGCATCGTGGGGACGCCCGGCGGAAGCGGCGGCTGCACGGGGGCGGCTGCGGCGGCGGCCGCCGCCGGCTGGCTGGCCAGCTCGGTCATCGCGGGCCCGCCCAGCATGGCGGGTGACGGCGGGGTTGGCGCGGCCGATTCGGTCGGCTTACGCTCGGGTCGCGTCGGGGGGGCTGTCTTGCGCGAGACGGTCGAGGCCGGCTTCTTTACCGAGGCCGCCACCCGTGGGCGTGCCGCTTTAATGGACGGCTTTGCCTTTGCTTTACCTGTTGCTCGCCCCTTCTGCTTCGAGCGCCCGTTGGCACTCAGAAGCGCTCCGCTCCCAGCACTACGTTGTCGATCAATCTCGTTGACCCCAGTTTAACAGCGAGCGCGACTATATTGCCGGACTGAGCACGAGCCGGACGACTTAGCGTGGTCTCGTCGACCACTGCCACGTAGTCAACGTGTTCTACCGCGGCCTCCCGCAGGGCATCTCGGACCTGTGACTCCAGACGCACCGCGTCCGATTCTCCCCGCCCGAAGGCGAGCGCAGCGGCTTCCAGCGCCTGCCGGACAGCCGGGGCGACCCGGCGCTGATCCGGGTCGAGGTAGGCATTGCGTGAACTCATGGCCAGCCCGTCAGCTTCGCGGACGGTTGGACAGGCGACCACCCGCACCGGTAGCGAGAAGTCGCGCACCAGCTGGCGGATCAGCACCACCTGCTGGAAATCCTTCTGGCCGAAGTAGGCGCGCGTCGGGCGGGTGAGCTCGAAGAGCTTGAGTACCACTGTGAGCACGCCGCCGAAGTGTCTCGGCCGGATCGCCCCTTCCAGCACCATGCCCAGCGGTCCCGGATCGATGGAGGTTTTGAAGGCGGGAGGGAAGATCTGCTCCAGCGGCGGATGAAAGATGGCGTCGACGCCGAGCCGCTCGAGGCGGGCTCGGTCGTCCTCGAAGGGACGCGGGTAGCGGTGAAAGTCTTCATTGGGGCCGAACTGGCGCGGGTTGACGAAGATACTGACCACCACGCGGTTGTTCTCCCGGCGCGCTCGCTGGAGCAGGCTGTCGTGTCCCGCATGAAGGGCGCCCATGGTTGGAACCAAGCCGATCTGGTCACCGGATTTGAGCCAGTCAAGCGCCTGCTGCTGCATGGCCGCCGCCGACTCGATGACGTCGTTACCGGGAGGCGTACTCGTGCTCAGGGCTGGGGAATGCGCCGCTGCGAACGTCGTCGCTGAAGCGGCGAGCGGCGGCCGCGATCTCCTCGCCCAGCTGGGCGTACTGGCGGACGAATTTGGCTACGTGGTCCGGGTTGAGCCCGAGCAGGTCCTGAATCACCAGCACCTGGCCGTCGCAATCCGGCCCGGCGCCAATGCCGATCGTGGGGATGTTGAGAGCTTCGGTCACCCGCTTGCCCAGCGCGCTCGGGACGCCTTCGAGGACGACCGCGAAAGCACCGGCGTCCTGCAGCGCCCGGGCATCGGCGAGGATCTGCTCTGCCCCCTCGTCGCTGCGGCCCTGCACCCTGAAGCCGCCCAACTGGTTGACGAAGGTCGGGGTGAGGCCGAGGTGGCCCATCACCGGTATGCCCATCGCGGTCAGGCGCCCGGTGTAGTCGATAACACGACCGCCTCCCTCCATCTTTACCGCCTGGACGCGAGCCTCCTGAAGGAAACGACCGGCGTTCCGGATCGCGTCCTCGGCGCCGGCGTGATAGCTCATGAAGGGCATGTCGCCAACCACCAGCGCGCCGGGGGCACCCCGGACCACGGCACTGGCGTGGCGAATCATGTCGTCCATCGTCACACTCAGGGTGTCCGGATAGCCGAGCATGGTGCCGCCGAGGCTGTCGCCAACGAGTAGAACCGGGATGGCGGCCCGCTCCAACCAGCGGGCTGTCGTGTAGTCGTAGGCGGTCAGCATCGTGAATCGGGTTCCCTCGCTCTTCCATTTCCGCAGGTCCCGCACCGTGGTGCTCATGCAACCGCCTCCTTATTCTTCGCCGCCAGCTTCATGGCCCGATCGGCAAGTGCGCGATAGAGCCGCTGCAGCTCAGGGTCATTGGAAAGCGCCTCGAGATGGCGTTCGATGGTCCCCAGGTCGCCGCGTGCCGCCGGACCGGTCAAGGCCTCATCCGGGCTGGTGTGCTGCAGGTTGACGACTGCCCCGGCCAGCAGGCGCGTCATGCCCTGGCGGGCGGTCTCCTCGTCCAGACCGGCCTCCACCCCCAGGCCGGCCGCTTCGGCAAGGAGCATCACCGGGTAGTTGGCGGCGAATACCGCGGCTGCGTGGTACAGGGCCCGGTCGATGCCGCGCAGGTCGAATGGGTGGCCATCGACGTCCCTGGCCAGGGCGGTCAGCTGCTGGTCGAGTGGGGGATCGGCGTCGATGCCGATATAGCTTCCGGCAACGTTCTCCGCCGCCTCCAGACCCCGGCGGAAGGTCTGAAGCGGATGGAAGACGCCGGTCCGCAGTCCGGCCTGGGCCAGCGGCCGCAACGGGGAGCGGTCCTGTGCTCCACTCAGGTGGACCAGGGCCCTCCCGGAGCCGGAGCAGAGGTAGGGGACGAGCTCGGCGGCGACCTGACCGATGACGTCGTCGGGAACAGCCAGGATGGTGAGATCGGCCAGCTCGACGGCCGCCGCCGGCGTGCTGCAGCCCCGCGAGCCGAGCTCCACTGCCAGGCTTGCTACGTTCTCGGGGTTACGACCTCCGATCGCGGCGATCGTGTAACCAACCCCGTGGAGGGCACGACCCAGCGCTGACCCGGCACGGCCGGGGCCGATGATTGCGATGGTCGGTTTCTGCATCGTTCCGTCTCGGTCCAGAGGATCCAAGCGGCTGAGGGGTTGATGTTAGCGCAGAAGTATTACGGTCAGGCGGGCGTTGGCTCCAGGCGGCCGGGCGGCAGCTCGGGACCGCGGTCCTCGGGCTTTACCTGGGCCTGCGGAGGGCGCGGGGTTTCGGCCTTGGGACGCTCGGGAACCGCCGGTATCTTGCCGTCGGGCGAGTTGAGGACGGCGTCCATCTGCCACCCCTCGATGGTCTCTTCCTGCTTTAAGTACTCGGCCAGCAGGACCATCTGGTCCCGGCGCTCGGTGAGGATTTTCTTGGCCCGCTGGTAGGCGCTGTCCACCAGGCGATGAACCTCCTGGTCGATCTCGCCGGCGACTTCCTCGCTGTAGTTGCGCTGCTCGCCCAGGTCGCGGCCGAGGAAGACGAGCTCCTCCTTGTGGCCGAACGTGAGCGGCCCTAGCTTGTCCGACATGCCCCACTCGGTCACCATGCGACGGGCCAGCTTGGTGGCTTTGCCGATGTCGTCGGAGGCGCCCGAGGTGATGTCGCCGAAGGTGATCTCCTCGGCTACACGGCCGCCCAGCATCACGGCCATGGTGTCATTGAGCTCGCTGCGTGAAACCAGGTAGCGGTCTTCCGTCGGCAGTTGCATCGTCCAACCCAGCGCCATGCCGCGCGAGATGATTGAGACCTTGTGAACCGGGTCGGCGTTGGGCAGCGACTTTGCCACCAGCGCATGGCCGATCTCGTGATACGCGATTACGTTCTTCTCGGACTCGGTGATCATGCGCGACTTGCGCTCCGGGCCGGCGATGACGCGCGCGATCGCCTCCTCCAGCTCGAACTGACCGATCGCCTTCTTGTTATTGCGCGCAGCAAGGATGGCCGCCTCATTGATCAGATTGCTCAGGTCGGCACCACTGAAGCCGGGCGTTTGCCGGGCGAGTACCTCGAGGTCGACCTGGCCGTCGAAGGGCTTGTTACGGGAGTGAACCTCAAGGATTGCGCGCCGGCCTCGGATGTCAGGCCGGTCCAACGTGACGTGGCGGTCGAAACGGCCGGGCCGCAGCAACGCGGGGTCGAGCACGTCGGGCCGGTTGGTCGCCGCGATCACGATTACATGGGTATTGGTTTCGAAGCCGTCCATCTCGACCAGCAACTGGTTGAGAGTTTGCTCGCGCTCGTCATGGCCACCACCAAGACCGGCGCCGCGCTGGCGGCCGACGGCATCGATCTCGTCGACGAAGACGATGCAGGGGGAGTTCTTTTTGGCCTGGTCGAAGAGGTCGCGGACGCGCGATGCCCCGACGCCGACGAACATCTCCACGAACTCCGAGCCCGAAATGCTGAAGAAGGGGACGCCGGCCTCACCCGCGACGGCCTTGGAGAGCAGTGTCTTGCCGGTCCCGGGAGGGCCCACCATCAGCACACCCTTGGGGATCCGAGCGCCGAGGGCCGTGAACTTGTCGGGGAACTTGAGGAATTCCACGATCTCGGTGAGCTCCTGCTTGGCCTCCTCGACACCGGCGACATCGTTGAATGTGACCGCCGGCTTGTCACCGGCTAGGAGGCGGGCACGGCTGCGACCGAAGGAGATCGCCTGGTTGTTACCCGTCTGCGTCTGGCGCAGCATGTACCACATGAACCCGCCGATCACGAGAAAGAGGATCAGGTTGGGCAGGATTACCGAAAGCAGGACATTCGATGAGCTGGGGGCCTCGGTGCCGAAGTTGATCTTGTCGTCCCGCAGGACTTGCTCGATCGGAAAGGTGTCGCGGAAGATGGTCTTGTAGTGATTACCCTGGTAATCCCAGGTTACCTCGGTGCCGCTGCCCTTGATTGTGGCGTGGTCGATCTGGTGGTTATCGGCAGCCTGGATCAGCTCGGAGGTTGACCTGTCGGCGGGCGCGGCGATGTTGTTGAAGCTGCGGTAGCTGGCCCAGATGATGGCGAGCAAACCCGCGAGCAGGATGAAATAGAAAATATTGCGGTTGCGTCCGCCTTTCATGGCCGCCGCTCATTGTAACACCGCATTTTTTGAATTCATTCGAATCGAAGCTCAGGTTAAATCTGCTTCAGCGCGGGTCGATTTCGAGGTGCAGTTGATGGCGGGTCTGCGTCGTCACCCGCTTCCGCTCCGCGACGCTCACCGACGGGATCCAGACGATCTCCTCGCCATCCCTCACGATCGGCAGACTGTCACGCAGGCTGCGCGGCACGCGGGCATCCACAAGCAGGTCCTGGAGGCGCTTTTCCTGCGCCATTCCGAGCGGCCGCATACGATCGCCCGCATGGCGGCGGGAGACGGTCAGGGGCATCACGACCCGGTCGGCGTCGAGGTGGCCGATTTGATCGCGTGCCCGGAAGCCCAGCGGGTCGCACTCACAGGCGGAGATGCGCAGCTCAGGCAAGGACTCGGTGGGAAGGCGATGCGGCGGGTGGAGGCGCCCGGCCTCCGTTTCCAGGAAGCCCATCTGTGGATCGGCTCGGCGCAAAAGGCGCCGTTGAATCGCGGCAGGAAGTGCGGTCAACGCGGTGGGGTCCTCGAGGAGTTCCGAATTGAGCGAATCGACCTGGTCCTCCAGCAGGCGGTCCTCCTCGGCGAGGATCTCGGCGGTCTGTGACAGCAGCCGGCGCGCCGAGAGGCTGAAGGCGTCGATGGCAGGCATCACCACCTGCCGCAGGCGGTTGCGGGCGTAGCGGGGGTCATCGTTGCTTGGATCTCGTCGCGGGAGCAGTCCTAGCGATGCGACGAAAGGCTCGACCTGTTTGCGATCGATACCCAGTAAGGGGCGGGCCAGGTCGCCGGCACGATATCGCATTCCGGCAAGGCCACGAGCGCCGCTACCGCGCAGGAGATGCAACAGGAGAGTCTCCACCTGGTCGTCACGCGTGTGGCCGAGCGCAATCGCGCTGCACCCGGATTTCGCCGCCGCCTGGCGGAGATAGGCATAGCGCGCATCCCGGGCGGCTGCCTCGGTGCGTGGAACATCACTGGTGGCGCGCCCGCCGGTGAACTCATATCCCCAGCGCTGAGCCAGCTCTTCCACGAAACGAGCGTCCGCGGCGCTGTCAGGGCGCCAGCCGTGGTCGAAGTGCGCCACGGTCAGGCGCAACGGAAACGAGGGAAGTAGTTCCCGAAGGGCGGCGAGCAGCGCAAGTGAGTCGGGGCCGCCGGAAACCGCAACGAGGACGCGCTCGCCGGGCTCGAAGACCTGGTGGCGACGGATCGCCGAGGCGACACGACCTGGGAGCATCACTCGGAATTGGCGGAGGCAAGGATCGAACTTGCGACATACCGGGTATGGGCCGGTTGCTCTACCACTGAGCTACTCCGCCGTAGAGCATCGGTTAGTTTAGCAAGGATGTCGCCATCATTTGCCCAGATTGCGCCGTACTATGACGCGCTGCGGCCGCTCTCCGCCGGGGACCGGGCGCGACTCCTGAGCGTTGTCGAGCGGGCACGGCTGGAACCGGCTGACCTGGCGGTCGAGGTCGGCTGCGGTACCGGCCGGATTACCCTGCCGCTGGCCGGCTTGACCCGGGCCCGGGTTATCGGGGTCGACTCGGAGGAGAAAATGCTCCAGGTCGGGCGGGCCAAGGATGGCGAGGGCAGGATCGACTGGCGCAGGGGCTCGGCATACCGCCTGCCGCTCGGAGACGGCGAGGCGGCGCTGGTCCTGATGGTGATGGTCGTACACCTGCTGCGACGGCGTGGCGCAGCCTTCCGTGAGGTGCGGCGCGTCCTTCCGCCGGAGGGCAGCCTGAGCCTCTGGACGTTCACGCCGCGACATGTAAAGGACTTCTATCTCAATGACTATTTCCCCAGCATCCCGGTGATCGACCTGGCGCGTTTCGCGGAGATCCGGACGCTCAGCCGCGAACTCAACCGCGCGGGCTTCCCTCAAGTTGAGGTCGAGATCCAGCACGAGGAGCGGGTGATTCCGATTGCGGACGTCGTCGACCGGGTCCGCGGACGGTACATCTCCACGCTCGGGATGCTACCTCCGCTTGAGTACCGGCTTGGCCTGCAACGGCTCGAGGAACTGCTCGCACGCGATCGCTCGGTCGCCATGCGCCAGCGATCAGAGTGGGCGGTGCTGACCGCCCTATAAGAAAAGAGGAGCCCTCGTGGCTCCTCCTGTTATTGCTTGGTTGCGGCGGGCAGATTCGAACTGCCGACCTTTGGGTTATGAGCCCAACGAGCTTCCACTGCTCCACGCCGCATGCAGCCTCCGCTGAGGCGAGAGCGTCATTGTAGGCGCGTCCGATTCCCCTCGTCAAGCCGCCGCCGCAGGCGCTATTTGAAGCGGCCGCCCCGCTTGGCTTCCAGGTTGCGCTTGATGTCGAGCAGCCGCTCTTCGCTGCTCTTCATGAACTTGGAAAGCTTCTCCTCAAAAACCGGGTCCGCACCTTCAGGCAGCTCGCGCTTGCCCCGCCCACCCCGCCGATACGACCTTGGCAGCACTGGGGGTCCCATCGGCGCGGTCGCCGACACACCGTCGGCCTGCGCCACTGCCTGCTTTAGCGAGAGATCCATCTTGCCGTTGGTCGCGTCCACGTTGAGGACTTTGACCTTGATCTTCTCGTTCATTTTCAGGTGGTTGTTCACATCGCGGACGTATTCGTTCGCGATCTCTGAAATGTGAACCAACCCCGTCCCGGCTCCCTCGATCTGTACGAATGCCCCGAAATTCGTTATTCCGACGACGGTCCCTTCCACCACCGTGCCTGGCGTTACTGCCACCTAATCCGCGGTCCCTCCTAGTGCCATAGATTCCTCCACCACTTTTGGATCGCTCCGACGGCGCCACTCACCTGCTGCCCCACCCTCGGCGGCGCCAAGGGCTGTTCCGCCGCCGGGCTTGGCTTAACGATGACATAAACCTGCTCGCCGGCCCGGGTATAGCCCTCTTTGCGGGCCGCCTCCTCCATCGCCCCCACTGTACCTGCGGCGGAAAGTTGCCTTGCCGTCTGTTCGTTCTGGCCGGTGAGGCTGGCATTGGCTGCGCGCAAGGCCTGCACCTGCGTGTTCAGACGCAGGTTCAACATCAACTCGGATCCGAAGGCCCAGATTCCCCAGATAACGATCGCTCCTACCACGATCCAGATCAACCGATCGGGCGCGGCCAGATGGACCTTCGCGCGGGAGGCTTTTGGCTCTGAGGTGCTCAAAACGTGTGCTGAGTTCGTATGGTATTCAAGCCGACCCGAAAACGGACTGGATTATAGGGGGCACCCGGGCGCTTGGCAAGGCGGGCAACTCGCAAACTCAACGTGGTTCGGCTCCTTTAGCTGACTCCCAGTAGCGGTCGAGCTCCTTAAGCGGCAGTAGGTCGAGACGCCGCCCTTCAGCTCGCAGGGCAGCTTCCATGTGCCGGAATCGGTCCCCAAAGCGCCCGGTCGCTCCCCGCAGCGCATCCTCCCCATTGATCCCCATCTTCCTACCGACGTTGACCATGGTGAAGAGCAGGTCGCCGAATTCGGCTTCACGCTCTTCCGGCGTCCCGGCCAACCTCAGCTCGTCCAGCTCTTCCCCTATCTTCTCCAGCACTCCCTCGAGATCGGGCCAGTCGAAGCCCACGTTGGCGGCGCGCCGCTGCAGGGACCAGGCCCATTGCAGTGCAGGCAACGACCGCTGCACTCCGTCCAGGGCTGACTCCCGCCGGTACTCGGCCGCTTTGAGTGCCTCCCAATTTCGAACCACCTCATCGGCCCCCGAGACCTTCACTTCGCCAAACACGTGTGGGTGCCGGTGGATCAGCTTCTCGCGGACACCGTCGGCAACTTCAGCCAGGGAGAACTCGCCCGATTCCTGCCCGATCTCCGCCTGCATCAGCACCTGGAGCAGCACGTCGCCGAGCTCCTCCCGCAGGTTCGCAGTCGATTCCTGGTCGATCGCCTCGATCACCTCATAGGCCTCCTCCAGCATCGTCGAGCGCAGCGATGCGTGTGTCTGCTCGCGGTCCCACGGACAGCCGCCGGGCGCCCTCAGCCGATGCACGACGGCAATCAGCCTTGCCAGGGAGTCGAGCTCCTCAGCCATTAAGTAGGGCGGCCACCCTGAGGACCGCAAGGCGGCGTCCGGCCACCCGCGCCGTGCCTGCCGGGCGCTTAGTCGACACGATAGGCGGTTGCCTCGATCTCGACCAGCCAGCCAGCTTCCAGAAAGCCACGTACGCCGATCAGGGCAGTCACCGGCTTGATGGCAGTGAACACCTCCGCATGTGCACGACCTATCTCACGCCAGCGACGCGGGACGGTGGTGAAGATCCTGGTCCTGGTGACGTCCTCCAGGCCGGCGCCCACGCCGTTGAGGGCCTCGACGATAACGCGCAGGCATTGCCGGGTCTGCTCGTACACATCGGTGCCCCCGACCAGCTTGCCCTCGGGGTCGATCGGGGCGCAGCCCGCGATCTCGATGATGGGCCCCACACGCACCGCGCGGGCATAGCCGAAAATCCTCTCGAAGCGGCGGCCGGTCGTGTAGATACGGCGGTTCACACTGCCACGGTACTGGTGCGGAAGGCGCAGCGGCGCGCGCCGACCGGGATTTCGCTGAGACATTCAGACCATTTGCGCCTGGTCGAGTCTGGCGGAGGCTCTCTGCGCGACCGTGCCATCAGCCGGTTGATGAAGTCGGCTAGGTTTCCCCAGAGCAGAACCGTCTTGAACTCCTTTCCCAGGGCAAACCTCCTACCGCAATCCGATGACGGCTGGCCGTAGTCTACCGGTGCCCATCAGGGGCGCCGCCTCAAACAGCTATCGCCACCCGGCCGAGGCGCTCGACCTCGCCCAGCACCTCGATCAGCCGCTCCTTCCACTGAGGGCCTGACTGGCGGATGGAGATTCGTACCTTTCCAAAGCGAACCTGGAGGATGGAACGGAACTGGGCTTCCAGCCGTCGTGGATCACCAGCCCAGTCAGGAGACAGCCGGAGGATCAACCAGTCTCCGTCGGTCTCGATCGACGACAGGTGCGCCAACCGGGCCAGCGCTTTGACCCGCAGCGCATAAAGCAGGTTGCGGACCGGCACCGGCGGCTTGCCGAAGCGATCGGCGAGATTGCGTTCGGCCGCTTCCAGCCCCTCCTCATCTTCTACCGCAGCCAGATCCTGGTAGACCTGCAAGCGCAATTTCTCGTCGGGAACATAGTCACGAGGCAGGAAGTGCTCGAGTGGCAAGTCGAGACTGAGGCCTGCGGGCAACTCGACCACCTGGCCGCTCTTCTGCGACTCAACCGCATCGCGCAGCATCGCGTTGTAGAGTTCGAGCCCGACGGCCGCGATGGCACCATGCTGGGCGGTTCCGAGAAGGTTTCCCGCGCCCCGGATTTCGAGGTCCTTGAGGGCTAATTTGAAGCCCGAACCGAGATCATGTAGCTCGGAGATGACATCGAGGCGCTTGTCGGCATTCTCCGAGAATGAGCGCGTCGGGTTGTAGAGGAAATAGGCATAGGCACGCTGCCCTGCACGGCCGACCCGGCCCCGAAGCTGGTAGAGCTGGGCCAGTCCCATGCGGTGGGCATCGACGACCACGATGGTGTTGGCGTTGGGGATGTCCAGCCCTGATTCGATGATGGTGGAGCAGATCAGCACATCGGCCTCGCGGTTGATGAACTTGACCATCACGTCGGCAAGCGTCGTCTCGGGCATCTGGCCATGGCCCACGAGTACCCGTGCGTGCGGCACGAGTTTCTTGATGCGCTCCTCGGCCTTGCGGATGGTCTGCACCCGGTTATAGACGAAGAAGACCTGGCCGCCTCGCTGCAGCTCGCGTTGTATCACCTCCTTGATCAGGTCATCGTCATCGGCAGTGACGAAGGTCTTGATCGGCAGGCGTTCTTCTGGCGGGGTCTGGATCACCGAGAGGTCGCGGATTCCGGCCAGCGCCATGTGCAGCGTCCGTGGGATTGGGGTGGCCGAAAGCGAGAGCACGTCGACAGACGCTCTGAGTTGCTTCAATTTTTCCTTTTGCATCACACCGAAGCGTTGCTCTTCGTCGAGGACCACGAGGCCCAGGTCGCGGAACTGGACGTCTTTCTGCAGCAACCGATGGGTGCCGATGACGACATCGACCTCGCCGGTGCGGAGACGGCGGAGTACATCCCTTGTTTCACTCTCACTCCGAAACCGGGAGAGCATGTCGACCTTTACCGGAAAGGGACGGAAGCGCTCACTGAAGGTGAGGAAATGCTGCTGCGCGAGGACAGTCGTCGGCACCAGCACCGCGACCTGCTTGGAGTCGCTTACAGCCTTGAAGGCGGCTCTGACCGCCAGCTCGGTCTTGCCGAAGCCGACGTCTCCGGCGAGCAGCCTATCCATCGGTCGTGAGTCCTCCATGTCGGCCTTGATCTCCGCCATCACCCGCACCTGGTCGGGCGTCTCGTCATAGGGGAAGGACTCTTCCAACTCGTGCTGCCACGGCCCATCCTCGGAGAAGGCGTGGCCCTGGACCAGCTCTCGCTTGGAATATAGATCCAGCAGATCCTTGGCAACCTCCTCAACCGACTCCCGGACCTTCTTCTTGGCTCGATCCCATTCACCTGAACCGAGACGCTGCAGCCGCGGCGTGGCGTCGCCGCCCGCAACGTATTTTTGAACTCGCTCCAGGTGCTCGACCGGCACGTAGAGCTTGTCCCCTTCCGCGTACTCGAGTTGCATGTACTCGCGTTCCTGGCCACTGTCGCCCATCAACCGCATACCCAGGAAGCGCCCGATGCCGTGATCGAGGTGCACGATAAGGTCGCCCGGATCGAACTCCAGCTTCCAGGTCGCGGTGCGGGCGCGGACCACGCCGCGGCGAACTCGCTGTCGTAAGCCACCGAACACGTCGCTGTCGCCGTAGATGTCGAGATCCGCCGCTGGCAGGCGGAAGCCCTGCGCCACCGCCTGGCCGCCGAGAACGATCAGCCCCGGCATCAGCGGCGTCTGCGTCCAAACAAGCAGGCCGCCGGCGGCGAAGATATCTCGATCCCCTAGCAGCTCGCGCAGGCGGGCCTCCTGCTGACTGACGATCAGGATCCGCTGCTTCGCCCTTGAATCGTTCCGAAGCCGTTCCGACAGGGCATCGAAGCGCCCGGCGTAGGCGTCGACCGGTTCAAAGCCAAGCTCGAGCGACCCGGGCGCTTCGCCATGCGCCAGCTCCAGGCTTCGCCAGGCACGGCTTGCCTGCAACAGGCTCGCGACGGGGACAAGTCCGGTGCGCAAGCGCGCCGGCAGCTCACCACGGTCCACCTCGACACGGACCAGCTCCTTCAGCTCCTCCTCCCGCTGCTTCGCCTGGGCCAGGTTACGTCGGGCGTCGAATGAGAGCAGCAGCGTATCGGGGCGCAGGTGGTCCAACAGCGTCGGCTGAGCCGGCTCGAGGTAGGACTGAAAGCCCTCGATCCCGTCAAAGTAGGCACCCGATCGAAGCCGCTCGATATCAGCCTGCCAGACGTCCGAAACCTCGGCCAGGCATTTGCTGAAATCGAGCTCGCCCAGGTTTTCCTCCGCGTTGGCGAGCGCCTCCGGTGTGAGCAGCACCTCCGCGGCGGGCAGCAGGCGAACCGCGGACAGGTTGCCGATGGAGCCCTGGGTTTCCACCTCGAACTCGCGTAGCGAGTCCACCTCCTCGCCGAAGAACTCGGCACGCACCGGGCGCCGCCGATCAGGCGGGAAGGTGTCCAGGATCCCCCCGCGAAGGCTGAACTCACCGCGCGCCTGGACCAGGGGCTCGCGCCGGTAGCCGAGCATAGCCAGGCGGTTCAAGAGCTCATCCAACTGGTAATGGTTGCCCGGCTTGAGCGTCTGCGCCCAGCGTTTCAACACATCGGCGCCAAGTGTCGGCCGGGTCATCGCGTTCCACGAGCTGAAACAGATCACCGGATCCCCCGAGGCGAGCGCATCGAGAGCCTCGAGGCGGCGGCGAACGGTCTCCTCGTCGGGCGCCAGCCGGTCGAAGGGTAGCGTTTCGACCGCCGGGAAAACGGCGGTCCGGACCGCATCGCCGAACCATGCTCCAGCCTCTGAAAAGGTTGCTTCGGGATCGGCGACGAGCGCCAGCACCGGCCGTCGCGCCCGACGCGCCAGCCAGGCAGCGAACACCGGCAGCGCGCTGATCGGCAGCCCGTGAGCCGGGAGCGAAGTCGCAGACGCGCTCCACCAGGCCTCGAGCGAACCCTTCGCGGGGAGGCGATCGATGAGGTCTAAAAGCGTGTCAGCCATCAGAAGCCATGCAGAAATGCGCCCGCAGCTTAAAGCCCGGGCGGGCCCTTCAAGCTTACAGCCTGCTCACCGGCAGACCGCGAACTACATCCGCCCAACGTGGGTCGTCGTTTTCCTCCCGCCAGAGCCAGTACTCGCTTCCCCAGAGCAAGATCGCCTCCGGCTGTAGCGAACTGAGCTGTTGAAACAGATCACGCACCTCCTCAGGCTGAACACTGACCGGATCGCCGTGTGTCGCGCGGGTTGGCTCCCACGGCTCGGCCTGTGCCTCGCTGATCCAGAATCGCTTGCGCTGACGCCCGGCGACTCGATTCCAGCGAGCAACCGACTCCAGCTGGTCAGGGGATGCCCGCGCCACCCACGATCGATCCTGCGTCCGCGCGCCGATAGAGCGGTAGACGTCGAGGCCCAGGATGTCGTTTCGCCGCAGGACCGCAAGCGCTTCGCGCTCCGGCGGCACCGTCAGCCGCAGCCGGCGCTGCCAGTTTTTCTGGAACCGGCTCGAGCTTCGATCGAGGCCTGCATCGAAATGGGCGAAGGTCGTGACGATGATGGGGCGGCCGGGATCAAGCCGCCTGGTCAGCTGGGCCTCGGCCCGAACCAGCGAACGCCGGATGGTACGCGCGGTCGGCCCGGACCGGTTGAACGGCTCGTTTTCGATCTGCCAGGCGACCAGCTGAGGGCAACCCCTGTAGCGCTCGATGGTGCGAGCGACGTGATGTAGCACGAGGTGACGAGGCTCTCGCTGCGCTGACAACCGAACCGGCAGGTAAAACTCCGGCCATCCGAGTGCCTTCATGCCCACGGTCAGGACCAGGCGTTGCCCAAGCCGCCCAGCCTCGTGGACCAGCCAGTCGAGGTGCTCGTAGCCAAACTGATCAACCTCGAACCAGGAGGTGGAGAGTCGCACCAGGTCGAACCGCCACCCGCACAGGCGGGTGAACGCACGCCGATAGTCCAGCCCCAGGTCCTCGGCACGCCATCTAGCAAAACTGGTCCCGAGATACCTCAAGAATCCCCGCGTCGGATCAGCCGCCCTCTGAATGACCGAGGCCGGACCCCTGCTTCGGGCCGCGGCCGAGAAGAATCAAGATGGAGGTCGGTTGTCACGGAACTGGATTCCGCCGCCACCCCCTCGCTGCACCGTTCGAAGCATGTATCACATGAATCTGCCGATCACCAGGAAAAGAATCAAGTTAGGCAGAAGGACGGTTAGAAATACGTTCGAGGACGAGGACGGTTCGACCGTCATGCTCACATGGTGCGCCGCGAACCTATCCACCAATTGATAGCCAACGGGGTAGTAAGTGCGGTAGCTGGCTCCGCTTTGGTCCTTCCAATCGACACGATTCCCATCGGCGTTGAAGGTGCCTTGAGCCACCTGGTTGCTATCGAGTGCAGAGAGCAGCTCGCCGAGAGCTTTTTCCGATGGGACGGAAGTCACGGAGAAGGATCGATAACTCGCCCAGATTATCGCTAGCAGCCCGGCCATCAGGATCAAGTAGAAGGCCCTTCGCCGCCCGCGCATGCCTCGATTTTAGGTCGTTAGTCGGCGGGAGCCCCATTGGCTACGCTACTCAGGATGTTCCGCCGCAAACCGGCGCCTGCTCCTTCAGCCGACCGCTGGCTGGTCCTGGGGCTCGGAAATCCAGGCCGCGATTACGAGCGCTCGCGCCACAACGTCGGCTTCATGTGCGTCGACGAGCTGGCTGGACGTCAACGCATCCGAGTCAGCGAACGCGTTGCGAAGTCGCTGGTAGGACGGGCCCGCCTGGACGAGTGCGAGCTGATACTCGCTAAACCGCAGACGATGATGAACCTCTCGGGGCTCGCGGTGAAGGCGTTGCGAGCGAAATACGCGATCGGCCTGGAGCGAATGGTCGTGATCCATGATGAGCTGGACCTCCCTTTCGGTCGGATCCGCCTCAAGAAGGGCGGCAGCTCCGCAGGCAATCACGGGGTCGACTCCATCATCGCATCGCTCGGGACGCGGGACTTCATCCGGCTGCGCGTCGGCATCGGACGTCCCACCGGCCATGGCGTGGACTATGTCCTGGGCTCGTTCACCGGCGAGGAGTACGAGCTGCTGGCCGGGATCATCTCGCGCGCAGCAGACGCTGTCACACGCCTGGTAGAGCTAGACCTGCAACGTGCGATGACGGACATCAACAAGACCTAGACACAATGCCGGTCATGGGTTCGCACCTGCCGGAGCAACCCGCCCGCGACTTACGCTCAGATAGAAAAGAACCGCCAAGCCCGCCAGGCCGGTTAGCGCACCTCCCGTCCAGACGGCGGCCGCCGGGCCCCAGAGGTGAGCCACCGCGCCGGCAAAGAAATTTCCGATTGGCGTGATCCCGACGAAGAGCATCGAATAGAGACTTACCATGCGCCCCTGCATCCGGTCCGGGGAGCGCACCTGGACGTAAGTGTTGGTGCCGATCGTGTACACGGCGAACGCCCAGCCAATCACCACGAGAAGCACGAGGGACTGGGCGAATCCCGGCGTAGTCAGAAAGACAAGTTCCATTAAGGCGAAGAGGAGGGCCCCGAGCACGATCCTTCGGGGATCGAGCAGGAAGCTGCCCACTACCGTCATCGTCAACGCTCCGATCAGGGAACCAACGCCCTGGGCCGCGAAGAGGTAGCCGAGCGTGTCAGCATTGGCATGAAGCGCCAGCCGGGTGAAGAGCGGCAACACAAGGTTGAAGTTGGCGCCGAAGGCGCCGGCGACCACCAGCAATGCAAACAGTCCCAGCAGGGTCGGAGCTCTCCTCACATGGTTGATGGCCTCGCCCATCAGGTCGATGGCGCGGGGCGGCGGACCGGCCGGTCGGGGTCTGCGGCGGATTGTGTAGAGCACCGCGATCACGCCGAGGTAGCTCGCGGCGTTGAGCCAGAAGCATGCCGCGACGCCGTAGCCGGCGATCGCCAGGCCGCCAATAGCCGGACCGAGGATGCGGGCCAGGTTGAAGGCAGTCGCGTTCAATGCCACAGCGCTGGCCAGCTCGCTGCGGCCGACCATCTCGAGGACGGTCGCCTGCCGGGCCGGAAAGTAGAGAGCCTGGTTGATTCCAAGCAGACCGGCAATAAGCAATATCAACGGGAAGCTGATCAGGTGGGTCATCGTCAACACGGCGTAGCTGGCAGCGCCCGCCGCCGAGATCACCTGGGTGACGAGCAGCACATCCCTGTGTACGAAGCGGTCGACGAGAGCTCCCGCGTAGAGCCCGAAGATCAGGATGGGACCGTAACTGAAGGCACCGAAGAGGGCGAGCGCAAAGGCTGAATCGTGGGAGAGCTGCAAGACTAGCCAGGCAGCCGCCACCGACTGCATCCAGGTGCCGACAACGGAGACGGCCTGTCCGAGGTAGTAACGGCGGAACTCCGCGTACTGAAGCGCCGCTGTCTGCACGAACCCGCGATTGCGCGGTTGGGATGGGGATAGCTTTGGGCGAATGCTCGTTAGTCTACGAGGATCGGCAATGTATCAAGTGATGTGAAGGATGTGCCGGGCGAAGAGTAGGAGACCGACGAGGGCGGTGCCGATGGCCGCCATCAGCACGGCCGCGGCGGCGACGTCCTTGGCGCGGCCGATCATCGGGTGCCGCTCGGGCCACGCGTAATCGATCAGCACCTCGAGACAGGTATTGAATAGTTCCGCGGCGATCACGACCGCGAAGCACAACACCAGGCCGACGAACTCGATTGCGGTGAAATGGAAAAGGAGCGCCGCAAGGAGCACGGCCGCCGCCACCGCCAGGTGGAAGCGCAGGTTTGCCTGCGAGGATACGGCCCATGCCAGGCCGCGTCCCGCGTGCCGGAAGCTGTACAGCGTCCGCCTCAGGTCGAGACGGCGAGCGCGGTCGTGGCTCCCGATTCGTTCCGCTTCGAACTCCGCGTCTGACCGGGGAGTCATCGGCTGAGGGCCAGGACCCGGTTGGTCAGTTCCTTCATCCGCGCCTCCTGCTCCGGCTCGGCATGGTCGTAGCCGAGGAGGTGGAGGAACCCGTGCACGGCAAGCAGCCTGACTTCGTCGTTCATCGAGTGGTGAGCGGCGCGAGCCTGCTCCCTTGCGCGGGGCAGCGATATCACGATGTCGCCCAGCCAGGTCTCCGTCCCCGGGGGCGCCTGGAAGCGCTGGTCGGAAGGTGCCTCCTGGGCGGCAAATGCGAGGACGTCCGTTGGTTCGTCGAGGCCACGATAGCGCTTGTTGTATTCGCGAAGATGTTCATCTCCGGTCAGGGTGAGCACGGCCAGGCTCTGCTTCGGCAGCTCGAGCAGCCGCGCCCCCGCCTCCAGGACCCGCTTCAGGCCATCCAGATCCACGCCCGATGCCAGAGACGACGGACCCCACCGGCTCATCTGGATGAGCACGACTGTATGCTACGCGCGATCAGCGCTGCGTGCTTTTCTCCCTGCGGGCATCGTCCGATTTGCCGGCCAGGTAACGGATGCCGATCAAGCCGGCGGCCAGGCCGATCCAGACCAGAAGTATCCAGTCCTGCGGAACGTCCGAGCGCCGGCCCAGGTCAGCGGCGAGCGCATCAGCCAGGATGAAAAAGCCGATTAGCAGCAGCCCGATCCCCTCGATTCGGGTCCTGGTACCGCTGGCGTCCGATGGACACCGGATGAAGGCCGGCACGCGTCCGATAGCGATCATCGAGAGGGCGGGCAGGATCACGGCGGCCGCCACCACGTAGGCAAGCACGATTACCGAGTTTGAGAAGATCACATCCCTATATCGGGCCGCGACGCTCGACATTGCGAGCCGTCACCGGCTCGCGACCTGAGAAGCTAAATGGTCGGCCGCAATCCCGTCGCCGGCCGGGGGAGCGGGATCGTTTTGTCGTCGGCGTCCAGGGTCCCGTCATGTCCCCCGAGAGTCGTATCGACCGCGCCCGGGCCGGCAGTTTCGCCCTGGGCCGTTGCCGGGTATTCAATCCGCGCGTGGTAGATGCTTACAACCATGCTTGCGAACGCATCCTCGATCAGCTTCAGGTCGCGGAAGGAGAGCTCGCACTCGTCGAGCTGGCCATCACGAGTAAAGCCCTGGATCATGCGGTGGACGTGCTCCCGAATGCTCTCAGTGCTCCGGTCTTTGAGGGTCCTGGTCGACGCCTCGACGGTGTCCGCCATCATGACGATCGCCGCCTCCTTGCTGCGCGGCCGGGGGCCCGGGTAGCGGAAATCATCTTCCCGGACGTCGAGGCCCTGCTCCAGCGCCTGCCGGTAGAAGTATTTCTTGACGGTCGTCCCCTGGTGCTGCTGCACGATGTCCCTGACGGCATTCGGAAAGTGGTATTGCTTGAGCATGTCGACACCCTCGGTCACATGGGCATTGAGGATGTCGGAACTGGTGGTGGGAGACAGATTCTCGTGGATGTTTCCGATGTCCGCCTGGTTCTCGACAAAGAAATGGGGGCGGCGGATCTTGCCGATGTCGTGAAAGTAGCACCCGACACGTGCCAAAACGGAATTCGCTCCGACCGCCTCGGCGGCCGACTCGGCAAGGTTGGCCGCCACGATTGAGTGGTTGTAGGTACCCGGGGCGCTGACCATCAGCCGCTTCAACAGCGGATTATTCGGGGTCATCAACTCGAGCAACTTCATCGGGGTGATGACTCGGGTTACCTCACCCAGATAGGTCAACGAGCCGGCTGATATCAAAGCGGCAAGGAGCCCGCTGGCGAGGGCTACGGCACCGATACCCAGCACCTCATCGACCGCTTGATGTCGCTCAAGGGAGGCAAGGGAGACAATGGTCACGAACTGGGCTCCAGCAACCAGGATGCCTGCCGTGACCCATTGACCGAGTCGCTCGAGGCGGTGGACGTAGATGGCGCCAATGGAGCCACCGAGAAAGCCGATCAGTGTCAGGTCGAGTACGTTGTCGGCGATGATCCCGGTCAGCAAGCCCACGGCAAGCGCGACGATGATCCCCAGCCCGGTGTCCATCAGGGTCGCCACCAGCATCGGCACGGCTGCCATTGGCACGATGTACTGGGCTCGAGGATCGATCGGGATCACCACCTTGGCGATCAGCAGGATGGCAAGCATCAGAGCGCCGAGGGTGGCCAGCTGACGCGGCTCTCGAAGGATCGCTGGTTTGAACTGCATCAGGTAGCCGAGCGCCACCGCGAAAAGGATGGTCACCAGCATGAAGGTGGCGAGGATGCGGGACCAGTCTGCATTCGGAGCGAGCAGGCCGACCGCCTGAGCCTCCTCGAGCTGGAACGGGGTAACCAGATCGCCGTAACGGATGATGGTCTGCCCCTTGCCGACAGTGACGAAGACAGGCGGCACGGCGTCACTCGCCTGCTGGCGCTTCAAATCCGTCTCCGGGGGCAGATAGTTCACCTTCAGGTGGTCACTCACCAGGGCGGCAACCAGCGAGGAGGCGGTGGCGTCAAGGTGCAGGGCGCCGGCCCGCGTGCGGACGGTGTCCTGGGCGCTCTTGAAGGTGTCGGCTTTGATTCCATTGCTCTCGAGAGCCTGCAAGATGTCACCGGCGTCCTTGAATACCGCGGCGACGGTACCTTCATCCGCCTGGAGCAGGTACTGGCGCTGGGCGTCCGTAAGCTGCGGCTCGAGAAGGCTCAACCGGGCCGCGCGGTCCGGACCAGATGACGATGATTGCCGCAGATCCGAGACCTTGCCTGCCAGGCTGTCGAGAGCTTGCCGCTGCTGGCTCGCCGTCGAGCCGTCGAACTGGTCCGGAACCTGCTTGGCGGCAGCAGCTCGCGCCTCGTCGCGGCGCGTTTGACTCTCGTAGCGGGCGGAGCGGGGCGCGACCACGTCCTGCGATGAAACATCCCCGGCGCGCAGGTTGAGCCGGTTTGGCAAGAAGTTCTGAGCTACCACCAGGGAGATCAGCAGGGCGATCAAGAGCGAGATGCCTGCCGAACGGACGTAGGGGGGCCATCGGCGGCTTCCGCTGACATGACCAAGACGGAGATCCCGAGCGAAAGACCGCCCCCGGCGGCGGAGGTTTTCGAGGGCGGACGTGCCGCGTTCTTTCACTTCTTTAACCGCGTCGCGGAGCCCGTGGGCGCCACGTGAGCTAGGCCGTCCGGGCCCGCCGTTTACGCGCTGCGGCGATCTTCTTTTTCTTCTTTACGCTGGGCTTCTCGTAGTGCTCGCGACGGCGCACCTCAGAAAGGACGCCGTTCTGCTTGATCTTCTTATTGAAGCGGCGAAGGGCGCTCTCGAAGGTCTCGTTCTCGCGGACCTTGATTTCGGACAAGTTGATTGCACCCCCTCTTACGGACGAAATCCATGTTGGCCAGAAGTATAGACGCGCTTAAGTTTAGGTGTCAACCTAAATTTGGCCGTATTCGCAGCCGTGGGTTACCAGTCACTCGCGGTCCAATCACGGCCCCTCTCGCCTTCAACACAAGGCTGTCACGAGAGGCCTGCAGGTAGATGCCGCCTGGAGATGAGGCCGTTTGATTTCCCAGAGGAGCAAATCCTCAAGGAGGTCATCGGAATGTTCACGTTCTTGACTACGTGGATCAGCCAGCGGATCATCACCGTCACCGCGGTAAGCGTCCTGACGGTTGCGGCTGTCCCCACGACGCTCGTCATCGTCTCGCACGACGCGGACAAGACCACGGTTGCGGTGGTCCAGCCGGTCAGCGCCCAGCAGAAAGTCGTGCTGGTTGCCGCCGTCAAGAAAGCCGGCGACGCGGCCATCGTAAAGCTCAACAACGCGGAGTCGAGCTGCAACGGCACCGTTGCCACCACCGTCAGCGCCGCCAAGGTCGCGCCCGGCAAGATCCAGTCGCAACTGGCCAAGGCTCAAAGCCAGATTCACGGGAGCGTCTCGCCCTTCATCGCTGCCGTGCAAAAGGACGAAGACCGCTTCGCACACCTGACGGTTTTGACTCCGCAGGATGAGGAGAACGAGCTCAACGAGATCAACCTGATCGAGCTGACCGCCCTGGGCGACGGACACTCGGCGGGCACGGTGACCATCACCTGCCAGACAATTATCGTCACCATCCAGGAAACGATCCAGATCACGATCACACCAGCACCGGTCTGCCCGCCGACGCGGAAAGAAGGCGACGACTAACCGAACCAGTGAGGCGGGAGAGCATCTCCCGCCTCTTTTTTTTGCGGCTGGCGCCTACCAGAGCTCGCCGCCCCCGAACATGACGTAGAGGATCGGGCCCACACCCCACAAGACGCAGACCAGTCCCCAGATCACCTTCTGCAGGCTGTTGATGTCGTTCCGGCCCGCCAGGTTGACCAGGCACAGAACGAAGGCCACCGGGTGGAGGAAGAGCGAAAGAAGCACCTCGAGCAAGAACTTCATGTCCCTATTCTGCCTACGGCGAGGACCCGGATGCTGGACTCAGTCAGGGCTTCACCATTCCAGTCGCCGTAGAGCCTGACATCGGCAAAGCCTGCCTCGCGTAGGGCCTCCTCGAGTTCGGGGCCGCTGTAAAGGCGAATCGCATGAAGGTCGGTATCTCGAGCGTTCGGGGTGCTGACGGTGCGTTGGACGACCAGGCGCCTCCCTCCGTGGTCGAGATGACGTTCTTCCATGACCGCGGTCTTGCCGACGGCAAACCACTGCCGCGGCTGGAACTGCTCACGTTCTCGCTGGCCGTTCAGGACCTCGAGCAGGAACTGCCCGCCGGGACGGAGCATACCGGCCGCCGCTCGCAGCACCTTCCTGTCGTCCGCCTCGTCCCGGAAGTAGCCAAAGCTGGTGAACAGGCTCAGGGCGCAATCGAAGCGCGCCCCGGCGAGCGGCTCCCGCATGTCGCCCTTCAAGAGCCGGAGTCTGACGCCGGCGGCCCTGGCCCGGGCCGCCGCCACGTCGAGCAGGTAGTCGGACAGATCGACGCCGGTGACCTCGTAGCCGCGGCGCCCCAGCTCGATCCCGTGGCGACCCTGTCCGCAACCCAGATCAAGGATCCGAGCCGGCGGGTGGAGATCCAGCAGCACCTCCAGCCGATCGGCCTCGATCGGGGTTCGCTCCAGCAGGTAGCTGTCGTAGAGACTCAGGTAGGACGGCCCGAACCAGCTTCGCCACCAGTCCGGGGCCGGCTCGTCCATACCTTTATATATAGGCTGCGAAAGCATGCTGACCGAACCCGGCTCCCACCCCGATCACCTCTGGCGGAATCCAGACCCCAGGCGGGCATACGACGTAGTCATCGTCGGCGGAGGCGGTCACGGCCTGGCGACCGCCTACTATCTCGCCAAAAACCACGGCATCAAGAACGTGGCGGTCCTCGAACGAGGCTGGCTTGCCGGAGGAAACGTGGCACGCAACACCACCATCATCCGCTCCAACTACCTCTGGGACGAAAGCGCGGCCATCTACGAGCACTCCCTCAAACTCTGGGAAGGCCTTGCCCGGGAGCTCGACTACGACATTCTCTTCAGCCAGCGAGGCGTCCTGAACCTGCTCCACAGCGTCGGTGACGTCCGTGAAGGTCTCCGGCGTGTCAACGCGAACCGCCTGAGTGGAATCGACGCCGAATGGCTCAGCGCTGAGGAGGTCAAAGCCTACTGCCCGATCGTCAATATCTCGCAAGACGTCCGGTACCCGGTGCTCGGTGCCACACTCCAGCGGCGCGGAGGGATCGCCAAGCACGACTACGTCGCCTGGGCCTTCGCCCGGGCGGCCGACGCTCTGGGCGTCGACCTGGTCCAGAACTGCGAGGTCACCGGATTCGATCTCGCGGGTGACCGGGTGACCGGCGTTCAGACCAGCCTGGGGCGGATCGCGGCCGGGAAAGTGGCCCTCTGCGCCGCGGGTCACAGCTCCGTACTGGCATCGTTGCTCGGCCTGGACCTTCCCATACAGAGTCACCCGCTCCAGGCGCTCGTCTCCGAATTGCTGGAGCCGGTGCTCAGCTGTGTCGTGATGTCGAACGCGGTGCACGTTTATGTCAGCCAGGCGCACAAGGGCGAGCTGGTGATGGGCGCGGGCATCGACCCCTACAATTCCTATGCGCAGCGCGGCTCGCCGCAGGTCATCGAGTACCAGCTGGCGGCGGCGCTCGAGCTATTTCCAATCTTCAGCCGCGCTCACGTACTCAGGACCTGGGCCGGGATCGTCGATGTCAGCCCGGACGCCAGTCCGATCGTGGGTCTGACGCCGATCGAAGACCTCTACCTCAATTGCGGCTGGGGAACCGGAGGTTTCAAGGCGACGCCCGCTTCGGGCTGGGTCTACGCCCACACCATCGCAAACGGAGCGCCCCACCAACTCAACGCACCGTTCAGCCTCGATCGATTCAGTACCGGCGCGCTGATCGACGAGCACGGCGCCGCCGCGGTCGCGCACTAGGCATGCTGGTCCCCTGCCCCTGGTGCGGCGAGCGAGAGGAGGGCGAATTCAAGTACGGGGGAGCCGCCGGTATCGCCTATCCAGCCCTGCCGGAAGCCGCCAGCGACACGGAATGGGCTCGCTACCTCTTCCACCGGCCGAACCCAAAGGGTCCTTTTAAGGAACGCTGGTACCACAGTGCCGGCTGCCGGCGCTGGTTCACCGTGACCCGTGACACCGTGACCCACAGGATCAACCCATGAGGCTTGCAAGCGGCGGCCGGATCGACCGCGGGAGGCGTCTGAATTTCAGCTTCGACGGTCGGACGCTGGAGGGCTACGCCGGCGACACGCTTGCATCGGCCCTGCTGGCCAACGACGTGCGAGTGGTCACGCGCAGCATCACCCACGGCCGACCCCGCGGGATCTTCTCGGCCGGCATCGAGGAGCCGAACGCGTTGATCCAGGTGGGAGCGGAGCCGATGCTGCGCGCAACCCAGGTCGAACTTCTCGACAACCTGCGGGCGACAGGTTTGACGGGACGCGGCCGGGCGGTGGTGGCCGACGACGGCGCCCGTTTCGACAAGCGCTACGCGCACTGCGAAGTCCTGGTCGTCGGCGGGGGAAGCCACGGTATAGCCGCCGCGGTTAGCGCCGCACGTAGCGGAGACAGGGTAATTCTGATGGATGAGCAAAACGAGATGGGCGGACGCTCGCTGGCGGAGCGGTCGCCCACGCCTACGGCCTCGATCCTCGCCAGCCTGACCTCCTTTGCCGAGGTGCAGCTGCTGAGCCGGACCACAGCGTTCGGCCTTTACGACCACAACCTGGCGCTCGCGGCCGAGCGCCGACCCGACGGCCAGCGGCTCTGGCAGGTCCGGGCTAAACGGGTGGTGCTCGCAACCGGGGCTCACGAGCGACCGCTCGTCTTCGCCAACAACGATCGCCCGGGCGTGATGCTGGCCGGCGCCGTCCGCACCTACCTGAACCGCTACGCCGTCATTCCGGGCCGCCGTGCCGTCGTCTTCACCAACAACGACAGCACCGATCGGCTGGTTGCCGATCTCCGCGCCGTAGGAATCGAGATCGCGGCCTTGATCGATGCACGGGACGGGAAGGTGGTCAGCGATACGGAGGGCGACGAGCGCGGAATCACGGGGGTCATCGTGGGCGGGCAGCGCATCGACTGCGATTTGCTCTGCGTTTCAGGAGGGTTCAATCCGACCGTCCACCTGTTCAGCCAGGCCGGCGGCCGTCTTCGCTACGACCAACGTCTCACCGGTTTCATCCCTGACGATGGGCCGCCCGACGTCGAGGTCGTCGGTCGGGCCGCCGGCGATCTCGAGATTTCGGTCGAGCCGAGCTGGCTGGTTCCCGCCGTGAACGGCGACTACTCCAACCACTTCATCGACCTCGAACGCGATGTCACAGTCGCCGATCTGCGGCGAGCGCTCGGAACCGGGATGCGCTCCGTCGAGCACGTGAAGCGCTATACGACCATCGGTACAGGCAGTGACCAGGGGAAGACAGCGGGCGTCAATGAAGCCGCCATCATCGGAATGCTCACCGGGCAGCCAGTAGGCGGAGTGGGCACCACGACCTACCGGCCTCCCTACGTGCCAGTCTCATTCAGCCTGATGGCCGGCCGGAACCGAGGCGACCTCTTCGACCCGGTTCGGGTGACCGCGATTCACTCATGGCATGTCGCGCGGGCGGCACATTTCGAGAACGTAGGTCAGTGGAAGCGGCCGTGGTACTTTCCGCGTGGAGATGAAACGATCGAAGCCGCCGTACTTCGTGAGTGTCGCGCCGCCCGCGAGGGAGTCGGCGTGATGGACGTGTCGACGCTCGGCAAAATTGACATCCAGGGGCCGGATGCGCTCACCTTTATCAACCGGCTGTACACCAATGCATTCGATACGCTGGTCGTGGGGATGTGCCGCTACGGACTCCTCTGCAGGGCGGACGGCATGGTCTTCGACGATGGCGTGGTCATGCACCTTGCCGAGAACCATTACCTCGCCACCACGACAACAGGCGGCGCCGCGGCGGTACTCGACTGGTTCGAGGAGTGGCTGCAGACGGAGTGGACGGACCTGCGCGTTCGCTGCACCTCCGTGACCGACCACTGGGCCGCGCTTGCCGTTGTCGGGCCGCGCTCCCGGGACGTCATTGCGAGGCTGTTTCCGGAGCTGGCCGTTGACACTCACGCCTTTTCCTTCCTCGCCGTACGGGAAGGCGAAACGCGCGGGATACCGGTAAGGCTTCATCGCATCACCTTCTCGGGCGAGCTTGCCTACGAGCTGTGGACGCCCAACTGGTACGGGCTCGCGCTCTGGGAGCTGATCATGGAGGCAGGTAAACCGCTGGAGATCACTCCCTACGGCACCGAGGCGATGCACGTGCTGCGGGCGGAGAAGGGATACATCATCGTCGGCCAGGAGACGGATGGAACCGTCACACCGCATGACCTGGGCATGAGTTGGATCGTGTCCAAAAAGAAGGATTTCGTTGGTAAGCGTTCCCTGCGCCGCCCGGACACCTCGCGAGCGGACCGTCGCCAACTGGTCGGCCTGCTGCCACTCGATCACGGGGAAAGACTTCCAGAGGGGGCTCAGCTGACGCTCGAGCCGCGCAACGAGCCTCCGGTCGAGATGGTTGGACACGTGACCTCGAGCTACCGAAGCGCTGCCCTCGAGCGCACCTTTGCCCTCGCCATGCTGAAGGCAGGCCGCGATCGAATCGGTCAGACGGTTTATGTGCCGTTGGGCGATCGGATCGCCGCCGCAACCGTGACGGAACCCATCTTCTGGGACAGGGAGAACGTCCGGCGTGATAGCTGAGGCGACGCGGCGCAGCCCGCTAGCCGACTACTCCGACAGGTTTGCCGGACTATCGCGATCGTCGAACGGCAGGCTGGAGCTTCGGGAACTCCCCTTCCTGACCCAGGTCAACCTCCGCGCGGACCCCTCCGATCCGTCAACCATGCAGGCCGTCCGCGAGGGGCTCGGCCTCGATCTGCCCTTGCATCCAAACACCGCGGCCGCAGCAGGCGACCGGTCAGCCCTCTGGCTGGGCCCGGACGAGTGGCTGATTTTGGCACCCCCAGGCCACGCCGCCGCCATCGAGGAAGCAACCCAAAAGGCGCTCGCAGGTTCAGGCAGCGTCGTGGACGTCTCAGCGAACCGAACGGCGCTCCTCGTGAAGGGGACTGCAGCCGGGGAATTACTCGCCTTCGGCTGCGCAATCGACCTTCATGCTCGCGCCTTTGGACCAGGACGGTGCGCCCAGACGATGCTCGCCAGGGCCCAGGTGATCATCGAGCACATGGAAGCTGGTTCGGCGTTCGTCGTCTATGTCCGGGCTTCGTTCGCGACCTACCTGGCCGAATGGCTACTGGACGCCGCAGGTGCGCTCTAGACACAATGGCTCGGCGGTGCTATACCAAGCCGGTAACGGCAGTGGCTGATCCGTCTAGATACACGTCCCCTCCACAGCGCTCGCCACTCGGCCAGTGAATGGAGGTGCCCATGAGGCAGAAGGTCGCGATCACGGTCAACGGGACCCGCTATGAGCACGAGGTCGAGCCTCGGCTCCTGCTCGTCTACTACCTTCGCGAATACGCGGGGCTGACCGGCACCCACGTCGGTTGCGACACGAGCAACTGCGGGGCCTGCACCGTGGACCTGGACGGCCATAGCGTCAAGGCATGCACCCTTTTCGCGGTCCAGGCGGACGGCGCAAGGGTGACGACCATCGAGGGCCTCGCCAACGGCAAGCAACTGCATCCCCTGCAGCAGGCCTTCTGGGATGAGCACGGATTGCAATGCGGGTACTGCACGCCAGGCATGATCATGGCCGCCCGGCAGCTGCTCTCGCGGAATGCCAATCCGACCGAAGCAGAGATCCGCTCCGGTCTGGAAGGCAATCTCTGCCGCTGCACCGGCTATCACAACATCGTCAAGGCGGTCCAGGCCGCCGCGAAGGTGATGGCCGGCACGGAAGCGAAGCAACCGGCAGCCACGGTTTCTTGAGGAGGTGAGCTGAATGGCGGTCTCCCAGTTGATCGGCGCCTCCATCAAGCGACGCGAGGATCCCGAGCTCGTGACCGGCGGCGGGACCTTCGTCGAGGACCTGTCCCAGACCGCGGTCGCCCATCTCTACGTGGTGCGCAGCACCCAGGCACACGCGCGCATCCTCGGCATCGACTCGTCGCGCGCGCGCGAAGCCAGCGGCGTGCTGGCCATCTGGACCGGGAAGGACCTGCAGCCGGAGTTCCAGGCCCCCCTTCCGGTCACGGTCAGCTTCGTCGAGGAAAAGAAATACCCGGCCATGTACCCGCTCGCGACCGACACCGTTCGCTACGTCGGCGAGCCGGTCGCCATCGTCGTGGCGACCAGCCGTTCGGCCGCCGAGGACGCCGCAGAACGACTCGACATCCGCTACCAGACGTTGCCGGCGGTTGTCGACATCGAGAAAGCGCTGGCAAAGGACTCACCGGTGATCCACGATGACATCGGCAGCAACATCTCCTACGACGTCAAGCGGTCGGCCGGCGACATCGAAGCCGCCTTCCGGGACGCCGACGTCCGGATAACCCAGCGGCTCGTCCAGCAGCGCCTGATCCCGGTGGCCGTCGAAGGGCGGGGGGTGGTGGCCGATTACAAGCCATTTGCGGACACGTTGACCGTCTGGTCGTCGACGCAGATCCCCCATTTCGTGAAGGTCTGGCTGGGCGTCATCCTGGGCATCCCGGAGAGCAAGGTCCGGGTGGTTGCGCAGGATGTCGGGGGTGGCTTCGGATCGAAGATTCGCGTGTATCCGGAAGAAGTCCTCGTCGCTCTTGCCTCCCGGCGGCTGAGCCGCCCGGTCAAGTGGACCGAGGACCGGAACGAAAACATGAAGGCGACCCACCACGGCCGCTCCCAGATCTGGGATGTCGAGGTCGCTGCCAGGCGCGACGGGACGGTGCTGGGCGTACGCGCGACCCAATACCTGGATCTGGGCGCCTACTGCAGCCAGTTCGGCACCTTCATGGCGATCGCCCTGCTGATCGCGCAAGGACCCTACAAATTGAAGGCCTTCGACGGCCGGGGGGTCGGCGTCTTCACCAACCGAACCCCGACGGATGCCTATCGCGGCGCCGGCCGCCCCGAGGCGACCTACCTGATCGAGCGCGTGATGGACCTCGTGGCGCAGGAGGTGGGCCTCGACCCGGTCGACGTCCGGCGGAAGAATTTCGTCACGGCTGCCGAGCAGCCCTATACCAACTTGTTCGGACTGACCTATGACTCCGGCGACTACACGGTGACCCTGGACAAGGCCCTGACGCTGGTCGATTACCCGGCCTTTCGACGCGAGCAAGCCGAGGCCCGGAAGCGAGGCAAGTACCTCGGAATCGGGTTTTCGACCTACCTGGAGATCTGCGGCCTGGGGCCCTCGGTTGCGACCACGGCCGCGACCGGGATCGGCCTCTGGGGGATGTCCGTGGTCAACCTGCATTTCACCGGGAAGGCCACGGTCATCATCGGCAGTTCGCCTCACGGTCAGGGGCACGAAACGACGTTTGCTCAGATCGTCGGCGACGCCCTCGGCTTGCCCCTGGAGGACATCGACGTGGTGCATGGCGACACCGCGATTGGACCGATGGGCATGAACACCTACGGGAGTCGAAGCGCGTCGGTCGATGGGGCGGCCGTCCACATGAGCGCGGTGAAGGTCAGGGAGAAGGCACGCAAGATCGCCGCCCACCTGCTGGAAGCGGCCGAAGCCGACATTGTCTACGAGTCCGGGAAGGCCTTCGTCAAAGGGGCGCCCTCCAGGGCACTCACCATCCAGGAGATCACAGGAGCCGCATTTCAGCCTCACCGGCTGCCTCCCGACATGGAAGGGGGTATGGAAGCAACCACCTTCTTCAACCCGCCAAACTTCGTCTGGCCATTCGGGGCGCACATCGCGCTGGTTGAAGTCGACGGCGAGACCGGCGCGACTCGTATCGTCCGCTACGTGGCGGTCGACGATTGTGGCACCCGGATCAACCCCCTGGTAATCGAGGGCCAGGTGCACGGCGGCATCGCCCAGGGGATCGGGCAGGCGCTCTACGAAGAGGCGGTTTATGACGAGGCGGGGCAACTGAAGACCGGCACGCTGGTGGACTACATGGTGCCGACCGCGCCTGACCTCCCCTCCTTCGAGCTCGCCTCGACGACAACGCCCAGCCCCAGCAATCCGCTGGGGGTGAAGGGAATCGGCGAAGCGGGCACCATCGCCTCGACCCCGGCCATCATCAACGCCATCGTGGACGCGCTGCAGCCGTTCGGCGTGAAGGATGTCGACATGCCGGCCTCACCGGAGAAGCTGTGGCGCCTGATGCACCAGAACGGAGGGGTACGGCGATGATTCCAGCCGCTTTCGACTACGTTGCGCCCAGGTCCCTGCCAGAAGCAACCGCCGAGCTCGTCAAACATGGCCAGGAGGGCAAAGTCCTTGCCGGCGGTCACAGCCTGATCCCACTGATGCGGCTGCGGCTGTCGACCCCCTCGTTCCTCGTGGATATCGGGCGGATCAAGGACCTGAACTACATCAAAGAGGTCGACGGCCACGTCGCGTTCGGGCCGCTGACGAGCCACCACGACATCGAATTTTCGGAGGTGGTCAAACGGAAGCTGCCGATGTTGGCCAACGCCGCGCACCAGATCGGTGACCCGCAGGTGCGCAACCGCGGCACGATCGGCGGCGCCGCCGTTCACGCGGATCCGAACGGGGACTTTCCGAGCTGCCTGTTGGCACTCGACGCCAGCTTTATCGCCGTCGGTCCCCGCGGCGAACGCACCATCGCCGCGAAGGATTTCTTTGTCGATACCTTCACCTCTGCCCTCGAGCCTGATGAGATCCTGCGCGAAGTTCACGTCCCGGCGGTCGAAGGCAGCCGGGGGACTTACTTGAAGTTCAGCCGCCGGGCCCAGGATTGGGCGATCGTGGCCGTGGGCGTACAGGTGAGCCTCAAGGGCCACACCGTTGACCGAATCGCCGTGGCGCTGACATCGATGGGAGGCACGCCGCTCCGAGCTATCGCCGTCGAACAGGCACTCCTGGGAAAGGCTGCGCATGACGAGGAGATTCGCGCCGCCTCAGAGAAGGCGGCGGACGGTACGAACCCGCCCCAGGATCTGAACGGCTCACCCGACTACCGCCGCCACCTGGCGACCGTGCTAACCCGCCGGGCGCTGGAGCAGGTCATGGGGCACCACTAGGCTCGGCCGCAACCAGCACTGAGAAAGGGCCGGGAGCCGAACGCCCCCGGCCTTTTTCTGACCGGAAGGCGACCCTAGAATGAAGCGATGGACGACCTGCCATTTGATTCGATTGACGCATTGGAGGCCATGCTCCGGCAGCATCGTTACGTGGCCGGCCGCAACCTGGCGACGACCATCTTCCTTGGGCTGAAACTCGACAAGCCGCTTCTACTCGAAGGCGAAGCCGGCGTCGGCAAGACAGAGGTCGGTAAGGTCCTGGCCGAGGTGCTCCAGGCGCCCTTGATCCGGCTGCAGTGCTACGAGGGGATCGACATCAACAACGCCGTCTACGAATGGGCCTATGCTCGACAGTTGCTCCATATCCGAATGCTCGAGACGGCCGGCGAGGACCAGGAGCGCATGGAGCGCGAGATTTTCAGCGAGCGTTTCCTGGTCAAGCGTCCCTTGCTCCAGGCGCTCGAGAGCAATGGGGCGCGGCCCCCGCTGCTCCTGATCGATGAAATCGACCGCTCAGACGACGAGTTCGAGGCCTTTCTGCTGGAGATGCTGTCCGACTACCAGATCTCCATCCCGGAGATCGGCACCATCAAAGCCTCCCGCCCGCCGGCGGTCATCATCACGTCCAACCGGACCCGCGAAATCCACGACGCGCTGAAGCGTCGCTGCCTCTACTTCTGGATCGATTATCCAAGTGTCGAGACTGAGTACGAGATCGTCATGACGCGGCTCCCCGCGACCCCACGCAAGCTGGCCGAGCAGGTCACCCGGTTCATGGGCGCCGTGCGCCAGATCGACCTCTACAAGCTGCCGGGGATCGCCGAGACCCTCGATTGGACCCGTTCCCTGATCGCGCTCGGCGAGCATGAACTCACCGACGCGGCCGTCGACGTCACGCTGGGATCGATCGTGAAGTACCAGGAGGACCTGGAACGCTTGCGCGGCGAGCACGCCCGGCAGCTGCTGGCAGCCTCCGCGCGTGACTGAAACGGGTGCGATCCTCACCCGGAACTGGCTCCGCTTCGGACGCGTTCTCCGCGGTCTCGGGTTCGACGCCGGACCGGCGCGAATGCTGCCGTTCCTGACCACGCTCACGATCGTCGATCAAGGCCGTGCCGAGGATCTCCGGACGGCGGTTCATGCCCACTTCGCCAGGCGACGCGACGAGCGCAGACTTCTTGACCAGGCGCTCCTCCACTTTCTCAGGGCCGGCAGCGTGGCCACGACCGAGCGTTCGGCGGCCTCGACCCGGCTGGACCCAGGTGGCGGGATGGTGCGGCAGCTTCGCGTGATCGAGGACAGCGAGATCGAGCACGAGGCTACACCGCTGGAAGCCGCCGGCTATTCGGCGGTCGAGATGTTGCGCCGCAAAGACTTCGACACCTTGACGGAGGAGGAAATGCGCCAGGTCCGGCTGTTGATCGCATCGATGCGCATCCCGGCCGCACGGCGCCGTTCCCGCCGCTACCAGCGCGGCGGCTCCTCCCGTATTGATCTTCGACGCCTGCTCCGTACCAGCCTGCGCTTCGATGGAGAGCCCATGTTGCTCTCCTGGCGTTCGCCACGGATCAAGCCCCGCCCGCTGGTACTGCTGTGTGATATCAGCGGCTCGATGGAGCGCTACAGTCGCGTCGTGCTGAACTTTGCCTACGCTCTCGAGCACGGAGCGCAGAAGGTGGAAGCCTTCGTCTTCGCCACGCGGCTCACTCGCATCACGCGGCAACTCGCCAGCCATGACCCTGACCTCGCCCTCGACCGTGTCCTGCACAGCGTTGCCGACTGGTCGGGCGGCACGCGAATCGGCGAGGCTATCGAGCTCTTCAACCGGCGCTACGCGCGTCGGGTTCTGGGTCACGGCGCGACCGTCGTGGTGATCAGCGATGGCTGGGACCGTGGCGATCCGGCCAGGCTCCGGTGGGCGGTGGCCAGGTTGCAGCGCGCCTGCCACCGGCTGATCTGGATGAGCCCCTTGCTCGGCACCCCGGACTACGCGCCGCTCACCCTCGGTCTGCAGGCGGCCCTTCCCTACGTCGACGACTTCCTGCCCGCCCACAACCTGGCGAGTCTCGAGGCGCTCGGCCGGCTGTTGCACGACGTCAACGAACGCCGCCCGGTTCGGCGGCATGCCGGTAACGTCGCTTCCATTTAGAAGGGTACGCGGCTCCGAACTACACTCATCTGGTGCGGGATGTTCTCCCGGACGTGAAGGCCTGGCTGAACGATCACGACGCGGTCGCCCTGGCAACCGTCGTGAGCACGTGGGGAAGCGCTCCACGGCCGGCGGGCTCGCGGATGGCGGTGAGCCGGTCCGGGAAGATCTCGGGCTCTGTCAGCGGAGGGTGTCTCGAGGCGGAGGTCTTCGAAGCGGCCCAGGCGGTCCTCGGCGGCTCGGCGCCTCACGTCCGCCACTACGGGGTGAGCGACGACCTCGCCTGGACCGTCGGCTTGAGTTGTGGTGGCGAGGTCGACATCCTGGTCGAACCGTTGACGGATACGCACCGTTCCCTGATCGCGGCCCTGGACGAGGAGCAACCCGTTGTGCTGGTCAGCGCGCTTAACCCCCCCGCCGGCGCCCGCCGCCTCCTCCAGGCGACCGATTCCGAGGCTGCTTCCCTGCTCCAGCAGGAAAAACCCGAACGGCGTGACGGCTGGTTCCTCGAGCCCTTCCCGCGAGCCGCCGAGTTACTGATCTTTGGTGGGGCACACGTGGCGATCCCCCTGAGCAGGTTTGCGCGGGACCTGGGGTTTCGTGTCACGGTGGTAGATGCCCGCTCCAAGTTTGCGGATAAGGACCGATTCCCCGCCGCGGAACGGGTGATCCATGCCTGGCCTGACGAGGTGCTCGAACAGATGCGGATCGATCAATCCTCGTACATCGTCGTCCTGACCCACGATCCGAAATTCGACGATCCAACGATCCGCGCGGCGCTCAGAGGAAACGCCCGGTACATCGGCGCCATTGGCAGCCGCAAGACGCATCGCGAACGTGTCCAGCGGTTGGTGGCGGCTGGAGTATCGGCCGGTGATCTCGATCGCGTGCACGCGCCTATCGGCCTCGACCTGGGCGGCCAGACGGCGGAGGAGACGGCGCTGGCCATCCTGGCGGAGATCGTTTCGGTGCGCCACGGCCGGCGTGGCGGCGGGATGTCGGGAGCGCAACCGGCGGCGTGAAAGCGGAAGCGCTGATCGGCACCCGCCTCAGCGCGGATCAGATCAAGGGAGCCGTCCTGGCCGAAACCCTCCTGAGTCCCGACGATCACCGTCACATCCTCGTCCCCAAGGGCCGGGTCCTCGGCGAACAGGATTGGCCGCTGGTGACGGCGGCCCGGGTCCGGGAACTGCACGTCCTCCGGCTCGAGCCCGGCGATATTCATGAGGACGAGGCGGCACGCCGGCTGGCGCGCGTGGTGGCCGGACCTGGTATCGATTTGCATGGACCGGTTGAGAGCCAGATGCGGTTGGTGGCTGCCCTGAACGGCATCTTCGAGGTAGATGTTTCGCGCCTCCTCGCCCTCAATAGCATCCCCGATATCTCCGTGTTCACCCTCTTCGACGGCCAGCTGGTGGCTCAAGGCAAGACCGTCGCCGGGGTGAAGGTCACCCCATTCGTCGTTGCTGAGCAACGGCTCGCCGAGGCGGAACGCGTGGCCGCTGCCGCTCCCATCCTCCGGGTCCTCGCCTTCCGTCCGATGCGGGTCGGGGTTTTGGTTCGTGAGCGCTTGGAGCTTGCCGCGCGCGAAAAATTCCAGGCCTCGATCGAGGCCAAGGTCGCCTGGTTTGGCTCCCACCTGGTTGGCATACACTACGTGGCCGATTCAGTCGACGTGGTGGCGGCGGCCCTCACCGAACTGGTCGCGACCGCCGACCTCATCCTGACGGCCGGGGCGAACGCGACGGATCCGCTCGATCCAACCCTCCTGGCGCTCGGTCGGTTGGGCGCTCACATGGAAAAGCAGGGCGCGCCGGCCCATCCAGGCAGCGCCGTCTGGCTTGCCTACCTTGAAGACCGGCCGGTCTTTGGCGTCGCGGCCTGTGGGATGTTCTCCAGGGCGACCGTGCTGGACCTGATTCTTCCGCGGCTCTTCACCGGTGCCCGGCTGGGGGCGGCGGACTTCAACGGCCTCGGTCACGGCGGCCTGCTATCGCGCGACATGAGTTTTCGTTTCCCCTCGTACGGGGCATTCGATACGCTGGACCCGTGATCCTCAGGAACCGCTTCGCTGTGGACGCGCCCCTGGACGCGGTCTGGCGCCATCTGCTGGATGTACCGAAGGTGGCGAGCTGCATCCCCGGCGCGCAACTGACCCAGGTGATCGATGACCGGACCTATGAGGGAAAGATCGGGATCAAGCTGGGCCCCATCGACGTGGGGTATCGCGGCCGCGTCATCCTGGAGGAGATCGACGAGCCGGCGCA
>Ga0207416_1001283_pt1 | contig 34991 bp, 38 predicted proteins | sample PaiPotPPM11metaG_FD_184107 | JGI IMG/M metagenome (GOLD analysis project Ga0207416, IMG submission 184107) | Iron sulfur acid spring bacterial and archeal communities from Banff, Canada, to study Microbial Dark Matter (Phase II) - Paint Pots PPM... ...
TAGTCTCCCCGGGTGAGCGCGCGTTCGACGATCATTTTGCGCAGCCAGATGAGATCCGGTGCGTGGCCGCTCGAGTGGCCGGGATTGCCTAGATGCTCCATTGCCATGCGTTCCAGTTCTCGACCACCGGATTGGGCGTGAGTCCTTTGAAGTCGACGCTGATGGGATGTTGCTGACGTAGCCAGCAGATGAAGATTTCCGGCACGTCGCGCGCGAGTAACGCTTGCGTCTTCGCGTAGGCGAGCTTACGCGTTGCTTGGTCGTAGTGCGAGAGCGCGTCTTCCTCGGCGGCCTGCATCTCCGGATTGCAGTAGCGAGTGTAATTATACCCGCCCGGCGGCACGTTTTGGCACATAAATTGTGAACTGTCGTCCGGATCGATGCCGGCATACCAGCCGTCGACGACCATGTCGTACTTGCCCTGTTGCAAGATCCCGCCCTCACCGGCCGGAGCGTATAGCTGCGCGCCAGGGAAGAGCTTGATCTCCGTCTTAACACCGATGGTGCGGAGTTCGGCTTGTATTTCAACCGCAAGTTGTTTGAAGGTGACGTCGGAGTTGACGGTTACGAAGAGCAGTGAGAGCGGCTGGCCGTTCTTGCGCATGATGCCGTCGGGTCCGGGCTTGAAGCCCGCTTGTTCGAGCAACTGCTTGGATTTAGCCGGATTAAACGGGATCGACCGCACCTTCGGATCGAACGCCCACATGAAGTCCGGGATGTCTTCGGTTGCCACCGTCTCTTGCCCGAATGCGGTGGTCTTTACGAGGTCTTCTTTGTTGATCGCGGCTGCGATCGCTTGACGGACGCGAACGTCGCGCAGAGACGGGCTCGATGTATTGAGTTGAATTGCATAGTAGCCGTTCACGCGCATCCAGACCGTCGTGAGATCCTTGGCGCCCTGCAGGTCGGGATAGGTGCGGATTGAGGCCTGGTAGATCCAGTCGATCGCGTGCGTCTTGAGCAGGTTGACCGACGTGTTCTCGTCGGGAATGATCTTGAGATCGATCTGTTTTAGGCCGGGTTTGCCCATGAAGAAGCCGTCGTTGGGAACCAGCGTAATGTGATCGTTGTGGACCCATTCGCCGAAGCGGAACGGCCCGTCCGTGACGGTCGGCTCGCTGTTGAACGGGATCTGGTTAACGTTCGGGTATTTTGCGAGAACGTGTTCGGGAACGATGGAATACGGCTGGTCGCTATCGGCAAAGAACGTATTCACGAACGGTGAGAATTTCCGCTTCAGATGCACGACGACCGTATAATCGTCGGGCGTATCGATGGAAGCAATCGCGTCGTAGCCGTTACGCGAGACCACGTTGTTGTTGGGGTTCATCAGCGCTTGCCACGAAAATTTGACATCTTTGCTCGTGACGGGTTGGCCGTCGGTCCACTTCACGTCTTTGCGCAGGTGATAGATGATAGTGAGCCCGTCTTTGCTGATGCCGCCGTTCTCCATGGTGGGAACCTGCGAGGCCAGCATGGGGATCGGGTCGCCCTTTTCGTTGGCGGAGAGCAGCGGCTCGAACATGAACCGATCGATAAAGACATCGGTCGTGTTCGACGAAAGCACCGGGTTGAGATTCTTCGGCTCGTTTTGGATGGCGACGCGAAGAATTCCGGGCTGCGTCCAAGGGTGATCGCCGGCTTGGCCGGACTGGTTGGCAACCTTCGAGCAGCCGGCGAGTAGCAACCCGACGGCCGCAATAGCGAGAATCCGTTTCACGAAGTGGTAGGCCTCCACGAAGAAGAGCGCGCGTTCGGCGCTTCTTTTATGAGACGGCTGCTTTAGGTCCTACCCGGTTGGTCGGAACGGGGTCGTACCGCTCGTGCCTCCACGCGTAGGTGCCGAGCCCTTGGGTCGCGGTACGCAGCTCCGTAATATACCGCGAAAGTTCGACTTGCGGTACATCGGCTTCTACGATGTCGAAGCCTGCACGGTTGCTCGGATTCATGCCCAAAATCTGGCCCCGTTTGCCGGTCAATTGCGCGATCACGGCGGATGTGAAGGGCGTCGGGAGGGTGACGCTGACCCGGGCGATCGGCTCGAGGAGAATCGGGCCGCACTTCGCGAGAGCCTCACGCACGGCCATCCCGGCGGCGGTCTTGAAAGCCTGTTCGCTCGAGTCTACGTCGTGGTATTGGCCGTCGAAGAGGGTGACGTGCAGATCGGCGACGGGATAGCCCGCGGGGCCGCGGGCCAGCGCCTCGTGGACGCCCTTTTCGACGGCGGGGATGAATTGTCGCGGTACGACCCCGCCCACGATCCGGCTTTCGAAGCTCACTCCTTCGCCGCGCGAGCGCGGTTCGAAACGCAGCCAGACGTCGGCGAATTGCCCGTGCCCTCCGGTCTGATGCTTGTAGCGCGAATGGATCTCGGTGCCGGTAGTGATCGTCTCTAGATACGGGATGGACGGCGGGTGCGATTCCAAATCGACGTTGTACTTGCGCCCCAGCCGTTCGAGCGCGATCGCAACGTGCTGCTCTCCATTGCCGAGTAGGAGAAGTTCGTGCGTTACGGGCTCGCGTTCGAGGCGCAGCGACGGGTCCTCGTCGATCACTTTTGCCAGCACTTGCGAGATCTTCGCCTCGTCGATGCGCTCGCGCGGTTTAACGGCCAGTGCGAAGACCGGTTCGGCGCTCGCCGTCCGGGGCAGAAGGACGCGATGGCCGTTCGCGGCGAGGGTATCGCCGGTGGTGACGTTTTCGAGCCGCGCGATCGCGACGATCGCTCCGGGGCCGGCTTTCGAGACCGGTTCCTGCTTCTTGCCTTGTAGCCGATAGAGGCCGCCCGAGCGTACCTTTTCGGCCCCGCGATCGAGATCGGACAGGGTTGCGTCGGCATCGATCGTGCCGCAGAGAATACGTACCACCGAGAGCTTTCCCGACTGCGGATGAATCGAGGTTTTGATGACCCGCGCGACCGTCGGTGCTTGGGCATCCGCAACGATCTCGCGGCCTTCGGCGTCGACGTGCGGCGCATCCAACGGCGAAGGAAACCAATGCTCGATCGCTCGCACTAGCGCGGGAACGCCCGCACCGTTCGCCGCCGATGCCACCAGCACGGGGACGATCTGGTCGTGCGAGCATTCAGCGCACAAGTCGCGTTCCACCTCATCGATGGGGGGCTCGACGCCTTCGAGGAGCTCTTCCATCAGGTGATCGTCGAAATCCGCCATCGCCTCGAGAAGCTCCGCTCGCGCTCGTTCGGCGCGTTCCAGCGTGGGGCCGGATATGGCGGCCTGCCGTTCGTTTCCATCCACGAACGTGTACGCACTCATCTGTGCGAGGTCGACGTACCCGCTGAAATTTTCGACGGCTCCGATCGGCCACTGTTCGGCGACCACGTGCCGGCCGTAGGCCTCCTGCAATGCGTGAAGCGTGGCTTCGAAGTCGGCTCCCGGACGATCCATTTTGTTGACGACGAACAGGTGCGGGAGATGTAGAGCCTCGAGATAATCGATCAGTCCCTGCGTCTGCGAGATGCGGCTCGGCTCGGCATCGATGACGACGACCGCGGCGTCGACGCCGATCAAGACCATTTTGGTCTCTTCGAAGAAATCGATGAATCCGGGCGTATCGACGATCGTGAGATCGATATCGTTATTCGAACAATGCGCGAAGCCGACGCTCGTCGACTCCGCGTGCGCGATACACTCCGGCTCGTGATCGGTGACGGTCGTGCCTTCGGCGATCGACCCTCGTCGCCCGACCGCCCCACAATACGAGAGTACGGCCTCCACCAGCGTCGTCTTGCCCGCATGGTGCGGGCCGACGAAAGCGACGTTGCGTAGGCGAGCGATCTCGGCCATTTTCACCCTCCTGAGGGCTCATGGGCTTAGCGACGTTTTGGCGCCGATTTTTTCTTGGGTGCGGGAGCTTTTTTCTTAACGGCTGCCTTCGGCGCAGGCTTGCGAACTTTCGCCGCAGGTTTCGATGCCGTCTTCTTGGCGGGCGTTTTTTTGGCCGGCGCGGCCTTCTTCACGGGTGCGCTCTTCTTGGGCGCGGCTTTTTTAGCGGGAGCGGTGCGCTTGACGGCGGCCTTTTTAGCCGGCGCAGCCTTCTTTTGGACGGCCTTTTTTGCGGGAGCTTTCGCCGCCGCGGCCTTTTTCGCGGGCACCTTGACGGCCTTCGCCGCGGGCTTGGCCTTCGCTACCGGCTTGGGCTTGGCTGCAGCCTTGGGCTTGGCTTTAGCCGCTGCCGCCTTAACCGGCGCTTTGAGGGCGGGCTTCTTGGCCGGAGCTGCGGGGCTCTTGGCCGCGGGTTTAGCCGGAGGCCCGGCTTTCACCGCGGCTGCCGGAGCCTTGGGCGCCTTGGAGGCCTTCGCTGCGGGAGTGGCCTTGGGTGCTTTTGCCCCCGGAGCCGGAGCCGCCGTCTTGGCTTCCTTAGCCTTGGAAGAGGAAGCGGCCGATTCGGCCGAGCGACGCGAGCTCGCCTTCGGCGCGGCCGCGGAAGCGGCGGGCTTTTTGGTCGTGCGTCCCGGCCCGGTTCCGCGTTTTTTCGCGCCTTCGCTGCGGACTTTGCCGCCGATTTCGCGTGTCTCGAGGTCCTCGGGCAATCCTAGCTCCGCCCGGCTGAAGCCGCTGATGCTGCTGCCGGCCTGGCTCGGTTCGGGCTGCTTTTGCCGTTCGATAAGCTCCTTGGTCGCACGTAAAACGACGCGAAGCAGACGGCCGCCGACGGGGAATAGCAACTCGTTGACTTCGCAGGCATCGAGCATTTGCAGGATCGTTTCGAAGGCTCCGCCTTGATCCCGCGGGCTGTGCGCATCCGAACCGATCGCGATGCCGACACCTTTGGCTTTGGCCTTGCGCATCAGGCGCTTGTAGGCCTCGATGAGTTTGGCACGCTGTTCGTCGTCGGTCTCGCGATAGAGGAATCGTGCGTTGATTTCGACCGCCATCCCGCGCGCAAGGCACGCGTCCAGGAGTTGATCCTCGTAGCGTTCGAGCACCGCGGGCTCGGGCCAATGACCGAAGCTGGCGGGAACGTAGAAGTGGCCCACGATGTGGCCGGGGAGCTTCTCGATGTCGTCGAGCAAGCGCTCCATGTAGAGTTCCCAGGTGCGCTGCGTTCCAACGACGTCGTACAGATGCGAGAATTCCGCATTATCGAACGGCCACGGCCACTCCGCGCCTTTTTCGGGATGATCGATCGTCAGAAAATGAACCGATCGAACGATGCCGTCGGGGCGCATGGCATCGACGATATTCTGCGCGTCCGGACGCGAGCGAGGATCGTTGTCCACCTCCGCGCCGATCGAGAAGCGCATCCCGCGGCGGAGCCCTTCGGAGACGACGGCCGCGTGGGCGACGTCGACGCCAGCCGTCTCGGCTGCGCCGTAGAGATCGCCGGCGTGCGCCAGCTTCAATGCGCGCCGCACGGTGTGTACGGCACCGGGATCTTCGAACGTGAGGTAGTTGACGTGGTCCGTCACCATGAGGAAGCGCGGAGAGCCGCGCCGGCATGCGTGATAGAACCACAAAAACAGCATGCGCGGCGAATACGCGATCGGGCGCTCCTCGGCGAATGGCCGGTGCTCGCCTTTCGCGTGACCGTGAATGTCGGGGATGGCGATGATCCGTGGGTCGCTCAGCGTTCTACTTCCTTTACGCCACGCGGAATCCACATCTGCTTGCCCTTATCGCGCGTCTTAGCCGCTTCGGGCGTGCGTTGCTCGACCCACGGGACGACGGCTTCTATCAGCAGTTCGAGCCCTTTTTTCATAAGATCGAAGGACATCGACGGGGTGGAATCCGCTCCGGCATTGATTGCTTGTGCGGGCAAATAGGGGAGGTGTACGAGGCCGCAGAGCACCGGCGGCACGGCACTCTCGGCTAAGCCCAGGAGTTCGTAGAGTGCCTGGTTTCCGATGAACGTTCCGGCAGCGTTGGAAACGAAACCGGGGACGCCGTTTGCGTGCCATGATTCGAGAATGCGGTCGAACGGGAGATTCGAGAGCCGCGCGTCGGCTCCGCCGCGTGAAATGGCATCCCCTTTGCGTGCGATGCCCTGGTTGTCGGCATGCTCGAAATCCATGACGTTGACGGCGACGCGCTCGATCGAGAGAGCCGGGCGTCCGCCGAACTGCATCATCGCGACAACGATGTCCGGGTCGGCTTCGCGAAGGACGATTTCCAGCCGCTCGCGCAAGGTTCGCGTTTCCACCGGGAGGACGCGTACGACGATCGAGCGCCCGGCGATCAAACGACCCTCCAGCGCGCGTGCGATCATGTCGCTCGGGCTAACTTTTTCACCGCCGAACGGCTCAAAGCCGACGACTAAGACATTCCTTGCCACCTTCGTTAAGGTTGGCGTTCGCTCACGGGCTACCTCTCTACGCGATAGCCTTCCATGCGCAGAAGCGTCGCTTTCATCTCGAGCCCGTACCCGTAATTGTGGAGGTCGCCACTCGAATCGACCACGCGGTGACAGGGCAGAAGGAGCGGAAGCGGGTTTCGCGCCATCGCCTGACCGACGGCCCGAGCGGCGCGCGGCCGGCCGATTTTGGAAGCCACCCACCCGTACGAACGGACCTCGCCTGGCGGAATTTGGGCCGCGGCAAGCAGCGCGGCCTGTTCGAACGGCGTCAACGTGCTGATATCGATAACGGCGTCATCGATGTGCCAGGTTTCAAAAAATTGCTCGAGCGTCTCCTGGAGCCAGGGCGGGGCGTCCGCCGCTACGACCGGACGCCGCAGCCGCGCTTCGACGCGCGCCTGCACGGCCTCGAAGCTTTCGCCGGTGTCCAGGCCGATGTAACCGATGCGTTTTTCCGTAAACCCAACATAGAGTTTTCCGACGGGCGTGCCCACGCAGGTTAGCGCGATCGCCTTCGCGCCTTTGTGTTTGAGCGCCGCGATATGTTCGACGACGCGCTTGGCTAGATCGCAGGACGGCTCGGGTTGCGGCAGGCAGGAGAGGCAGAACGCAACGCCTTCGTATTGCTCGTAGATATCCTGGCAGTGAGTGCAGCCACCCAAATGGGTCTCGACGGCATCTTTGAGTGAGGCTTGGCATTCGCCGCGGACGTCGTCCCACAGCACATCGACGTCACGACAGCGCATTGAGCGGGGCTCCTTCGGGGGTAAGCCGTCCGATCTGTGGGCCGAGAATTCGGCGCAGGATGCGCACGGCTCGATGGACGTGTGATTTGACCGTGCCGATCGGCTGGTGAAGAATCTCGGCGATCTCCGGATGACTGCGGCCTTCGATGAACCGCAGCGTGGCCGCGGCGCGCAGATGCATCGGGAGCTGGAGTAGCGCGCGTTCGACCAAAGCGACCTCGGCGTTCTGTTCCACGATGGTTTCGGGTTGCGGCGGGCCTTCGTTCGACTCGCGCAAGAGCGCGTCGGGATCGGCCAGAGCGTCGAGCGCGACGTTCGTCGGCCGCTTGCTGCGGAGCCGATTCCTGGTGACGTTGAGCGTAATGGTGTATAGCCATGGTTGCAGGCGTAGGTCCGTCCGCTGCTCGATAGACATTTTACCGAGCGCGCGGTAGGCGCGCACGAACGCATCCTGCACGATTTCTTCGGCATCTTCACGATTGCCGGTCATGCGCAGGGCGAATCCGTAGAGCCGACGCTGGTAGTCGTCTACGATTCGATCGAAGGTTTCGGGACTCGGCGCAGCTTTCGTATGACGGTTCCCCGTCGACGAGACCTGCGGAACCACTGGTGGCACGTATACTCCATGGAGGAGTGGTGCGAGCGCGCTCATACGAGGCCAGAGACCACTCCCCGTGCGCCTCTGGTTTCACGCCGAGAGGCATAAACTCCTCAGCATCGCGAGAGGGTGCTTAGGAACCTGTCAGAAACGTCTTATTTAGGACCATCGTCAAGAACGAAAGAGGATACTTATGGGACGAGTCATCGAACCGACGGAAATAGTATTCGATGCACATACGATGTGTAGTTTTTTACCGGCGCTCGACTCGTCGCGCGCCATCCCGCTCGTGTTGATCGGATATCGACACAACGAAGATCCGTCGTTCGTCTGGCTCGTTCCAAAAGAAGGCGTTCCAACCAACGGTCTAACCGACGATCCTTATTATGCAAAAGTGCTGAGCGATCCGCGCACGTATTTCATGAAAAAGCTTTCCAAATACGTCGAAGAGACGGGTTCGGTGAAGCGCGGCATCGAGATGCTGATCGATTGCCATCAAAATCACCTCGCGTTCACGCCGCTCACTCACCTGGACGAGCTACCGTTTCGGCACCCCCTTGAGGTGGAGCTCGTCGCCGCTTTTTGATACCGGCGGCGGCGCATCGGTGGCCCGGATCGAACGGCGGTACACGATGCGAACCGGCATCGCGTTCGCAGCATTCTTTAACGTACCGACGATGGTGAGGCGAGCGTCGAGCGCCATCAGCAGCGCGCTTTGCGTGGCATAGTATGCGGTGCCGTCCATTCGGATCGTGCCCGCGATCGAGGTCGCGGCAACGCGCTCCGGTAGGCCACCCGTCATCGGCCCATCTGCTTCGAAGGCGACACCGACGACCGGATGACCGCTAACGAGCCCGCGGGCTCCCGGCCGGAGAAACCCCGTCAGGGTTGCATGCCCGAGCGGCGAGTTGGCTTCAAAAGGAACCTTGCCGTGCAGGTGTTCGATCGCCCGCAGCGTCACCGGATCGAGGGTTACCGCGAACGGCTGGTTGAGGATCGTGAGAAAATCCGGGTCGGCATCGTCGCTATCGGTGAACGATCCGTCCGGTCGCAAAATCTGGACGAAGCTGGCATGAACGACCGTGCTGCCGCCGCTTTGGGCCCTGGTGTACCGAACGTTCGCCACGTACTCGGTGCTGCGGCCATTGCGTACGACGCGCAAACGCTGCACGCCCGCGTACACGATGTGCGTGTGCTGTCCGTCTGCGCCGCCGATGTGGTAGCTATCGTTACCCGTGACGTTATATTGTTGGTCTGCTGCAACCGGGCGAGCCGTTGCCAATATCGCCGCGACGATCAACGCGATCGACGCTACCCGCGGATGTGAGATGGTGCGACTCCGTTTCGACCGAGAGCTTCCAGATGGCGGCTTCTCTATAACAGTATCATCCGCGACAAGGGCTACGTGGCGGATGGTTTCTTGTTTCGGTAGCGCAGGTAGAGCAACGTGGTATAGATGCCGATCGGCACCGTGGCGACCGTCGTCAACGGAACGCTTGCCCAGAGCAAGGCGTGGGCGACGTGCGCCGCAACCAACGCTTGCGAAAGGAGACCTTCGAGCATGGCCAAGACCAGTTCCATCGAGACGATCGCGATCGCGCCGAGGATATTCCCAGGATATAGGGCGGCGGCCACACTGCGGAGGATCGAACGCGGTATCAACAGCAGCGTTCCGTCGCCATCGTCCACCGTGGCACTGACGTCTGCGAAGAGTAGCAGCGCGGTTAGGAACAGTAGCAATCCTCCGGCCAGCGCGCCGAAGACGTTCGCGCTACTCTGCGGGCTTCCGAGTGCCGCGCCGATGATGGCGTTGAGCCCGTAGTCGATTGAGATGACCGCCCAACTCCGCTCCAAGACGCGTAGCCATACCTGCGAGCCGGGAGTCTCCTGGGCTTGCGTATCCGCATACGAAAAGGCGTACACGATCGCGGAGAGGACGGGCAAGATCGTGGCTTGCGCGATGACGATCGCTTCGGGAGCCCGCCACAACAGGACGATCGCGGCCTGAGCCGCTATCGCTGCGGCGATGCATCCGGCATAGAAGCCGCTGCGCGCGAGCGTTAGGCGCAGGGCATGATATGCGGCTAGAAGCACCCGCCGGCGTTAGCGCTCTAGGCCGGCGCGGCGGCGGTGCGTGCTCGCGAAGAACCGCACGTCGGCGATTCCCTCGCAGACCACAACCGCATCCGGATCGGCGAAAACGCGCCCGTCGATATCGACCGTAAAGTCGCCTGCCGCTAGGCCCGCCAGCGTGCAGCGGATCGTGCGCAGAAATTTGTCGTGAGGGGCTCGCGCGCCGATCGCTTCGCGAATGGCCATCTCGATGAGCGCGCGCACGCGTAGCGGCGTCGCCAATGCAAACGCCACCGAGCCGCCGGCGGCAACGGCGTGGAGATCGAGTGGTACCCTCACGCGGATCACGCTGGTTCTTTTTGCGCTGCTTCGAGGAGCCGCCTGCCGTTGGGGAGTACCGTAGTGCCGTGATGCCCCAATTTGGGAACGTGCCCTCCGGGACGCTGGTTAGCGCGGCGGAGAAGCTCGTTGCAACAATGAACGAAAACGAATTAGCCGCTGCGCTGGAAGAGCGCGTGGGCGATATGCCCTCGGACGCTCTGGCGGCGTTGGCCGGTTCGGTATTCGAGGCGTTTCGGGATCGCGGCGAATCCTCCGAAGACGCAGCCGAGGCATCGGGCGTCGCACTGGACCGCATCGAGTGCGCGGATCCCGCCGCGGTCGCGAGCCTCGTTCGATACGCGGGCCGTAACGTCGGCGTTCTGAAAGAAGCCACGACGTTGTTCGTCCAAACGCATCCTTCTCTGGTCGATGCCTTGCCCGCGAGCGTTACCGACGGCATCTTCGCGCGGCTCGCTTCAACGTGAATCAAGGGCCGCGCCGCAGGCGCAGCGAGTACGACGACGGCGGAGATCGCGGCGGCGGCCTGCCGATTTTTCCATTGGTGATCGCCGTGATCTTGCTCGGCCTTTTGCTCGGCGGCGTATTGGCGCACTTCTTCGGTGGAGGACCTGCGGTACAGGTGCCGACCCCGATGCCCTCGATCACGCCCCTGTCCACGCCGATTGCAACCGAAACGCCCGTGGCGACCCCGAGCCCAACGCCGCGTCCGACGCCCAAGCGCACGCCTCGCCCGACATCCACCCCCACCCCGAGCGCGCGCCCGACAGCCACGCTCTCGAGCGCACCAGCTAGCGCGGTGATCATCATCACGCCCGCGCCGGTCGCCTCGCTCCGTCCCGCGGCGACGCCGAAACCGGCCACGCCCAAGCCCGCCGTAACGCTGGCGCCGAGCATCGCAAAGACGACGGCTCCGCGCTCCACCCGCGCGCCTCGTCCGACCGCTTCGCCCACGCCTCTCAACCCGCAGAGCGCGACGGGAAGCAGCGGCGCGAGCGCCGTCGTCCGCGCCTATCTGAGCGCGATGATGCACGGCAATCGCGCGCTCGCAACTTCGTACCTCGAGAGCGGGGTGCCTACCGAAACGTTTCTGCAATCCGGCACGATCGTCAACGATGTGAGTGCGACGCCGAACGCCGACGGAACCTATCGCGTAACGGCCGACGTGGTGGATCCCGACAACCAAGAATACTTCATCACGTTCGCGGTAGCTCCGGGCGCATACGGCATGCGCATCACCAGCCACTACTCAATCAAACCGCACTAGCGCAAACGCCCACGAGTTGAGCCCGGCGCCAATGCTTGTGGTGATCGGGGAACCGTTCGTCAGCCCGCATCCTGCGGGCTTCCTACTCGTATGTTTTTGTGCAACATTCAAAGGAAGTTCGACCTCCTGTCGATTGCACAAAAATCACACGTTCCCCAATCACCACAAGCATTGGCGCCGGGCTCAACTCGTGGGCTGTTTTATACTTCGGCGCCGATACCGGTTTCTGCGCGCACGTGGAGTTGAGCGTACATCGCTTCGGATTCGGGATCGCGAACGAGGAGCGTGCCGACGATCGCGCCGATAAATCCAAACGGTATCGAAACGATGCCGGGATTGTCGAGCGGGAAGAGCGCGTGCGCGCCCATGACTGCGGGGCCGACGACGATCAGTGTCAGCGACGAGACCAGGCCGCAGAGCATGCCGGCGATCGCACCCGCGCGCGAGAAGCGCTTCCACAGCAGCGCAAAGACGAGCGCCGGGACGTTGGCGCTGGCGGCGACGGCGAAGGCCAATCCCACGAGAAATGCGACGTTTTGTTCTCGCAAGCCGATCGAAAGGACGATCGAGAGCAAGCCGACGACGACGGCGGTCAGGCGCGCCACGAAAACGTACTCTTTCTCTTCGCCCGTACCGTTACGCACGAGATTCCACCAGATATCGTGCGCGAATGCCGACGATGCGGCGATCGTTAGGCCCGCGACGACCGCGAGGATCGTTGCGAATGCGACCGCCGAAACGAACGCCGTCAGCAAGCCGCCGCCGAGGGCGTTGGCGAGCAGGGGCGCGGCGAGATTGCTGTTACGAACGGGGACTAAGTAGCCGTTTTTTCGCAAATCGTTGTTGAGATCGCGCTGTTCGGCCGGATGGCGGATGATGTAGCGGATCGCTTGCGTATTGGTTATGCGCTTACCGATATGTTCTTGCCCGACGATCGTTGCGGCTCCCAGGCCCAGCACCGAGGTGCTCAGGTAGAAGACGCCGATCAATACCATCGCCCAGGCTACCGACGAACGCGCGGCTTTTGCGGTCGGCACCGTGAAGAATCGCATGAGGATGTGTGGAAGGCCCGCCGTTCCCAATATCAGGGCGAGGCTTAGTGAGATGAGGTCGAGGGCCCCGCGTGCGCCGTTGAAGATGGCGCCGGGTTGTAAAAGGTTCGTGGCGACGCGATCGGCTCGCAGATTCGCAGCGGCTTGTAAGAACGCCGCTAGCGAAAATCCGTAGTGCGCGAGGACCAAGACGGAGAGCATGAGGGCGGTGAAGAGCAGCAGCGCCGCTTTGATGATCTGTACCCACGTCGTTGCCAGCATTCCGCCGAAAAGGACGTAGACCATCATTAAGAGGCCGACGATGGCGATCGCGAGCGTGTAGCCCACGTGGGGCAAGAGCAGATCGACGACCGATCCGGCCCCGACCATCTGGGCGATCATGTAGAAAAGCGTGATGGCAAGCGTTGAAATCGCCGCAATGGCGCGAACGCCGCGCCCGCGTAAACGAAACGCAATCACGTCGACGATTGTGTATTTTCCGGCGTTGCGCAGCGGTTCGGCGATGAGAAACAACACGGCGAGGTACGCGACCAGCCAGCCGACCGCGTACATAAACCCGTCGAACCCGCCGAACGCTATGAGCCCCGTGATGCCTAAGAACGAAGCGGCCGACATGTAGTCGCCGGCGATCGCCCAGCCGTTTTGGATGCCGCTGATCGAACGGTGGGCCGCATAGAATCCACGGCTGGTGGAGCTCTGCCCGGCGGCCCAGTACGTCACCACAAGCGTGATGGCGACGAAGACTCCGAACATAACGAGCGTTTGCGTGGTCATGCCGAGAGCCGCTCGCGCTCACGCGTTACAAGGGCCTCGGCCATCTCATCGAATTTCCGGGCTCGCAGCAAATAGACGGCCAACAAGATCCAGGCCATCACGAACTCGGAGAGGGCGAACGCGAAGGCGAACGTGAGGGGGCCTGCGACGGTGCGGCGCATCAGGGCGGGAGCGATCCCAAGCAGCACCGGCAACGCGAAGAAATACAGCAAAAAGAAGATCGTGGCGGGAATAATAAACCGGCGTTTTGCCGCTACGAGCGCGCGAAAATCGGTGTCGCCCGCCAGGCGATCCCATTCCGGGGGTGTGAGGTGATGAAGTTGCACGTATCCTCCGCGACGAGCGTGGCCAGGAGGTACTCTACCGGGCGCTCGCTCCCTGTTACGCGGGAACGCTACGACTCATCCGGCCATCCGGCAATCTCGCCGATTGCCGCGCTCTTGAGGACTCGCAACCCGAGCATCGCGCACTTCATGCGCGTGGGGCTGATCCCGATGCCGACGTTCTCTAGAACGACATCCTTTGAGAGCTTTGCGACATCTTCCAGCTTCATACCCTTGACGCTCTCGGTCAGCATCGACGCCGAGGCTTGGCTGATCGCGCAGCCTTGGCCCGAAAAGCGCACGTCGTTAACCGTACCGTCAGCGCCGACATCGAGTTCCACCTTAATCTTGTCGCCGCATAGAGGATTGATATCCTCAGCTTGCGCCGTTACGCGTTCGAGGTGCCCGAAATTGCGCGGATTACGATAATGATCCAGGATGTAGTCTCGGTAAAAATCGTCCATCGCTAAATTTTAAAAACCTGCGCCGCTTTTTCGAGCCCCACCAGCAAGGCATCGATGTCGGTTTCGCTATTATAGATATAGAAGGATGCGCGAGCAGTTGCCGGCCAGCCCATTTTCGCCATTAGCGGCATCGTGCAGTGGTGCCCCGCGCGAATGCAGATTCCTTCGGTGTCCAGGATCGACGCCAGGTCGTGCGCGTGAATGTCGGCAAAATTGAACGAGAGCACGCCCGAGACGAGCGCGGGATCTTGCGGGCCGTAGATCGCCAACCCGCGAGGTTTGAGCGTACCCAGGCGTTCGAGCGCGTAGGAGACCAAATGCTTCTCGTGTTCGCGAACGCGATCCATGCCGATCGCGGCGAGGTAGTCGATTGCCGCGCCGAACGCGATGGCGTCCGCGATATTGCTCGTTCCGGCTTCGAATTTCCACGGGAGATCGTTGAAGGTCGAACGCTCGTACGAAACGGTGCGGATCATGTCGCCACCGGTTAAGAACGGCGGCATCGCCTCGAGCAATGCGCGCTTACCGTACAGCACGCCGATACCAGTCGGCCCGAGCATCTTGTGCGCGCTTATGGCGTAGAAATCGGCATCGAGCGCCCGGACGTCGACGGGCAGGTGCGGGGCCGCTTGCGCGCCGTCGATCAGTACCACCGCCCCGACGGCGCGGGCGCGCGGAATGATGCGTTCGAGCGGAGCGATCGTGCCGAGCGTGTTGCTCACGTGCGAGAGCGCTACGAGTTTCGCGCCTTTCAGCAGCGTTTCGAGATCGTCGAGAACGTGAACGCCGCGTTCGTCAACGGGGATAAAGCGGAGCGTTGCGCCGGTTCGCTGCGCCAGGAGTTGCCACGGCACGAGATTTGAATGGTGCTCGAGTTGCGATACCAAGATCGCATCGCCCGGTTTGACGTTCGCGCTGCCCCACGCGTACGCTACGAGGTTGATCGCTTCGGTCGCATTGCGGGTCCAGATGATTTCTTCGGGTGCGGCGTTGATGAAGCGCGCGACCTTGGCGCGGGCCGCCTCGAAGGCATCGGTTGCGCGCGCGGCTATTTCGTAGACGCCGCGATGGATGTTGGCGTTGTACTCCGAGTAATACTCTACCAGCGCATCGATCATCGCTTGCGGCTTCTGCGAGGTCGCGGCAGAGTCCAGATAGACCAGACGTTTACCGCGAGACGTCGGATGCGCGAGGATCGGGAAATCCTGCGCGATGCGCGCGAACGAGGCTTCCGACGGCGTAGCCTGCAGCATGACCGTTACAGCACCTTGTTCGGGAGGGCGTCGTGCAATTCGTCCCGCAGCGCTTGGGTGGGGAAACGATCGATCACCGGCTCGAAGAATCCGAGCGCGATCATCCGTTCGGCCTGCTGGCGGTCGATGCCGCGACTGGTCATGTAGAACAATTGCTCGTCGTCGATCGCGCCGACCGTCGCGCCGTGAAAGGCCTTGACGTCGTTAGCCGCAATTTCCAGCGCGGGGATCGAATCGATGTGCGCCTGTTTCGAGAGTAAGAGCGCGTCGTCGCGTAGGCCGGCTTCACTGCCCTGCGCGTGCGCGGCGATGCGGATGTTGCCGAGGTAGCGCGCCTGGCCGCGCCCGTTTGCGGCCGATTTCACCAACGTTTGTGAGGTAGAGTGGCCGACGCGATGGTCGACGGTGCTCACGATATCGACGTGCTGGGTGCCGGTGGGGAAGAAGAGCGACGCCACGTTGGCTTCGACACCGGGGTGCTCGATTGCCGTCGCGATGTCGCAGACCGCTAGCGCGGCACCGATATCGGCGGTGGCCCAGGCGATGCGCGCGTTCACGCCGGGTTTGGCGGCGCGGGTGAAAAACGAACGCGCGTCCAGCGGCAGCGTCTGCACGGCGGCATACGTGATGTCGGCGTGCTCCTCGGTGACGATCTCGCTGACGCCGCACACGAATGCTCCATCGCCGGTCTCGATGCGCTCGATCACCGTCGCGCGCGCGCCGCGTTCGGCGAGCACGACCGTGTGGGGGAACAGGGTGCTATCGCCCTGTGCGCGATAGGTTACGACGATCGGCTCGTCGATCGCACGATCTGCGGGAAGGTGAATCAGTGCGCCCAAGCCTGCAAAGGCTGCGGTGAGGTGCGCGAACTTATGCTGCGGCTCCGTCGCGACGCCGGCGACCCGCGCCAAAGCCGCCGCATGGTCGCGAAGTGCGACCTGCATGTCGACCGCGATGACGCTGGAAGGCGCGTCGATCGAAACGCTGCCGCCCGGCTTGGCATCGCTCGGGATCTCGACGGCTTCGAGATCGATCTTCCAATAACGGCCGGGCTTCTCGCGGCCCGATCGGGTTGCGTGAAAACGCTCCAGATGTCGCTCGCGATCGGTAAGGGTCGCGCTAGGCACGAGCGGCGGTCTCCTCACGAATCGTATCGTAACCTTCGCGCTCGATCCGCTGGGCTAAATCCGGGCCGCCGGTCTTGACGATGCGGCCATCCATCATTACATGGACGACATCCGCCGTAATGTGCTGCAGAATGCGCGGATAGTGGGTGATGATGAGGAAGCCGGTCTTTCTTCCTTCGTCGCTCTCCCGGAGCGATTTTACCGAGTCGCCGACATACTTGAGTGCGTCGACGTCGAGCCCGGAATCGGTCTCATCCAGCACGGCGTATTTGGGGCCCAAAACGGCCATCTGCAACATTTCGAGGCGCTTCTTTTCGCCGCCGGAGAAGCCGTCATTGAGATAGCGTCCCAAGAACGACGGGTCCATTCCCAGCACGTCCATCTTTTCGAGCAGTAGCGTGCGGAACTTGCCGGGCGTCAATTCGCCGGGCTTCACCGTCTGACGCGCGGCGAACAGAAAGTTCGCTACCTTCACGCCCGGGATCGCGGCGGGATACTGGAAGGAGAGGAAGAGCCCGGCTTTCGCGCGCTTGTCGGGGGCGAGGGCCAGCAGGTCCGTGCCGTCGAGCGTCGTTGTGCCGCCGGTGATCGTGTAGTGCGGGTGCCCGGTGAGCGAGAAGGCAAGCGTCGATTTGCCGCTACCGTTCGGCCCCATCAGGGCATGGACGCTCCCCGGCTCGACGATGAGGTCGATCCCCTTGAGGATCTCGTTTCCCTCTACGCTGCAATGCAGGTCGGTGATGCGAAGGCCCTGGTCGGACACGCTATGGCTCCCTTGACGATGATGAAAAACGGCGGGGTATCCCGCTTGGGTATCGTATCCGACGGGCCCGCAGAAAGTCAAGGATAAACTTTACTATCTCCGGCGCCCGTGCTAGCATACAAGTACCAAAAATGCAGGTCGATCGCTTTTTCAAGTCCACGCGCGGCAAGATCGTCGCGGAGCTTCGCCGCCGGGGCACGGCCTCGGCAGCCGAGCTTGCTGCGGTATTCGGGCTCTCGCCGAACGCCGTCCGCCAGCAACTCGTCGTGCTCGAGCGCGACGAACTCGTGGTGGAGAAGTCGGTCCGCCGGGGGCCGACCAAGCCGACCCTGGAATTCTCGCTCACCTCCAATGCCGATCGTCTCTTTCCCCAACAATACGACAAGATGCTTTCCGCAGTGCTCCGTGAGGTCAAAGACCAGTACGGGCACTCGGCTCTCGAGCAGATCTTCGATGGGATCGCTCGTCGGGCTATCGATAAGGCCAAGCGCCGGGTCACCGCCGGCAGCGTACAGGGAAAGGTCGCGCAACTCACCGACGTGCTGCGTTCGAACGGCGTCGTCGCGGAGTACAGCTTGATCGACGGTGGATTCGAATTGGTCGAACACAACTGCCCGTATTCGGATGTTGCAAAAGAGCATCCGGAGATGTGTCAGGTGATCCATCACGTCATGGATGAAACGTTGGGCGGCGAGCATACGCAGACCGAATCGATTGCAACCGGCGGCAAGGCATGCCGGTTTGAGCTACAGCCGCAGGCGCTAGAGACAACTCGCTAAGGAGACCAGGACCCGTGGATTTTCAGAAATTTCAGCAATTGGTCGAGGACCGGCCCGGATTCCAGACGATGGACCATCCGACCGCAAGCGGTGAGTATTTCAGCGACTCGTGCGGCGATATGTACAACTTTTTCTTAAAAGTCGGCCCCGGCGCGGTGATCGAGGATATTTCCTATTTCACGACCGGTTGCGGCTTCGGTACGGCGACCTGCAGCCTCGTCGTGCACCTTGCGCGTGGTAAGACGATCGACGAAGCGAGCACGATTTCCGAGAGCGATATCGATAACGAGCTCAAGGGGTATCCGGAGAAGAAGAAAGATTATCCGCAGCGCGCGCTGGAAGCGCTGCATACGGCGATCGCGGATTATCGCTCGAAGGTCGCCGCCGGAACCGTTCCGGACTACGCGGCGATGGAAGCGCCGGTTCGACCGGCCACTCCGGCCGTGAAGGATGTGGAGCCCGAGCCCTCCGACGGCAAGGTGTTGATCCGCCTGCGCTGATAGCGCGTTATTCCTTGGCAGTGAGTACGATACGAACGACCCCGTTGCAAGCGACGACGACATTTCGCCGCGTTGGTGGCAAGGCGTCCAGCCGTCAAGCCACGGACAACGACCTTTTATCCGCTCTGCGCGCGCCGTGCCGCCGCATGGCCGTGCGTGGCTGGTTTGCAAGCTCGGGCGCTGGTACGCGCAGTTTGAGTGCGAGCGCGCGGTCGAGCCTTTGCCAGAAACCGCGCACGCGATTGGGCTCGATCGCGGCGTGAACGTGCTGCTCGCCACCAGCGATGGCGACTTCATCGCCAACCCAAGGCATGTTGGGAAGGCGCGGCTACAGGTCGAGCGGGCGCAACGGGTGGTTGCCAAGCGTAAGCGGCGCGGGAAGAACCGGCGTAAGGCGATCGACCTGCTCGCGCGCATACACGAGAAGGTTGCGCGGCAGCGGCGCGACTACGCGCATAAGGTCTCGCGCGCGCTCGTCGATGCGAACGATGTCATCGTGCTGGAAGACTTGCGGTTGCGTACCATGACGCGCAGCGCAAAGGGCAGTATCGAAGAACCCGGCCGCAACGTTGCGGCCAAGGCCGGGCTCAATCGGGCGTTGCTCGATGCGGGTTTTGGCATGATCGCGCAGTTGATTGCGGAGAAGGCTGAAAGCGCCGCCCGCAGCGTCATCTACGTCGATCCGAAGTACACCTCGCAAACGTGCGCCGCGTGCGGGCACATTGCAAAAGAGAATCGCTCTGGGCTGCAGTTTGCCTGTGTCGCGTGTTCGCACGTCGATCATGCCGACGTGAATGCGGCGCGGGTGATTCTTCAGCGGGCTCAGAAGAGGGCCCTTGGCGAGCCGCGCCGCAGTGGCGGACGGCACCGACCCAAGAACCGCGCTATCGTCGAGTGGACCTCGGCTCACGCTGCACGATGCAGCGTGAGGGCGCAGACTTCGAAGCTACCGCAAATAGGGATTGGAGTTCCGCTCTGTCCCGATGTTCGTAAAGTTGCCGTGTCCCGGAATGACCGCCGTCGCGTCGGGATAGTCCATCAGCTTGGCGTGAATCGACGCGACGATGTCTTCCATCGACGTTCCACCCAAATCCCAGCGCCCGATCGATCCCGCGAACAGCGTGTCGCCGGTTAAGAGCACCGTCGTACCTTCGTGGTCGCGCACGGCGAAACAGACGCTTCCTGGCGTATGCCCGGGCGTGTGGTGCACGTCGATTCGGGCGGTACCCAGGTTGAGGCGATCGCCGTCCCGGAGATCGCCGTCGAGATCGACGACGCGCGGCACGCGGTCCATGCCGGCCCACTTGGCTTGAAGCGGCAGTGCGCGATAGAGCGGCAGATCTCCCGGATGAAGGAGCGCTTTTGCGTCCGTACGATCGCGCAGGCGCCCTACGTCGCCGATGTGATCGAAGTGCGCGTGCGTATGAATCAGCAGCGTCGCGCGTAATCCGCGAGCCTCCAGCCGCTCCATAACGTCGTCCACACCATCCCCGCCGTCGACGACGATGGCGGTCTTGCTGTCATCATCGCCGATGATGGTGCAATTGCATTCGAGCCGGCCGACCGCGAAGGTTTCGATCGTCACGTGAGTGCGATCCCGAAATCGTGAAAACCGCCGTTGAAATAGCCCAGCGGCGAACCCGGACGAAAAGCGCACGAGAGGACGCGGCCGATGAAAATGGAGTGCGACTCCACGTGATGCTCCTGCGCCACCTCGCAATCGAAGTGCGCGATCGCGTCGCGTAGCACCGGTGCTCCGGTGGTATCGGTGTCGAAGGCGATGTCGTCGAATTGATGCTCGCGGATTTTACCGGAGAAACGCTCCGCGAGTTCGCGTTGGGAACTCGCCAGGACGTTCACGCAGAAAATGCGCGAGGTCGAGATATAGAGATAGGTGCGAGCTTCCCGATTGACGCAGATCAAGAGCATCGGCGGGTCGGCGGAGACGCTGGCGAATGCGTTAAGCGTGATGCCGCGCGGCTCTCCGTCCTTCAGACTTGTCGCAACGGTGACGCCGGTGGGATAATGCCGCATCGCGGAGCGAAAATCGAGAGCGTTCACTTGATGCGCGCGCCGATGCCCGTGCCGTCACCCAGCGGGAGAATCGTCGCATCTAAATTCGGATGGCGTAAAAAATATTCATTGAAGGCGCGCATCGCGCGCACGTCGTCGCTGTCGTCTTTGCGCGGCGGGCCGGCGACGCGCCCGTCTAGGAGGCAGTTATCGATGACGACCACGCCCGATAATTTGAGCATGGGAATGGCGAGGTCGAGATAGCTCGCGTATTCGGTCTTGTTGGCATCGATGAAGACGATGTCGAGGTTGCGCTGCGGGAAATTCTCCAGCAACTGAAGCGCCGGCGTATTGATGATCTCGATGTAGTCGTCTTCGCCGGCACGTTTGAAGTACGTCATCGCAACTTCGGTCCGATCGTAATCCGGGTCGACGGTCCAGATTTTGCCTGCGGGCGGCTGCGCGAGGGCCATCCACAGGGTCGAATACCCATAGGCGGTGCCGATCTCGAGGATGCGGTTGGCTTGCATGGCGTGGACCAAGGTGGAAAGCAGGCGACCGGTATCGCGCGCGACGATCGGTATGCCATCCTTGCGCCCGTGTTGCTCCAGCTCCAGCAGAAGCGGGTGCGGATTGGGGTGCACCGCCTCCAAATAATGTAGCGTCTCTTCCATGCTCCCTGCGGAGTTGGCCGGGAACCAGCCCCGACCTCCCCGAAGCAGTGGCATCCAATGGCTCGCAGATTGCGTCTGTTTCCCCTCAATTCCGTGCTCTTTCCCGGCGCGGTGCTCAACCTCCACGTCTTCGAGCCCCGCTACAAACAGATGATCAACGAGTGCTTGGAATCGGGCGAGGGATTCGGCGTCGCCCTGATCGCCGGCGGAGCGGAGGCCGGCGATCCCGCCGTCGAGCCGCACGACATCGGGTCGATCGCAGAAATCGTCGACGTTCAACCGCTTCCTTTCGGGCGCTTTTTCATCTCCACGATCGGTCGCGAACGCTTTCGAATTCGCTCGATCGTTAGTCGCGAACCGTTTCTGACCGTTGAAGCCGAGTTGCTGGATGAAGATCTTGCCGAGGACGACGAGAGCGACGATCTGCGCGGACGCGTGCGCTCGCTGTTCTTGGAGTACGTCGAGATGCTCGTGGAATTTTCCGGCCAGGAAACGAACGTCGAGCTTCCCGGCGACGCGGCCGGGACGTCGTTCCTCATCGGCGATGCGCTCCAAGTGGCCGAAACGGTCAAACAACGTCTCTTAGAGCTGGACGACACCAAAGCGCGCTTGCGCGCGGAACTCGGCTTTCTCGAACGCCTCTTGCCGCAATTGACGCGTCTGCTCGAGCGGCGCCGTACCGAATTGCAGGCGCGCCAAGATGATGGAGAAGACCTCAGTTACCGCCTCGATCAGGAGCGCTTCTTCGGGAAGTTCTTCTCGCTGAACTAAGCCTAGCCGCGATCCCCCGATCGGAGCGCTTCGGCCGACGCAACGACGTTGCGCAACAAAGCGACGTTGGTGACCGGCCCGACGCCGCCCGGCACGGGCGTGATCGCTCCCGCAACTGCCGCTGCACTCGCAAACTCCACGTCGCCGCGCAGCACGCCGCTGACGACCGTGGTGCCGACGTCGATGACGGTCGCACCCGGCTTGATGTCCTCACCGCGAATCAAATCGGGAACCCCGGTCGCCACCACGACAACGTCGGCCATCCGCGTATAGGGTTGCAAGCTCTGCGACTCCTTATGGAGCACCGTGACGGTCGCGTCTTGCGCGAGCATCAACATCGCGACCGGAGCGCCGACCACGATCGAGCGGCCGATCATGACCGCGTTGCGGCCGCGCAGCGGCCAATGCGGGCTGCGTTCGAGCAGCAGCATGACCGCAGCCGGCGTTGCCGGCACGAATTCGGTGCCGCTTCCGAATGCGAGATTGCCCTGATTGGTCGGATGCGTTCCGTCTACGTCTTTATGGGCCGGAATCGCATCGGCGATCTCGCGGATGGAGAGGTGCGGCGGGAGCGGCTGCTGGAGCATGACGCCGTGGACGCCGTCGTCGTCGCGGAGCCGTTCGAGCCGCCGGCGAATCTGTGCCGCGCTCGCCCGCTCGTCGAGCCGATCGATCTCGACCGTCACGCCGACCCGCTCCCCGGTTTTTATCAAATTGCGGACGTAGGCAACGCTCGATTCATTCTCGCCCACGAAGATGATCGCGAGCTTAGGATGAATCCCCGACTCGCGTAGCGCATTCGTTCGCGCAAGGAGTTCCGTTCGGAGCTCGGCGGCAAGGGCTTTGCCGTCCAGAATCATGGCGGGCACGCGTCGGCGAGTTCGTCCAGCCGGGGAGGCTTACCTGGAACACGTACGCCGCGAAGTGCGTTTGGGCGCGGAGTTTGCCGCGCAGGCCTTTGAGGGCGCCTTCGACCGATTCGTCCAAACCTACAACGTCGCGCCGCAACTCGCGCGTTGCAGCCCCGACGTCCTCGTGCGCTTCTGTCGCGTCTTCAACGGCGGCGAATCGGCGCATAACGAGCAGTTGCGCTTTCGCGGCGTGCCGCTGTACGCCGCGGTACTGCCCGCCGGAGTCGTCGCATTCGAGGGGGAAGTCGATGAAGATCGGATGGGAGATTGGTAAATGCCTCGTATGATGGGAGCGTTGTGAATCGTCGGACCCTATGGATCGTTGCGGCCGTGGTGCTTGCGGTCGCATTACTGGTATTGTTGCCGCTCTTTAGGCCGGGTACCGTGCGAGAAGCGGGCCCGGGCGGGCTGGTCGGCCAAGCCGCCCCCGTCTTCGCCCTCCACGACGACCGAGGGAACGCCGTTTCGCTCTCGGCCTACCGTGGCAAAGTCGTCGTGCTCAACCTCTGGGCGTCGTGGTGTCCGCCGTGTCGCGCCGAAATGCCCGATTTGCAGCGCCTGCAAACGGCGTTCGCATCCCGCGGGCTCGTCGTGATCGGCGTCAACCAGGGCGAGTCGCCGCAACGTGCGGCCGATTTCGCGAAGGCGTTACAGATCGGATTCCCCATTTGGATTGACGATCAGCAGCAGTACGGGCGAGTTTTTGCGGCGCTGGGGCTGCCGACGACGGTGATCATCGGCCGCGACGGCATCGTACGTCGCGGTTTCGACGGAGCGCTTACGATCGATCAAATGCGCGCGGCGGTTACGCCGTTCTTGGGGGGCGCATGAGAGCGTTCGGGGCCTTCGCGTTCGTCATCGCAGCAATGGTGGCGCTCGAAATCATCGCGCCAGGGAAAGCGATCTATCACAGCGGCTGGTACAACACGCTGATCGTCGCGCTTGTGGTCATTCTTGGAATGCTCGTGCGCTCGACCATCGCGGGGCGCTCGAAATTCGGTCGCTGGGGCGTCGCGTGCATCGCCTCGGGCATGGCCATCGCCGGCTTCGCCGCGGTCGCGAGCGGCTTGCTCGGGCCGGAAAACCACGTCGTGATCGGCGCTCCCGATAGCCACGTGCCGGCCGCGGATTTCGGCGGAACTCTGGCCTTCCCGTCGCTCCGGCGAGACGGCACGATTCAAGGCGACGTCTCGTTACTGCGCGGCTCGCAAGCGACGCAAATCGGCGATTGGCGATACGTCGGCGCTTCGATCCTGAGCCTCCACCCGCGCAGCGTCGTTATGATCGATGCGGGGCCGGCAAGCGGCGGCAGCCTCACCATCACGCAGCCGGCCGGAAGTACCGCATTCCTGTCTCCGGTACTGCTGATGAAAAAGACCCAGACGCTGCCGGGCGCCGACCTGCCTTTCGATACGTTCGCGCTCCCCGCAGTCCATCGGATCGTCCGTGTCGTGTATTTTTCGGCGGCCGACGTCGCGAGCGAGCGCGCGCTCGGACGTGCCGCGTTCGCATCCATGTCCGGCCCGGCCGTCCTCTTCGCTTTAGAAGATGAGACCGGCAAGGATCTTCCGGGTGGCTTCCGTCTCGCGGCCAGCGGCCAGCCGGTGCTTGTCGGCGGCCTGCGTCTGCGCGGAACCGTGTTGCAGTTCCCATCGGTGGAGATCGTCGCGGCGCCCTCGTTTGCCGCCATCGTCATCGCGGGCCTGCTCGCGCTACTGGGGTGCGGCCTGCTGGTGCGAGCGATGCGCGAGGAGCCCGCATCGGCGTGATCGCGCCGCGGAAGCCTTGCGGAACTCGTCGCTCGCGTGATAGCATGGCGCTCACGATGACACGCGCCTTCGGCCCAGTCCCGTGCCCGCCGTCACCGCATCGCAGGATGCCGGTTCGGTAGCGCACGCGTCAACGTAGGGTTACACCACACGACGATCGCTCCGATATCGGGGCGATTTTTTATTTCACGAGGAAACATGCACGTAGGAATTCTTGGATACGGAACGATCGGCCGCGCCATTGCGGCCGGGCTGCGCGAGCACGACGCGGTCCGGTCGATTGCCGCCACAACGCGGCGCGGATTAACGCTCGACGACCCGGCCGTAACGATGTCCGCAAGCAACGCGGAGCTGGCAACGCATTGCGACGTCCTCTTTGCGTGCGTCAAGCCGTTCCAATTAGAGGGCGTATTACGCGATGTGGCGCCCTTCCTCAAACCGGAGACGGTGCTCGTGTCGACGGCCGCATCGGTGCGGCTCGACCAACTGCATGAGTGGACGAACGGCCATCGCCTCATCGTGCGCGCGATGCCGAACATGCCGTGTCGCATCGGTGAGGGCATGACGGTACTCTGCGCTCGAGACCTTCCGCCGGAGACGCTGGAACTCGCGCGTTCGCTATTCGCGACGCTCGGCCGCGCGCTCGTCATCGACGAATCGTTGATGGACGCCGCGACCGGCCTTAGCGGATGCGGCCCCGCCTACATCTATCTCGTGATCGAAGCCTTAACCGATGCGGGCGTCAAGCTCGGCTTCTCGCACGCCGTCGCGCGCGAGTTGGTCGCGCAGACGGTGCTCGGTTCGGCCCGCATGGTGCTCGAATGCGACGAACATCCGGCCGCGCTCAAGATGGCCGTGACGACACCGGCCGGTTGCACCGTCGACGGATTGATGGAACTCGAAGACGGCAAACTGCGCAGCACGCTTTTACGCGCCGCGGTGGCTGCAGCGACGCGAAGCGCCGAACTCGCGAGCTAGCATGCACCCCTGGTCGCGCGCTACGGCGTGGCCTAGTGGGCGTTTGGGGAACCGTTCGTCGACGCGCATCCTGCGCGTCTCCTACTCGTGCGTTTTTGCGCAACTTCAAAGGAAGTTCGACGTCCTGTCTTTTGCACAAAAATCGCACGTTCCCCAAACCCCCACTAGGCCACGCCGTAGCGCGCGACCAGGGGGCGCCCAGTCTTAGAAGTCGGTGCCGCTGGTGAAGGTGAAGTTTTCGATTTTCACCGTCGGTGTGACGAGCGAATACGAATAGCCGCCGGTCCGCGTCGCGTCGTTTGCGAAGGCGATCGAACGTAGTGCCTCGACGATGCTTTGGTTGAAGCGCATGTTGCGGACGCCGCCGGCGATCGCGCCGTCTTCGATCAGGAACGTTCCGTCGCGCGTCATTCCCGTGACGATGGCCTGCTTGTGATCGACGGTGCGGATATACCAGAAGCGGGTGATGAGCAGGCCGCGCTTGGTCGTGGCGATCAGTTCGTCCGCCGTCGCATCGCCGTTAGCGACAACGATATTGAGTGCTTGCGGGCCCCAAGCGTTGGGAGCCGGGAGCGCATGGCCGGTGTTCGGCAGCCCGAGCTTCTTGCTGTAGTAGCTGTCGGTGACGAGCGAACGCACGATACCGCGTTCCACCAGCGTTACTCGCTGTTTCGGCTGGGCTTCGTAATCGAACGGCATCGACGGCGCGAGCGGATGCGCGTAGTCGTCGCCGATAGTGACGTTGGGCCCGAGGAGTTGCTCGCCGAGACGGCCGGCAAAAAACGACGAACCTTCGTCGTAGGATTGGGCCGAGAAATGGGATGTAACGTACGCGAGCAATTCGCCGATCGCAGCTGGCTCCAAGATGACCGTCCACGGCCCGGGCTCGACGCTGCGCGGGGTGGCGCTCGCGCGCGCCTTCTCGACGGCGCGACGGCCTAGCGCCGCCGCGTCGATCCGGCGCACGTCGGCGTGGTAGGATTCCGCGAATCCGGTGGAGTCCGGGCCGGTCATCTTCACGTTGGCGGCCGCATTGGTGCCGTCGTACGATGCCAGCGCTCCGGATGAGTTGGCGATCGTCATGCCGTTCACGTCGTTCGAGACATAGCCTGCGGCCCAGAAGCCTGCGCGCTCGGACGCCTCGAAGACGGCGGCGCAAGCTTGTGCGCGTTCGTCGGCGCCGGCGCGTGCGGTGGCGTCGACGAAGCTTCCATCGGGCGCTTGGACGGGCCCGCCGCTCGGAAGCGTTGGGGTCTGGGGATCCGCGGGCGAGAAGGTGGCAAGGGCGATCGCGCGCGCGACGACGGCATCGAGCGCCGGTTCGTCCGTATCGTTGGTGGCGGCGACGCCCGTACATCCGTCGACGATGGCGCGCACGGAGACCGCTCTCTCGATCGCTGCGACGTTTTGATTGGAGATCCCGCGCGCAAAGCGCGTGAGGGCGCTATCGCGCGCGGTGACGATCACTTCGGTTTGATCAGCGCGCGAGCGGGCGAGTACCGCTCGCGCCATCGCTTCGCGCGCGCGCTTATCCACGGTATCCAACCCCGACGTTCACGCCGCGGAAACGCGCAGGCGACGCGGCTTGCGTCGTGCGTCCGGTTTGTATGGGCTCGCCTTTGCCGCAGTTCGGCGTCCCCCATGCGAACCAGGACCGCTCGTCGCCGACGGCATCGCAGGCGTTCCAGAATTGCGGCGTCATGCCGGCATAGGTGGGATTTTTGAGCATGCGTCCTTGCTTTCCGTTTTTGATCTCCCAGCCGATTTCGCAGCCGAACTGAAAATTCAAACGTCGATCGTCGATCGACCAGGAGCGATTGCTCTCCATATAGATGCCGTCGCGAATATCGTCGAAAAGGTGTTCGAAAGGAACGTTGCCGGGCAGCAGGTTGAGGTTGCACATGCGGATCATCGGGACGAACTCCCACCCTTGGGCACGCACGCAGGCATTACTGCTGCGGCCGATCGCGTGGGCCGTGTCGTTGCTCATTTCGTAACCGACGAGCAAGCCGTCGCGTACGATATCCGAGCTTTCCGAGCGCGTACCTTCGTCGTCGTAACCGCAGGTGGACATGCCTTGAGGCAGGGTATTGTCGACGACGATCGTGACCTCGGGCGATCCGTAGCGCAAATGGCCGAGTTGATCGATGTCTAGAAAGCTGGTTCCGGAGAAATTCGCTTCCCAGCCCATGACGCGGTCGAGTTCTGCCGGATGTCCGCACGATTCGTGCATCTGCAGCGAGACCTGGGACCCACCTAAAAGAATATCGACGGTGCCGCTCGGGCATTGCGGTGCGCTCAGCAGTGCGATGGCTTCGCCGGCGATGCGCTCGGCGTGATCGGTTAACGCGGCCTCTTCAACGATCTCCCAACCGCCGGATTTATAGAGCCCCACGTCGCCGGGATACGTGCGCGTCTGCACGTCGCCGTCGCTCACGGCCATCGCTTGAATGCCGCTGCCGGTCTGTACGATGCGTTGTTCGATGCGCGAGCCGCTCGTGCTGTAGAAACATTTTCGGCTACTCCAGAGATCGATCCACGCTCGGCCGACCGCTATCAGTGGACCGACGTGCAGAGCCTTCTCGGCGGCGAGCAGCAGAGCGACGCGTTCGCCGAGTGGAATGTCGGCCGGGTTGCGGAGCAAGGGTGTGGCGAACCGGTCGCGATATGCGTCGGGCGGCACGATTCCGACGCGCGCGCGCGCGATCGATGCGCTCGCACGTGCGATTGCCACGGCTCGCGCGGCCGCCGCGTCGATGCCGGCGTCCGCAAACTCGTCGCTGGCGGCGAAGCCCCACGCGCCGTCGACGAGCGCGCGAATGCCGTATCCCGTGCTGGTGGAGTCGGCGAGCGACACGACGACCCCGTTACGAACTTCGATGCGCTCGGTACGGGCGGATTCGAGCCGAATATCCGCATATGCAGCGCCTCTTTTACTCGCGGTATCGAGCGCGCGCGCGGCAAAACGGTCGAAATCCATAGAGCCGGAGTTGTCGGCTCGCCCGCCCGCCTCCTACCCCGCGGGTCTTTCAGCCTAGCGCGAGCCCGCGACGATGGCGCGCACGTTTCGAAACACGATGCTTCCGCCCAATGGGCGTGCGGGCGGTGTGGCGATGGCGTAGAGCGCGCTCAGGCGGGCTCCCTCTCCGACGCTTGCCGGGAAACGCACGCGCACCGTTCGCCATCCCGGATGGTTGAGTCGCGTAGCGGAAACGAGAATCTGCTCGCCGATTCCATTGCGCAGAGCGACTTTGACGAGCGCGCCGCTACCGTCGTCGCGAACGTCGAAGGAGAGCCCCACGACGCGCCGGGGGAGGGGAATGTCGGCGAGAGCGAACGCTGCCCGTTCGCTCTCGCCGAGCGCAAACGTTAATTGTACGCATCCCGGGCACGATGGATCGCGCACGACGCTGCCGCTGCCGCCGCTCGGCACCGAGAAGAAACGCGCGTGCGTTGCGAAATCGAGCGGCACGTCGTGGGCGCCGACCGTCACGGTCGTTTGGTAACGGCGCCCCGCGACATCGAAACCGAGCACGGCGTTATGCGCTCCGGCTTTGAAGAGACCGTCGGCATCGATGCTCCCCGAACTCGCGCGCCATGCGAGCTTCGCCGGCATCGTTAACGGAAATCCGCGCGCGTCGTAGGCCGCAACGCGGAGCCGGAGCTGCTCTCCGCGCGCAACGTTCGCCTGCGGAGGCGAAATAACGACGCGCGCCGGCGCCGCGTCGATCGTGAGGGGCAGGATCGTCGCGAGCTCACCGCTGTGCAGCTGCAGAGTTCCCGTGCCCGGCCGCAACGCTTCAAGGCGCCCGTCGTGGTACGTCGCAAGGTTCGCAGGCTCGATCCGGACCGCGATGGGTGCCGGCGGCGGGACCGTGTGATCGTGGGTGTCGATCGCCGCAATATGGAGCGCGAGCGTCGCGCCGGGGAGCATGCGGACGCCGTTCGGGATGGCGACGATTCGCGCCGGCGGCCCGATCGGGTCGGTATTATAGACGAACAGCCCATCGGCCACTCGGCGTTCGGATCCGTCGGACGGCGAGCCTTGAGCCGTTGCAGCCGTCTGGCCCAACAGGCGAACGGCCATACCGGACGAGCCGCCGCCGTCGAATGCCAGCCCTTGCGTTGCGCCGAGCGAACTCATGAGGGCCGCAAACTCGGGCCGCGTGATGCCGACGCTTTCGAGCGGCTGACGCCCGTCGACTTCGAGCAGAAAGAGCGTCCCATCCGGGGCGATCGCCGCGCCGCTACAGGGAATACGGGCAGAGTAGCCGGGGCCGTTGGGGCCGTCGGGGTCTGCGAACCAGGCGCCGTTCTGAAGAATCATCGGCCCGCCGCCGACGGCTGCGGTGATGTTCGAGAGCGGCAGCGGTGAAAGATCGCCGCTGGCGGCGATCGTATCGCCCACGTTTGGCACGCCGACCGTAGCGTAGGCGTTGATGCCGATCGCCAGATAGTATCCGGGCGGCTGTTGTTGCAGGTTGTCGAGAACGCCCGTGACGCGATACGTTGCGAACGGCGGCGTTCCGCTGGTCGGCACGAGCCCAACGAGCGTGAGGCTATCGGATGGCGTCACGTTGCCGTACTGCGGCGTGAGTAGGGTGACGCCCGCGTCCGGCGACATCGTATCGACCGCGTCGAGCCCGACCGTCTTGTTGGAGAGTTGGATTTGCCCAATGAACGAAACTTCCGAGATCGTCGGCGTACCGTTGCCGGCGATGAAGAGCGCATATCGTTTACGCGGCGTTTGCAACAGTTGCCCGTTCTGCACGACGATATTGGTGGGGCGATTCGAGTTGCCGATATCGAAGTAGTCGCCGTTGATGCCGGCAACGGCGCCGCTGCGCTGCGCCATAGAAACTACGCTTTCGCCGGATGACTCCAGCGCATCGTTTGCCAGCATCGTCCCAACGCGTACGTCGCCGTGCCCGGGGGCGACGGCAACGATGTGTATCGCTTCGGGCCCAACGGCGGTTTGCAGCGTGTAATCTCCATAGGTGACGCCCGGCGCGATCGTCTGCTCCGATGGAACTTGATTGAGGATCGCTGGAAAGGGCGCCGGCGGATCGAGTTGCCGCGGCAACTCGACGGCAAACGCGGGGAGCCACCGCAGGCAAGCGGTAAAAAACGCCAATGCGAAAAGAATGCGAACGCCCATTGGATGGTTCAACGCATCAAGGAGCGTCGGGGTGCCATAGTGCTACGGCGAGCGGGTAGCCGCCCGTCGCAAACGGCGCCCCCGCTACGCGAGCGAGCGTGCGCCCGTCGAAGACGTCGACGGCGCCGCTGCGCGAGCAAGGAACGTAGAGCCGAGCGGTCGCGGCATCGTAGGTGGGCAGCCAGGGCGTGCTGCACGTTTTCAGCGGCGCGTGAACCGGGCGCAGGGTGCGCGCGTCCAGGACGTCCACGACGTCGTCGCGTTCGTCGGTGACGAAAATGCGCCGATCGCGGTGGTCGTATGCGACGCCGACCGGAAATGCAAGCGCCGCGCTACGCGCCACGAGGTGCGGGAATCCGTCGTTTAACGCGTAGGCCACAACGCCGCCCGAAGCCCCGAGAACCGACGTGCGGCTCTGATTGGAGACGGCATAGAGACGGTTTCCATCGTCGGAAAGCGCGAGCGAAAAATTGCGGGAGACGCCGTGGAACGTGGCGCGGACGCGCATGGTGGCGGCGTCCACGACGCTGATGGTTCCCGAATTAACGTTCGCGACGTAAACGAGTTGGCGCCCGTTGTCGATGGCGAGCCCTTCGGCCGTATCGCCGGTGATGACGCGGGTAGGCGAAGATGAGGCATCGATGCGCGTGAGCGCTCCCCTGCCTTCTACGTCGCGGTTGGTGACGAATAACGCGTGCGAACGCGGGTCGAATGCCACCTCGTCCCCAACGGGGACGTCGTGAAAGCGTTTTACGCTCCATGGTTGGAGAGTCGCTACCGTCAATGTATCCGTATCCGTATCCGCGGCCGCAAGACGCCCCTCCGCATCGATGGCGACATCGCTTGGCGCGCCGCCGATCCCGAGCACGGCAAAAGGTGCGAACGGCGCCGTCGGCCGGTGCAATACGACGCCTTCATCGTACGATGCGACGGCGATGAACGGCGCTTGCGCCGGCGGCGGAGCCGTAACCCGTAGACGGCGCGAGGCCAATCCGTCCGGATTGGCCGCAAAGATGGTGGTGGTTCCGGGGGGCGCGTCGCTCGGGAGCGCGATGTCGCCGTCCACGATAGAGGCGTCGCCCAGGATGCGAACTTGGTAAGGCGCATTGATGCCGTCGGCATGGATGCCGATGCGGCTGCCGGGTAAGTATGGCGTCGAACTCGTCAAGAGCGTTGCGGTAGCGAGCGCGCGATGGGTTGCCACCGGCGCGCTCGCGACACACACGATGAGCGCTGCGATCGCGGCAACGCGCCGTATCGGAATCCGTCCCATGCGATTCAATGCGCTTGGAGCAATCCGGTAGTGAGAAATGCGATGCCGAAAGCGGTCATGCCGCCGGCGAGGTAGAGCAGCAGTCGCGTTTGCGAAAGCGTGGAGATCGATACGAAGACGATCGCGATTTCGAACAGCGTCGTTGCCACCTCAAGCGTTTCGAAGGACTGTAAAATATTTTCGGAACGGTCCTGTTCGTGCTCCGAGGTTGCCTCGAACTGCTTGGCGGATTGGAGCGTTTGCGCGGAGGCGCGGCTCTCGACGGAAGCGGCATCCTCAAGGCGTTTGCGCGCCGCCGGATCGCTCGGCACGCCGGCAGCCAGGAGCGCCGAATAGACCGTAAATCGCGTCCGGCGCGCTTGATAGTAGTTATAGAGATCGAGCGAGCGCGCTTGTGCGAGAATGGAATCGTTCTTCACCGAGAGCGCCGAGATCGATCGATGGTGGGCGTAGAGCGTACCGAGTGCGGCGAGCACGGCAATGATCGCGGTCGCGAGCGGCACCAAACGTTTGCCCTTTGACACGTCCTCGTGACGTTCGGCGGCCTCGGCCACGGCCTTGTGCGCCTCGAAACTCATGAAACTCCAAAAATGGCGGCTTGGACGCGTTCGAGCCCCTCACCTATATCGGTGCCCGGAGCGACGCTGGTTTCCATCGTTCGCCGCAGATCGAGCGAAAAGCTTGCCATGCGATAATCGCCGAAGGTTCCGGCTACGATTGCGCCGTCGGGGTCGACGGCATACACGCGGTCGGCTTGCCGATCGAAGACGATCACGTAGATGCGTAATTCCAGCGCTCGCGCTCGCGCGACGCTCTGGGTCCATGCCGTTGCGTGAACCACATCCCAGGCCGCGACGCGGTACCCGAGCCGCCGATATCCGGCGAGGTAGCCGGGGTCGAGCGGTTCGAGATCGGAGCAACGCACCGTCGGCAACTCGGCCGAGCCTAGGGCGGGTTCGTACCCCTGCGGCGATAGGACGCAGCGCGCGTCGAGGGTGGCTAGGCGGAGCGCCGTTCGCTCGTCCGGAGCATCCATCGAGATGGCGACCCGAATGTTTTGCGCGGGATTTGGTGCGCTCACCTCACCCTCGCGCGGGCGGTCCGCGCCGCGGTGGGGTAGCGACCCGCCGATATCCAGCGTGTGGGTGATGGATGTTTGGCTGCGTTCGTCCGCGATTGTAAGGACCTCGCCCCGCGCGCTGACGATTTGGCTTTTTCCGCAGTATGCAACCATGCCGAGTTCCACGCCGCACTTGTTGGCCGCGACGAACGGTACGCCGTTTTCATACGCGCGCACGCGCGCCAGCAAGTCGGCTTGAACGTTCTCCAAATGCTCGGGGTCACGCCCGCTCGTGACCCAAGCCGTCGGCATGACCAGCATCTCCGCCCCGCGATCGACCAGCGTGCTTGCAATCTCCGGCATGCGTCCGTCCGCGCAGACTAATATGCCGAGCCGGCCGAGCGAGGTGGCTACCGGTTCGAGCGTGTCGCCGGCTTCGAACCATTTACGGTCGAAGTGCCACAGGAACAGTTTATCGGCATGCCCGGCGATCGTCCCATCGGCTTCGATCGCGAGCGCGCGGTTGCGCAGTTGCTCGTTCACACGTTGCGCGACCCCGACCACAATCACCGTGCCCTGGCGCTTGGCTGCGTCGCGCAATTGTGCGATCGCCCGCTCGATTGCCGCATCGTCGATGCGGTCGTCTCCCAACACGTAGCCGGGGAGGGTCGCCTCGGGAAGCACGAGCAAGTCGGAGTCCGCCGCGGCGTGCTCGATCGCCGCCAGATGGAGCGGCCACGCTCGTGCGAAGGCTTCGCGGGGCGTAGCCGACAGCTGAAGCGCGGCCGTCCGGATGGAACGCGTCATCGTCCTCGCGTTTCGCCTTTACCTTGCGCTCGCCTTGCCGGGGCAACGCCGCACGCGGGACAAACGTTTGTATGGCGAATGAACTCGCGAACCCGGGCGGGCGCGCGAGCCCCCCAAGCTTGGAAGATGAGGGAGACTTACTGTACGTGAAACGCACGATATTAACGCTCTGTGCCGCGCTGATTGCCAGCGGGGCCGGGCCGGCGCCCGTCGCTGCGGCCAGCGCACCGCCAAAGCCCGTAGTAAAAGACTCCTGTAGCAAGTCGCCGAGTAAGTGGCAGCACATGCAGTGCGAGGAGTACACGCACTCGGCGCCAGGCGACCAATACTTCGGCCGAATGAAACTGAGCTATCTCGGTATCAACAATACGTTCCACGATGCCGCGATTGAGGCCGGGGCGTATACGACCGACTCCGGCATCGTGAACAAGATCAAATTTGCGGACGATGCGTTGAACCAATGGGCTTCGCGTTTTCCCAACGATCCGCAGTTGCCGCGCAGTTACTTCATGGCGGTCCAGGTGTATGAAAAAATCTACACGCAACCGGCTCAGGAGAAAGCCTGGAAGTACATGCAGATTTTGGTGAAGCGTTACCCGACGTCGTATTTCGGCAAAATTGAAAAGGCCGATCTCTCGCGTGGCTTTACCGAACATTGGTTTGCGATGGCACAAGTCTGCCCGACCCCATTGCCTTCGGGCGCGCCGATGCCGGCCGCATCGCCGGTTGCGACGCCGACGCCGCTCCCGCAGCCCGGCGAACCGAAGGTGCAAATCATCACCCCGTCGTGCATTCCGCCCACGACGCCGTCGCCCTCGCCTTCTCCGGAGCCGAGTGCATCCGCGCCCGCAATGACGGCACCGGCGGCAAGCCCAACCGCGGCACCAACCACGCGGCCGTAGTAACGACGGCCTGCAAAAGAAGAACGGCCCCCGGCATTGCCGGGGGCCGTTCTTCTTTTTGACCTACGGTCGAGAAGTCGGTTAGAACTTCAGGCCGAGACCGACGAAGGCACCGTTGGCCGATTCGTTCGCCGGAGCATTCAGCTTGTTCTTGGCGCTATCGCCGAGGAAGCCAGCGTCGAAGAACAGCGGGCTGTTCTTGAGCGAGAAGGCTACACCAAGCTCATACTTCATGTAGTTGTACGACAACGTGTAGTTCTGAGTGGGGTTCGAGAAGTTCCCCTTCAGGTTCGGGTAGTACC
>Ga0207416_1001284_pt1 | contig 34966 bp, 33 predicted proteins | sample PaiPotPPM11metaG_FD_184107 | JGI IMG/M metagenome (GOLD analysis project Ga0207416, IMG submission 184107) | Iron sulfur acid spring bacterial and archeal communities from Banff, Canada, to study Microbial Dark Matter (Phase II) - Paint Pots PPM... ...
GGGCAGGGGAGGGGGCCGCACGGAAGAGCAGCACGCCGAGCGCGCCCAACAGGAGAATCGCCAGCAGTGTCGGCAGGTGCAGCACAAGCACGGCAACGAGGGTGAGCACGCCCAGCAGCGCCGCGCGCACGCCGCGGGCGCTCTTCCAGCCGATCTGCACGGTCGTGCCCAGCGCCAGTCCGGAGGCCGCGGCCGCGATACCGCGAAAGGCCGGCCCCGCGCCCGGCACCTGGCCCCGCGCGAAGTAGAAGGCGCTCAGGCCGATCATCAGCAGGGCGCCGGGGCCGAGCGTGGCGACCAGCGCCAGCAGCGCGCCGCGAAAGCCGCGCAGCCGCTGTCCGAGCAGCACCGCGAGATTGCCGATGTTCGGCCCCGGCAGGAGCTGGCTGATCGCCATGCGCTCCAGCATCTCCTGTTCGCTCAGCCAGCGGCGGCGCGTGACCAGCTCATGGAAGTAGTAGGCGAAGCGCCCGCCGCCCATGCTGACCAGGCCGACGGTGCCGAAGGCGCGAAACAGCGGCCACAGGCCCACGGGCTGAGGCAGTGGGGGGCTTTCTGGAGCGTTCCCATGCGTGGACATGCGACCCCGCTCCAGCAGAAACACGTGCGCGGCGAAGCGCTCAGCCAGCGATCAGAAACCTGGGTCCGGCGGCGATTGTAGCAGGCCGGCGGGAGAGGTCGCGGGGGGCATTCTCCGCGACGCCCCACTGCCTACTGGCCATTGCCTACTGCCCCTGGCGCGGCAGCGGGATCTCCACCAGCGATTGGCCGATCACCCCGATCAGCCGGCCGCGCGCCGCGTCGACGGCGGCGCCGCGCAGTCCCGCCAGCTTGACCTGTGTGAGCTGCCGTTTGAAGTTGCCGTTCGCATCCAGCACGACGATCCGGCTATTGCCGCGGTCGGGCAGGTAGAGGGCGCCGCTCTGCGGGTCGTAGAGCAGCGGTTGGGCGGCGGCCGGCGCCTTGTCGATGCCGGCGAGTTGGAACTGCAGCTCCTGGCTATCGGCGAAATGGCGGATACTGCCGTTCTGGCTGCTGAGGAAGATGCCGCCGATCACCGACATACCCGTCGCGTCACGCACGTCGGGCCGCTGAATCGCCGGCGCCGGCTCGGTATCGAAGCCGTTGGCGGAGGGTACGTAGCGCCAGACGGTGCCGGCCACGGCGTCGAGCACGTAGAGGTCGCCGTTGGAGACGGCCATCGCCGTGTCGCTCTTCCACTGGTCCACACCGCGCAGCGAGATCGCGCGCAGATCGCTGCCCGTCAGGCCGAAGAGATGGTGGCCCGCGTCGAGGATCAGCAGCGTGCCTTTGTCGCCCGCGCCCTGCGGTGCAAGCCAGGCGATGTGCCGCGCCTTGCCGGCGGTAACGCCGTCGACCTGGCTGCCGTCTTCATAGGCGACAGTCGGCGGCACGCTCGCGTCGCGCGAGATGGCGAAGACTTTGCCGAGTGCAGCGTCCAGTACGAACATCGCATCGCCGGCCGCCACCTCGACGGTCGAAGACGCCGTCAAGCCCGCAGAGGAGAGGTCGGCCAACTCCGGCACATCGCTCAGCGGGTACACCGCGTTCATCACGCTCAGCGCATCGGCCACGCTGGTGGCGATGGGCACGGCCTGCCCATTGCCCGGCTTCAGGCGGCGCGCCTCGTCCACGTTGGACTGCGCCTGGTTCAGCAGTTCGCGCCGCTTCGAGAGATCGGCGGTGGAATTGGCGCTGGCAAACTCGCTCTGCGCCGAGTGGATGAGGGAATTGAAGCGCTGCGAGCGGCCGCTGTTCGCCAGCGCCGGCAGCCCGAGCCAGACGAGCGCGATCAGCCCGACCAGCCCCGCGCCGCCCAGCAGCAACGGCCGCGGCAGGCGACGGCTTCTACCCAGGCTGGAAAAACCGGGCGGGCTGCCGCGCATACGCACGCGTGAGCCGGACAGCTTGTTCGCGGCTTCCAGCACGGCCTCCGGCGTGGCAAGGGCGTGCGCTGGGCCGGTCTGCGGCTTGCGCGGCCGCTCCTCGCCCAGAATACGCAGCACGCCGTCGCCGTGGTCGGGGTGTGCGGCGTGAATGATGCGGAACGGATTGCGGCCCAGCGGCGACGGGGCGCGGCGCGGCTTGTCCGGCTTGATCGGCGGCTCGGGCAGCGGCTCGTCGCGGCCCGGTTCGGGCTCGCCGCGACCGAAGATGCCGCGGCCGCCGGAACGGCCGGATTCGAGTTCGCCGAACGGCTCGGCGGCCCGGCCCGGCGTAGCGGCCCCCGAATCGCGCGTCGGAACCGGCGGCATCGTGCTCCGCCCTCCGCGCGGCGTGCGTTGCGCCGGACCCGAGGCGGCCGCGGCGCCGTTCATCTCCTCCGCGTGCTCCCCGTCATCGGGGCGTTCGCCGGCGGCGACCTCGCCGACCACAGAGACGAGCAGCACGCCGCAGTCGCGCTCGTTCTGTGCGAGCCGAAACAGCTCGGCAATGCCGTCGTCCGGCTCCAGCCGCAGGCAGCCAGCGACCGCGTCAGCTTCGAGGCGGCCGGCCAGATCTCCACTCAGCAGGGCGATGCTGTCGCCCCGCGCCAGCAGGAGGCGGTGGAACCAGGGATCGAGCACCTCGCCCTCGCCGAGCGGACGCCGCGCGTCTGCTTCGAGCGGCTCCAGCCGCTCCACGCGGCCGGTATGCAACCAGAAGGCGACGCTCGGTCCGGCCTGCGCCAGATACGCTTCCGCGCCGGCGATCGCCAGGGCGGAGACGCCGATGCCCATGCGATGCTCGGGCAGGCTGGAGCGGTTCCAGCTCAGCAGGTTGTGGTGTGCCTGGCCGAGCGCCAGCAGCAGATTGCCGGTGACGGAGTATTGCGCATGGCCGAAGGTGCGGCCGATCGTCTGCAAAACGCCGGCGCAAAGCTGGTCCGTGTCGGCGCGGGTGGGCTGCAGCGTGATGTAGAGGTCGGCGGTGGTGTCGGCGACGCCGCGGCTGGCCACGGCGCCGGCAAACGGCCCGTCCTGCAGCGCCTGCCCGCCGACGATGTTGAACTGCCCCAGCCGAAGCTGATCCGCCACCCTGCCCCCCGCCTGCGGGTGCTCACGTCGAGCCGAAGGTATCACAGTTGTAACACTCGCTTCAAACGCGGGCGGCGCGTACGATGTGGCCGGTGCTGGCGATAACCGGCCGAAGCACGGCGCTGCTGCCTGCTGAAAGAACATAAACGCACGACGGCGGCACAGGCGCCGGCTGCCAGGGTGCAGCGGCGGCTCCGCCCGCTGCAAGAGGAATGCCATGAATCCGCGCCTGAAGCTCTGGTTCGGGGCCGCACGGCCGTTTTCATTCACGGCAGCGATCGTGCCGGTCGTCGTGGGTACGCTGGTGGCCGCGCCGAAGGCGTTCAACCCCATCTACTTCCTGCTGGCGCTGCTCGGCTCTGTGCTGATCCAGGCCGGCACCAACCTGGTCAACGACTACTATGACCACGCCAAAGGCGTGGACGGGCCGGATTCGCTTGGCCCAAGCAATGCCATTCGACGCGGGCTGATCCAGCCGGGCGAGGTGCTGCGGCTGGGGATCGCCTGCTTCGCGGCGGGCGCGCTGTGCGGGCTGGCGCTGGTCGCGCTGGTGGGGCTGCCGTTGCTCTGGCTCGGGCTGGCGAGCGTGGCGGCCGGCTTCTTCTACACCGGCGCCCCGATCTCACTCGCCTACATCGCGTTGGGCGAGCTGACTGTGTTCGTGTTCATGGGTCCGGTGATGGTGCTCGGCGCCTACTACGTGCAGACCGCGCACTGGAGCTGGGATCCGTTCGTCGTCTCGTTGCCGATCGCTTTTTTGGTCACCGCGATTCTGCACGCCAACAACCTGCGCGACATCGACGACGACCGCCGGCACGGCAAGCGCACGCTGGCCACGATCATCGGCCGGCGCCCGGCCAACTGGGAGTACTATCTGCTGATCGGCGCGGCCTACGCTTCGTTGATCGTCATGGTGGCGACGCGCGTGGCGCCGTGGCCGGTGCTGATCTCGCTGCTCACGCTGCCTGCCGCCTTGCAGGCCGTGCGCTTCACAGCGCGCACGCACGAGCCGCGCAAGCTGAACTACGTGCTCTTCCGCACCGCGCAACTGCACATGCGCTTCGGGGCGCTGCTGGCCGCGGGACTCGTGGCCGGGCTCGTCGTGCCGCACTGAGCGCCGAGCCGGCGCCGGTGCAACCGGCAGGAATCACATGCCAACAACGCACCGGAGGCCGGCACGCCCGGCCTCCGGTGCGTTGTTGGCGTCCGCGGCGCGGACTTACAGGCTGCTGGTGACGCTGTTCAACGTGCTGCTGATGCCGCCCTGGAGGGTGGTGAGCGCGGCCACGCAGAGCACGGCCACCAGCGCCAGGATCAGGCCGTACTCGACCAGGCCCTGGCCAGCCTCATCGCTGCGCTCTTGAGACGCGGCAGCGACGAACCCGTAGAAAAACCGATCGACGATAGACATGAGTACACCTCTTCCCCACCACGTTGTTCGGCGCTGCGCCCGCGGCATTCCCGCCGGCGTTGTCTCGCAGTGCTCTATCTTGAATATCGCGGCGAGACGGCTTTTGTGACGGAACCAGCGTGAATTTCTGCGCATTGTTACTGAACGCTTACCGCCCGGCAGCGGACTCCAATCGCTGCGGCCGGCGTCCGGCCTGTGCGGCACGCGCGGCGCCCTCAAGCTGGCCGCTATAGTGGTGGCAACCCGCCAGCGTTCCCTCGATGGCTTGATTGCCTCTATCCCTCGACTCGATGAGGTGGCCAGCATGACGCGGCAACTCCGCCAGCCGCCGCCGACGCGCGTTGCGCCGGTGGATGAGATCTTTCACGGCGAGCATGTGCCGGACCCCTACCGCTGGCTCGAAGACGGCGATGCTGCCGACGTTCGCGCCTGGACGGCGGAGCAGAACGCCTACACCGCCGCGGTGCTGGGCACCGTGTCCGGCCGCGAGGCGATCCAGCGCCGGCTGACGGAGCTGCTTTCGGTCGGCTGGGTGGGTGTGCCGGAGCCGCGCGGCGGGCGGCTGTTTTATCAGCGGCGCGAAGGAGCGCAGAACCAGCCCGTGCTCTACGTGCGCGAAGGCGTCGAAAGAACTGACGGCAGCGAGCGGCCGCTCGTCGATCCCAACGCGCTCAGCGCCGCCGGCACGATCGCGCTGGACTGGTACTTTCCCTCGAACGACGGCCGGCTGCTGGCCTACGGCCTCTCCAGCGACGGCAGCGAACAGAGCACGCTCGCGGTGCTCGACGTCGAAACCGGCCGGCCGCTGCCAGACACGATCTCGCGCACCCGCCACATCAGCCTGGCCTGGCTGCCCGACGGCTCCGGCTTCTACTACACCCGCCTGCCCGCGCCCGGCAGCGTGCCGGAGGACGAAGAAGCCTACCATCGCCGCGTCTATCTGCACCGGCTGGGCGACGACCCGGATGCCGATGCGCTGGTCTGGAGCGAGCGGCGCGACATGCGCGAGTCGCCCGCCGTCGAGCTTTCGGATGATGGCCGCTGGCTGCTGCTCGTCATCGGGCTCGGCTGGCAGCAGGCGGACGTCTATCTGCGCGACCTGCACGACCCGGCCGGCGGCTGGATCACCGTGGCGGAGGATGTGGACGCGCTGTTCTCGGGTGAGGTCTACGGCGACAGCCTGTATCTCGCCACCAATTTGGATGCGCCGCGTTCGTGCGTGCTCACCGTGCCGCTCGCCGACCCGCGCCGCGAGCGCTGGCGCGAGGTCGTGCCCGAACGCGCCGAGGCGATTCTCGAAGGCGCCCGCATCGTCGGCGGCCGGCTGGCGCTGAGCTACATGGTCAACGCGCAGTCGCGGCTCGAGTTGCGCTCGCTCGACGGCGCCGCCGTGGAAGACGTGCCGCTGCCGGATATCGGCTCGGTCACCGGTTTGGGCGGCGAGCGCGACGGCGATGAGCTGTACATCGGCTACACCTCCTTCACCGTTCCCGCCGCCGTCTTCCGCCGCGAGCTGCCGGGCGACACGCAGCGCGAATGGGCGAGTGTGTCGGGCAGCATCGATCCCGCTGCGACGGAGGTGCGCCAGGTCTGGTACGACTCCACGGACGGCGCACGGGTTTCGATGTTCATCGTCGCGCCGAAGGGTGTGGTGCTGGATGGCGATCGTCCCGTGCTGCTCACGGGCTACGGCGGCTTCAACATCAGCATGACGCCGGCCTACAGCGCGGTCACGGCCTTCTGGCTGGCGCAGGGCGGCATCTTCGCCCAGCCGAACCTGCGCGGCGGCGGCGAGTACGGCGAGGAGTGGCACCGCGCCGGCATGCTGGAGCAGAAGCAGCACAGCTTCGACGACTTCATCGCCGCGGCCGAGTGGCTGATCCGCGCGGGCTACACGCGCCCTGAGCGGCTGGCGATCCGCGGCGGCAGCAACGGCGGCCTGCTGGTGGGCGCGGCGATCACACAGCGGCCCGACCTCTTCCGCGCCGCCGTCTGCGCTGTGCCACTGCTCGACATGCTGCGCTTCCACCGCTTCCTGATCGCGCAGCTCTGGACCTCTGAGTATGGCAGCGCCGACGATCCGGAGCAGTACCGCTGGCTGCGCGCCTACTCGCCCTATCACCAGGTGCGAACCGCCGTGCGCTACCCGGCGCTGTTGTTCACGACGGCCGAGTCCGACAGCCGCGTCGATCCGCTGCACGCGCGCAAGCTGGCGGCGCTGTTGCAAAGCAAGACCGGCGCGCCGCCAGCCGAGCGACCGGTGCTGCTGCGCGTGGAGACGCAGGCCGGGCACGGCCAGGGCAAGCCGCTGGCCAAGACGATCGAGGAGCAGACGGACATCTGGAGCTTCCTCTGCGACCAGCTCGGCGTCGAGGTGTGCCCAGGCTGAACCGGCGGGGCGGGGCACCTAACCCTGACTTCCCTGGCGGGAAGTCTGTCCCCTCCCGAGCCGGGAAGGGACTTCTGGAGCGTTCCAATCACTATGCGACGGCGGCAGGCTCGGGTGTCCTTGTGGGACTCGCGGAAGGTTCGTCTGCCGCACGTCCGGAAGTCCTCGAACCGCAACCCTTCCCGGCTCGGGAGGGGACAGACTTCCCGCCAGGGAAGTCAGGGTTAGGTGCCCCGCGCGGGCGGGCAGCCGCGGGTCTTGCGGGAAGCCGATCTGCATGGTGCTGGCCGTGCGGATTGCGACGGCCACCAGCCGCGGTCCTACAATAGAAGAGAAGCCGCGCGGCAGCGGACACTGCATAAGCGCTGATGCGAACGCCATGAGCAACGATCCAATCGATGAGCGGCTCATCACTGGAAGCGGCGAGCCGGAGTCTGCTGCCTCGCTGCCTGCCGGCCGTGTGCCGCGCTGGCTGATCGTTGCACAGGTCGGCGCGGTCGCCTTCGTCTCCGCGATGATCGTGCTGGCGATCGTGCTGCTACGGCGCGACCGGCCGGCCGTCGTGCACCTCGGCGCGGCGGCGCCCTCCGCCGTGGCGGCGTCTCCCGCTGCGCACGCGGCCGCGCCGGTGCTGCCGCATCCGGACGGACCGCTCGGCGCGCTGGACAAGAGGCCGCCCAGCGTCGGCCAGCCGGCGCCCGACTTCGCCCTGCTGGACACCGACGGCCGGCGCGTGGAGCTGGCTTCGCTCAAGGGCAAGGCCGTGGTGGTCAACTTCTGGGCGACCTGGTGCGGCCCCTGCAAGCAGGAGTTTCCGGAGCTGGAGAAGGCGAACGAAACGCTCGGCAAGGACGTGGTGATCCTCGCGCTCGACCAAGCTGAGAGCGTGAGCAAGGTTTCGGCGTTTCGCGACCAGTTCGGCGCCAGCTTCACGATCCTGATGGACTCAGAGAACGCCGTGGCCGATACCTTCCGCCTCGACGGCATTCCCGACACGGTGTTTATCGACCGCAACGGCATCGTGCGCGACGTGGTCTTCGGCCCGCTCTCGGCCGGCACCTTCCGCTACAAGATCAGCCAGACGCTCAACGCGCAGTGAACGCGAAGCCCGATCTGGCGCTGCTGCGCTTCCTGCGCGCCGGCGCGGGTGAAGTGGCCGTGCTCAATCAGTCCCCGGACGGCGGGAGTTCGCACGCTTCAGCCGACGCAAATATTGACAGTCTGCCGGCGCGCCTCGTGGAGGCGGCACGCGCCCTGCGCACCGCCGCCAGCGCCGACGAGGGCGGCACGATCGCCTACGAACGGATCGCGACGCTGCCCGCCTATGCGCGGCTGCGAGAAATCGCGGCAGAACTGGCCACCTTCGACCCGGCCGCGCTTTCCAGCCGGACCGAGCGGCTGGCGTTCTGGATCAACGTCTACAACGCACTTGCGATCGACGCGGCGGCGCAGATCGGCCTGCACGGCTCCGTGCGCGAGCAGCCGGGCTTCTTCCACCGCGCCGCCTACCGCATCGGCGGGCAGCGCCTTTCGCTGAACGAGATCGAGCACGGCGTGCTGCGTGACAACCGCCCGCCCTTGCCGCGGCTGGCCGTGCCCTTCGCCGCGGGCGACACGCGGCTGGCGCTCTGCATCCGGCCGCCGGAGCCGCGCGTGCATTTCGCCCTGCACTGCGCCACGCACTCCTGTCCGCCGCTGCACGTCTACACGGCGGCCAACCTCGACGCGGAACTTGCGGCGGCGACCGGGGATTTCGTCCGGGGCGGCGGCGTGGCCTTCGCGGGCGAGACGGTACGGCTTTCCGCAATCTTCGCGTTCTACGCCGAGGACTTCGGCGGACGCGCCGGCATTGCCGCCTTCATCGGCGCCTTTCTGGAGAGCGACAGCGAACGTCGCCGCCTGAACGACGCTCTGCGCGCAGGCCGCGAGCAGTACGAGACGTACGACTGGACGCTGAACGCGGCCGGCGCGGGCGAGTGAGCGTCGCAACCGGTCGCCTACCCCTGCCTCGCCTTGCGGCTCGGATTTGCTTTGGAAGTCTCCGACGGTTGCGCTGCGCTATGGCCCACAGGGGAGGGGGTCTCCGGTAGCAACCGATAGTTCTCAGACCAACCCTTCCCCGGTGGGGAAGGGACAGACTTCGCTTGCGAAGTCAGGGATAGGCCGCCGGCCGGAACTTCGGCAGGCTGATCTGCTCGGTGATGTCCTCGAACGTAACCTCGACGGGCATGCCGACCGTGATCTTCGCCGGATCCGGCGCGATGCCGACGAGGTTCGTCATCATGCGCGGGCCTTCGTCGAGATCCACTATCGCGGTGATGAACGGTACGTCCTCGCGGAAGGCCGGCGTGGGCGCGCGGTGCACGATCGCGAAGGTGTGCAGCGTGCCCTTGCCGCTCATCTGCTTCCAGGTCACGTCGCGCGCGCCGCAGATCGGGCAGATATCGCGCGGATAGTAGTACGGCTTCGCGCAGGCGTTGCAGAAGCGTAGCCACAGTTCGTGCGCCTTGCAGCCCTGCCAGAAGCGCTCGTTCTCGGGCGTAATCAGCGGAATCGGCTTGGCGTAGGGGGGCTGTGTCGTCATCGTTCGGCGTCCTTCAAGGCTTGAGACAGGCGAGAAGCGCTAATCGGCGGCGAGCACGAGCGTGCCGGTAGACGAAAGCGAGCCGCCGGTGCCGTTGACCAGCGCGATCCGGCAGTCCGGCACCTGGCGCTGGCCGCACTCACTGCGCAACTGCCGCGTCGCCTCCAGCAGCAGGAACATGCCGTACATGCCGGAGTGCGTGTACGAAAGGCCGCCGCCGTTGGTGTTGGTCGGCAGGGCTCCGCCGGGTCCCAGCCGGCCGTTGCTGACGAAGGCGCCGCCCTCGCCCTGCTTGCAGAAGCCCAGCGATTCCAGCGTCACCAGCACCGTGTAGGTGAAGGAGTCGTAGATCATCGCCAGGTCGATCTCACCGTGCGTGACGCCGGCCATGCCCATCGCCGCCGGACCGGAGTACTGCGCCGCGGTGCGTGTGAGATCCGGCATCTGGCTGATCATGCTGTGGTCGTGCGCCTCGCCGATGCCAAGCACCCAGACCGGCTTTTTCTTGATCGATCGCGCCCGCTCCGGGCTGACCACCACGCAGGCGCCGCCCGCGTCGGTCACGAGGCAGCAGTCGAGCAGGTTGAACGGGTAGGAGATCAGGCGCGAGTTGAACACGTCCTCGACCGTGATCGGGTCACGCATCAGCGCCTTCGGGTTCATGCTGGCCCACTGGCGCGTCTGCACGGCGATCTGCGCGAGCTGCTCTTTGGTGGTGCCGTAGAGCGCCATGTGCCGCATGGCGGCCAGTGAGTAGGCGTAGGGCGGCCCCAGCACGCCGAACGGCGCCTCGTACTGCCCGGCGAGGTTCGACGGATCGGGGCCGCCGGGACCGCGCCGGCCGCCGCCCATGTGCCCCTCGCCGTGCGTGATCAGCACGACAGAGGCGCGGCCGTCGGAGATCGCCTCCAGCGCGTGGCCGACGTGGATCACGAATGACGAGCCGCCGACCGAGGTGCCATCGGTGTAGCGCGGCACGATGCCGAGATACTCCGCCGTCTGCATCGGCGAGACGCCGGCGGTGGCGACGCCGTCCACCTCGGACTTGTCGATGCCGGCGTCGGCGAGCGCGTTCATCGCCGCCTCGGCGTGCAGTTGCAGCGAGGTCTTGTTGGGCACGTTGCCGATCTGGTCGGACTCATCGACGCCGGCGATCGCGGCGCCGCGATAGAGCGGATGGGGCATGGTGGTGGCTCCGAAACTGGTCTGCGGATGCTCGCGCGCCGGCGCCCGTCCGCGGCACCTAACCCTGCTTCGGCTGAAGCGAAACCTGTCCCTTCCCGAAGCGGGAAGGGACTTCTGGAGCGTTCCCAAGGTCGCCGGACGGCGGCGGGGCCACGGTGTCCTCGTGGGACACGCAGCGGGCTGGTCTTCTACCCTCCGATGTTCCTCGAACCCCCAACCCTTCCAGTTTCGGGAAGGGACAGACGCCGCTTGCGGCGTCAGGGTCAGGTGCCCCGCCCGGGCGTCGCCGACAGGAACGCTCCAAATCCCCTCTATTCCCTATTGAGCCCTAGCCCCTGGGCAGGCCGAGGCCGCGCGTGGCGATCACGTTGCGGTTGATCTCGCTCGAGCCGGCGGCGATCGTGCTGGCGACGGTGGTCAGGTACTGGCGGCTGAGGCGGCCCTTCAGCGCCGCCAGCGGGCCATCATCGTAGACGTTGCCGTACATGCCCAGCGCCTTCATGCCGGTCTGCGCCAGCCGCTGGCCGGCCTCGGCGCGGAAGTTCTTGTTCATCGAGGCTTCGTAGTTGGGGATGCCGCCGCGCTTCTGAATCGAGATGATGCGGTAGCTGATCAGCTTCGAGATCTCGGCCTCGATCGCGCGCTCGACCAGCTCGGCCTTGAGCGTCGCCGTCACCCGCACCGGCACGTTGCCGCCCTTCGACGCTTCGCGCACGAAGGTGACCAGGTCGTTGACCTGGTGGCGCATGCCGATCGCGCTGGCGATGTTGCTGCGCTCGAAGTCGAGCAGCGTGGCGCCGACGTACCAGCCACGGTTCTCTTCGCCCACGCGGTTCTTCACCGGCACGCGCACGTTGTCGAAGAACTCCTGGTTGAAGTAGTGCCGGCTAGACATATCGACCAGCGGCTGGACTTGAATGCCGGGCGACTTCATATCGAGCAGCAGCATCGAGATGCCGCGGTGCTTCGGCGCCTCGGGGTCCGTGCGCACGAGCATGAACATCCAGTTGGCGCGGTGGGCGCCGGAGGACCAGATCTTCTGCCCGTTGATCACGTAGTCATCGCCGTCGCGCACGGCCCGCGTCTGCAGTGAGGCCAGGTCGGAGCCGGAGCCGGGCTCCGAGTAGCCCTGACACCACTGCACTTCGCCGGACGTGATCTTCGGCAGGTGTTCCTTCTTCTGTTCTTCGGTGCCGTAGACGATCAGCGTGGGGCCGATCATCTGCACGCCCATGCCGCCGACCTGCGGCGCTCGCGCCTCCGCCATCTCCTCGTTGAAGACAAACTGCTCGGCTGGCGACAGGCCGGCGCCGCCGTACTCTTTGGGCCAATGCGGCGCGATCCAGCCCTGGCTCGCCAGACGGCCGCGCCAGCTCTTGAGATCACCCGCGCGCGAGGGGTCGTCTACTTCAGGCTCGAAGGCCGACGTGAAGCCTTTGGGCAGGTTCTGCTTGATGAAGCCGCGAACCTCGCTGCGGAATGCCGCCTCTTCCTGCGAGTCCTGGAAATCCACGGTGCCCCCTCTTTAAGTGCGCTGTACGCGCTGCACGCCGTGCAGTCGCGTCCTGATCAGACGCTCAGTTGCTCTGCCGTCGCTGCGACAGTAGCGCAGCCCGTTGCTACCCGCAACCGCGGCGGAGTTATGATGGCGCCAGGCGCGTCGGCCCTCACCCCCGTCCCCTCGCCCAGGATTGGGCGAGGGGCGATCGTGCGGAGCACGACTCGGACGGAGCCGGGTTAGCCTGACGCCCTCCCGCTTCAGCAGCCCACGATCGCCCCTTTCCCTCCAGGATTGGGGGAAAGGGGACGGGGGATAGAGGGCCGACCGCCGAACCGGCGCAACAGTTGGCGATGGAGATGGAGGCAACTCATGGAATTTGCATTCGCACCGGAAGATGAGGCGTTCCGCAGCGAGGTTCGCGGCTTCATCCGCGACAACTGGGGCATGGGCGATACGGTCGGCGGCATCGCCGCCGAGGGCGACGAAGAGTTCCCGCGCATGCGCGCCTTCGAGAAGAAGCTGGCCGCGCGCGGCTGGCTGACGATGGCCTGGCCCAAAGAGTACGGCGGCGCGGGCGTCAGCCACATTCGCCAGATGATCTTCCGCGAGGAGTGCGCCTATCACGGCGCGCCGGGCGGCGGCGGCCAGGGCATCAACATGATCGGCCCCTGCATCATGGTGCATGGCAACGAAGACCAGAAGCAGCGCTTCCTGCCGCCGATCGCCAGCGCCGACGTGATGTGGTGCCAGGGCTTCTCCGAGCCCGGCAGCGGCTCCGATCTTGCCAGCCTGCAAACGCGCGCCACTGCGGACGGCGACGATTTCGTCATCAACGGCCAGAAGATCTGGACCAGCAACGCCCAGCACGCCGACTGGATTCACGTGCTCGCGCGCACCGACCCGGACGCGCCCAAACATCGCGGCATCACCTACTTCCTGCTGGATATGAAGACGCCGGGCATCTCGATCCGGCCGATTCCGCAGATGCACGGCCGCTCGGGCTTCAACGAGACGTTCTTCGAGGACGTGCGCGTGCCGCGCCAGAACGTGCTGGGCGAGATCAACCGCGGCTGGTACGCGGCGGCCACAACGCTGGACTTCGAGCGCTCCGGCGTCGGCCGCATCGCCGGCGGCCTGCGCACGCTGGAGCTGCTGACGCAGTTCTGCCGCGAGGCGACGCTGGGCGGCGTGCCGCTCTACCAGCGGCCGGGCGTGCGCGAGAAGCTGGCCGAGCTGGCGATCGAGCACGAAGTCGGGCGCTTTCTCTCCTACCGCGTCTCGTGGATGCAGGCGAGCGGTCGCATCCCCAATTACGAGGCCTCGATGTCGAAAATGTACGGCTCGGAGCTGAGCCAGCGGCTGGGGCAGGCGGGCGTGAACATCATGGGCGCCTACGGCATGTTGTACGAAGGCAGCCGCTGGGCGCCGCTTGAGGCGAAGATGCAGGTGCTGTATCTCAGCAGCGTCTCCGCCACGATCGCCGCCGGCACCAGCGAGGTGCAGCGCAACATCATGGCCACGCGCGGGCTGGGGCTGCCGCGGGGGTAACACCTGTGCGTTGTCGGGCATCGGTTCGCTTTGCGGTATACGGTCGCAGCAATAGGCGCGCTCCCGGTCACCCGTAACGCCGTTTGACACCGCACGCATACCATAGAGCGGACGGTGAGCGCGCGGTGGGCGGAGCAGGCGCGATGGCGGCGAAGCTGACGGCGGTGCAGGGCGATATCACCCGCGAAGGGGTCGATGCGATCGTCAACGCGGCGAACGAGGCGTTGCTGCCGGGCGGCGGCGTCTGCGCGCCGGGCGACGCGGTGCTCACCGGCGGCTATCAACTGCCCGCGCGATACGTGATTCACACCGTCGGGCCGATCTGGGAAGGCGGCCGCTTCGACGAAGACGCGACGCTGGCGAGCTGCTACCGCCGCTGTATTGAGCTTGCGCAGCAGCGCGGGCTGCGCAGCATCGCCTTCCCCGCGATCAGCACCGGCATCTACGGCTTCCCCATCGAACGGGCCGCGCCGATCGCCGTTGCCGCCGTGCGCGGGGCGCTGGAAAGCGTGCCTGCGGTCCAAGACGTGCGCTTCGTCTGCTTCGACGCGGCCACGCTCGACACCTATCAGATGGCGCTCGGTGAGACAGCGCCGGCCGGAAGCACCTGAGGCATCGGACGATGCAAGACGACGACGAGTCGGCCCGGCAACGTCTGGCGCGCGCGGCCGACCGCGCCCGTGCCTTTTCCGGCTGGGATCTGAGCCTGGCACAGCCGCGCTTGCTGGAGGCGGGCCCGCCGTGGAGCTATGATGCGCTGGCCCGGCAGTACGCCGCCGGAACGAACGCCGCGCTCGACCTCGGCACCGGCGGCGGTGAGCGGCTCTCCGCGCTGCGGCCGTCCCTGCCCGCCCGTGTCGTCGCCACGGAGGAGTGGCCACCGAACGTGTCCGTCGCGGCGCAGCGGCTGCGCCCGCTCGATGTCTCCGTGCTGGCGGCGCACCGCCTGCGGCTGCCGTTCCGTGGCGGCACCTTCGACCTGGTACTCAACCGGCACGAGTATTTGGACTGCGCCGAGGTCACGCGCGTGCTGCGCCCTGGCGGACACGCCGTGACGCAGCAGGTGGGCGAGAACAACTGGCGCGAGCTGCGGCGCTTCTTTCCGCGTCAGCAGCGTTTCGACGGGCTCCACGCTGACTATGCCGCCGGTTTCGCCCGCGCCGGGCTCACCCTCCTGCTCGACCGGGAGCACGAGTACCGCGTCGCCTATCCCTCGCTCAGCGAGCTGGTCTATCTGCTCTCGGTGATGCCCTGGGTGATCCCGGACTTTGCGCTCGATCGTGACCTGGACGCGCTGCTGGCGCTGGAAGCGGCCTGTCTCACCGAGGACGGGTTCGTGCTGACCGAGAGCCGCTTCATCATCGTCGCCCAAAAGCCGATCTGAATCCGACCGGGCTACGGCCGCATCTGCCAGCCTGCGGTGCTGCGCCAGCGGTACAGCGCGTTGTCGAGCGGCAGGCCGAGGGCGAGGAACGTTCCCAGCAACTCGGCCAACGCTTCGGCGGGCCGCGGCTGCGGCAGGATCAGCACACCTGCGTGCGGCTGGTTCACGCTCCATGCCGCCGACCAACGCCGCCATGCGTCGTGCAGCAGCTCGAAGTCTTTGATGTTGTGTGTAACCAGAATCTGTCTGTGGATAGCCGCGTGCAGGAGAACTTCGTCGTCTCCGGCACGTGACAGACCTCGTTCGAGCGCAGTCTCGACGGCGTGCCCTTTTTCCATGAGAAAGTCGGGAAGATCTTGATTGATGTTGTGATCGATGAGAAAGTTCGCCACGCGCGGCTAGACCGCATTCGCAGCGATGCGATTATCGATAATGCACTGATGAGCCGCGTAGTACGCCATTGCTGCCTCCACAGCCGCAAGGGGGAGACGGAAGGCGGCGGCGACGCGGCTCAGATCGCCGTCGTAGGCGTCGCGATAGCCAACGAGCGACCATACCGGAATGAGAGTGCCGCGCACCACAGCCTCCTCAGCCCACGGCTTGTGTGGATTCGGCTCGATCCATTTCGCGATCAGTTCTTCGTCAGTCATGGCGTTTGCTCCACGTCGTTCGATCTCAGTATACCGGCGGCCTGCCTCGCGGCTTGGCACAGCCGCGGCCGATCGGGTATCGATCAGGCATGGGGCTGCATACGGACGGCGATCTGCCCGCCGCGCTGCTGCTTGATCTGGACGATACAATTCTCGACGACAGCGGCGGCCGGGACGCGGCGTGGGCCGCTATCTGCGAGGAAGCCGCGGCGCAGCTGCATGGTCTGGATGCCGCGCTGCTGCGCGCGGCGATCGATCGTACGAGCATCTGGTACTGGTCCGACGCGGCGCGGCACCGCGAGGGCCGGCTCGACCTGCTCGCCTCACGCCGGCTGATCATCCAGCAGGCGCTCGAGTCACTCGATTTCCGGCCTGCTGGCCATGCTGCCCTCGCGGCGGAGCTGGCGACGCTGGTGCATACGCAGCGCGAGGCGGCGATCTGCCCGCTGCCCGGTGCGATCGAGACGCTGACAGCGCTGCGTGCACATGGCGTGCGGCTGGCGCTGCTCACCAACGGCGCAGGGCCGGCGCAACGCGCCAAGATCGACCGCTTCGATCTGGCGCGGCACTTCGAGGTGATGCTGATCGAGGGCGAAAACCCCTGGGGTAAGCCGGACGAGCGCGTCTACCACGCCGCGCTCGCCGCTCTGCACGCCGCGCCGGCCGATGCCTGGATGGCCGGCGACAATTTGGAGTGGGAGGTCGCCGTGCCGCAGCGGCTGGGCCTGCGCGGCATCTGGCTGGACCGCGCCGGCGCCGGGCTGCCGGCCGGCTCGCGGGTGCGGCCGGACCGCATCATCCGCTCGCTGGCCGAGCTGCTTGGCGGCAGTGGATAACCAGAGCGACGCTACAGCGCCTGCCAGTAGCGCCGGCCTTCGAGCCGTACAACGCGGCCGAAGCCCGGCCGCGGGAAGTGGCCGGCGACCATCGTCATGCCTTCCGCCTCAATGCGCTCCAGCAGCGCCCGGCGGGTGGCGGCAGCTTCGGCGCCGTCCGCGTCGAAGATCGACACCCAGTCCGGCTCCGAGACCTGCGCCGGATTGGAGAGCACGTCGCCCGTAATCAGCGCCTTCTCGCCGTCCGAAGCAATGATCACGCTCATGTGACCCGGCGTGTGGCCGGGGGTATGGATCGCGGTGACTTCGTCAGTCAGGCGCTTCTCGCCGTCGAGCAGCTCGAGCCGTCCCAGCTTCTCCAGCGGCGTGAGCGAGCGCGCTGCCGACGCGTTGCCGGCCATACGCTCGGAATGGTGCGCCCAGTCCCAGTCGGCGCGGTGGATCAGATAGCGCGCGTTCGGGAACGCCGCCGAGCCGTTCTCCAGCACGTTCCAGCCGATGTGATCGCCGTGGGCGTGTGTCAGAAAGACGGTATCGATCGCGGCCAGGTCGATGCCGCGCGTGTACAGCTCGTCCGGCAGCCGGCCGCGTACGCCGCCCATCAGCGCGAACGGATACGGCCCGATGCCCGTATCGACCAGCAGCGTGCGCCCGGCCGAACGCAGCAGGAACGAGCCGATCGGCGCGCTCCAGAGGCCGCCCTCGGCAAACGCTTCGGGATAGCGCCGCCGGTACGGCTCCTGCAGCTCGGCCGAGATGCCGGGCACGATCTGCTCCGGCGGCAGGTGCAGCGGCCCCTCGGCGTCGGCCAGCGAAAGCACCTGCACCGCGCCGATCGCGATCGACTCCGCACCCATGCGCCTCGCTCCTCACGAACAGTGCACGCCGCCGCCAGTGGCTCGCCCGCCGTCAGCGACTGCCGACTGCCCCGGCGCGAGCCGCCTGGCGCGCCAGCATTTCATCATCAAAACTCCAGTCGAAGGCGTACTGGGCGTGGCCGCTCTCGCGGAACCAGGCGTACGCCTTTGGCAGCTCCTCGTGGATGCGCCGGCGCGGCTGCCAGCCCAGCCGCTCGCGGCACTTCGAGAGGTCGAAGATGCGGCTGCCGATCTCCCACTCGTTCCAGTCGGAGATGCGGTCGCGCGTGCGCTTGTCTTCGAGGCACAGCTCGCGGTCCAGATGCACGACGCGCGGCTCGCGGCCCAGCGCCGCGCCGATCGCCCGCAGCAGCCCGTTGTAGCTGATCAGCTCCGTGCCGGCCAGCGTGAACGCCTCGCCGATCGCTTGTGGGTTGCCCAGCGCCGCGACCAGCGCGTCCACGACGTCCTGCACATGCACGATATGCAGAAACGGCAGCCCGTTGCCGGGGATGATGCAGGACCGGCCCTGCTCCACGCGGGCGAAGTAGGCCGGCTCGCGGCCGGCGATGGCGTTGCCGGGGCCGTAGACGTGCGAGAAGCGCAGGACGGTGACTGGAAAGCCCTCACTCTTGTGCAGATCGAAGAGCTGGTTCTCGATCAGCGCCTTGCCGGCGCCGTACGGCCCGCGCACGTTGTGCTCCGGGTCCGGCTCGGTGGGGAAGTCTTCGCGGATCGGCTGAATGTCGCTGACGCGATAAGCCGCGATGCTGCTGGTGAACAGATACTGCTGCACGCGGCCGGCGAAGAGCTTGAGCAGCGGCTGCACGTCGGCCGGCTGGAAGGCGGTGTTATCGAAGACTGCATCGACTGCGACGCCGTCGAGCGCAGCCAGCAGCTCGGCGTGGTTCGCCCGCACGGCGTGAATGCGGCGCACGCCCTGCGGGTACGGCACCGGATGGCTGTTGACGACCGTGACCTCGTGACCGAGCTGGTGCAGCCGCTCGACGAGTTGCAAGCCGATGAAGCGATTGCCGCCGGTGACGAGCACGCGCATGATCTGCTCCTGGGGGGTGAGTGGTGAACGGTGAGTAGTGAACAGTGGGGCTCGGCGCCTCGGTTTCACGTCGCCAGGAGCGGGATCTCACGTAACCTGATCCCGAACTGGCGGAGTCAGATGGCCTCATGCAGAGCAACCGCTTCACCAATCACCACTCACCACTCACCCGCGTTCAGCTCCAGCGGTCCCAGCGCAGCACCTCGAACACCGGCGGCCGCGAGACGGGACCGAAGCGGCCCAGTGGATAGCCGACCGGAATCAGGCATTGCGCCTCGATCTCGTCCGGCAGGTCGAGCACGGCGCGGAAGGCGTCGCGGTCGCTGAGCGCCAGCGTGGTCGGCGTGGCGCCGAGGCCGAGGGCACGGGCGGCGAGCAGCAGGTTCTGGATCGCGGGCCAGATCACGATCGCCCCGGCGGCACGGCGCGTGTTCGGCGTCATCGCCGGGTCGGCATCGGTGCAGGCGACGATCAGCACGGGCGCCTCGTGCAGATGATCCGCCTGCCACTGCAGGGCGCGGCGGTTGCGCTCGGCCTGCTCCGTCTCAGCCGGTGTCTGCGGCGAAATCAGCCGCGAGCCGCGCTCCAGATAGACGAGCACGGCTTCGCGGTTGAGCGCGGCGATGCGCGCCTTCTGCTCCGGGTCGCGCACGATCACCCAGCGCCAGCCCTGGATATTCGAGGGCGTCGGCGCCTGAATCGCGGCCTCGATCAGGCGCAGCAACAGCTCTTCCGGCACGGGATCGGGCTTGAGCCGGCGCATGGCCCGCGCCGAATACATGACTTCGAAGATGCCGGGCTCACGCTCGCCGGCCGTGGCCGCGCCACGTTCGTGTTGCTGGGTCATCGCTGCCCCTCGTCGAACCATACGGCCGGGCGACCGGATCGGTTTGCCGCTGCCGCGCACAACGGTACGATACTCTGCGATGCCCGCGCCTGCCAGCGGCCGGCAGAGGGAGACGGTTGCTCGGTGTGCTCTTTCGGCAGAACGCGAGTGCGGCTCACGCAGAGTACGGCGTTGCTGGCGGTGTTGCTGCTTGGCCTCGCCTGTGGCGGCGCAAAGCAGGCGCCGGCCGGCACCGTGGTGATCGTCACGCAAACGGTTGCAGCCGTACAAACAGCGGCAGGAACCGCGCCGGCCGCCGCGGCCAGCGCATCCGCCACCCGCGGAGCCGCTTCGGCGCCGTTTCCGACCAGCAGCGCTGCCGCCGGCGTGCCCGGGCGAACCGCGACGGCCGGGCTTGCACCTTCGGCTGGCAGAACCAGATCACCGACCGGCGGGCTGGCGGATAGCTGCGTGGAAACCGTGTTCGCGAACCTCTCCGACGAGCAGCGCATCGGCCAGCTCTTCATGGTCGGGCTGAACAGCAACGACCCGCAGTCGGCTGCGACGGCCTCCGCGATCACGGACTCCTACGCGGGCAACGTCGTGCTGTACGGCACGGGCTGGAACGGCAGCGTGAAGGTGCAGCAGACAACGGCGTGGCTGCAGGGACTCGCGACGCAGGACGCCACGGCCAGCATTCCCCTCTTTATCTCCGGCAATCAGGAAGGCGGCGCGCAGGGCAGCCTGCAGGCGTTTTATGGCGATGGATTCGCTACGATTCCGCCGGCGCTGACGCAGGGCGAGATGGCGACTGAGGCGCTGCGATCCGCCGCCCAAACCTGGGGAAAACAGCTCCGCGCGGCGGGCGTGAACCTGAACCTCGCGCCGGTGCTCGACACGGTCGATCGAGCTAACGCGGCGGCAAACGCGCCGATCGGGGCGCTGGACCGCGAGTACGGCTACACGGCTGATGTTGTCGCGGGGCAGGGCGTCGCCTTCATCAACGGCATGCACGCCGCCGGCGAGGCCGTCGCGATCAAGCACTTTCCCGGCCTCGGCCGCGTAACCGGCGACACCGACTTCACCGCGCAGGGCATCACCGACAACATGACTACGGCGACCGACGCCTATCTGCGCCCGTTCCAAGAGGGCATCGGTGCGGGCGCCGAGTTCGTGATGGTTTCGCTGGCAACGTACACGCAAATCGATCCGAACAGTCCAGCCGTGTTCTCAAGCGCCATCATCAGCAGCATCCTGCGCAGTCAACTCGAGTTTAGAGGCGTGGTGATCTCCGACGATATGGGTGCGGCCGCGGCCGTGGCGGCCTATCCACTGGCCGAACGCGCCGTGGCCTTTTTCAAGGCCGGCGGCGACATGGTGCTGACCATTCAGCCCTTGGACATCGCGCCGATGACGCGGGCGGTGCTCGCCGCGATGCAGAGTGATGACGGCTTCCGGACACAGATCTCCGCATCGGTTAAGCGTGTGCTCACCGCCAAAGCGCGCGCCGGCCTCGTGTCGTGCGCCGGCGGCGATACGGCGCCGTAGCCAGACACCCGATCAGCCCCGCGTTCCTGTACCCTGTTCCCTGTGACCTGTCACCTCGCAACAGAAGGGAGTCACGCCATGCACATCGTCCGCAACGATCCGTCCGCCCTGGCGCGCAACGAGGCGCCGATCATGCGCGGCGAGGTCCACTCCCGCGCCCTGGTGGAGAAGGCGCAGAGCGGCGAGGTGCGCGTCTTGCTGGTGAAGTTTGCCGCCGGCGGCCGCAACGTCTGGCACAAGCACACCTTCGACCAGATCCTCGTCGTCACCGAGGGCGAGGGCATCGTCGCCACGGAGGGCAACGAAGTGCGCGTCGGCGCGGGCGACGTGGCCGTAATTCCGGCGGGCGAGAAGCACTGGCATGGCGCCACGCCGAGCACCGCCATGGCGCACCTCGCCATCGGCCAGCCGGGCACGACGGAGATTCTGGGCGAATAGCCGGCGGGCGTCCACCCTGCTCATGGCGCCGGCGGTGGTTCGGGCGCCAGCGGCAGCTGCACCGTGACCGTGGTGCCTTTGCCTTCGGCGCTCGCGATCGCGATCGCGCCGCCGTGCTGCTCGACGATCTGCCGTGTGCCCGCTAGGCCGATGCCCGTGCCCGGGATCTCCCCCACGACATTGGCGCCGCGGTGGAAGCGCTCGAAGATGTGCGGCAGATCGGCCGCCGGCACGCCGATGCCTTGGTCCGCGACGGTCAGCACCGCCCAGTCCCTGCCCGACTCCTGGCTGCGCTCCACACGCACGCGCACCGTACCGCCGGCGGGGCTGTATTTCACCGCGTTGCCGATCAGATTGTCCAGCACGCGCCGCAGCCGCAGCGCATCCCACCGGCCGGCGACCGGGCCGGGCGGCAGATCCAGTGCGAAGTGATGGTCCGGCGCGAGCGGTTGTCGCTCCGCGACTGCCGCGCGCACCAGCGCGGCCAGATCCATCTCGCGCAGATCCAGGGCGAGCGCCTGCCCCGCGTCTTGCCGCGCGAGATCCAGCAACTGGTCGAGCATATCCGCGATCGTTGCGGCCGCGACGGTGATGCCCTGTGCCAGATGCACGACGGCGCCGGCCTCGCCGTCTGTCGCTGCCGGGTCCGCCAGCCGGCGGGCGATGAGTTGCGCCGAGCCTTTGATCGTGGCCAGGGGCGAGCGCAAATCGTGGGAGATCGACGCCAGGAACTCATCGCGCAGACGCACCGCGCGTTGGGCTTCGGCATAGAGGCGAGCGTTTTCGATGGCGATGGCGGCGCGGTGCGCGATCTCTTCCGCCAGCGCGACCTCGGCGCGGTCGTAGCGCCGGCCGCGCGTCTCGGAGACAAAGGCCAGCGCGCCCAGCGTGCGCCCGTGCGCCCGCAGCGGTACGCAGATCACGGCGCCGGCGTGCAGCGAGCGCCAGAAGGGGAGTTGCTCGGCATCCGCTCTGGCCGGCAGCCGATCGGGTGCTGCGATGCGGTTCTGCACCTGGGTCGCGCCGCTCGCCAACGCCGCGCGCAGCGGCGCGGAGGTTTCCAGGCAGAGCGGAAATCGTGCCCAGAGCGCGGCGATCTCTGCCTCGCGCGCCGGATCGGCGTGCGCCAACGCCGTGCGCTGAGGAACGCCGGCGTCGTCCAGCAGATAGACGGCGGCCCAGTCGGCCAGCAACGGCACGGCCAGACGCGCGGCACGTGCCAGCGTCGTCTCGTAGTCGAGCGAGGAGGCGAGTACGTCGCTGATCTCGGTCAACGCTTCCTCGCGACGGCGCGCTGCCTCCGCCTGCAAGCGAGCCACCTGAGCCCGGACCAGACGAGCGCGCTGTTCATCGCCCTGGCTGCCCCGGCCGCTGAGGTCATGCAGCAGCCAGCGAATGCCGTCGACCTGGCCGTGCTCGTCACTGAATGCGGCCGCGATCAGCGCGGCGCGCCGCGCCGGGCCATGCCGGGGCTGCAGCGCCAGCCGCCACTCGCGCGCGGGTTCGCTGGTGGTGAGCTGGCTGATCTCAGTGCGGAATTCGGCGCGCCGGGCGGCTTCCACATAGATCGGCAACGGCTTGCCGGGCAGGAAGCGATGGTCTACGCCCAGCAGCAGGGCGGCGGCGAGGTTGGCTTCGCGGATTGTGCCGTTGCCGTCGGTAACGAGATAACCGCCGGGCGACAGTTCGAACAGGTCACTCAACCGCTGCGATGTTCCCAGCGCGGCGGCCGTCCGTTCCGCCGGGTGCTCAGCCGGTTGCCGCTCCCGGTCATCCGCGTCTGGCGGTACGGCGTGGTCCCGCAGCACCATGTCCTCCGGTTGACCGTCGCGATTCGCCGTGGCCGGTCAGTGGCCGTCGCCCTCGTTCTGGAGGCGGGAAACGGCGGCCTCGGCTTCATCCATCAGCAGGATAACGCCGCGAATCTCCTGTTCGCCTCCAACCAATGGCGTGATTGACACTGTACACCGCATGGCGCGGCCGCGGCGATTGACGGTATCGAGCGCCTCATCGTGGCTGCCCAGCTCGCCGGCGAGGCAGGCGCGCAGCGGCCGGCGCAGCCGCTCCAGGGGCAGGCCGGTGTCGAGATTGAGCACGTTCTTGCCCGGCATCTCGTCGCCGCGCAGCCCCCAGAGCTCTTCGGCCCGCTCATTCCAGATCTGCACCAACAGGTCACGGTCCACCACGACCATGCCGCCGCGCAGGCTGGGCGGCGCTCACACACAGCGTAATCGGCTGGCCGAGGCGTAGCCGCGATGGCCCGTCCGCCGAGCAGTCGGCGCCGCAGCCGGCGTTTGCCGTGGCGGACACGCTGCCGGGTGTGGGCGAAGCCGGATTGCGACGGTGCAGGGCGCCGGAAGCGTCGGCCACGGGCTTGTCGCTCTGCAGCTCCGCGGACTGCCAGACGGTCGAGCCCGGCTTCGCATTCTCGGCCTGGAGGCGGTGCAGTGGCGCGTGTGCGGCGGGCACGGCCGTGTTGGCGTGCTGCGCCCTGGTCTGGCAGGCGGCCAGCAGTACGCCCGCGATCACGGCGCAGATAACGGCTGCCGCGCTTTTGCCGCGCCGGGAGCGCGGCAGCTTCCCCTGGCTCCCGACGCCGCCCATTCCGCGTCCGCCACCCATCCTGTGCAGGAGCCGTGGATGCGCGCTCCAGGTCAAGCTCGCGGAAGGCAGCACGCTGCTACGTGGTAAAGCCCTCCCAGCGGGCCAGCGGCCCGCAGACGCTGCCCGTGCAGGCCTGCACGCTGTAGTAGTAGAAGTGCCCCGGCTGCAACCCGGCGCTCGCCGGCACCGCCGCGCTCAGCGCGGTCGTCGTTTGTTGGAACATCATGATCACGGCCGCCGGATCCCAGACGAAGACGGTGTATTGCGTGGCGCCGCTCGTCGCCGTCCAGCGGATCGTGGGCTGTGTGCCGTCGCCGGTCGAGCCTTCCAGCGGCACGACGAGGCCGGGCGCGCCCAGACCGGCCCGCGTGGTGAACCCCTCCCAGCGCGCGATCGGGCCGCAGCCCGCGGCGTTGCAGGCCTGCACACTGTAGTAGTAGAAGCGGTCCGGCTGGAGCGCGGCGCTGCCCGGCAGCGTCAGCGAAAGGCCGGCCGTTGTCGCCTGATACGCCATCGCGCCGGCCGCGGGATCCCAGACGAAGGCGGTGTACTGACCGGCGCCGCCGGCCGCCGACCACTGGATCGTCGGCGTCAGGCTGACACCCACGGCGCCTTCGACGGGGCTGAGCAGCGCCGGCGTGCCGGGCGTGGCGCTGGCCTGCGTGGTGAAGCCCTCCCAGCGCGCCAGCGGGCCGCAACTGCCGTTGCACGCCTGCGCCGTCCAGTAATAGAAGGTGCTGCCGGCGAGGCCCGCCGAGGCCGGAACCGTGATGCTGGTCTGCGCCGTCGAGGCTTGAAACTTCATCCGGCCGGCCTGCGGGTCCCAAACGTAGGCCGTGTATTGCGCCGAGCCGGCGCTTCCCTGCCAGCGCAGCGTCGGCGTCAACGAGACGCCGGTGGCGCCTTCCGCGGGCGCCTGCAGCACCGGCGTGGCCGAGTACGAGCCGAGATAGTCGCCGTTATCGCCGATGTTCTGCCTGGCCGCGGCCAGCGCCGCCGCGGAGGATTCGATGCTCCAGTTGCAGCAACCCTCCGAGCCGCTCAGGTCGTCGTTCATCCAGAGCACCGCGCCGATGCGCGGAAACGCGGACGGAATCTCGTTGGCGAACGCGCTGGCAATCCAGCCCGCTTTCGAGTAGCCCTGCGCCGCCTGTGCGCCGGTCGCCTCGCCGCTCGCTGTCTCAGCGATCATCAGCGGCTTGCTCGTCATCGCCGTGAGCTGCGTGTAGGCGTACTGAAACAGCGTGGTAAAGCTTTGCCAGCCGTTGGGCGGATTGTTGTAGCCGTCGAGCGCACCCAGTCGACGTAGCCGTCGCCGGGATAGTAGGCGCGGCCGTCGGTCGCCAGCGAAACCTGGTACCAGATGTTGGGCGCCCAGACCCACTGCACGTTGGTCGCGCCGTTCTGCACGAAGAGGTCGTGAATGTGCCGCCAGGCGGCGATGTAGGCGGCGGGGTCGCCGCTCCACTGCGGGTACCAGGTGCCGTTCATCTCGTGGGCGAAGCGGATCAGGATCGGCTTGCCGTAGGCATGGAGCTGCTGCGCCCAGCCGCGCAGATAACTATCCTGGGCGCCGCCGGCGATCGCCGCGAGGCTGTAGGACGACTGATCGCCGCCGTTCCAGTTCGTCGGCAGCCAGGTGACCATCGGCACGCTGCCGTGCGCGTCGAGGTTTTGCAGATAGAAGGCCGGGATGGTGCTGTTGGCCGAGCCGAAGTCACGCCAGAAGTTGACGATCGCCGCGTGCTTGCCCAGATCGCTCTCGTACTGGTTCAGGGCTGCCATCGAGTCCGGCACGCCGCTGATGCTGACGCCGACGTACACACTGCTCGCCGCTCGTGTATGCGGTGCGGCAGTCAGCGCCAGCGCAGAAATGCTCACAAACGCGGTAACCAGCATGCAGGCAGTTCGCCAACGAAACAAACGCTGGGCACCGACCACCTTCGGCGGGATATTCATACGGCACCTCATGCACCGGCTTGAGCGGGAATGCCGCCGCGGCGCTTGCGGATCGCGCCCGGCGCAGCGCTGGGGGTCGGCCGGCGGGGTTGGGAAGGCCGCCGGCGCGCGTGGAGCGAGCAGCGCGGCGGAGCCTGGCGGTTACGCCGAGGGGGCGCCGCCCGCCCGGTGCCAATACAGGCTTGGCTGCCCGTCGGGTTTCGGGCAAAGGCCGGCCGTAGCTGAGCCGACCACATAACAGCAAGCTCAAGAACTTGCCGCATTCTATCTCGACAATCTTGCATTGACAGCGCAGCTACACGGGCCTCTCGCCGGCTCAGCCAAGCACAGGCGACAGGAGCGGTGCAACCTGCGCCCGGTCGCAGCGATCGTCCCGTACGCCGCCGGATATCTGGCGATTTCTCTGTCATTCGCGCCGCGCCGCCAGCTACGCGGTGCTGCTCGCCATAACGCACCCCGGGCCGCGGCAGGGCCGGGATAGTGTGAGCTTCGGCAGACGCTCGGCCAGAGATAAGGTGTAATCCGTCCACATCAGCGGATTTTCTGGATCGGCGGACCGACTGACCGCAGTTCGGGCCGTCGGGTGTCCCAGCCCCGACGCGCAACCTGAGTGAGCCGCCCGCGAGGGTCGCGCCGCCGGCACCCGGCACGTGCTGCGCGAGTCCGCTGGCCGAGAGCCTGGCCGCCAGGGCGCGACGGTTCGCGCCCTGGCGGAGCCGTTGCTCTTGCACGCGCCGGTGTGGTTCGGACAGCGCGCTTTTCGCACGCATGCAGTGCGGCTGCACGGGCAAGCCAAACAAGGCAGATGGTGTGGAGCGGTGCCGTCTATGGCGTGACGGGCGAGGACGTGACCACACGCGTCCAGAACCCGCCTGGCACGGCGTTCGCATCGACGAACTGCCAGTCCACTGCATTGGCCGCGTTGTTCAACTGATCCTGCGGACTGTTGCCCGTGAAGCCGAGACAGTCGCGCAGCGCCGGCGAGACGTCCAGACCAGCGTGCTGGTCCATGGCACTGACGGGCCGGGCGTCGGAACTGCCGAAGACATACGCGGCGTCGTGGTACGCGTTCGGGCCAGCGTCCTCGATCTGGCCGTAGCAGTCCTGCCCGTTGTGGCGCAGATGCACCCAGCGGTTCTTCATGTACGAGAACGGCTGGCTGCTCTGGTTCCCATCACCGCAGTGGCCCGCGTAGCCCGGCTGATTCGCCCAGGGGATGACCTGGCAGCGCTCGGCGTAGGCGGTATGGTCGTTCAGGTCGTCGAACGGCAGGTCGAGGTAGTACGGGTTCTCATGTGGGGTGATGTCCGGGGGAAAATAGCCGTTGCTGGCGCTCAGATGCACGGTCTCACAGCCCCCGCTCGACGTGTCCCCGTCGCAGCCGCCGTAATGCGCCATCCACTGGCTGTCGTAGGCGGAGATCTGCTGGCTGCCGTCCGGCGAACCGGGATCGTAGATCTCCCCGATCCAGAAGATGACCGCGGTAATGTTCGTGTGCCAGGGGTATGCCGTCCCGTTCGCCGTCGGCTGGGGTATCGGCGTCGGCGTGCGGGTAGGCGTGGGTGCAGGCGAATTCGTTGGCCCCGGGCCGGCGCCGGGCGTGAGCTTGATCTCGTCGACGTACAGCGGTGGTTGGTTGGTGCCGCTCTCGTCCTGGATGATGACGCCGCCGATGCCTTTTCCCGCCGCGCCGAGCGCGCTGAGCGAGAGGCTGTAGCTTTTCCAGGCGCCGGCGACCGGGTCGCCGCCGTAGGCCGACAGTTTGAGGGCGCCGCCGAGCGGGGTGTCGTTTACGTCCTGCAGGACGACAGAGACGCTCTGTCCGCTGCGCGTGGCACGCAAGGCGAACGTCAGGGTCGTGTACAAGGAGCCGGCAACCGCGCTGCCGGTATGCAGATAGAGTCCGGCCCACGCCGATGACGCCGTCCAGCCGATCGCGCGCGACCCGGCGTACACGGGGCTCGAAACTCCGAAGTTCACCGTTGAGTCCCACGACCAGTTCGTCCAGCCGGGGGCGAGCGCGTCTCCGTAGATCGTGTACGGCGCGGATGCGCTGCTGGCTGGTGCGGCGCTGAGGCTCAGATACAGCATCGCGGCCAGCCCAAGGCTGGCGATTGCGAACGTGCGAGGCATAGCCATCCCTTCGGGAACGCCCGGCCCGGGCGCGACAGGTCGCGGCCTATGGGCGCGCGTTCCCACTCGCACCCTGGCCAACCACCCCGGTCGCGTGCAGAAATCCTGCTGTGGTGGAACAGCCCGATCCGCCGCGCGGGGCAGCCTGGGTGCGGTTGAATATCGACTGCGGGGTAGAACACTGAACAACGGCGGCTGGCCGCGTGGCGACGCCGAGGCGACGGTTCGGGCGGCAGCGGCACGTGAAAGGAGACCGGCACACCGGCATGTGCGGGCACCGGCCAGAGAGAGGGTCCGAAGTTACATACGCGGTTCCTGACGTCGACTGGCAGTGTGCAACTGCGCGGCCATTCTATAACACGGGTTCGTCATGAAGATGTGATTCTACAACAAAAAGCTGTCGAAGTCGGTCGCCTGACCATAGCCGCTGCCGGCGCCGCTCAGGCAGGCGTGCCATGCGAGGACATTGCTGAGCGCCCCGGCGATTCGGGCGTGGGCAGGTGCCGAATGGGGAGACGAGGCGCCCGCCGTACTCAGATCGCGCCCTGCTCGAACAGCTCGCGCAGCGCCGCCGGCGCAAGGCCCAGCTCCTGCACGTACACCTGATAGGTGTGCTCGCCGAGCAGCGGCGCGCGCGAGGCGACGCGGCCGGGCGAGCCCTCGAGGCGATACGGCAGGCCCGGATAGGTGATGCTGCGACCCAGGTCCGGGTGTTCGACCTCGACGAAGAAGCTGCGGTCGCGCCAGTGCGGGTCGTCCAGGTTTTCGTCGGGCGAGCGCACCGGACCCCAGGGCATGTGCAGCGCCTGGCCGCGACGGTAGACCTCTTCAGCCGGCAACGCCTGCACGAAGCGGCCGATGACTTCGGCGATGTGCGCCGCCGCGGGGCCGCGATGATAGGGATTCTCGACGATGATCTGCTCGTACTGCGGCTCGTGCAGGTCTTCGGCCAGGCCGTGCTCGTCCATCCACGCCAGCAGCGGCCGCCAGGAGCGGGGATTGCGCGGGATGCCGCCGCCGATCATGTTGATGTCGCGGCCGTCGGCGCAACGATACTGCCAGCGCGGCGTCACCGCTGCCGCGGCGTGGCGCCCGGTCTGGCGGAGGACGAGGCGCTGAAAGTACTCCCAGTTGGGAAAGCTGCCCTCGGTCGTGCCGGCGCAGGCCTCGTGGATCGAGACGTCGAGATACTGGCCACGGCCGCTTTGCAGCCGCTCCAGCAACGCGATCATCACGCCCATCGCCGCGTATTCGCCGCCCATGTGCAGGCTGTGCAGGTCCGTCGGGCGGATCGGCGGTGCGCCGGGCAGGTCGTCGTAGCCGCAGCTCGCCATCGGCCCGCCCATCGCCATGCTGGTCAGGTCGGTCATGGCGAACTCTCTGTACGGCCCGCTCTGGCCGAAGGGCGTGATCGCCGCCCAGACGAGGCCGGGCAGGCGCCCCGCGCAGGCCGCGTAGCCGCAGCCCAGTGCGTCCAGCTCGCCGGGCGGTTCGGCCTCGATCAGGACGTCGGCACCGTCGAGCAGACGGGCAAAGAGCGCCCGGCCCTCGGCGTGGCCGAGGCTCAGTGTGACGCCGCGCTTGCTCGTGTTGTCGTACCAGAAACGCAGGCTGCGGTTCAGATCGGGCACGTCGTCCGCGAAAGGACCGATGCGGCGGGCCGCGCTGCCGCCGGGCGGCTCGACCGCAATCACGTCGGCGCCCATGTCGGCCAGCAGCTTGCCGCAGAAGCCGCTGCGCGGGCCGCTGGCCAGCTCGATCACACGCAGGCCGGCGAGCGGAGGTGAGGGGTGAGTGGTGAGTGGTGAGGCGGCGATGTTTGGACCGTTGCGGTATGCCGTCATCGTTGCGCTCTATCGCCTGCGAGCCGGGCTGCGGCCACTATTCCCTATTCCCTGATCCCTATTCCCTAAACGGCGGCGGCTTCGAGGGTCAGTTCCAGCAGATCCTCGTCCGAGAGGCCGAGCAGGTCGCAGAGCACATCGCTGTTGTGTTCGCCCAGCAGCGGCGCGCCTTCACGCACACGCCATTCAGACCGCGACATCCGGAAGGGCACGCCCTCGAAGCGGTGACGGCCGAGCAGAGCGTGCTCGGCCTCGGTGTAGAAGCCACGCTGGCGCAGCTGCGGGTCGCGCTCCATGCGGTCGGCAATATTCTGCACCGCGCCCGCCGGCACGCCGCGCGCCTGCAACAGCAGCATCAGGTCGAACGGGTCGAAAGCGGCCGTCCATGCGCTGATGCGGGCGTCCAGCTCGTCCTGGTGCGCCAGCCGTGCCGCGTTGCTGGCGAACTCCGGCGCCGCGGCCCAGCACGGCGACTCCATCGCTGCAACGAGCGCCGCCCACTGCGCCTCGGTTTCGACGGCGATAGCGATCCAGCGGTCGTCGCCGCGGCAGCGATACGTGTTGTGCGGCGCAACCGATGGATAGGTCGCGCGGTTGCCGGGCGGATTGCCCTTGCGCCGGTAGGACCGGCCGTTCACGGTGCGATCGAGGATCGCCGGGCCGGCAAGCACCATGCCGGCCTCGATCTGGGAGCAGTCGACGTACTGCCCCTGCCCGGTCTGCGCCCGGTGCCAGAGGGCGAAGAGCGCGGCCAGCGCGGCGAAGTAGCCGGCGGTGTGGTCGAGGTAGGAGTAGCCCCAGCCGGCCGAAGGCTGGCCCGGCAGGCCGGACATGTAGGTGAGGCCGGAGACGGCCTGCGCCGTCGGCCCCCAGGTGATGTGCTCGCGGTCGCGGCCTTTGTGACCGAAGCCGGAGACGGAGAGGTAGATGATCCCTGGGTTGACGGCGGCCATCGCCTCGTAGGAGAGCCCTTTGCGCTCCATCACGCCGGCGCTGTAGTTCTCGATCACGATATCGGAAACCGTGAGCAGGCGCGTGATCGCCGCCAGACCGCGCGGGTCGTTGATGTTGAGCGTGATCGAGCGCTTGTTGCGGTTGAGGTTGTTGAAGAAGCCGGAGGCATCCATGCTGCCCGGCGGCGTGTCCGGCGAGATCAGACCGATGCGGATCGAGTCGATGCGCCCGGCGTATTCGACGCGGATCACGTCGGCGCCGAAGTCGGCGAGAATGCGTGTCGCCTGCGGCCCGGCGACGATCCAGGAGAAATCAACGACGCGCACGCCTTCGAGGGGCGGTGGAGGATCGATCGTGCTCACGTCGCTTGCCCTCTCGGCCGATGATGATTCCACGCAGCCTGCGGGCATCGTTTCAGGCGCGCCGGGCGGGCGCAAGCCCTGGCGCCTGCCAACGCCGGCGCCGGCGGCGCGGGGCACCTAACCCTGCTTCGGCTGAAGCGAAGTCTGTCCCTTCCCGACACAGGAAGGGTTGTGTTCGTGGACAACCGGTCGGGCTGGAGGCCAGCCGTCCGTGCGTCTCACAGGACACCCCAGCCGCGCCGCCGTCGCACGACGAGAGGAACGCTCCAGAAGTCCCTTCCAGTTTCGGGAAGGGACAGACTTCGCTTCAGCCGAAGCAGGGTTAGGTGCCCCGCCAGCCTGCTGCTGCCAGGGATGCTCACGACCGCCTGAAGCCGAAGCGGCGCCTATCCAGGCAGCGGCCCGGTGAGCGAGGCGCGCTGCGAGACCTCGATCCAGTTGCCGTCCGGGTCGCGCACGAAGGAGATGCGCGCCGTCGCGCCGAGCGTCACGGGCGGCCGGCCCTCCTCAGCGCCGCGGTGCAGCAGCCCCGCGTGCTCGCCCTCGACGTCACGCACCTGCACGGTCAGATAGCGGTAGCCACGGCCCCGCAGCTCGCCACCGCGCACCGCATCGGCCTGTTGCTCGCCAAACAGCAGCGTGTCGCCGCAGCGGAAGACGTGCGGTCCGGCCGGCTCCATGCCGAAGCTGCGGCCGTAGAAATCGTCGAACGCCGCCAGATCGCGCACGGCCAGCCGAATGCCGATGCCGACAATGCCCTCGTTGCCCGGCGGCAGCAGCGTGATGCGGTTGCCGTCCGAATCGCTGAGCGTACGCGGGGCGGCCAGACCAGCGCGGGCGATCAGCAGTTCGTGGTAGCCGCTCGGCGGCACAGCCGAGGGCAGCGGCTCGCGGGCGTGGTTCAGCTTGACGACGGAGCCGTTGGCGCCGTGCCGGTACTGGCGCACACCGCTGCCGACCGGCAACAACTCCTCAAACGACAGGCCCACGTCGTTTTGCCAGAAGGCCAGCAGCGGCTCGATCTGGTTGGTGAACAGGCCGATGTCGAGATGTGGCTTCGCCAGTTCGATCGCACACACCGACCTCACCGCCGCTGCGTAATGCCGCCGCCGCCGTCCAGCGAGTAGCAGATGCCTGTAACCCACGCAGCTTCGTCGCTGGCAAGATGCACCGCGATCTGCGCCACGTCCTCGGGTGTGCCGATGCGGCCCAGCGGCGTGGCGCGGCGGGTACGCTCGCGCAGCTCGTCTTCGGAGCGGCCCTGGACGCCGCTGCGCAGCCGCATGATCGCCTGCAACATCGGCGTCTCGATCGCGCCGGGGCAGATCGCATTCACGCGAATGCCCTGCGGCGCGTGGTCGAGCGCCATACACTGGGTCATGCCGACCACCGCGTGCTTGCTGGCGTGATAGAGCACGCCGCCCGCCGCGCCGACGAGCCCGGCCTGCGAGGCGAGGTTGACGATGCTGCCGCCGCCCGCCGCGGCGATGCGCGGCACGGCGTACTTGCTGCACAGAAAGACGCCGGTTACGTTCACGGCCATGAGCTGCTTCCAGTCGGCGGGGCTCAGCGTCTCGACCGTGCCGGTCTTCCAGATGCCGGCGTTGTTGACGAGGATGTCGAGCCGGCCGAACGATTTCTCCGCTACGTGCATCAGCCGGGCGCAGTCGGCGTCCCGCGTGACGTCGGCCTGCGCGGCGCGTGCGGCAGTGCCGAGATCGGCCACCGTCTCCTTCGCCGCCGCCCCGTTCAGGTCGGCGGCCAGCACGCAGGCACCCTCCTGGACGAAGGCCCGCGCGATCGCCCGCCCGTTGCCCGAGCCGGCGCCCGTGACCACGGCAACCTTGCCATCCAGCCGGTTCATGCCGATCCTCCTGACCGTGCGCATCTACCGCGGCGCAGCGTAGCACAGCGGGGTTTGGCGGCGGCGCACTCCGTGTTCGACCTTGCGACCGCCGGGCGTGTGCTGGCACGGCCCGCGCGGGCCGATCGAGCACGACCACGATCGGCTGAAGTCGGGCTGCTGCATGCAGGCCCGACGGCGCGCCGCGCTCACAAACGCCGCCGGCCCGATGGGGCTCAGCGCGGCTCGTCCCGCTTCGCCGCGTCGTCGCCGCCGTCGCGCCGCTCGCGGGCGGGGGGGCTGAGGCGGGCGGTGCGGAGCGTGCGCATGCGGCCCGCAGCGGGCACGGGTCCAGCCGGACCCGCCGGCCCCACGGGAGGCGCCTCGGGTTCCGGACGGCCGGTGCGATCGCAGCGCAGCACCAGGCCCGTGTGCGGATAGGCCTCGATGCGCACCAGATCGCCGGTCTTCAGATCCAGGTAGGCATCGACCGGAATGCGGAAGATCGCCTTGTTCACCGCGACATAGTGCGTCTTGACGACGAACCCATCGCGCTTGGTCCAGCGCCGGGTGACGGCGCCCTCAACGAGTCCGGGCCGAGTGCCCAGGTCGCGCAGCGTTTGGATGCTCTGATAGCCGAAGAGAAAGGTGACGATCGCCAGCAGCACCATGCCGACGATCGCCCGATCGACGATCCCGGCGACCATGAGCAGCAGCACCACGGCGCAGACGGCGAAGATCGGCGTATAGAAGATCGCGTCGCGGATCAGACGGCCACGGGGACTGAGGTCGGGCACGGCGTTGCTCCGCGTACATATCGCCCCGCCGTCCCGTTCCCCGACTGCCGTCAGCCGGCGGGTGTGGGCGTGGGACTCGGCGTGCTCGCGGGCGTCGGCGTTGCGGTTGGCGTGGCCGTGGCGGCCGGTGTCGCCGTGGGCGAAGGCGATGGCGTCTCCGTTGGCGCTGGCGTCGCCGTGGGGGAGGCCGTCGCGGTCGGACTCGGCGAAGGCGTCGGGCTGGGCGTGGGCGTCGGCGTCGGGAAACCGCCAGGCGGGGGAATGATCAGTTCCTGCCCGGCCTTCAGGTTCGCCGGCGTGACGCCGGGATTTGCCGCCTCGATCTCCGCGACCGTGCTGCCGAAGCTGTTCGCGATCCCGCTTAGCGTATCACCAGAAAGCACGGTATACGAGCGGGCGGCGGCGGGCGTCGGGTTGACGGCTTCCGTCGGCAGCGGCGTGGGCACGGCGGCATTGTTCGCGCCGGCCCGGCCCCTGCTCGGCTGTACGGCCGCGGGGTTCTGGCCCTGCGCCTGCGCCAGTCTGCGCTCGCCGGGGAGCGTGGGCGGCTTGATCAGCAGCCAGATCGCGACCAGGGCCGCAACCACCAGCGCGACGAGCGAACCACGGAAGACCGTGCCCGAAGGCAGGGCGCTCTCCGGAGCGAGACACGCCTGGCACAGATCGCGGCCGTGCTCGTCGCAGCAGGCCGAGCCGCAGCGCGAGCAGGCGTGTGTCGCGTCGCGCTCGCAGTAGCGGCAGAGGCGTGGCTCGGCGTCTTCCATAGCGATTGGCATTATAGCATAACAGCCCGCATCGCAGACGAAGCCCGCGCGGGACACCTACTGCCCAGTGCGTGGGGTTCTCAAGGCAGGCTCGTGCTGGTAGATCCGTCGCTATGGACCCCCCAGCGGCGGCACTCGCCAGCGGGTGGCGTGCGCGGCGTCGCCGGCGCGCGCTGGCGTGGCACGCACGCGGCTGGACCGGTCAGGCCATGGCCGCCGCGCCTGGCGTGACGCCGGGGCGGCGGCGCTGCGCGACCGCCCGCCGCCCGGCCCAGCGCGGGCGTGCGCTGAGGCGCAACCACAACAGCGCCTGACGAGGCGGCGCACGGGCGCGGCGGCCGCCGGCGGCCGTGGGGCGGTCTGGACGACCCGGCGGGGGCGAGCGTCAGCCGCCGGCTGCGCTGCAGCGGCTGGCGCGGGCAGCACCCCCTCCGCCGGGCTGCCCGCGCCAGCC
>Ga0207416_1001285_pt1 | contig 34944 bp, 32 predicted proteins | sample PaiPotPPM11metaG_FD_184107 | JGI IMG/M metagenome (GOLD analysis project Ga0207416, IMG submission 184107) | Iron sulfur acid spring bacterial and archeal communities from Banff, Canada, to study Microbial Dark Matter (Phase II) - Paint Pots PPM... ...
TCGGGCTCACGCCCAGAGGAGGGTTCGGGCAGGGCTGGTCTCAGTGGGCGGGCGCGCAGTGCGGCGGCCTTCGCACCTGGTCCGCCCGGGCGACCTGGTCTCGTTGAGGGAAGAGGAGCACCTCCCCGCCCCCGAGCGGCAACCGGGGGAGCTGCGGCTCCTCTATCAGGACGACTTCCTGGCGGTGGTGGACAAGCCAGCCGGCATGGTCGTCCACCCCGGCCCGGGACACCGTGAGGGAACCCTGGCCCAGCTGGTGCAGGCCTGGGGCGGACCATGGTCCCTTTCCGGTGGAGCGGAGCGTGCCGGGATCGTTCACCGCCTCGACCGCGGCACCAGCGGGCTGCTGGTCCTGGCTCGGAGCGAGGAGGCGCACCGGCACCTGGCCCGGCAGCTTCGGACCAGGACCATGGGACGCGAGTACTGGGCTCTGGTCGAGGGCGAGTTCCGCGAGGATCACGGTCGGATCGACGCCGCCCTGGGCCGGGATCCCAAGCGGCCTCGGCGGATGGGGGTTGGCGCCAGCGGGCGCCAGGCCGTGACCGAGTTCTCGGTACTGGAGCGCCTTCCCCAGCACACCGCGCTGCGGCTGCGGCTACTGACAGGACGAACCCACCAGATCCGGGTCCACCTGGCCTACATCGGCCGGCCCATCGTGGGCGACAGCCTCTACGGCGCCTCGGGCCGCGAGGGCTCCTCGCGGCCTGCCCTTCACGCTGCCCTTCTCCATTTGATCCACCCCCAGGACGCTCGGGAGATGGTGTTCGTCAGCCCGCTCCCGCCAGATCTGGTGGCGCTGCGCCTGCAACTGGGCGCGGCACCGGGGGGCGAGCTCATCTGGCCCGGGCAAGCCCTACCCTAGACGGCCAGATGAGCAGGGATTCGGGCAAGGGGCGGATCGTCGTGCTCTCTGGCCCCAGCGCCGTGGGCAAGGACACGGTGATCGAGCAGTTGCTCAAGCTGTCTCCGTCGCTGAAGCGACCCCCCGGCTACACCACCAGGCTGCCTCGGCCGGGTGAAGTTGATGGCCGCGACTACACCTTCGTCAGCCCCGAAACCTTCACCGCCATGGAGGCTGGTGAGCAATTTCTCGAGACCGCTACCGTGCACGGCAACCGCTACGGCACCGCCAGGGCGCCGGTTGAAGAGCTGCTTGACCAAGGCTGGGACGTGCTCCTCAAGCCCGACGTCCAGGGAGCCGCTCTACTTCGCGACTCCGGCATGGACGCCATCTTTGTATTCCTTGAGCCCCCCTCCCGAGAGGCGTTGATCGAGCGGCAGATCCTCAGGGGCACCGAGAGTCCGGAGCAGTTGGCCATCCGCTCCAAGGACGCGGACCGAGAGCTGGCTGAAGCGGGGTGGTACCACCACCGGGTGGTCAACGACGACGTCGCCCGGGCTGCCGGCGAGGTCGCCGCCATCCTGCGGGTGGCGCCCTCGGGCGAGGGCTGATCGGCTCGAGGCGCCTGCCACAATGGCGACGCGATGCCTGATGAGGTCGGAGAACAGCTCGGCGGCAGGAAGGTGGCGGTTCATGTCTGCGGCGGGGTGGCGGTGGTCAAGGTCCCCCAGCTGATCACCGCGCTTCGCGGCCAGGGTGCCGAGGTTAGGGTGGCGATGACCCCGTCGGCGACATCCTTCATCTCGCCGACAACACTGCAGGCACTGTCGGGAAATCCCGTGGCCTGGCGGCTCTTCCCGGCCAAGGGCAGGCCCCGGGGTGCGGCATCCGAGGAGTCGAAGGAGGGCCACGGCATGGCCCACATCGAGCTCTCCAGCTGGGCGGACTGCCACCTGGTGGCGCCGGCGACAGCGTCGACCCTGGCTCGCTTAGCCACGGGGCTGGCCGACGACGTGGTCAGCTCCACCCTCCTCGCCACAACGGCGCCAATCATCCTGGCCCCGGCGATGGAGACCGGCATGTGGCGCAATCCGGCAACCAGGCAGAACCTCGCCATCCTTATCTCCCGGGGCGCCTTGGTGGTGGGGCCGGTGAGCGGCCGGCTCGCCTCCGGTCGCCAAGGCGAGGGCCGGATGGCCGAGCCGGGGGAGATCCTGGCGGCAACCCTGCGGCTGCTCCGGCCTGAGGGTCCGCTGCAGGGCTGGGAGGTTCTGGTCACCTCGGGTGGTACCCGCGAGCCCATCGACCCCGTCCGCTACCTCGGCAATCGCAGCAGCGGCAAGATGGGGGAGCGGCTGGCCGCGGAGGCGGCCGCCCGGGGTGCCTCGGTCCACCTGGTGACGGCGGTCGAGGCGGAGATCGACCTCCCCGCCGTCGAGATCACCAGGGTCGACACCGCCGAGCAGATGCTGCAGGCCTGCCTGGCGGCGCTGCCTTCATCTCGCCTGTTGCTCATGGCCGCGGCCGTCTCCGACTTCCGGGTGGAAGAGCCGGCACGCAGCAAGCTCCACCGCGGCCTGCAGCCGGAGCTTCAGCTCCGACTGGTTCCCGGCGTCGACGTCCTGGCCAGACTGATCGCCGAACGTCCCCCCGGCTGTCTGGTTGTCGGCTTTGCGGCCGAAACTGAGGATGTGGCCGAGCGGGGTCGGGAGAAGCTCGAACGCAAGGGCTGCGACATGGTCGTCGCCAACCTCGTGGCGGGACCGCATTCAGCGATGGGTGGGGACATGGCTGAGGTGACACTTCTCAGCCGCGACGGCCGGACGCTGGAGCTGGCCTGGCAGCCCAAGGCAGCCGTCGCTGCCGCCATCCTGGATGAGGCGCAGCGCCTGGCGCAGGAGTCTCCGAGACCGCCGGTCACGCGGTGAGCCCGGCCCGGCACCTACTCGCGCGAGTCTCCCCCGACCTCCGGGCCGGTCCGCCCGCGGGGCTCTATGACTACTCGGTCCCTGAGGAGCTGGCCGACCAGATCCGGCTCGGGCAGCGGGTGGTGGTGCCCTTCGGACGCCGCAGGGTTTTCGCTTTCGTCGTCGAGCTGCCCGAGGAGTCCCCGGTGGACGGGCTCCGTCCTCTGGAGCGAATTCGCGACGAGGATCCGCTGCTGCTTCCTCACCAGATCAGCCTGGCCCAGTGGATCGCGACCTACTACCTCTGCCCCCTACCGGAGGTACTCAGGGCCATGATCCCGCCCGCGCTGCGCACCGGCAAGGCCGGCTCGCGCCGCCGCGCCACGCCCAAAGCCGCGGTGGAGCCTCCGCTTCCGGAAGCGAGCGGCGCGACTCTGGTCCTCACCCCTGAGCAGGAGGAGGCATTCGCCCCGATCCGGGACGCCTTGTCCTGGTCTAAGGCGGAGGAGTTCCTCCTCTTCGGTGTGACCGGGTCGGGCAAGACCGAGGTGTACCTCTCCGCCATCAAGGCTGCACTGGCTCAGGGCAAGGGGGCGATCGTGCTGGTGCCCGAGATCTCGCTGACTCCTCAGACCGAGAAACGATTCGCGATCCACTTTCCCGGGGTCGTGGCGGTGCTCCATTCCGGACTCAGTGTCGCCGAGCGCGGTCGTGAGTGGCGCCGGGTCCGCTCCGGCCAAGCTCAGGTCGTGGTGGGGTCTCGCAGCGCGGTCTTCGCGCCCATGGCCAACCCCGGCGTGGTGATAGTGGATGAGGAGGACTCCTCTTCATATAAGCAGTACGACGCCATGCCCAGGTACCACGCGGCCGAGGTCGCCCGCCATCTGGGCCGGATCCTCTCGGTGCCTGTTGTCCTGGGCAGCGCCACCCCGCGACTCGAGGTCTACCAGCAGGCAATGGCCGCCAAGGGACTGCAGCTGCTGAGGATGCCGCATCGCTTCGGGGGTCGTCCCTTGCCGCCGGTGGAGGTGGTGGACCTGCGAGAGGAGCTGGCCTGGGGGAACCGCTCACCCTTCTCCCGACGGCTGGCCGAGCTGGTGACCGAGACCCTGACAGGCGGGGGACAGGGAATCCTCTTCCTCAATCGTCGCGGCACCTCGAGCGTGGTCTTGTGCCGGAGCTGTGGCGACGCCCTCGGTTGTCCCAACTGCTCGGTTTCGCTGACCCTGCACTCCCGGGGCAGTCTCTGTACCTGCCACTACTGCGACCATCAGGTGGAGCTCCCCGAGCAGTGCCCGGTTTGTGGCAGCCGGCTGTTGCGGGCGCTGGGGGCGGGCACCGAGCGGATCGAGGCTGAGGCGCGAGAGCTCTGGCCGGAGGCCCGGATCCTACGCATGGATCGGGACACGGTCGCCCATCGAGACGCTCACCGGCAGATCTACGAGGCCTTCGTCCGCCGCGATGCCGACCTCTTGATCGGCACCCAGATGGTGGCCAAGGGTTGGGACCTGCCCGGGGTCAGGCTGGTGGGGATCGTCAACGCCGACATTGCCCTTCACTTCCCGGACTTCCGGGCTGCGGAGAAGACCTTCTCACTGCTCACCCAGGTGGCGGGCCGGGCCGGCCGTGGCGACGAGCCTGCCCAGGTCATCCTTCAGACCTACAGCCCCGATCACTCGGCGGTGCAGTTCGCCGGAGCTCACGACTACGAGGGTTTTGCCGCCCAGGAGCTGGAGGCACGACGTCGCCTGCGTTTTCCTCCCTACAGCAGGCTCCTCGTCCTCACCCGCAGTGATCCAGGTGATCAGCAGGCCCGTGACCAGGCAGAGGAGGAGGCCGTCCGGCTTCGAGGCCTGCTCGAGGGCAGTTCGGCTGAGGTGCTGGGACCCAGCCCGGCCTTCATCCCGAGGCTCCGCTCCTTGTATCGCTGGCAGCTGACCATCCGGGCGTCCCGGCTCGAGGCGGTGCGTCCCCACCTTCCCCATGGCCGGGGCTGGTCGCTCGACATCGATCCCGCCTGAGCTGAGCGCCCGCACGCAGGACGTCACGGGCCAACACCGGAGGTCTGGGACTGGGAGACTTGGCACCTTCGCCAACTCCAGTTGCTGGAGACGGCTCCTTGGCTGCCACTCGTGGAGGTGGGTCGGTGCGCGTCGTCTTTGCGGGATCCGCGGAGTTCTCCCTACCGGTTCTGAGGGCCCTGGCAGCTTCCGACCAGGAAGTGGTGAGTGTGCTGACAGCGCCTGATCGCGCCGGCAGCCGAGGTGCCGCTGCCCCTCGGCCAGTCAAGGCTGCGGCGGCTGCACTAGGGATTCCGGTGGCGCAACCACCCCGGCTGACCGAGGAGGTCTGGCGGCAGGTCTCTCCCGGGGCTCGCGCCGATGTCCTGGTGGTGGCCGCATACGGTCAGTTGATTCCCGTGTCGGTTCTCGAGTCGCTGCGCCAGGGAGGACTGGGGGTGCACCCGTCACTCCTGCCCCGCCACCGCGGGGCGTCGCCAGTGGTGGCGGCGATCTTGTCGGGCGATAGTCGAACCGGGGTTACCGTCTTTCGCATGGACCGGAGCTTGGACAGCGGGGCGATCTTGGGTCAGGCGGAGCTACCTGTGGGCGGCACCGATACCACGACCTCGCTCACGGCCAAGCTCGCCGAGTTGGGGGGTGACGTGCTGGTCCAGGTTCTGCGCCGGCTGGAGGCGGGTGGAGTCTCCGAGATCGCGCAGCTGGAGTCGGCTGCCACCTTCTCGCACCGTCTAACGCGTCAAGACGGGAGGCTGGACTGGACGTACACAGCCGAGATCATCGACCGCCACGTGCGTGCGCTCAGTCCTTGGCCAGGGGTGACGGTTCCGCTGCAGGGAACCTGGGTAAAGCTGCTTCGGGGCGCCCCGGATGCCAATGCTGAAGACGCCGGCGACATTGCGCCCGGCGAGATCCTGCAACAGGGGCCGGACTGGATCCTGGTCCAGACCATCGAAGGCGCCTACCGGGTCGAACTGATCCAGCCCCCCGGCGGCCCCCAGATGAGCCCGGCCGCCTTTCTCCGCGGCCGGCAGCGAGCACCACGAGGCGGCTCCGGTGCCTGAGCTGAAGGCGCCCCGTCTGCTGGCCCGCAACAAAAGGGCCCGGCATGAGTACCACATTCTCGAGGAGGTCGAAGCTGGCATCGAGCTCTGGGGCACCGAGGTCCGTTCACTCCGCCAGGGTGGGGCTCAGATCACTGAGGCCTATGTCCGCATCGAACGCGGTCAGGCATGGCTGCACGGTGCCCACATCCAGCCCTACGAGTTCGGCAATCGCCAGAACCACGAGCCCGGGCGCTCCCGGAGACTGCTCCTGCATCGCCGCCAGATCGATCATCTGGCGGGGGCGGTCAAGCAACCGGGGGTGACCCTGGTCCCCCTGGACCTGCACCTCTCCGGCAATCGGGTGAAGGTGGAGCTGGCCCTGGGCCGGGGCAAGCGGGAGTACGACAAGCGCCAGGCGATTGCCGAGCGCGAAGCCCGCCGCCAGATCGAGCGAGGCATGCGTCGAAACTGGGATGGCGGGGTATAGTTGCCTGGCAACTTGCTCGTGGGGGCGTGTGGCTTCGACGGGGACGTGGGTTGCGAGATGGCGTGTCGAGCCCCGGGCTCGTAAAACCGGGAAAAGGCATTAACTGCCAACAATCAGAGCCAACCGGCTCTGGCCTACGCTGCCTGATCTAATCAAGCAGTAGCGCCAAAAGCTCGGGCTTAGGCCCGACGTCGACCGGGTGAGTGCCTGTGGCATCCGGAGCCGACGCAAATACAGCGGGCTAGCTCAGGAGTGGCGTCTCAGCGCTCTTGGGGACTTTTTCTGAGGCTGGCCTGCTTTGAGCCCGTCCGGAGGCGCTCTGCGGGTGAGAACAGTTTCCGGGCTACACACGTAGAGGTCTCGTGAGACTCGTTCTCGGACCCGGGTTCGATTCCCGGCGCCTCCACCAGCGAGTTGCCACAAATCCAGGGAGAGGCAGTGATGCCCGAGGAACTGGTTGACCTGGAGCCGTTCGTGGGTCAGTGGCGCATGACTCCGAGTTTTGCAGCCAACGCGAGTGATGTTCCGCATGGGTTCACAACTTTTGAGTGGCTTCCAGGCAGGCGTTTTCTGCTCCAGCGATGGGAAGTCGAGCATCCGGATGCCCCGGATGGCATTGCCATCATCGGCTTCGATCCTGCTAGGTCGGCCTACCTTCAGCACTACTTCGATTCTCGCGGGATAACCCGCCTGTATGACATGGGCTTTGCCAACAACGTCTGGACGCTTCAGCGGATCGCGGAACACCCCGACTTTTCACAGCGCTTTATAGGGCGATTCAGTGTGGACGGCAGCGCGATCGAGGGCGGCTGGGAAATATCGAATGACAGGGGTTCAAGCTGGTCTCCGGATTTCGATCTCTCCTATGCCAGGGTGGAATAGCTTGGCGCCATGCGATCCGCCGGCCAGCAGCTCCTGGCCTTTGGGGCACTGCCCGCCCTGCCGGGTGACAGAAAGTCAGATTGGCGTCGCGACAGATTCCGCGGTCGCTAGGGTGTCCCATGCGGCCATCGCGCGACCGATGACGCCATCCAAAGGCGGCACGGCTCGAATCAAGCGCTTCGCTCTTTTTGTGCTACGCTATCGCACATGAAGGTCGGAGTGCGAGAGCTTCGTAATCAGACGAGTCAGGTAATCGAGGCTGTCCGGGCCGGTGAGCGGGTGGTTCTGACGGTGCACGGAGTCGCTATCGCCGACATCGTGCCCCACGGTCCAAGGGCTCGTTGGCTGCCAGGCGATCATCTTCGCCAGGAGCTCGCCGAGAGGGCGGCTGACCCGGCGCTTCGCGAGGATCTGGCGAGCCTCGTCGGGCAGTCACTCGACGAAATTTGAGCGAGCCAGCTGGACTCCTAGACACCTCGGTATTCATCGCCCGAGAGGTAGAGCGACCTCTCGGGGCGCTCCCGGATCGAGTGACCCTATCTGTGGTTACCCTCGGCGAGCTTCAACTGGGATTACTTAGCGCTACCGACGCCACTTCCCGGGCTCGCCGGGGAGACACCCTCGCGCTGGCGAAGACGGTGGAGCCTATTCCGATCAGCGAGTCGGTGATGGCAGTGTGGGCTCGACTCGTAGCCGATTGCCGCTCCGCCGGGATCCAGCGGGCTGTCAAGCTCACCGACGCGCTGATTGCCGCGACCGCGATTGACCTTGGATTGCCGGTCGTCACCCAGGACGACGACTACGATCAGATGGCGAAAGCGCATAACCCACTCCGGGTCATAAAGGTCTAGACGAAACCGCCGGCCCGCAGTCCAAAGTCCTCAATACCCGTCCCAGGGTGGCATGTGTGAACAAGAGCGACATCGGTAGTTCCTGGCAGTCACGATCTCTTTCGGAGGGAATGGGCATGTCCTCGGAGCCCCTAGCAGTAGAGCGACTGGGCGAGCGGATCAGGGCCGTCTTGGATTCCGCAGATCTCGCCGGGTTTGCAGAGTTGCTGGCGCCGGACGTACGGTGGGGAGCACCCGATAGCCACGATGCGGACTGCCGCAGTCGCGAAGAGGTGGTCGCATGGTGGAGCCGTGGTCGGCAAGCGGGCGCCAGGGCTCGGGTCACTGAGATTGTTCCCGGTGCCGGAGCGTTCCTGGTCGGACTCGCGGTGACTGGCACGCGCGAGGCTGAGCAAAACGGCGGCACCGCGCAACGCTGGCAGGTGCTCCGCGTGGAGTCTGGCCAGATCGTTGACATCCGAGGCTTTGACGACAGGCACCAAGCTGCGCTCCACGCGGCAGTGTCAGACTGACCACCGCCTGTACGACCGCAAGGCCTATGCCGAACCGACTGACCCGCGTTCCTGATTGCCCGCCACCCTCGCTGAAAAACTTCGGGTGGGTGCTGGCGCCGGCCGACCTGGCGATGAAGTGCTTTTTCTCCACGCCTGCCTCAGGGACTCTTGAGAGCACATGGGTCACGCCCGCAACCTTGTGGACTTCTTATCTCGCAGCGTTCGCCCTGATCCTGTTTGCGGTTCTCTGCGCGACCGAGCTATCAGCGGACCTTGGTACCTGGCCGGTCGTGCTCATCGCAGTCGCCAGTAGCGTTCTCGCCGTCGCCTGCGCAGCCATCGCAGCGGTCGGCACGTTGCAACGCGTCCTTCCCAGATAGCCTGCGCCGGACGGCGGCGGCGGCCGGGGAGGCCGTGGCCGGACGCCCGGCCTCCTCAGTCTTCGAGGCAGCGAGGCGGCCGAGCCCGGCCCGTTGATTGTCAACCGTTATGATTGACTTAGCTACCTTGTATTGACCTCGGTGGCTATGCCCGCTCCACTGTGGGTCATGGGCATCGGCCCTGGGTCACTAACCGCCGCTGCTGCGTCGAGGGCAGTCGGAGGTGCAGCATCTGACGAGGAGAAAGGCGAAGGGGATGTCGAGTGACCGCAGCCGCGCTGTGAGCTGGGAGGGATCGACCCTAGCCGGGTGGGTTCTGAGGCAGCGGGTTTCGGCGCGCTATCGCGCCGCGGCCGCGTGGTTCGCGACGTGGGGAGGCGCATCTGGCGTGGTCTCCGAATCCCACGCCCACATGCAATCACCTGGTGTTAGAGGATGACCCAGACCAGCCACCTCGGCTACATCACCGACGACGCCGTCAACCTCTTCCCGGAGCGGCCGGCGCTGATCCAGGAGGGCTTGCAACTCACCTACGGAGAGCTCAACGGCCGTGCAAATCAAGTGGCCAACTGGCTGAGTGAGCGCGGAGTTGTTCCCGGCGACCGGGTGGCACTGCTCTGGCCCAATGATGTCCGGTATGTCGAGGCGCTCTTGGGCACCATGCGCGCGGGAGCTGTCGCGGTCCCCCTCAACATCAAGCTCGGGGACGAGGCGCTCAAATACGTGATCCAGGACTCCGATGCCGTCGGCATACTGGCCAGCCCGACCTCTACCGATCGGGCGACGAAGCTGGCCGAGGCGACGCGATCGCCCGCTTTTGTCGGACAACCCCGGGATTGGGAGTCGGGTTCTCCAAGATTCTCAAGGCTCGGGTTCGATCCCGACACCGTGTGCTTTCAGCCATACACATCAGGGTCCACTGGCCGACCCAAGGGCGTGCTACTCAGCCATCGCGGCCAGCTCTGGTGCGCCGACGTGGTCCGCAAGTGGAAGATGATCGACGAGACCGACCGTGCGCTGGTTTCGGCCCCCCTGTATCACAAGAACGCTGGGGTGGCGTTGAAGGTCTTCCTAGCTGCGGGAGCTTCGGTGGTGGTTCTGCCCCAGTTTGAGGTGGAGGCCACTCTTGTGAACATCGAACGCCATCACTGCACCTATGTCGGTGGTGTTCCGGCGATGTTCCGGCTGATTCTGGCCCATCCCGACATCGACAAGTTCGACCTCAGCTCTCTCCGCTTCGCGACCGTGGGTTCAGCAGATGTCCCAGCGGATCTCGTCGAGGCCTTCGAAGGCCGCTTACACATTCCGCTCATGAACGGATATGGGCTCACCGAAGGTGGCCCCGACGTGTTCATCTCGCCGCGCTACGGGATCCGGAAGGTCAACAGCCTGGGGCCCCCTCTGCCCGGCTGCGAGGTGCGCCTGCTGGCCCCCGATGATCCCAGCGTGGAAGTCCTGCTCGGCGAAGCAGGGGAACTATGGGTTCGCAACCCCGGCGTCGCTCTCGGTTACAACAATTTGCCGGAACTGACTGCCACCAGAATCCGCGATGGCTGGCTGGCGACCGGCGATCTCATGCGTCGAGATGAGGACGATTACTTCTATTTCTTGGGGAGAAAGGACGACCTGCTCAACGTGGGAGGGGAGAACGTCTATCCGCGCGAGGTTGAAGCCATCCTGCTCACCCACCCCGAGGTGCGCGACTGCGCCGTGGTGGGAGTGGCCCACGCAGTCAAGGGCACGGTGCCGGTCGCGGCGGTGTTGCCGAACACCCCCGGGTCCCTCGACGAGGACACGATCAAGCAGTTCTTCTTCGAGCACGGACCTGCCTATGCCCATCCCCGACGCGTACTTTTTGTGGAAGCGATGCCACTCGGCAGCACTGGCAAGTTAGACCGTAAGGCAGTGGCGGCGATGTTTGGAGACATCGATGGCGAATGACTTCTGTACTGACACCCACCGCGGTGTGCCCCAGCCCAATTCGACCAATCAGCTGAATACGAGACAGGGAGATTGCCTAGCAAATGGGTAGAAGAGTCCGAGCGACCAAGCGCAAGATCGTATTGCTCTGCGGCGTCTTGGCCCTCGCGGCCACCGCCGCTTCGCCCGCACTGGCATCGGCGAAGTCAAGCGCCAAGAGCGGAGGGGTGGCTACGTTCGCCCTGCCGCCGGCAGAGACATCCACCTACATATTTCCGCTCCAGAGCCTGTCTGGTGCCGGACCCGTTGACGACAACGAGTTCCAGATGCTGATGTACCTGCCGCTCTACTGGTTCGGCAAGGACGGTACCGACGTCGTCAACTACCAGCGCAGCCTGGCCACGGCGCCTCAGTACTCCAACGGTGGCAAAACCGTGACGATCCACCTCAAGTCATGGCAGTGGTCGGACGGTGTGCCGGTGACCAGCCGCGACGTCGAGTTCTGGATGAACGAGCTCATCGCCAACAAGGAGGACTACTACGGATACGTCCCCGGAGAGTTCCCCGACAACGTGGTTTCTCAGAGCTATCCCAACTCCTCTACCGTGGTTCTCACCTTCAACCAGAAGTACAACCCGCTCTGGATACTCAACAACGAGCTGAGCCAGATCACCCCCATCCCTCAGCAAAGCTGGGACAAGACATCGGCCACCGGAGCGATTGGTGACTTCGACACCACCTCTGCCGGCGCGGTCGCGGTCTACAACTTCCTCAACGGTGAGTCGACCACCATCTCCACCTATCAGAGCAATCCACTCTGGCAGGTGGTCGACGGGGCCTGGCACATCAAGAAGTTCGATCCCACCACCCAGTTCACCGAACTGGTACCGAACACCTCCTACTCTGGATCGCCCAAACCCAAGCTGTCAGCGTTGGAGGAGGTGCCATTCACGAGCGGTGCTGCGGAGCTCAATGCCCTTCGCGGCGGGCAGCTCGATTACGGATACCTGCCCCCGAGCGAGTACAGCCAGGTGAACTACTTCAAAAAGAGGGGCTACCAGGTGGTTGCCTGGCCGCTGTGGGCGACCGCATACGCGGTATACAACTTCTCGAATCCCACCGCGGGACCAATCTTCAAGCAGCTCTACGTGCGGCAGGCGCTGCAGGAGCTGATGAACCAGCCCCAGGATGTGAAGGATGTGTGGCACGGGTACGCGGTGCCCACCTACGGTCCAGTGCCCATCACTCCCAGCAACCCCTACATAAGCCCCAGCGAGAAGAGCAGCTCGTACACCTTCTCGGTTGCCTCGGCACAAAAGCTGCTCTCCGAGCATGGCTGGAAAACCGGCAGCTCAGGCGTCGCCACATGCCAAAGAGCCGGCACCGCATCCGATGACTGCGGCGCTGGTGTCGCCCAGGGGGCTGCTCTGAGTTTCAAATTCCTGTACTCCTCGGGCAACACCGGGTTCACCGACGAGTTGGAATCGCTGCAGTCCTCGGCTTCGCGCGTAGGGATCAAGCTGGTTCTGACCACCGAACCTTTCAACTCGGTGGAGGCCAACGCCTTCTCCTGCAACCCCAGCACCGGTGAGGGATGCTCCTGGGACATCGACATGTGGGCCGGTTGGTCCTGGGACCCTGACTACCTGCCCACCGCTGACGAGATCTTCGCCACCGGAGCGGGTGGCAACGCCGGGAGCTACAGCAGCGCCGAGGCTGACCAACTGATCGCGGCGGAAACTGAGCAATCCGGTGTCGAGCCCATCATCAAGGCCGACGAGTACTTCGCCCATGACCTGCCGGTTCTCTGGACGCCCGGCTTCGACTACCAGCTATCGGTGATCAAGGACTCCCTGCACGGAACCCAGCCCCAAGATCCGGTAGGCAACATCTACCCGGACGAATGGTCGCTGGGATAGGCGCGTGCCCGCGACTGCGATCGATCACCTGGTGTACGGGGTGGCCGACTTAGACCATGGCATCTCCGACCTAGCCGGGCGCACCGGAGTGCGCCCGGCTCCGGGCGGGCGGCACCTGGGGCGGGGAACCGCCAATGCCATCCTCGGCCTCGGTAGCGCCAGCTACCTCGAAGTGTTAGGGCCCGATCCACTGGCAGGGCTGCCCGCAGGCTCCCCACTGGCCTTCGGGATTGGCGAGCTCTCTCAGCCCAGGCTGGTGGGGTGGGCGCTGCGGACCAGCGATCTGGAGGCCAAGGCCGACGCCATGCGTGCGCAGGGCTGGGATCCCGGGAACATCGAGGAGATGGAGCGGGAGACCGCCGAGGGCACTCGGCTGCGCTGGAGGCTCACGATCAGGAGAGAAGAGTCGCAGGTAACCCCATTTCCGTTCCTCATCGACTGGGGAGGTACACCGCATCCTTCGACCAGCGCACCCGCCGGGATCGAGTTGATGGACTTCCGTGTGGAGGACCGCCGGGCCGAGCTTGTGCGTCGGGTGCTCGCCGCCATTGGAGCGGATGTCACCGTTGCAGAGAGGCCGGACACGGCATTCGCCGCCCGGCTGCGGACGCCGCAGGGCACACTGGTGCTGGATTGAGCACTGCCCACTATCACCTTGCTCGGAACCGCGCCAGCCGGCTCGGGGCTTCGCGCCGATCATCGGGGATGGCACGGTGAGCGAAGCGATGTGGTCAGCGGTCTTCGACCACCACGGCGGTCCGGAGGTGCTCGAGTACCGCCAGATGCCTCGGCCCCACCCCGGACCGAGCGAGATATTGGTGCGCGTCAGCTATTGCGCTCTGAACGCCCTCGACTACTTCGTGCGTCGGGGCGTGCCCGGCATCGAGGTAAATCTGCCCCACATCTCCGGCGGCGATGTGGTCGGCCGAGTAGAGCAAAGTGGGGATGAGTTGGGCCAAAAGCTGGTGGGGCGCCTAGTGCTGCTCGATCCCCTGGTAGATGGTCAGGCGCTGGGGGAATCGCGGCCCGGCGGTCTGGCTGAATACGTTGTCGCCCCGGCGGCCAATGCCATGGCCTTGGACGAGGCAACCGAGCACCCCGAATACTTCGCCGCCCTGCCCATCGCCTACGGGACCGCCCATCGCATGCTGCACACTCGAGCACGGCTGCGCCCGGGTGAAACGGTAGTGGTGCTGGGCGCGGCCGGCGGCGTCGGTGTTGCCTGCGTGCAGCTGGCCCTGCTGGCCGGGGCCCGGGTCATCGCCACCTCGTCCTCTGCAGCCAAGCTGGCGCGCATTGCGGAGCTGGGGCCAGTGGAGACCGTCGATACGTCGGTAGAAGACTTCAGCGCCCGAGTCTGGACGCTGACTGGCAGGGCCGGGGCGGACTTGGTGGTGGATTACATCGGGAGGGAAACCCTGGCCAGATCCATCCGTGCCACCAAACATGGCGGGCGGATCGTAGTTTGCGGGGCGAGCAGTGGAGCAGAGGCGGTTGTAGACCTCCGTTACTTCTGGGTGCGCGAGTTGGATCTCTTGGGAACAGATGGTTGGAGACGATCCGACCTAGAGAGTCTCTGTCAGCTGGTCGCGTCCGGCGATTTGGTCCCAGTCATCGATTCGATCTTTCCCCTATCGCAGGTGGCAGACGCGATGGCCGCAGTCGAAGAGCGCAGCGCTTTCGGCAAGGTCTTGGTGCGGGTGGAGTAGATCTGTGCCCCTGCTGTCTGACCTACAGCAAGTGTGTGACCAGAGTCCGATCCACCGCCAGCTGGGGCTCCAGGTGAAGGAGGTGGGCGGGGATACGGTTCTTGTGGCGCACCTCCGCTCCAAGTGGGCGAACTCCTCGGAGGCGGAGGCGATCCATGGCGGGGTCATTGGCCTGCTGCTGGACGCGGCAGCGACGCTTGCTCTTATCGCCGCCACTGGCGACGACTGGACCACGGTCGATCTGCGGATCGACTTCCTCCGTCCCCTGGGGCTAGGTCCGAGCACAGCGCGAGGCTCGGTAGTGCACGCGGGGAGATCGCTGGGGCGGGCTCAGGCGAGTGTCGTCGACGGCAACGACCGGTCCTGCGCGGTCGCCATTGGGACCTTCCACCGCGGACCCCCACTGCTGCGTCGGGAAGGTGTGTAATGGATAGGAGCCAGAGCTTGTGAGCGCCCGCTTCCAAGTTCCCAACTCGATCCTCGTCGACGAAGACCTTGCCATCGGGGTTGAGGGCCTGGAGCCATCGCTTCCCGTCACGATTCGCGCCCGCCTCGTCGACGATGCAGGCATGCAATGGCAAAGCTGGGCCGCCTTCGAAACCGCCGGAGATGGGCAGATCAGCACCGCGACCACGGTCGCAGTCGACGGCACCTACCGGGGAGCAAATGCCGAGGGGTTGCTCTGGTCGATGGCCCCGGACTCCACCGAGGCAGCCCTGGAACATGCCATAAAACAAGGGCTCGAGCCCACCATCGTGACGCTCACTGCCGAACAGGACGGGATCCCTCCGGTCCGTGGTGAGGTCGAGCTGCGCTGGGTCGCGCCCGGGGTAGTCAGCGAGGAGCTGCGGAGCGATGGTCTTTTCGGCTCGCTGTTTTCGCCGGCGGGCGAAGGGCCCTTTCGGCCCGTGCTGGTCTTCGGCGGTTCGGACGGAGGTTTGCGCACGGAGACGGCGGCGCTGCTCGCCTCCCACGGATTCCTCGCGCTGGCGCTGGCATATTTCCGCTATCCCGGGCTGCCCACCGAGCTGGTCAGCATTCCTCTGGAGTACTTCCAGCGCGCTCTCCAGTGGCTCCAGAAGGAGCCTCGGAGCGAGCCCGGTCGCGGGGTTGGTGTGGTGGGTCGATCCCGAGGCGGAGAGCTGGCTCTAGTCCTCGGCGCCACGTTCGATGAGGTGGATGCCGTGGTTGCCTACGTCCCCAGCGGCATCGTCCATGCCGGGATCCGGGGCGGCGAGGAGTCCTGGCAGGTCAACGTCCCCTCCTGGACGCTCGAGGGTCGGCCTCTGCCCTTCCTGGGTCACAAGGCGGAGCGGCCGGCACCCGAGGAACTGCCACCCCCGATCGCGCTCACCCCCATCTACTGTCGCGATCTGGCTGACTGGCCCAGGGTCAGTCGTGCCGCCATTCCGGTTGAGAAATCGCGGGGGCCGGTGCTGATGCTCTCCGGAGTCGACGACGCCATGTGGCCATCGTCACTCCTGTCCGAGCTGGCAGTCGCCCGCTTGGCGGGGGCTGACCACGGCCCTGTCTTCAAGCATCTCGCCTTTGCCGAGGCGGGCCATCGCTTCGTCTTGCCCACCCTTCCGGGCACGGTGACCAGCGGGCGCCATCCGGCGGACGGGCAGATCTACGAGTACGGTGGGACCCCGCTGGGCAACGCTACAGCGGGGCGTCTGGCCCACCGCGCCATGATCCACTGGCTGCGCGGCGAGACCGACCAGGTCTGAACCGCGCTGGTAGCGCGGTGTCCGCGGTGCTGCTCGCTAGGACTGTTGGTGGCGATAGCCGAGGAGCCGGCGCGGCCTAGCTAATTCGGGTGATAAGGCTGTCCAGGCCGGCCCCTACCGAACCGGGCTGATCCAACCACACGAAGTGTCCGCAGCCGGGCAGCACCCTAACCTCTGCGTTCGGCATCAGCGCGGCGCTGGCGATTCCGTGCGTGGCCGGGATTGGGCTCTGCTCGCCAAGTAAGAAAAGCGTGGGCACGTTGGTTTTTGGCAGCAGTGAGACCAGGGTCTGACGCTCGAAGTGCTCACGGATCGAATCAAACGTCTCGCCGTAGGCCGCGAGTGAGATCTCCATCGGTGGCATTGGCGGAGCGGACGACGGGTCCGGGAAGTATGCCGGCCACACCAACCCCAGTCCCTCGATGGCGTCGGCGGGGGTTCCCTCGCCGCGCAGCGCTCTCTCATCAAGTTCCGCCGCCCGAGCAGCAGCTTCCGGGGTAATCCGTTCGCCCAGGATTCGGCCTAGATCGGCTTCGCCACCGTCCGCAACGGCGCCCAGGGGATCGATCACCAAGCCGGCTGCGACGCGGTCGGGGTGGGCTGCCATCAGGTGCATGAGCAGATGCCCACCCCAGGAATGGCCGATGACGACAGCTCGGTCCTGTCCCAGCTCATTCAGGACTGAGAGCACGTCGGCAACCTGGGTCTCGACATCGAATGGGCCGGCTGTCGTCGAGGGTGCCAGACCCCGTTGCTGGTAGCGAACGACCGTGTGGTGGTCAGTCAGCTCGGGGAGCAGGCTCTCGGTGTACTCGGAGAGACCGGGGCCTCCGTGTAGGACAACCACTACAGGACCGCTGCCAGTCTTCCAGCCGACGAGACGGTGATCGCCGGTGCCGACTTCGAAGTTGGAGGCGGCCATCAGTCCGAGAGTGTAGCGACGAGGTGGAGCGCCACTTCTTTCCCCAGCCAACTGGAGAATGGCCGATGTGAGCCGGCACATCTACGCGCCACCGACGCTCTTTGTCGGTTGCGAGCCAAGTGTCCTCTGTGACCGCGGGGGCAGGATCGTCGCCGTCGGTCCCGACGCCATAGCGGCTGCAGGTACCGAAGGCAAGGTGGTAGAGCTGGAGGGCCGAGCCCTACCTGGGCTGGGAGACTCCCACATACACCTGCACGAGCTGGCGCTCCTGCGACTGGGACTCGACCTTCACCGGACCCGGTCTCGACAAGAGGTGCTCGACATGGTGCGGGCGGCAAGCCGGTCGCTCCCGCCAGCGGCCTGGATTGTAGGCCGCGGGTGGAACTACAGCGAGTGGCCCCAGCCCCAGTTGCCGAACCGACACGACCTCGATGAGGCAGGGGGAGGCAGACCGGTTCTGCTCGCGAGCAAGGACGAGCACTCAGTTTGGGTAAGCAGCTCGGCTCTACGACTGGCTGGGATCGGCAAGGAGATCCCCGATCCCGTCGATGGGGTGATCGACCGCGAACCCGAGGGTGAGCCCAGCGGCATCCTGCGCGAGCTCTGGCGGCTGTTTGCGGGGATTCTGCCACGTCCGGGCCAGGCCGAGTACCAGGGGCTTCTGGCCTCTGTCCTGTCCGACCTTGCCCGGCTGGGCTTGTGCACCGTCCACACCATGGACCCCGGCGAGACTCTGTTCGCGCTGCAGCGCCTGCGAGAGGACGACAGCCTGCCGCTGCGGGTCGTGGTCAATCTCCCAGTTGACAATCTGGCAGCCGCGCAGCAGCTGGGAATCCGGAGTGGTTGGGGCGACAGCCGTCTCCGGGTCTGGGGTATCAAGGCCTTCATGGATGGCTCGCTGGGAAGCCGTACTGCGGAGATGCTCGATGGCAGCGGGGTGGCGCGGATCCTCGACCCCGCATTGGAGGAGTTGATTGAGCGTTGCCTAGCTGCCGAGCTCAACCTCTGCCTCCACGCCATCGGCGACAGGGCAGTGCATCGCGCGCTGGTGGCCATGGAGCGTCGCGCTGGCGCTTGGCCGCGGTGGCGGCCACGGATCGAGCATGCCCAGTGCGTCGACCCTGGCGACATCCCCCGATTCCTCCGGGCGGGCGCAATCGCGTCGATGCAGCCGATCCATGCCATCGCTGACCGGGCCATGGCAGATAGCGTCTGGGGTGAGAGGGCCGGCAACGCCTACGCGTGGGGGCGGCTGGCCGAGGCCGGGGTTCCACTTGCGTTCGGCTCCGATGCCCCGGTCGAGTCGCCCAGTCCGCTGCTCGGCTTGGCCGCCGCCACCGGCTGGCGCTCTAGCGTCGGGTGGTACCCGGCGCTGTCTCTCTCAGAAAAAGACGCGCTGGACGCGTACACGCTCGGCGTTGCCTTCGCCGCCGGCATGGAGAAGGAGTGCGGGCGGTTGGCCCCGGGTTATCGCTGCGACCTCACGGTCGTCAGCGGTGATCAGGTGGTGGCGACGGTGGTGGACGGCAAGCTCATATATAGCCGCGGCATGGCGGACTCATGAGGTGCTGCGGCCCAACTAACCGGGGCCTGCGGAGACAACGCGCCGCAAGTCATCGCGGCGCAGGTGGAGCGGGTTGAACCAGTCCAGCAGCCAGGTGGCGCCAGCTTCCTGCCACGGCCCAGGGTCCGTTCCTGGAGGCTGGCCGATCACGAGGTTGAACTGATCGGAGCGCTGGCCGAACCGGGCTAGGACCTCGCGAAGCGCCAGCAACTCTTCGGGCCGCTCCAGCTGGATCGCGAAGACTCCCTGGAATCTGGCGGCCCGGCGCAGCGGAGCCTGGTTGGGCCAGCGTGCCGCCACCCAGATCGGCAGCGGCTGCTGCACCGCCGCCGGCCTGAAGGCGGTCCGACTCAGTTGGTAGTGGGTGCCCGAGTGCTCCACTTCCGAGCCAGTTAGCAACCGGGGGATGAGTTCCAGGGATTCATCCATCATCTCCGCGCGGACACGGAGATCGAGCTCCTCCCCGAAGGCCGCGAACTCGCCCCCCTGCGGGTCGCCCAGTCCTACGCCGAGGACCATCCGGCCTTGGCTGAGAATGTCCAGGGCTGCCGCTTGGCGGGCCACGACCCAGGGCCTCCGGCGGGGGAGCGGGGTGACCATTTGGCCCAGCCGAATCCGCTCAGTGGCGGTGGCGATCGCGGCCAGCGCGATCCAGGGGTCGAGGATGTCGTCTACCCCCGGAAAGCGCAGGTGATCCCAAAGGAACACGCCATCCCAACCAACCGCCTCGGCCTCGGCCGAAAGCGAAGCCAGAAAATCGGGATCGGCGGCCTCACCGAATGGTGGAAGGAAGAGGCCACGGCGCACCGGGTGCATGGTACCGACCCCGGGTTCTGCACTAAGCCCCGTGCCATCGGTTGCGCCAACCGCTCCGTCGAATCGGGAACGCCGAGAGCCATGCCGGCGGAGCCAACTGGTCAACGTCGGCGACGCTTTGAAACAGTGAGTTGTGACTGGAGGGCGCTCTCAGGGTCGGCAGCTATATTGGCTAGGCCGCTACGCCCGAGTAGGGGCAGGTGCTGCAAGCCGCTGGAGGCTCCCCAGTACTTGGCGGCGCTCGATACCAATCTGCGGCACCTTCGCGAGCTGACGGGCGGACCCTGGTGGAGTCAGTCAGCCTGGCTCCGAGGTCAGCATCGGAGGAAAGCACGCTGAACCTCCCCGGCGCACGGATGCGGTCGCGGCAGGCGCTGCGGAGGCAAAGCGCCGGACCCCCGAGCGACGGCTACAAGTGGCTGGCTCTATCCAACACAACCCTCGGGGTGATGGTGGTGACGATCGACGCCACCATCATGATCATCGCCATGCCGGACATCTTTCGGGGTATCCGGCTGAACCCGCTGCTGCCCAGCAACAGCTTCTACCTGCTGTGGATGATCCTCTCCTATCTGATCGTCTCCAGCGTCTTGGTGGTGAGCTTTGGACGCTTGGGCGACATCTTCGGCAGAGTCCGTATTTACAACCTGGGATTCGTTGTTTACACCGCTGGATCAATCCTGCTCTCCATCACCTGGATGACCGGCCAGCCAGGTGCGCTCTGGTTGGTGTTGATGCGGGTGGTTCAAGGCGTTGGCGGTGCTTTTCTAATTGCTAACTCCGCCGCGATCTTGACCGACGCTTTTCCATCGCACCAGCGCGGGCTGGCACTGGGAATCAACAACGTCGCCGGAATCAGCGGTTCGTTCATAGGACTGGTGCTGGGGGGAATCCTGGGGGCGATCGACTGGCGTCTGGTCTTCCTGGTGTCGGTTCCAGTGGGGATTGCCGGAACCGTCTGGTCCTACCTCAAGCTTCGCGATCTGGGTATTCGCCGTCGTACCAGGATTGACTGGTGGGGCAACCTCACCTTCGCGGTGGGACTGATCTCCCTGATGATCGGCGTTAGCTACGGCATCGAGCCCTACGGGCGCGAGACCATGGCCTGGACCAGTCCGCAGGTGCTCCTGGAGCTGGGTCTGGGTGTGGTCTTGCTGACCGTCTTCTGCCTGATTGAGCGGGTGACGCCGGCTCCCATGTTTCGACTGGGGCTCTTTAAGATCCGCGCCTTCGTGTTCGGCACCCTCTCCAGCTTTCTGGCGGCCCTGGGTCGGGGCGGACTGATGTTCATGTTGGTGATCTGGCTGCAGGGGATCTGGCTGCCACTGCACGGCTACGACTTCGCCGAGACCCCGCTCTGGGCCGGAATCTACATGATGCCCCTGACCGCGGGCTTCCTTTTGGCCGGCCCAGCCTCGGGAGCGCTCTCGGATCGATTTGGGGCCCGGCCCTTCGCCACCGGGGGGATGCTGGCAGCGGCGGTGAGCTTCCTCCTCCTGGAGCTCTTGCCGATCAGCTTCTCTTACGCCCTCTTTGCTCCCTTGCTGCTCTTGAATGGCCTCTCCATGGGCGCCTTTGCCTCGCCCAACCGTGCCGCAGTCATGAACAGCCTCCCGCCCGAGCATCGAGGCGCCGGCGGTGGCATGAACGCCACATTTCAGAGCTCGGCCCAGGTGCTCTCGATCGGCATCTTCTTCACCCTGGTGATCGTGGGCTTGTCGGGCACGTTGTCCACCAGCTTGGAGCATGGTCTGCTCCTGCACGGAGTGCCTCGGGCGGCGGCGGTCAGAGCTGCGTCGCTGCCACCGGTGTCGACTCTCTTCGCCGCTTTCCTCGGCTACAACCCCATGCAACATCTGTTGGGTCCGCACACCCTGAGCCTGCTGCCGCGGAGCACCGCGACCCTGCTCACCGGGCGCAGCTTCTTCCCTCACCTCATCTCGACGCCGTTCGCGGCCGGACTGCATACCGCTTTCGACTTCTCCATCGGTTGCTGTCTGGTCGCGGCGGCCGCGTCGTGGTCACGGGGAAAGCGCTACGTGCATAGCGTGCAGCCCAGAAAGGCGCCCGATTCAGCAGAGGTCGCCTCGGTGCCAGACCTCTAGCCCTGGCTCAAATTTTGGTGCCACACGGCTGCGCTCCTGAGCGGTAGCTGCGGTCACTCGAGCCTTCGGCGAAGCCGCGGTTCTAGTCCGTCGCTTAGCCCCCTTATGATCAGGTCAACCCTACAGGCGGGTCTCCGCTTTCCTGCTTCCCGTATCGGTCCCGGCCGTCCTTGACTGGCCAATGCGGATGGCGGGCCTGTGGCTCGGCCACGCTCGGTAGGCAGTTCTACCACCAAGGAACGGAGAACCATTACTCGTGCCAAACGATGCCTCGCCCTGGATCACAGCGCTTCGCCTCTCCCACAACCAGGTTGTCGCGCGGACAGCCAGCCTTGATCTAGCCGGTTTGCGCCACGCTTCGTACTGCAAGGGGTGGGACGTGGCACAGGTCCTGTCACACCTTGGCAGCCAGGCGGAGATGTTCGGGATGCTCCTGAGCGCCGGGCTCAGCCGTTCCGAAGCACCGGGTCAGGATGCATTCCCGCCAATCTGGGACATTTGGAACGCCCGCCCTCCGGAAGTCCAGGCCCGGGAAAGCATCGCCGCCAATGAGGCCTTGGTGACGCGACTGGAGGCTGTCGACGCAAGGCAGGCTCGCTCCTTCCAGGTCAACGCCTTCCGCATGGAACTCGACCTTGCGGGCTTGCTGCGGCTCCGCCTCTCCGAGCACGCCATCCATGCCTGGGACATTGAGGTTTCCTTCGATCCCTCGGCGACCGTGAGGGCGGAAGCCGTGGAACTTCTCGTCGACCACCTGCCTCTGATGGCGGGCCGAGTCGGCAAACCAGCAGGAAACGCATTGACGCTGAAGGTCCTGACCAGTGAACCAGCGCGGCAATTCGCGATGATCACGGACGGGGTGCGGCTCGAGCCCTGGTCTGATCAATCCGCTGGCGGCACCCTGCGGATTCCCGCCGAGGCGCTGCTCCGACTGGTGTATGGCCGACTCGACCCTGCCCACACGCCGCCGCTGGAGCTGGACGCAGCGGGTACCAGCCTCGATGAGCTTCGGGAAATTTTCCCCGGGTTCTGAGAAGAGATCTCCGACCGGGAAGATCGACTTCGAGCTCCACCTCTGGTTGGGGCATGGCCGGGGACGGTGCCAGGAGTGGATTCGACTAAGCGCCAGGTCCTGTGCCTCTAACGCAAGAGGCGTGACAGTCGACGGTCGGCAAGTGGCTTGCCGCCGGTCTGGCAGGTGGGGCAGTACTGCAGTGACCTGCTCGCGTAGGCCACTTCGCGGACAGTGTCGCCGCAATCTGGGCAAGTCTCACCCGTGCGTCCGTGCACCCGCATCGCAGACCGCTTAGTGTCCTTCAGCTGATCGGCATCGCGGCCTGCGGCCTGCTCGACCGCGGCACCTAGGATCCCCACAAGCGCCGTGCGCAGGGTTGCCACCTCGGCAGGGGAGAGGCTGCGAGCCGGCTTGAAGGGCGAGAGACGGGCGGCATGCAGAACCTCGTCTGAGTAGGCGTTGCCCACTCCGGCCAGCAGGGACTGGTTGGTTAGAGCTGACTTGATGGTACCGGGCGCCTTCGCCAGTATCTGGGCCAGACGCCGGTCGTCCAAGGCTTTGTCCAGGGGGTCGACTCCGAGCGAGGCAACAGCGGGGATTTGAGAGGGGTCATCGACCACCCAGATGGAGAGACGCTTCTCTCTTCCGGCCTCCGTCAGATCAAAGCCCGGTGAGGCTTTCTCGCCATCGCTCCAGCTCAGCCCCACGCGCAGGGCGATCGGGCCCCGTCCTGACCGGATGCGAGTGTCGGGAAGCCGCCCGTACCACCTCACCCAACCCGCACGACCCAGGTGCACAACCATCCAGAGCATCTCCGCATCCAGGCAGAGATACTTGCCACGCCGCTGCCAGCGCTGGATCTGGCGGGCTCGGAGCTGCGTGAGCGCAGGCTGGACGGTCTTGAGGGCGGCGAACGAGCCGAGCTCCAAGCGCTCGATGCGGCGGCCCCGAGTCCGCGAGTCCAGCAGGCGCACCAGAGCCTCCACCTCGGGTAGCTCAGGCACGAGAACCGCTCAAACTCGGCCTCAGCCTACGCGCGTCGACCCCGAGCTCGCGTCAGACCGAAGGCGTCAGCTTAGGTTCAACACCCAGGTTGGGAGCAGAGGTGGACCGGGCTTCCCAAGTACTGGACCTCGAAGGCGAGTGTGTCACCAGCGTACGCTGGCCCGGCTACCTGGTAGTAGAGGTTCCAATAGGTGTTAGGGCCTGCCGCGCCCGGGTTGTAGTTGGACGGAACGACGATGTTGAATTGCACCCAGTGACCGTTGTAGATCGCCGCTCCGCTACCGTCGGCAGTTTCCACGATTGCGGAGTTGGCTGTGTAGGGGTAGCCGTTAGGGTTGGTGCCGTCGTTGACCGCTATCGGGGTCGAGGACCCGGATCCCAAACTGGTTCCAATGTCGTTCACCGCAGGAGTTCCATTGGTGTTGTCAGCCAACGTGGCGTATTCCTTTGGCGAGGAGGGGCCGGAAGTTGGCGTATAGGCCGGTTGCAAGATGCCGATGTACGCGTCGCCTCCGCCTACGTCACCGGGATCGAACGCGGAGACCGTGATGGTCTTGCCGGCGTACTCCTCGGGCAGATAGAAGAGCGGGACATCAAAACTCGTGGCGCGCGCTCCGTCGATCGGGGTGTAGATCGTCATGTCCGCCATGGCCGAGGTCGAGCAGCCGCCGCAGGGGGTCCCGGGTGACGTGTACGTGTCCGCTTCGACCGCGTACGCGTTGTGACCCAATGGGCACTGATCCGGAAGGGCACCGCTATTGGCACCGCTAGCGTTGCAGGAAGCGGATGTGGTGCTAGAGGTCGAAGTGTTGATGACACTACCGTTCCATGCCAGAGTGTCAACGCGAAGTCGGTACGTCTCCCCACTTGATCCACCGTACAGGTAATAGGACGAGGAACCAGAAGGCTTGCCGACATAAGCGGACTCGCTCGAGAGTTCGTTGTAACTCTGATAGAACAGGTTCGCATTGTTACCCGTGGGGGAGTAGGACGTGAGGGGAATCCAGGTCGCCGTACTCTCGCTAAGTGAGTTGTACACGGTAGGAGTGCCAGACACCGTGTCCAACGTCGGATTGTTGCCAGCAGGGTTGCAACCCGACGCCGCGTTACCGCTGGCACCGTCTTGGTAATATGAATATTGCGCTGTCCCGGAGTCTAGATCGTAGGCGTTGAAGGGACAGAAGATGTCCTGGAGCAGCGGGACATCGTCGGCGCGGTCGTTGAGATCAGGCACCGCGAACAGCGAGTAAGCCATGCTGTCGAAGTCGTAGTTGGGGGCCGTGCCAGCAGCATTGATCCCTGTCAGGGTGGGGAAGCTGCCGTCGTCCTCATGCAGGGTGTCGAGGCAGCTCGGTGTTTGCGAACCACAGCCACCATCGGTACCCGGGTCAAAACTGGGGTTGTAGATCGAGACTCCAGCATAGGTGCCAGCAGGCACGGTGATCAGATAGTTCTGGCCGCCGACGTCATTGAGGCATAGCTGATTGCTTCCCGTGCCGCAATCGGTGTTCGTCGAACCGTTAGCGTCGTTGGCGCAGAGGTCATCACCGTCAATGCAACTGATTTGGTGTACATCGGCTGGGCTGGCGACGCATGTGGTGCCGCTGGGACCGCAACTGTTGGCCTGCTCGTTAGGGGTGGGGGTGAACGGGTCACCCTCTGACCTGGGATTGCCCCAGCCTTCGCTGCGGAGGAAATACTCGCCGGTCCCGGCTACCAGCTGGGGGATGGTGGCCCCCAATGTGGAGCCGGGGGCGCCCAACTGGATCGGGGGAAGGTATTCGGCGACGGCCGACGCTGTCACTTCGTGCTGACCGAAGCCAAGCAGCTCTAGGAAGTAAACCGGGGCGGGCGCCGTGATCGACACTTCCAGTTCGTTGGTCTGCCCGTCGACCGGCGTCGTTGTGGTTATCGTTACGGCAGAGTTTCCGCTACCGCCAGCCGTGTATCCATCTCGCTGAGCGGTGAGTGTGGCTTCCTTGGTCGCGTCGGTAGAGTCGCCCGGAAGATATCCGACGCCTGAGAGGGCTGCTGCCGCCGCCGCCTTCTGTTGCTGATCGGAGTGCAGGTAGGAGATACCAGCGTCGACCGCCAGGCCCATGATGGCGAACAGAACCAGTGAGGTAAGGGCAAAGATCAACAGGACCTGCCCCTTTTGAGTCTGCTGCCAGGGAGTCTGGCGCGTCGAGCGGCTGAACATGACTAGGAACCCTCCGGAGGAAACGTAATTACCGTGTATGCGCTGTCGGTCTGCGTGAACCAACTCAGTCCGGGTGATGTGAACGTGAAGTTCAGTGCCACCCCGATGGCCTGCTCGTCTCCGATTGTCTGAGTACGGTCGTTGAGAAGGTATGGCCCTATCCCAGCGTTTGTGTAGCATGGTGCCGTTCCCGTGTGACCGGAGCCGTTCTGCAGAACCCAACTGCTGGACGAGCTGCAATACATATAGTTGTCCGTGTACACCTCGCTGGCCGGGGCCCCGTAACCGGTCGATGTGCAGCTGTTGGGCAGAGACGGATTCGGTTGGCACGATGCTGGCTGATAGATCTGTATCTCGTTCACCTTCGAATTGGTGAGCTGACCTATGGACGGCTGCATTGCCGAGATGATTTCGTCGTCCACGCCACACGGGTCGTTAGCACTCTGCTGGCACGATCCAGACACCTCTGTGCATGTGAGGCTGCCCGACACCACACTGCAGGTGCTCCCGAGCTCTCCGGCGATCCGAGCTCCATAGCCGGAGGCCTGGGCCACACTGTCGTTGTTCGCAATCAGGGCAGCCGCTGTCCAGGATCCCAGAAAGACGAAGTAAACGAGGGGGAAGATGACTGCGAGCTCGATTAGAGCCTGACCACGCTGATGACGGCGTCTCATAGGGTCTGCGGTTCCAAGCGGAAGACCACGGACGCCGACATGTGGTAGGTGGCGAAGCCGCCGACCAGCGCGAAGGTGTAGTAGATCGTCAGACGTGCGAAGTCTGGGTCGCCTGCCAGGCCAGAGCTCTGAGAGGTGTCCCGGTTTTGAGATGGCCACGTACAGATACCGGTGCAAGTCCACACACCGCCAGATTCGGTGTACTGCTGCTCGCAGGGTGATCCGCCGCAGCCGGAAGTGTCAGGGGTGAGAGTTTCACCTGAGGAACTGCCTGAAGCGTCTTCCTTCTGGACCGTAACCCCGGTGATGGTGGTCAGCATGACGTTGTTCATGCCAGCCGCCTCCATCGCCGGGATAGCGTTGCCTATGTCAACATTCGTTGCGTTGCCCAATGTGGCTATTTGGACCGCGCCTACGTCCGCCGCGTGTTGAAGGGCATTACGCGAATACAGAAGCGTCCCGCCGTTTATGATCCCGAAGAAGATCAGGAAGAAGATCGGGGTGACCATGGCGAACTCAATCGTCGACTGAGCTCGCTGACCCTTCGATGCACGACGCGTTCTAAAGGTCAGCATGGCTAGGACGCTTTCCCTCCGGCCGCCGCGGCCAGAGCATAGTGGAGCCAGAATGGATGCTTCACATCCCCCAGTTTCATGGTGTGGCTGGAGCGTATCCCGGCCCAGTCACAGCCCCGCCGCCCAAGCTGTCACGCTTCGGTAACAGCTTCTTCAGGGCCATGGAAGTGCCAGCCGCGGACGTCAGAGGAGGTCGTAACTAACTCGTGCCGATGACGTTGCTCGAAATCTTGCGCGGATCCACGGATTACCTAAAGCGGGCGCGGGTGCATTCGGCACGTCTGGAAGCCGAGATTCTGTTGGCGCACGTGCTAGGCGTGGGGCGGCTCGACCTCTACCTCCAGTTCGAGCGTCCCCTCACGGAGACAGATCTCACCGAGCTTCGTTCGTTGTTACGGCGACGGGTGCAGGGGACCCCGGTGGCTTATCTGACTGGGGAGCGTGAATTTTTCGGCCTGCGGTTTTTGGTAAGGACAGGTGTGCTCATTCCACGGCCGGAGTCAGAGCTGGTAGTTGAGTTGGCGCTGGCTCGTCTGGCGGCTAAGGACGGGCCGACTTTGGTTGCCGACCTGGGCACTGGAAGCGGGTGCATAGGCATCGCGATCGCAGTCCGAGATCCTTCCACGACGATCGACGCCGTGGACATATCCGAGACAGCGGTGCAGGTAGCGAGTAGCAACGCCGCACTCCTGGGCGTCAGCGATCGGGTAACAGTCATCCAAGGCTCTTGGGGTCGACCGCTCAAGGGGCGCGGCCCCTTCAACCTCATAGTCAGCAACCCCCCGTACGTGACGACCGCGGAGCTGACGGCCCTCGCACCAGGAGTGCGGGACTTCGAGCCAGCCCTGGCTCTCGATGCCGGCCGGGACGGTTTAGAGCCCTACCGCGAGTTGCTGGTAGAGATCCCCGAGCTGGCCGGGGCGGATGCAACCATCCTGCTAGAGGTGGACCCGCGACGTGCAGGCGAAGTGGCGCAGCTAGCATCAGACAGGTGGCCCTCGGCCGAGCCCAGCTTGCACCGTGACCTATCAGGTAGGGACCGGGTTCTGGAGGTAGCGCTCGGTTGAGCAGCGAGCCCTGGCAGGATGAGCGCACGGGCATCGAGCTGGCTGCAGCGGCTGTGGCCGCGGGGGGTGTGATCGGCTTCCCCACTGACACCGTCTTTGGGATCGGCTGCGCTGCCAGCAGGCAGGATGCGATTGCTCGGCTGGCTGAGATCAAGCGGAGACCACCGAGCCAGCCGCTCATCCTTATGACGGCGACCTGGGAGGAGATGGGGGATTTTGTGAGATGGCCCTCTAGGTCCCGCGACCTGATTGAGCGCTTCTGGCCAGGACCCCTGACTTTGATCGTGGATGCCCAGCCAACTTCAGCTGCCCTGGGCGGCGGCGCTACCGTCGGGGTCCGGGTTCCAGCTCACCCGACCGCGCTCGGGCTCTTGCGATTGACTGGGCCGTTGGCCACCAGCAGTGCCAACCGCCACGGCCAGGAGCCTGCGGTCGACGCCCGCTCCGCGCTCATCCAGCTTCCCGGTTTGGCGGGCGCGGTTGAGGATCCGGACGGGCCCCAAGTTCACGGCGCAGCCTCATCTATACTCGACCTCACCCGGGATCCGCCGGTCCTAATCCGCGAGGGCAGGCTGAGTGCCCGCGAGCTGGGGGTGCCTGTCCCCGAGCAGGAACCAGGGCTTCGGAGGGACTGAGATGGCGATCGCAGAACAGCGGCTCAGTGCCCTGCACAAGGCGGATCCGGAGCTGGCCTCGCTTATGGAGGCGGAGCTGGACCGCCAGCAGTACACCCTGGAGCTGATTCCGTCGGAGAACGTGGCCAGCCCAGCGGTCCTGGAGGCGGTGGGCTCCTGGCTCACCAACAAATACGCCGAGGGGACCCCGGGCAAGCGCTACTACGGTGGCTGCGAGTTCGTCGACCAGATCGAGACTCTCGCCCAGGAGCGTGCCTGCAAGCTCTTCGGGGCCGAGCACGCCAACGTCCAGCCCCATTGCGGGAGCTCGGCCAACATGGCCGCCTACATGGCGTTCTGCCAGCCCGGGGACACCATCTTGGGCCTTGACCTCAGCCATGGTGGGCACCTCACCCACGGATCCCCGGTCAGCTTCAGCGGCATCCTCTACCACGCCGAGTTCTACGGAGTCAGCCGGGAGACGGAGCAGCTTGACTACGAGGAGATCCGGCGCCGCGCGCACCAAGTGCGACCCAAGGTCCTAGTTGCCGGCGCCAGCGCCTATCCGCGGATCTTCGACTTCCCCAAGCTCGCCGAGATCGCCCACGAGGTGGAAGCGATCCTGTTTGTCGACATGGCCCACTTCGCTGGCTTGGTCGCTGGCGGAGCCCACCCTAGCCCGGTTCCCTACGCCGACATCGTCACCCTGACGACCCACAAGACCCTGCGCGGCCCCTGGGGCGGGATGATCCTCACCCCCGAGGTGCATGCCAAGGCGATCGACAAGGCGGTCTTCCCCGGGGTTCAGGGTGGTCCGCTGCTCCACGCCATCGCCGGCAAGGCGGCGGCGTTGCATGCCTGGAGCCAACCGGAGATGCAGGACTACGCCCAGCGGGTGGTGGCCAATGCCAAGCGCCTGGCCGAGGGTCTCATGCAGCACGGTCTGCGCCTGGTCAGCGGGGGCACCGACAACCATCTGATGATGATTGACCTGCGGCCGCTGGGACTTACCGGAAAGCAGGTCCAGGAGGTCTTCGACCGCGCCCATATCACCGTCAATCGCAACTCGATCCCCTTCGACGAGGCCAGCAAGTTCAACCCCAGTGGCATCAGGCTCGGATCCCCCGCGGTGACCACCCGGGGCATGGGCCCGGAAGAGATGGACGAGATCGCCGGTCTGATCTCCAGGACCATCCACAACTTCGGGGATGAGTCGGTCGAGCGTGAGGTGGCGGCTCGAGCTAGGGTGCTTTGTGAGGCCTTCCCGCTGCCGTACAACTAAGCGATCCTGACCGTGCCCACCGTCAGCAACCACTACATCAGCGCCCTTCCCATCATGTTGGTGGCGGTGGTGGTGACCCTGGCCTGTGTCCCGCTGGCCCGCTGGCTCAGCTTTCGATTGGGGGCGGTGGCCCAGCCGGGTGGGCGCCACATCCACAGCCAACCGACCGCCCGACTCGGCGGCGTGGCGATCATGGCGGGCTTCGTGGTGGCCGTGGTCTGCTTCGGCCGCGGAGTGCAGGATTGGCGTCAGGTGGTGGCGATCGCGGTGGCCGTGGCGGTGTTGATGGCGGTCGACGACATCCTTGGTCTTCCCTACTGGACCAAGCTGGTCATCCAGGCGGTGTGCTCGCTGGTGGTGGCCTGGTTCTTTGCCATCAGCATCAACTCAATCAACCTGCCCGACTTCGCCTTCCATCTGGCCTGGGCGGCCATCCCGATCACTGTCATCTGGCTGATGGGGATGCAGAACTCGATCAACCTTCTCGACGGGGTCGACGGGCTGGCGGCCGGAGTGGTGGCCATCGTCGGTGGGGTTCTCTACCTCGCCGCGGTCAACCGCCTGGGCGTGGACCCCAGCCAGGGCGGGGTGATCCTGCTCTCGGCGGCCCTCATAGGTTGCTGTTTGGGCTTCTTGGTCTTCAACTTCGCCCCCGCCCGCATCTTCATGGGCGACTCGGGCTCTCAGTTGCTGGGGATGCTGGTCGGGATCATCACCATTTTGGGAGTGGCCAAGATCACCGTGGCCCTGGCCCTATTCGTGCCGGTGCTGGCGTTGGCGCTACCCATCACCGACACCGCGTACGCCATCTGGCGGCGCCGACGTGAGGGGGTGGGCATAGCTCATGCCGATGCCCGCCACCTTCATCACCGCCTCCTGGAGATGGGCCTGACCCCGCGCGAGACGGCTGTTGCCTTCTACCTGATCACCGCGATTCTGGGTTGTATCGGACTCGCGATCTTCGGACACCGCAAGATACTGGCGGTGGCGTTAGCTCTTCTGATAGTTGCTCTGGGACTGCTGGTGTGGCGCATATGGCACCGCGGTGGTTTCGCCTTCCAGCAGCACCCCGATCCCGAGGCTCCGAGATTGGACCGCCCCAGTGTCTGAATCGGCGGCCGGGGCCGACCCATCGCGGTCGCCGCGACTCGAGGTCGTGGGGCGCCACCCGCTTCAAGGACGGGTGACGGTGAGTGGCAGCAAGAACGCCGCGCTGCCTCAGATGGCGGCTGCCATTCTTGCTGACGGCCCGCTCCACCTCAGCAACGTCCCGGCCATCGAAGACGTGGAGACGATGTGCCGCCTGCTGCGTTCTTTGGGCGCTCGGGTGGAGCGCACCACAGGTGAGGTAGCGATCGATTCCGCCGGCATCAGTGCCAGTGAGCCCGACGTCGAGCTGTGCAGGAGGATGAGGGCGTCGCTGCTGGTCCTGGGACCGCTGCTCGCCTCCCGGGGCGAGGCCTCACTGCCCCTCCCGGGCGGCGACGACATCGGCATGCGCCGGGTCGAGCAGCATCTCGAGGGCCTTCGGGCAATGGGCGCCGAGGTGCTCGAGGATGAGTTCGGCATCCGGGCTCGTGCCCCCCGACTGCACGGGGCGCACATCCAGCTTGACCTGCCGACGGTGACCGGCACCGAGAACCTGATGATGGCGGCGGCCCGGGCTGAGGGCATAACCGTCATCTCCAACGCCGCTCGAGAGCCCCATATTGTCGACCTCGCCCTCTGCCTGAAGGCCATGGGAGCCCGGATCTCGGGAGCCGGGGGCGACCGCATCGTCATCGAAGGGGTGGCGCGCCTCCATCCCAGCGAGCACCGGGTGCGCGCGGACTACATCGAGGCCGGGACCTTTGCCATGGCGGCGGCGGCGACCGGTGGCGACATCCTCATCGACCAGCTCTACTGCGACGACCTTGAGCAGGTGCTGGCCAAGCTTCGGCGTGCCGGATGCGAGATCGAGGAGGGTGGCACCTGGCTGCGGGTGTCCCGCCCCGGCGGCCTGTTGGCGGTGGATATGACCACCTGGCCCCACCCCGGCTTCGCCACCGACCTTCAGGCCCAGTACGTCGCCCTCATGACCCAAGCTACGGGCCTCAGCGTCGTCTCCGAGGCACTCTTCGAAAACCGTTTCCAGCACGCCGAGCAGCTGCGCCGACTGGGTGCCGAGCTCAGCCTCCGTGGCCGCAGCGCCATCATCCAGGGTGGAGCTCCGCTGAAGGGGGCCGATCTGAAGATCTCCGACATTCGCTCTGGGGCGGCACTGGTGATCGGTGCACTCTGCGCCGAGGGGACCAGCTGGCTCGACAACGTCCATCATCTCGACCGCGGTTACGAGGACCTGGTCGGCAAGCTCAACGGTCTGGGGGCGAACCTCAGGCTTCACGACGCAGTCCGGGAGATCTGAACGGCCGTGGCCTTCCGCCGCTTCGGCATCGACATGTCGCCCGACCAGGTGGAGGTCTGGGCCAGGGGAGACGGCCTGGTCGTCGAGGAGCCGGCCGCCCTGGCGCGCCAGACCCGAACCGGGCGAGCGCTGGCCTTCGGCACGGCTGCCTTGGAGCTGGCGGCGGAGCGAGCCGGGGAAGTGGAGCTGAGCTGGCCCCTGGGGGTGGACAGGCTGGCAGATACCCGGGCTGCGGAGCAGCTGCTGCGTCAGGTGATCTTCCGGGTGGTGGGGCGGCTGCTCTTCTCCCGCCACGAGCTGATGCTGGGGGTCTCGGCTGAGCTTTCCACCTCATCCCGGCGGGCGCTCCTGCAAGTGGCGATGGCCTCGGGGGCCCGGATGGCCCACATGATGGACCTGCCGGTGGCGGCGGCTTTGGGGGCGGGGCTCCCGATCGCCTCCTGGACTCCCCTGCCGCTGCTCTTCCTTCTGCCGAGCGCCGCCCAGGCAGCGATCGTCTGCCACGAGGGCTTGCTCGGGCACCGCGCGATCAGGTCGCCGAGAGGGGAGCGGGGAGAAGGGGAGTCGGCTTGGCGATCCGAGCTGGGCCTGGCCCTGCTCACTGAACTGGTTCAGAGCCTGCTCGAGGAGATGCCTGCCGCGTTGAAGCAGTCGGCGATAGAGTCAGGGGTCGCCATCGGTGGGCGGAGCCACGGACTGGCGGAGATCGGGGAGCGGCTGACCCACTCCACCGGACTGGCCACTCGGCTGCTGCCCGACCCCAACCACTGCGTAGCCAAGGGCACCGAGGTGGCGCTGGCGAGGATCGAGGCGCTGGGCAGCCAGGGCCTCCTGTACCTGCGCTGAGCCGCACCGAAACACGGCTCCTCAATCCAAATTCGAATTGACAGGTTCCTGGAACTGGGGATAAGCTCCATCTAAGCCAGCATTTAGCCTGGGCTAATTGGTGGCTCGGGCCCTTCCCGCAGGCGCTGCAGCACGAGCCGTAGCGCCAGGACCAAGCTGGCCGAATCGGAGGCTTGATGGCAAGACCGACCGGAACTTTGGCCCGGGCTGTGGCTAGGGTCGCCGTCGGAGCTGGCCTCGTGGCGATCCTGGCGGGCTGCGGCGCACCGGCGGCCAAGGAGCCGACCACCCTAACCCTCTACAACGGGCAGCACGTTCAGACCACCGACTCCTTGGTGGCTGGATTCGAGAAGCAGACCGGTATCCAGGTTGAGGTCCGGTCCAACGACGAGGACGTGCTTGCCGATCAGATCGTGCAGGAGGGTAAGAGCTCTCCTGCGGACCTGATCTACACCGAGAACTCGCCCGCACTGGAGTATCTGCAGGGTCAGAACCTGCTTGCACCGGTGCCCAAGCCGACCTTAGAGCGGGTTGCCTCCAAATACAACTCGCCGAAAGGCGAGTGGGTCGGGGTATCGGCCCGGGTGAGTGTGATGGTCTACAACACCCGCCTGCTCAGGGCCAGTCAGCTTCCGACATCGGTGATGCAGCTTGCCGATCCCAGGTGGAAGGGCTTGCTGGCGATAGCGCCGGGAGAAACGGACTTCCAGCCGATCATCACCTCCATCGTGCGCAGCTATGGCCGCGCGGCTGCGCTGCAGTGGCTGGAAGCGATAAAGGCGAATGCTGAGCAGCACGTCTATCCAGACAACGAGACCATCACCTCGATGGTGAACTCGGGACAGGCGACGGTCGGAATCATCAATCACTACTACTGGTACCGGCTCAGGGCCGAGATCGGGGCGTCGCAGATGCATTCCGCGATCGCCTATTTCGCTCCTCGTAACTCCGGCTACGTGCTGGACGTATCAGGGGCGGCCGTACTCAAGTCCTCTCGCCACCAGGCCGCCGCCGACAAGTTCCTGGCCTTCCTGGTCAGCCATAAGGGACAGGAGATCCTCGCCCACAGCGACAGCTTCGAGTACCCGCTCGGCTCTGGTGTAGTGACCGCCCAGCCACTCCGTCCCTTCGCCAGCCTGCAGCCGGCGTCCCTGACCATCGCGGAACTCGGAGACGGCGCCGAGGCCGTGGCCCTTCTGCACCAGGCCCAGCTGCTCTGAAGATGAGGATCTGCAACTGGCAGCGCTAGCTCCGGGACTGGCGACGGCGCCCCAGGTGAGCGCCCAGCGGCGTCGCCCCCGGGCGCTGCTGGCGCTCAGCTGCCTGGTGGCGGGCCTGCTCCTGCTCCCCCTTGCCTTCCTATTTCTGGAGGCGCATCAGGTCGGCTGGTCCCAGCTCTCGAGCCTCCTCTTCCGGCAGCTCACCGCCAGCCTGCTCTGGAACATGGTGCGCCTGGCCGTGGTGGTCACCGCTCTGGCCGCGATCATCGGGACTGCGGCCGCTTGGTGCGTCGAACGCACCGACCTGCCTGGGCGCCGGATCCTGGCGATGCTGCTGGTTCTACCGCTTGCCATCCCAGATTTCGTGGTCGCCTTTGGCTGGACCTCGGTCCTTCCGGCAGTGAGCGGATACGGGGGAGCGATCTTGGTCATGACCTCGGGGCTGTAC
>Ga0207416_1001286_pt1 | contig 34933 bp, 22 predicted proteins | sample PaiPotPPM11metaG_FD_184107 | JGI IMG/M metagenome (GOLD analysis project Ga0207416, IMG submission 184107) | Iron sulfur acid spring bacterial and archeal communities from Banff, Canada, to study Microbial Dark Matter (Phase II) - Paint Pots PPM... ...
CTTTGCCTGGCTGCACAACTTCCGTCGGCTCGTCACCCGCTGGGAATACCATGTAGAGAATTTCCTCGGGATGGTTCAACTCGGCTGCCTCAAGATCCTTCTGCGGCATTTATGAGATGGCTTCTAGTGATCGCGGGTGTGTTGGCGTTCTGCGTTTGCGCCCGCTACTTCCCGCAGCCATTGGCGAGGGTTCTCATACCCTGGTTCAACTTCGCGCGCTCGTCGGAAGTATTTCTCCGCCCCCTCGAAATCACCCTGTTTGAGCAGAAAGCGTCCATAACTGAAAAGCAGTACGGGCTCATCTGATGAGGCCAATAAAGCCCGGTGATAGAAGCGTGCCGCTTTTTCTTGATTCCCACAGTCCTCGTAAAAACTCGCAAGTTCCCAATTGGTATACCACTCATTTGGCGATTGCTCATAGGCCTGCTTGATGGCGTCCTCAGCAGCCGAAAATTCACCTTTCCCCCAAAGCAAATTGCCCAAGTAGACCCATGCCCAAGCGTCGGCTGGATTTAGTACCGTGGCCCGGCGCAGATGTCGCTCCGCCCGGTCAAGCTGCTTTGCCTTCCTGAAAATCCATCCAAGTTCACGATGAGCACTGGCGTAGTCGCTTTCCAGTTCAATCGCTTTAGTGAATGCCGATTCTGCCTCCGCCTCATCGCTGTTTCTTAACAGCCAGCCGATGTTATAGAACGCTTCCTCGTATCTCGGGTCTAACGCAACTGCCTTACGAAATGATTGCAATGCCTCCTCATACCTCTTTAAACCTATCAGCGCATCGCCCCGGAGTCCATACGCTAGAGCGTTCTCTTCCTGTGCGACGACAGCATCTAACGCATCGACAGCTTCGGCACATTTGTCCTCTTCTATCAGCATACTAGCAAGACCGATGGAAGCCAGTGCCATCCTTGGGTCAAGGTTGCATGCTGAACGAAAGGCCGACTCCGCCTCGCTGTATCGTTTCAATGTTTTTAAAACACCTCCGGCGCGGCAGTAAAACGCGGCCATTGGCATTGCTTGAGCAAGACGCAACCAAATGTCAAGAGCAGCGGTTTCGTTCCCTGACTCTTCCAGCTCGATTGCCTTTTGCTCTTCGGCCTGAACTTGACTCTTGTTCACGATCAATCCTCGGGGGGCAAATCGGTCGAACTCTTAATGGTGTTTAGCGCGTTTTTTAAGCCGTTGGGCGCACTTCCCGGTGCCCGGCTAAGAATGTGAGGTGTGAGATGAGCTTATGGCGACCGGCGGCGCAAGCTCGCACCTCCGCGGAAGGGTTCCCCCCGAATTGCCCTCGATGGAAGGAGCATGGTGCGAATTCCACTGTCGAACCTTCGGCGCACGCCCTCGCGACCGCAAGAAAGTGGGCGGCGCGCCTTTGACGCTGCTTGCACCCAGCTGCCAGCCGCCGCTCCGCGAGAAACCCCACAGCAATCTCCAACCCCCGGACCGGCCGGAGGCCTAGCTCTCCAGCGCGTGCTTGCAGTACGCCACGCACTTCTTCATCTCGACAATGGTGTCCATGCCGGGTTTGCCGTACTCGTACTCGATGTTGGCGGGGAACTTCCACTCCCGGTCGCGCATCAGTTGCAGCACCGCCACGATCGGCGTGTCGCCCTCGCCGAAGGGCAGGTTGGCGCCGTGGTCTTTCTTACGGTCCTTGATGTGGATGGTCACCATCTTCTCGTGCATCTCCTTGAGATAGGCCACCGCGTCGCCGCCGGCGGCGGTGAAGTGACCAATGTCGAGGTTGATGCCGAGATAGGGTGAGGCCCCCTTGAGGGCGCGGGCAAACGTGTCCGGCGTGGAGAACTCATCCGGGTCGCTGGTCTGATCGTGACCGTGAAAGCCCACCTTGATCTTGTACTTCTGGGCGTACTGGTCCACGCGGGGCGCCACGCTGACATTGGCCGACGCGGTGATGTATTTCACCCCGAGGGCGCGCGCCTCGTGGAAGCCGCGCTCGATCTCGGCGTCGGTCATCGTCTTCCGGAAGCTGTAGTTGTAGGCGTAGAGCAACACTCCGGCGGCGTCGAACTTGCGACGGATGGCGTGGAACCAGGAGTCCGGCGCGGTGCGGCGCCACTCCCGCAGTTCCTCCCCCTTCAATCCCGGCGGCTCGGCATGGGGGCTGAACAGCTCGCACTCGCCGAGACCGACCTCGCGATAGCCGGCGATGGCGGCATCCAGCGGACGGTCACGGAACGAGTAACTCTGGGCGCCGAGTTGCACACCACGCACCACCGAGTTGATGCGCGCATGGGCGACGGCGGAACTGGGCACGAGCAGGGCGGCGGCACCGCCGGCAAGCAGCTTGCCGGCGTCACGACGGGATATGGAAGCCATGGGTCTCCTGGAAGCCTTTGCAGCCCCGAGTGTACGAGCCCCGCCGGGGGTGGCGCAAGCGGAACGGTGAGCGGTGGACGGTTGACGGCCACGCCGCCACTGGACGGAGGACGAGCCCTGTGGAGCCGACAACCGACAACCTTCAACCGACTTCAACCGTTGACGCTCCCGCGGCTTGCCCGCACAATCGAAGACTGCGCCATGGCACGCCACGTCTCCATCGCCCTGCTCCAGCAACAGGTTGGCACCGACCTGGCGCGGAACTTGGACCATACCGTGAGCGGCATCACCGCCGCCGCGGCGCGCGGGGCACAGGTCGTCTGCACGCAGGAGCTGTTCCGCTCGCGCTACTTCTGCCAGAGCGAAGACCACGCTCACTTCGCCCTGGCCGAGACCATTCCCGGTCCCAGCACCGAGGCCTTGAGCGCGCTGGCCCGCCGGCACGAGGTGGTGATCATCGCCTCGCTGTTTGAGCGCCGCGCCCCCGGCCTCTATCACAACACCGCGGTGGTCCTGGACGCGGACGGCAGCCTGCTGGGGATGTACCGCAAGATGCACATCCCCGACGACCCGCTCTACTACGAGAAGTTTTACTTCACCCCGGGCGACCTCGGGTTCCGCGCCTTCGAGACGCGCTACGGGCGCTTCGGAGTGCTGATCTGCTGGGATCAATGGTTTCCGGAAGCGGCCCGCCTGACGGCCATGGCGGGCGCGGAGGTGTTGTTCTACCCCACCGCCATCGGCTGGCATCCCGCGGAAAAAGCCGAGTGGGGAAACAGGCAGCAGGCGTCCTGGGAGCTGATCCAGCGCAGCCACGCGGTCGCGAACGGCGTGTTCGTGGCCGTCCCGAATCGCGTCGGGCACGAGCCCGGCAGCGGTGACGGCATCGAATTCTGGGGCGGCAGTTTTCTCTGTGATCCCTCCGGACAGGTCCTGGCCAAAGCCGATCCGGAGGCGGAGGAGACGCTGCTGGTGTCCTGCGATCTCGACGAGGTGGAGCGGGCCCGCACCCACTGGCCGTTTCTGCGCGACCGCCGCATTGATGCCTACGGCGCCCTGACGCGCCGGTTGGCCGACTAAGCATGCCTGCGCCCTTCGACCCCTCGACCCCGCCCGGCCGCCAAGGCTTTCGCCTGCCGGCCGAGTGGGAGCCGCACGCCGCCACCTGGCTCGCCTGGCCCCACAAGGAAGCCAGTTGGCCGGGCCGGCTGGAGCGCATCCCGCCCCTCTTCGTCGAGATGGTGCGGCATCTGGCGCCCGGCGAGCATGTGCACCTCAACCTCAACGACGACGCCATGGAAACCGAAGTTCGGGCGCGGCTGCAGGCGGCCGCCATTCCCGCCACGGCTTACACCCTGCACCGCATCCCGACCAATGATGCCTGGGCCCGCGACCACGGCCCCATGTTCCTGGTGCGCGACCGAGGCGGGCGGCGCGAACAGGTCATTCTCGACTGGGGCTACAACGCCTGGGGCGGCAAGTACCCGCCCTTCGATCTGGACGACGTCGTGCCGACGCGGGTGGCGCAGGAACTCGGCCTGCCGGTCGTCTCGCCCGGCATTGTCATGGAGGGCGGTTCGCTCGACGGCGACGGGCGCGGCACGCTGCTCACCAGCGAATCCTGCCTGCTGAATCCCAACCGCAATCCGCATCTAAACCGCCAGGCGATTGAAACCTGCCTCGGCGACTACCTCGGCGCCCGCAAGGTGCTCTGGCTGGGCGAGGGCATCGAAGGCGACGATACCGACGGTCACGTGGACGACCTCACCCGTTTCGTTGCGCCCAACACCGTGGTGACGGTGGTTGAAGACAACCCTGCCGACGCCAACTTCGCGCCCTTGCAGGACAACCTCCGCCGTCTGCAGCACATGACCGATGCCGACGGCTTTCCGTTGCGCATCTACCAACTCCCCATGCCCACTCGCCTTGAGTACGACGGGCAACGCGTGCCGGCCAGCTACGCCAACTTTTACATTGGGAACGAGGTCATCCTGCTTCCCACCTATGGCTGTCCTGCCGACGCCCGGGCCCGCTCCATTCTTGAAGTCCTGTTTCCCACGCGCCGCGTGTTGGGAATGGACTGCCGCGATCTCATCTGGGGTTTGGGCGCCTTTCACTGTGTCACCCAGCAACAGCCCGCACTGTTGCCGTGAAAAAGTAGGGGCTGGGGGGTGGGGGAAAAACGTGGAACGTGGAACGTAGAGCGTGGAGAGTGGAGGGTAGAGCGCGCTCCACTCTCGACGCTACCCCCTACCCCCACCCCCTACCGCCTTTAAGCGTTTACATCCCCCCAAACTGCCGTATCATGGCGGGGAACTTACGTTCACAAGGGAGCCTTATGAAAACCGTATCGCGGCGCACGGCGTTAAAGAGCGCGGGGCTGGGAGTAGCTGCACTGGGCTTGGGGCGGACGGCCGGAGCCAGCCTGTCCCTCGACCCGCCACCGGTCGTTCCCGCCGACCGCCAGTTCGGGACGTTGCGCGTCGGCATGGCGTCCTACTCCATGCACAAGTTCGGCTACCCGGCCGTTCTTGCGGCCTGCCGCCGGCTGGGCATTCACCAGCTTTCCTTGAAGGACGCGCACCTGCCCCTGACCAGCACGGCTGAGGAGATCGAGACGGCTCTCCAGGCGGCGCAGGCCGCCGGCGTGACCATCACCAGTTGCGGCGTCGTTTACCTGAAGGACGACGATTCCAGCATGCAGAAGGCTCTCGACTATGCCCACGCGTTGCACGTCGAGGTCATGGTGATCGGCGTCAGCCAGGCCATGTTGCCGCGCCTCGATCGGGTGGTGAAACAGAACACCTCGGCATTGAAGTTGGCCATTCACAACCACGGCCCGCACGACAAGCTGTTTCCCTCGCCGCTCGAGGTCTACCAGGCGGTACAGGGGCTGGATCGGCGCATCGGTTTGTGCATGGATCTCGGCCACACCTTCCGCATGCACGAGGATCTCATCGCCGATCTGAATCGCACCCGCGACCGCCTGTACAGCATCCACTTCAAAGACTTGGAATCGGACGATGTCAAGGCCAAGGGCGTGCCCGTGGGCACCGGGGCGTTGCCGATCATTCCCGTGTTGCGCCACCTGGTGGCCATGTCCTATATCGGCGAAGTGCAGTTGGAGTACGAATCCGAGATGGACGACCCCATCCCGGGCATGGCGGAATCGTTCGGTTTCATGCGGGGAGTGTTGCAGTCCGGCATCCGCTGATCTGGACGAGGCGGTGGTGGCGATGCGCGGGCGACAACTGCACCGTCACACCGCCAGCTAGGCCGTGGCCTCTGCCAGCACCGCCGACTGCCGGCCTGCCGCTTCGTCGCTCACGGAGTAGTAGGCACAGTCCGGGTGCTGGAAGACCAGCGCGCTGGTGCTCGCTTCCGGCTCCATCATCATGCCCTCGGTGAGGCTGACCCCGATCTCGTCCGGGTTGAGCAGCGTCCACAGCCCGGCCTGATCGTTCAAGTTCGGACAGGCGGGGTAGCCGAAGGAGTAGCGCTTGCCGCGGTAGCGGGCGGTCCAACGTTCCTTCATGGTCAGTTCCGCGGGGTCCGGGAAGCCCCAGTCTTCACGGATGCGGCGGTGCATCCACTCCGCCGCCGCCTCCGCCGTCTCCAAGGCCAGGACCTGCAACCCGTGTGACTCGACGTAACGTCCGGCCTGTTTGGCTTCTTCGGCGCGTTCTCGCACCCCGGCGCCGGCCGTGACCACGAACATGGCGAGGTGATCGCGCTGGCCGTTCTGCGGCGGCAGCACGTAATCCGCCAGGCAGAGGCCGTCACGACGCCGTTGACGCTCGAAGACGAATCTGTGCAGCGGCTGCTTCGCACCCGGGGCGAAGAGGTGGACCGTGTTGCCGTCCGCCTCCGCCTCGAAGAACTGCCAGACCGCGCGCGGCTGCAGGAACTCCGCCGCCTGCTGCTTGAGCGTTTCGACGAGCTGGAACAACTCCAGCGCTTGCGGCTCGCGTTCCGCCAAACCCTTTTCGAAGTTGCCCTTGTAGCCGAGGTGATGGCGGAAGAGCACCTGCGGGTTGATATAGGTCCACAGCTCCTGCAACTGTGGCAGGGGGCGCACGTGGCGGCCGAGGTCGCGCACCGGCGGGATGGGAAGCGTGGCGCGCACCTTGCCGCTGCGCACCGTGGGCGCCGGAGCGTCTACCCCGTCGGCGTCTTCCGCAGCGTCAGTCGCGGCGGTGGCCTCGGCCACGATCGGGGCGTGGCGCGCCTCGAGTGCGGAACGCCCGTCGGAGTCCATGACCTGGTTCATCAGACCCAGGCCGCTCATGGCATCCTTGGCGTAGCAAACCAGTGAGGAGTACGCCGGCGCGATGCGCGTACGCGTGTAGCGCTCGGAGAGCGCCGCCCCGCCCACCAGCACCGGGACACGGATGCCGGCGTCGCGCAGGTCGCCGGCGGTGATCACCATCTGCTGCGCCGACTTGACCAGCAGGCCAGAGAGTCCGATGGCATCCGGATGATGCTCGTGGGCGGCGCGGATCAGCACTTCGGGCGGGACCTTGATGCCGAGATTGACGACGTTATAACCGTTGTTGGAAAGGATGATCTCGACCAGGTTCTTGCCGATGTCGTGGACGTCGCCCTTGACGGTCGCCAGCAGCACCTTGCCCTTGGCGGCCGTATCGGCCTTCTCCATGAACTGTTCGAGGTGGCTCACGGCGGCCTTCATGGCTTCGGCGGACTGCAACACCTCGGCCACAATCAGCTCGTTGTTGTTGAACAGCCGGCCCACCTCGGCCATGCCGGCCATGAGCGGTCCGTTGATGATCTCGAGCGGGGCCACGCCCTCGGCGCGCTTGAGCTCGAGATCAGGAATCAGCCCGTCCTTCGTGCCTTCGATGATGTAGTTGGCCAGCCGCGTGTCGAGCGGCAGGTCGCTGGTCGCCCGCTGTTTGCGCCCGCTGACGCCGCGGAAGTGTTCCGTGATGGCGGCGATGTGGAACTGGTTGATGGCGATCTTTTGTTCGCGGGTCTGCTCGCGCCAGTCCGCCGGCGCACCGGCCAACAAGGCGGCGTCGCGGTGGCCCTCGGGAATGGCGGCGGGCGGCGTGTTGAACAGCAACGCTTCGCTCATCCGTCGCTCCGCCTCCGGAATGGAGGCAAAGCGTTCCAACTTCTCCGCGTTCACGATGGCGAGATCGAGCCCCGCCTTGGTGCAGTGGTACAGGAAAACGGAGTTGATGATCTCGCGGGCGCGCGGCGGCAGCCCGAACGAGATGTTGGAGATGCCCAGCACCGTCTTGACGTAGGGAATCTCGGACTTGATCAGGCGCAGGCCCTCGATGGTCTCAACCGCGCCGCCGATATAGTTCTCATCCCCGGTGGCACAGGGGAAGACCAGTGGGTCGAAGATGAGGTCGGGCGCCGGAATACCATACTTGCCGGTCAGCAGCCGGGCGGAGCGTTGCGCCACCGCCAGCTTGCGCTCGCGGGTGAAGGCCTGCGCCTGCTGCGGGTCCTCATCAATGCAGCCCACCACCAGGGCGGCGCCGTAGCGGCGGGCGAGCGGACAGACCCGCTCGAACTTCTCCTCGCCGTCTTCGAGGTTGATCGAGTTCAGCAGGCTCTTTCCCTGGCTGTAAGTCAGGGAGAGTTCCATGGCCACCGCGTCGGTGGTGTCGATCATGATCGGCACCTTGATCTTGCGGATCAACTTGTCGTAGAACACCGGAACGTCGCTCAGCTCCTCGCGCTCGGTGCTCTGCAGGCAGACGTCCACGATGTGGGCGCCGTTCTTGACCTGCCGGCGGGCGATCTCGCTCGCCTCCTCCCACTGCTCCGCCCCCACCAGATCCTTGAAGAGTCGGGAGCCGACCACGTTGGTGCGTTCGCCGACGATCAGGGGACGATTGCTGTCATCGGCCTCGATGGCTTCAATGCCGGCATAGAAGGCGCGATGGGTGGCGCCGGGCCGCTGGCGCGGGGCCTTGCCCTCGACCATCTGCGCCAGCGCACGAATATGGTCGGGTGTCGTGCCACAGCATCCGCCAACGATATTCAGCCAGCCGTGTTCCACGAAGCGCTCCAATTGCGCCGCCAGCGTGGTCGGGGTCTCGAGGTACAGGCCGTCCTCGTTGGGCAGCCCGGCGTTGGGATAGCACGAGACGTAGCGGTGCGAGAGGCGATGCAGGGTGCGGATGTGATCGGTCATGAACTCGGGCCCGGTGGCACAGTTCAGTCCGATCGAAAGCAGTGGGGCATGGGCCAGCGAGACCCACAGCGCCTCGGCGTTCTGCCCGGCGAGCATGGTGCCCATCGGTTCGATGGTGCCCGAGATCATGACCGGGATGTCGCGTTCCAGCTCGCAGCGCAGGCGATCAATCGCCAGCAAGGCGGCCTTGATGTTGCGCGTATCCTGCGCCGTCTCCACCAGTAGAACGTCGGCGCCGCCCTCGATCAGGCCCTTCACCTGTACGTAAAACGTCTCGATGAGCTGCGGAAACGTGACCCCGCCGGTGACCGTGATCGCCTTGGTGGTGGGACCGACGGAGCCGGCCACAAAACGTGTCCGCCCGGGGCGGCTGAACTCATCTGCGGCTTGCCGGGCCAACTGAGCCGAGAGCCTGCTGATCTCAAAGGCATGTGCCTCGAGGCCGTACTCCGCCAAGACCAGCGGCGTGCTGCCAAAGGAATTAGTTTCCACCAGGTCGGCGCCGGCGGCGTAGTAGGCGCGATGGACGTCCTGCACTACGTCGGGTCGGGTACGCACCAGGTTCTCGTTGCAGCCTTCCAGATCGGCGCCGCCGAAATCGGCCGCCGTCAGTTGCCGCTGCTGCAGCATCGTCCCCATCGCGCCGTCGAGCACCAGAATGCGGTGTTCGAGCGCGTCGAGCAGGTCTCGGGTACGATCCTGGGGCGTCTTGAGCATTCGTTCCATTGTAGCCGCTGGCTGGAAGACGAAGGCCGAGGACCGAAGGCGGAGGGGCGACTTCCGACGGCTGTCTCCTTAGGGCTGTCTCCTGATGCCTGTGCGCCCTTCGGCCTTCTCCCTTCGGCCTTCTCCTCGAGCCTGTGCTAGCCTGCGCTTATGCAGGAATTAGCGGTACGTGAAACGCCGGAGTTCTCGTTGAACTCCCGTCCGATCCTGACCATTGTTGCGGTTCTCGGTATGACTGTCGGCTTGGGACTGCTCTACCCATCCAGCCTTGCCGGCAAGACGTTCACCCTGCTCGGCCTGACCCTGCTGGGCGGCTTGGTGGGGGCGTGGAAGGGGCGTGCCCTGCGCGGTCCGGCGTACTGGGCGGCCGCCATTGGCTCGTTCGTCGGACTGATCGTGCTCTACCTCTTCATGGGTGCGCTCAGCCTGCCACTGCTGGTGGCCGCCATGATGGGGTGGGGATGTCTCGAAGGGCTGATTCTTGGACCGGCATTGGCCATGTACGTCGATGCTCTTGGCGCCGAAACCGTGGCGTCTGCCTTCGGAATCAGTGCCGCGGTTATGGCCGCCTCCGCCGCAATTGCCAACCTGACCGCAGTGGACACCGCCGGGCTGGGCAAGTGGCTGAGCTTCGGCCTGCTGGGCCTGATCGTGGTGGCGGTGGTCGGGATGTTCCGCGGCTTTTCGGAGCGCGTCTCCAAAGCGTATGCCGTCTTCGGCATGGCTTTGTTTACCGGGTATTTCTTGTACGACTTTTCCCGCATGAAGCAGTCGCCAGACAACACCTGGGCGCAAGCGGGACGTCTGGCGGTCTCGATCTACCTCGACTTCTTGAATTTCTTCCTCTTCCTGCTGCGCTTCATGGCGCACTCCAGACGACGGTGAAACGGTTGTCGGTTGTCAGTTTTCGGTTGTCGGTAACACAAACGCAACACCTCCCGCCCCGGGCGAACCCGTTGTGTTCGTGTTACCGACAACCGAAAACCGATAACCGACAACCTTGTTAGAAGCTGATCTTCAGCCCGAACTGGATCTGGCGCGAGCTGCCGGAGTCGCCCGGGGCAAAGCGCGTGCTCAGGATCTGGCCGAGCAGCGGGCTGCCGAAGGTGGCGATGGGCTGCCCGAAGTTGGTGAGGTTGAGCGCGTCGAAGAACTCGCTGCGGAACTGCAGCGTGGCGCGTTCCAGGACGTTGAAGTTGCGCGCGATGGAGAAGTCGAGGTTGTTGAAGCCGGGGCCGTAGAGTGCGTTGCGGCCTTCGCTGCCGATCGCGCCCTTGGCGGGCAAGGAGAATACGGCCGGGTTGAAGTACAGATTCGGGGTGGGGTTGCTCAGCTTCGAGTCGCCGTTCATGTTGGGGCGAAGCGTGCCCGCCACGCCACCCACCGGGTTGCCACCCGGGACACGCACCGTAAACGGGTTGCCCGACTGCAATACCAGGATGCTCGAGATCTGCCAGTCTTTCAGAAGCATCTGGTGATACGGCACCGAGTACACGCCGCTCAGGCTGAAGTGATGCCGGGCATCGTAGTCGCTGGGTCCGCGGTCGTTGCGGAAGTTGTGGCTGTCCTGCACGGTGATGCCCTGCGAGTTGAGCGAGTTGTAGTCAATGGACTTCGAGTAGGTGTAGTTGGTATCGAACTCAAGGCCGCTGGCGACGTGCTGCTTGAGGCTGAACCAGAGCGCGTTGTAGAGCGAGTTGCCGCCGTCGGTGATCTCGTTGATGATGCCGTAGCTGCGCCCGAAGGCGGCGTAGGGATTGCCCTCGTTCTGGTTGAGCGCCAGGCGGAGGTGGGTGCCCTTGCTACCGTAGTAGCCGGCCTGGAAGCCCAGCGCCGCGGTGAGCTGGCGTTGCAGGTTGATGTTCCAGTCCTGCACGTAATCGCCACGGAAATTGGGATCTATCGTCGAGGGCGAGATGCCCCCGGTCTTGCTGTTCGCCAGCGGCGTGTCGAGCAGCACCGGTGTCGTGGGCGTGGGCTGCGCAAAGATGGGGATGGCGAATGGAGGATTGCCGGTCAGTCCGGTCACCGAGTTCAGCACCGGCTGGTCGGCGTAGATGCCGTAGCCGGCGCGAATGGCTTCCTTGCCGTCGCCGCGCGGATCCCAGTTGATGCCGACGCGCGGCTGGAACAGTTTCGCCGGGGCGTGGTAGGGCGAGGTCGAGGGGATCAGGCCACCGTTGACAGGATTGACCACGACGTAGCGGTTGCCGGTGTCAATCGGGGTTTCGTTGAAGTCATAGCGCAAGCCTCCCACCAGGGTAAGCCGGGAGTTGACCTTGAAGGTGTCCTGCACGAAACCGCCGATCGAGTTCACGGCGATGTCGCTGTTGTTGGCGCCTTGCGTGGTGGAGAAGAAGCTGAGGCGTCCGGCCTGGAAGTTGGCCAGCGAGGAGAAGGCAGCGAAGCCCGGCGTGGCACTGAAGTTGTTGGAAAGGGCGCGGCGCCCCTCATAGCCCAGTTGAATATAGTGCCGGCCGCGCAGCGTGCTGAGCGTGTCCGCCACCACGATGCCGGTATCGGAGCGCCCCTGCGGGAAGCCCGCCGGCCCGCCGATGGCGAAGCCACCGGCCAGGCTCACGAAGGGCAGAAGCGGCGAGGTGCTGCCGGCCGCGATGCCGTAATCCGTCGCCTTCAACTGGGTGTTGGGGCCGAAGGTGATGTGGATACGGTTGAGCCCCAGGCGCAGGCTGTTGACCGTAGCCGGGGATACGATGTGGTCGGCGCTGAAGGTGAATACTTGGCGGCGCGCCTTGCGGGAATCGCCGAAGCCGGGCAGGTTGTCGCCCTGCAGGGTCGGTTCAATGCGGCTGTCGGACTGCAAAGCGTAGTAGCCATGCAGCGTGTCGGCCGAGCCCAGGTTCGCTTGGATGTCGCCCGTGCCCTGGTCTATCCTGACCGGCGCCGCCAGCGAACCGACGAAACGGGTTCCGGTGGCATCGTTGGGCAGCGGGATCAGAGCCAGCAGCTTCTGCGCCGCGGCATCGGTGACGCCGCTGCGCTGTGCGTTGGTCAGCACTGGCGTGTTCAGGGGCAGGCCTTGCGCCTGGCGGACGCCTTCGTAGCTGCCGAAATAGAAAATCTTGTCGTGGCGCAGCGGGCCGCCCAGCGCCGCCCCAAAATTGTTGCGCTTATAGGGGTTCTTCACCGGCGCAAAGAAGTTCCGCGCATCCAGCTTCTCGTTGCGCAGGAACTCGAACACCTCGCCGTGCAGCTCGTTGTTCCCAGAGCGCGTGGCGATGTTGACCACTGCGCCGCTGTTCCGCCCATTCTGTGCATCCGGGGTGCTGTTATCCACCTTGAATTCCGCCACCGTATCAATCGAGGGCTGGAAGGTGATCTGGTTCTGGATCATGTCGTTGAGGTTCACGCCGTTGATCAAGAAGTTGGTCGTGTCCTCGCGGTTGCCGGCGGTGATGAAGGCCAGCGCGCCCTGGCCGCGAATCGGCGAGGTGAGAAAGCCGGCCTGTGGCGCCACCAGCGAGCCCGGAACCAGCACACCCAGCTCGACGAAGTGTCGCCCGTTGAGCGGAATCTCCTGCACGGTCTTCTGGGTGACCACGTCGCCCGTCACCACGGTGGCTCGGTCAATCACTGGCGCCACGCCGCTTACAGTGACTTCGTTGACAGCTGCCGCAACTCCCAGAGTGATAGTGACCGTGGTGGTTTGGCTGACCTCCACGTGCACGTCCCCGATCGAACGCGGGGCAAAGCCGGGCGCGGTGGCCTTCAGACTGTAGCTGCCGATGCGCAGATCCGGTACGACAAAACTGCCCACGGCATCGCTGGTCAGCGTCCGTTCCACGCCGGTCAGCTTGCCGCTGACCTGGATCTGCGCGGCGGGAACCGCAGCGCCGGTGCTGTCGGTGACGCTGCCCACGATCTGGCCGGTGGACTGGCCGAGCACCAGGGCGGCGGGAAGAAGAAACAGGAAGGCAAGAAGACGGCGTAGGGACATGATCCACACTCCTCAATCGCTGCCCGCGCAACCCCGGGGAGGGGCGCGGGCAGATTCGCCTGGTATGATGCGCGGGACACGGCGCAGGCGTCCGTCGCGTGACCCGCAGATAACTGCCACACCTAGTATAGGGGACTTTGCGTGACTCGACTTCCTGTCATGCCCTCATTCGGACTTCTGTGCGCCGCGACACAATGCAGTGCATGGGACGTATCTGGGGACGGCCGCCGCGGCGGGTGGAGCGCGGCGCGCGTAACCAAGTTTTTTGCCGCCGCATCCAAAGAAGCACCGGCGCGGGGCAAGCGCCGCGGCAGAGCCCACTCCTGAGCTCCCAGTCGCCGCTTGAGCGCATCCCCAGCGCTGGAAAAATCATCGTTAATCAAAGAGGTGTCCCCATGACCAGGAGTGAGTTGGTCCGCCGCGATCCGTTCCTGCAGGACCTGATGGATTTTCGCAACAGCTTCGACGACATCTTTACCCGTTTCTACCGCCCCTTGGGCAGCTCCGCCTGGCGGCAACTGACCGAACAAGCGTGGGTGCCACCGGTGGAGACCTACATGGAGGGGAACCGGTTCCACATTCGCGTGGCGATTCCCGGCGTGGATCCCAAAAAGGTCAACCTTCAGGTCCATGGCAATGAGATCCAGATCAGCGGCGAGCATCAGAGCCAGTCGCAGCCCAGCGACGACAAGTTCATCCACCGCGAGTTCACCTATGGCCGCTTCGAACGCGCCATCACGCTCCCCGAGGCGGTGGAAGTCGACAAGATCGAGGCCAACTACCAGAACGGGGTTCTGACCTTTGACGGCGCCGGTGGCGGAAAAGGCGCTGCCACGCCGCATCGAGATCAAGGGGCTCGGCGAATCCGGCCCGCGCGAGGTGGGCAGCAAGAAGCTGGCCTCCTGAGCGGAGTCGGGCGGAGGGGCGCGCCGGCTCGACTTATACGTTCAGCCCTGGCGCGCCCGAACGCATGGCCGTATTCATTTTTTCCGCGGTCTGATAGGCATCCACCATGCCCCAGATCCAGAGTACCGGGGTGGTCAGGAATCCGAGGAGGACGAAGAACAGCAGAAACGAGATGAAGTAGCAGACCACCATGGTGACGCCCTTGGCGATCTGCCCGTTGTAGATCTGTCCCAAGCCGCACCAGAAAAAGGAGAGAACGGCCGCCAAGCCGGCGTTCTTCTCGCTGATGGACACCGTCCGCAGGGGCGCGCCGCCTTGGACGTGCGTGCCGCAACGCGCGCAGAATGTGGCGCCGGCCGGCGATTGTGATCCACATTGCGGGCAATACATAACCGTCCCCAGTTTCGCCTTCCCCGGTTGCGCCGTTCGGCGAGAGTCTAGCACCGGGGAAGAATGGTCACAACGTAGCTGCCGTCTCTCCCGCCCGCGGCAGCTCGATGTGCGGCACGACGAACACATACGCCACAATGCCGGCGACCAGCAGCGCTGCCGCACAGACAAACGCGCTGAGATACGAGCCGGTGCGACCGACCAGGTAACCGGTCAAAGCCGGCGCAATCACCCCGCCGACGTTGCCCCAGAAGTTCTGGATGCCGGTCCACAACGCCACCTGGTCGGGAGGCGCGCAGTACTGCGGCACCACCAGGATATTGGCCGTCAGCAGTCCGCTGAGCGAGGCCAGGCAGAGAAAGATAACGGCACTGCGCGTGGTCGCCGCGTAGGCCGCCGGCAGCACAAACAGCCCGAAGGCCAGACCCACGGCGATCAGCCCTTTCGTGACCAGGGATCGATCGCGGCCGCGGCCAATCCAGCGGTTGGCCAGCCCGCCGCCGATCGCCTCGGTGGCGGCCATGATCAGATACGGCAGCGCGCCAATGAATTTGAGCTGGCTGAGGCTGATGTGCCGCACCGCCACCAGGTAACTCGGCAGCCAGAAGACCAGGAAGTACCAGAAGTAATCCCAGCAGAAGAAACCCAGGCAGAGTCCGAGCAACGCCCGGTCCTTAAACAACGTCGTGGTGCGGCGGGGACTGCGGACGCGCGGCGGTCCCTCGGTGTCCGCCCGGCCAGGGTAGAGCCAGACCCAGGGCAACAGCCAGAGCAGGCCAAGTCCGCCGGTGCGGAAGAACAGGCTGCGCCAGCCGTAATGGATCAGCAGCCACGCATCGAGGAACGTCGCCGCCGCCAGCCCCAGCTTGGCGCCCAGATCGAAAAACCCGGAGGGCAGCGTGCGCTTGTCCGGCGGAAACTGGCGGCTCACCACCTTCACGCCCCCCGGCAGATAGATGGACTCGCCGATGCCGAGCAGGACGCGCAATACCAGCAGGCTGAGGATGCCCTGCGCCAACCCGGTGGCGGCCGCGGCCAGCGACCATAGGGCAAACGCCCCGGCATACAGCCACTTGATCGCCATGCGGTCCACCAGCCAGCCCATCGGGATCTGCATGGCGGCGTAGGTCCAGAAGAACGAGGAAAAGACCAGGCCCTGCTGCCAGGGACTCAGGTGCAGTTCGCCTTTCATCACCGGCATCGCCACGCCGATGCTGCCGCGATCGAGGTAGTTGATGAAGGTGGCCAGCGACAGCAGGCTCATCACCATCCAGCGTCGTCGGACGGTGATGGGCTCCGTGAGCGGCGCGGGAATGGCGGGCGAGGGCATGGGCTGCCGGATTGTAGACCGTGGAGCGGGCAGTGTCTCTGCCAAGTTGCGGGCCCCAGGGCGATAACCACCGGGGACCAGCGTGGCCGACGCGCCAGCGTCGCTGGTAAACTTCCACAATGCCGGTTGCCGACGAGATCCTCACCACGCTGCGCTGGGAGCCCAGCGTGATGCCCGCCACGCTGCCGCGCCAGGACCGCCTGTGGCGCATCCGCCACTCCGCCTCGCACATCATGGCGCAGGCGGTGCGCGAGCTGTTTCCGGGCGCCAAGCTGGCCATCGGCCCGCCCATCGAGAACGGCTTCTACTACGACATGGAGCTGCCGCGGCAGCTCGGCAACGAGGACCTGCCGGAGATCGAGAAGCGCATGCGCAAGATCGCGGCCCGCGCCCCCCAGTTCTTCCGGGCCGAGATCGCGCGCGACGCCGCCCTGCAACTCTTCGAGGAGTGGCAGCAGCGTTACAAGCTGGAGCTGATCGCCGGGCTTCACGACCAGACGGTCACGCTCTATAAGCAGGACCGTTTCATTGACCTCTGCGCCGGCCCGCATGTGGCCACGGGCGAGATCTGCGGGCACTTCAAGCTGCTCAGCCTGGCGGGCGCCTACTGGCGCGGCGACGAGAAGCAGCCCATGCTGCAGCGGCTCTACGGCACGGCGTGGGAGACGCCGGAAGAGCTGGAACAGTACCTCGTGTATCTCGAGGACTCCAAGGCGCGCGACCACCGCGCGCTGGGCAAGCAACTCGACCTGTTCACCTTCCACCCCTGGGCAGCCGGTTCCCCCTTCTGGCATCCCAAGGGCGTCACGCTGCGCGAGGAGCTGCGCCGCCTCTGGCGCGAGACACACACCGCCGCCGGCTACCAGGAGATCCTCAACCCGCAGCTCTACCGCAAGGACCTCTTCGAGACCTCCGGGCACTGGGAGCACTACCGCAAGGACATGTTCCTGGTGAAGGACGACGAGTCGGGCGAGATCAACATGGCGCTCAAGCCCATGAACTGCCCCGACACGATGCTCTACTACAAGATCAAGCAGCACTCCTACCGCGAGCTGCCGCTGCGCATCAGCGAGGGCCAGATCCTGCACCGCAACGAGCCCATGGGAACGCTGCACGGCCTGATGCGCGCCCGCACCTTCACCCAGGACGACGCCCACATCTTCCTCGACGAGGACCAGATCCAGGACGAGATCGTGCGCGTCATGCACTTGCTCGACCTGATCTACTCGCACTTTGGACTGAAGTACTCGGTCTCGCTGGCCACGCGTCCGGAGAAGGCGATGGGCGCCCCGGAACTCTGGGAGAAGGCCGAGGCCGCCCTGCGCCAGGCGCTGACGCTCGCCGGGCGGCCCTTCACGGTGGACGCCGCCGGCGGGGCATTCTACGGCCCCAAGATCGACGTCATGGTGCACGACAGCATCAACCGCAAGTGGCAGTGCGGCACCGTGCAGCTCGACTTCCAGTTACCGCGCCGCTTCGAGCTGGAGTTCATCGGCGCCGACAACCATCCCAAGACGCCGGTGGTGATTCACCGCGCGCTGTTCGGCTCGATGGAGCGCTTTATCGGCATCCTGCTCGAGCACTTCGCCGGCGCGCTGCCCACCTGGCTGGCCCCGGTGCAGGCACAGGTGCTGCCCATCGCCGAAGGCCAGGCGGAGTACGCCCAGCAGGTGGTGCAGCGCGCCCGCCAAGCGGGGCTGCGGGTCGAGTACTCCGAGCCCACCAACAAGATCAACTACCGCATCCGGGAAGCGGAGATGCAGAAACTTCCTTATATGTGGGTGGTGGGCAAGAACGAACTCGCGGACCAGACGGTGACGGTACGCCGTTACGGCGTGAAAGAGCAGCGCGTGCTGAGCATCGAGGCGGCACTCGACGAGATCGTCCAGAAAACCAAGTCGCGCGAGCTGGACGTCACGGTCAAGGACTACAGCGCCCTCTTCCGCACGGAAGCAGCCGACAGCGCCGGCCCGGCGTATTGAACGGGGATGGGTGACGAGTAGTGCGTGATGAGTGACGAGTGATGAGTGATGAGTGACGAGTGATGAGCGGTGAGTGATGAGAGGCGACCACGATGTGCCCCGCTTCCCTGCCAGGACCGGCCTACGATGCAGTCTGGCGGCCGGCAGTTGCGATGCCGAGTGGCTGCGCTCGAAACCCAAAGCGTTTGCCCATTGGTCATGTTGCGCTCGCGATGCTCTTAATCCGAGGAGGCATGGCAGAAGGCAAAGCTGGTCGAGGGCGTCGGTTTGTTGCTGCGACATCGTAGCCCGTGGCAGAGCTGTCACGTCCCATAGAACGACCGTTGCCGACCGGCCGATAACCGGGTGCCGCTGGTAACGGAACAGTCAATGGGGTGTGCGCAGTTGGGAGAACCCCTTGCCCGTCAATCATCAGGACGGGATTTTGAAGAGCGGGAAGAACGGCGATCAGGGCGGGTGACCGAACGGTGACTTGCAGGTCTGCAAAAAACGGCGTGGCGATGCTTGAAAACAAAGACCCGGATTTGGGGTAGGATCAGGAAGCGCAGCGCGGTAAGGACGCGATTGCGACCTCCAATACGCCTCCTTGACGCGAAGTGTCAACACATCAGGAAGCGCAGCGCGGTAAGGACGCGATTGCGACATTCAATATTCCCTTCTTACAGAGTGGACAAGAAATATCAGGAAGCGCAGCGCGGTAAGGACGCGATTGCGACGTAGATGGAGTCTCCGAACCACCCCTCTCCGCCACCTTCGCTATCAGGAAGCGCAGCGCGGTAAGGACGCGATTGCGACATTGCATTGGGGTTGGACCCCATATTGGCAAGGACACACGGAATCAGGAAGCGCAGCGCGGTAAGGACGCGATTGCGACACATGTCCTCGTCGAAGTGCACGAGCACAATCTCGACATCATCAGGAAGCGCAGCGCGGTAAGGACGCGATTGCGACGAACGAACCGTGTTTGTACCACGGTCCGTGTGAATATGAATCAGGAAGCGCAGCGCGGTAAGGACGCGATTGCGACAAACTTCCGTCCGGATTTTCCAGAGTATTGGTCTCGCAACATCAGGAAGCGCAGCGCGGTAAGGACGCGATTGCGACGTGATACCCATCGGGAATAAACAGACGGTGGACGCTCTTATCAGGAAGCGCAGCGCGGTAAGGACGCGATTGCGACTTTACACCGTTGGCCAAGCCATTCTTGTAATGATCTCATCAGGAAGCGCAGCGCGGTAAGGACGCGATTGCGACCCAGAATACGATTGCTTGGTGAAAGTGATGGTGGGCGATCAGGAAGCGCAGCGCGGTAAGGACGCGATTGCGACTTAGCTTGGAATCACTCCTCCTTTGGGAGGTGCCTTCCATCAGGAAGCGCAGCGCGGTAAGGACGCGATTGCGACAAGTTGAGTAGCCCAATTACGCAAAGTTGCCCCGGGGGTAGATATCAGGAAGCGCAGCGCGGTAAGGACGCGATTGCGACTCAATCGTGTTCAAGTTTGGCGACTGGTTTCCAAGCGCGCATCAGGAAGCGCAGCGCGGTAAGGACGCGATTGCGACTCTGCAACGCGGTCCGTCATCATTTTTTCTCCTTGGATAATCAGGAAGCGCAGCGCGGTAAGGACGCGATTGCGACACGAGGAAGCCAACATTGCCGTCCCAGATGAGGCCCATCAGGAAGCGCAGCGCGGTAAGGACGCGATTGCGACGGTCCTTGCGGCCAGCGGTGCTGTCAGGAATATTCGCGAACGATCAGGAAGCGCAGCGCGGTAAAGACGCGATTGCGACCACCCTTTTCTCCAAAACGGGAAAATACATAACCCAGATCAGGAAGCGCAGCGCGGTAAGGACGCGATTGCGAACTCGCGGATAACCCACGGGAAGGTCGAGGGCCACGCATCAGGAAACGCGGCGCCGCGATTGAGCGCGCGGAGCAGCCGAGACGAGCTTCGGCACGCCAATGCCCGGCAGGGTATCCGAGGCGTGTGCTACCGCGTTCCCTGCAAGGCTGGCGTACATACCCCGAATGTAACTGTTGGAAGACGAAGCGAGAGCGACTCGAACTGACGTCGTACAGCGCGATCCTCGCCCTGGGCCGTCGACACATCGAGCTGTGAGGATCCGAAGGGAACTAACGTCATCAAGACGGCTTACCCGTTCAGAATACCGGAAAACATCAAAAAGTGGACTTTCCTAATCGGCAATCTCCGGACTTCTTCCTCCGCTGTTGACACAGGCTTGCCAGACGCCTTTCGGGCCGACCGTCGCGCTCATCTTGCCTGCGATCTGCGTCCCTGGCGCCCAGCATAAGATGGGCGCGTTCGCCGGTGCTCGACCCGGGCCCTTGGCGGCGTCCCACGTTCGCCCGGTCAGGGGTTCGATGTCGCCGGCCATCGCAGCCTTGCATCCCGCAACGCACAGATGGGCCGGCAGGATCGTTCCATTATCAAGCGTAACGCGCGGTTCTTCCTCGTCCAACTTCATGGCGTGACCGAAGACGTCAGATGCTTCCGAGAGGGTAGTCAGGCGCAGCCGGCCCCACCCGTACTTGCGCTCTCCGCCAATGGCAATGAACCGCAGAAGGCCGGCTAGGTCGCACTGGGCCGTCTGGCGCACCCAAGCGTAGCCCGAAAGGGAGAGTTGCTCGCCATCGGGCCGGGAGATAAGGTACTCCAGCTCGAAAAGACCCCCTTCGGCGGCGGTTGCCGTGCTGCTCTCGATGGTGGCGCGCGTTCGCGCACCGACATAGGTGCGTTCGAATTTGGCGGGGTCGTTCCAGGGGAACACGAACTCGGAATTGCGCCAGACGTAAAACGGTGTGAAGCGGAGATTCTTTTCCGCTTCCGTGCCAGCTTTGCCGTAGTTCATATCGCTGCCGTGCGCGAGCGCAACGGTTGCCGCCGCCCAGAAGTTATGCGCCGGGATAAAATACCGGGTCCGCTGGACAAAACCGAGGCGGTCGAAACCCAGACACACGTCGCTTTCGGCCCGAAAGACAAGCTGGTAGCACAACCAGGTGCTCATGAACGTACCCGCATCCCACGGGCGTGCAGGTAGGCGAAATCACACATTCGCAAAATGAGCTTACGTGCCGCGAGAAGGCGACCCAAATTGGTGGCCACATGTCGTTTAATGCTTTCCTGATCCGTCATCACGCCGGCATCAACCAGGAGAGACTTGCAAACACTGGCAACTAGTTCGCCACCCTCCTGTTTCGCGAACTCGAAGCCCGCGTAAAGACCCTGGTGCCGAGTCACTTCGGCCATGCCCAAGGCGAGCGTCTCCCCGTGATTGCCGGCGGCGGCGGCGAACTCCCTCCCCTTGCAGGCGCAGAGTGGTTCGAGAGTGGGTGTGTACGGCATGTCAGTTCACCTCCTACTCGTGGATCTCGACCCGCCCCAGGCCGCGCGTCGTCATGCCGCCAACCCCGAGGAACGGCATCAGCTTCAAGCCATCCTTGACGGCCGTCTCCAAGGCCGCAAAGTCAACGTTGACATTTCCCATTGTGGTCGGGCTGCTGACCGTGACGTCAAACCAGAACAGTGTCGCCCTGGGAATGGCTTCATACGTGAACAGCGCCTTGTCTTCCGCAGCGCCGGTATTGGGATCGATGGCGACCGAGGTGCGGACTTCTAGGTTGTCATTAACAAGCGTCGGGAAGATGGAATCGGGAACCACGGCCACCTTTGACAATCGTCCTGTGATCGCCGCCGGTAAGCCGGATGGGGCCGCCGCGGCCCCATCCTTGACGCTGGATGGAAACGTCCAGGTTCTGGGAGTGGAAGGTAACCGGGGACCGCGCTGAAGCTCGAGCCACCCAAAATCCCCGTTGGCAGGGTCCGCAGGTGCTGCGACCCACGACGGCAGGAAGTGCGAGTCGTCTGCTGGAGCTGGCGCGTCCCCAGTCAAGCCTGCTGTTGCGAGGCGTTCCCTTGAGGTGACCCAGACCGTCCCGGAACGTGTGGCGATGGGTGCAAGCAGAATGTGAGCGGTCGAGATCTGGACCAAGCCTTGACGGCTTCCTGCTGTACCGCGCGAGTAGCCGAAGGCGATACAGATGGGACAGTCGGGCCGGCCGCAATGCTCGGTTCCGTCCCCGCCGCCCTTTCCGGCGCATCTGCTTCTGTCGATCTGCATGGCGGCGTAGGCGCGGGCCGTACCGGAGAGGCCGGTGCCGGGAATGACGGGTAACCCCGTTCCCGACTCCCGCACGACGGGGAGATCGATGCGGGTCAGCATCTCGCGTCCGCTTCCCACGTGGACCGGATCAAGGGCCCACAGCCAGTGACGGGACTGTCGAAATAGCCTCGGGACCGCGGGTGGCGACGGAACTGCTGCTGCGTTCATCAGATAAACTCCGTTTCAAGCCTTGATAAAATACCTTGAGCGTGTCGAGCAGGAGGCCATCACGCACGCTCGCGAGGACCAGATCCAATTCGGCGTCGCGAACCGTGGGCAGCGTGCGGCGAATATCAATATCGGCGAGTGCCAGCCACTCGGCGCTCGATCCCTGTGGCGTCGTGGTAAGTGGAAACTCCACGTTCCAGCGCCGGGCAAGATCGCCAAGTCGAGCCCCCAGGCCGCGCAGCGCCGCGTCAGAAACCCCGGAGTCGGTCAGGACCCGCCACAAACGGACGAGTTTCTGCGTTGCGGCCTCGAGCCGCAGCGAGATCTCGCCGCCCGCCCCTTCGAAGCGCGCCGCACTGTTGTCGAGATATTTCAGCTTAAACCGGCACTCCGCCACCTGCATCTCCTGATCCGCCTTCACATCCGACACGTGCAGGACGTTTCCGACCGGCGTAGGGAAGAAGCTGGTTCCATCGAGCGGCTGGGCCCCGGGAACGACCTGGTAAGGATGGTAATAATCCGTCTGACCGTCGCCCAACGCGGTCGGGATTTCCCATCGCAGGCCATTGGTAAACTCCAGTTGCCCACACGCCCCCGTGTCGGCCGTGGCGGACGCCAACTTCCATGTCTCGCACGTCGTTTCCTGGTCTGCGAAGTTCGCCAGCATGCGCCGGGCGCTGTCAAGCACGATGAACATCGGCATGTGCCGGTCAAATAAGATCGCGCCGACCGACAATGGCAGGCGGCCCCAGACCTTGCCGAAACGTTGGCGATACTGCTCGACGACGAGTTCCGTCGCCGTCAGCGCGGCATCCCCGGGAACCAGTGCAAGAAAGATCTGGGGTGTGGCAAGGATCTCGCGAAAGGGCCGATAGGAAACTGACTTCGATTCATCCGACAGGCGAATCGTTGCACCGTGGACACGACTGCCGTCCAAGCTGATCTGGTCCAGAGCTCGCGGCGGTAGGCCCTTCAGCATCGGGAACCATGCCATGCATGGACTCCCGTCCTTCGGAACATCGACGTAGAACTCGACAGTGTCACCGCCCTCCGCGACGGCCGCATAGACCGCGTAGGGGATTAAATCATGCTGCGACTCCACGGGACGACCCACACGTTGGCGTTCTCCGGTCACCTCGGCCAGCCATGCAACCGGGTTCCCGGCAGGGCGGGCAAATGACTGAAAGAACTCCCCCGTGGTCATCCATACATCGAGGAGCGAGGACGGGGTTGGCGACTTGGCGTTGATACGATTCGGAAACCACGGATCGGGTGTGGCGACGCTGGCGCAGGATTTGGCGTTCTGGTTGACCTGCCCGGCGCTGGTGATGCGGCGATCGTAAAGGAAGCATGTCAAATTGGCGCGCTTCGTTTCTGCCGCGGAGATCGGACTATTTTGAACCACGTCGCGGATCGCTTCGCACTCCACCTTGATACGGTCGAAGTTGTAATAAGGGGTACCAGGATAAAGAGCCGCCAACTCGCGCTGTATTCTACCCTCGTCGATTGCGAACTCCTTTGCCAAGCCTAGCTCCGCGACCTCGCGCGTCAGCCCCTGCGCCTCGGTCACGAACAGGCTGCGGATCATTGCGCCGTTGAGCCACCTGTCGAGCCCGAAGCGACCGACCAGGAGCGCCATCCGACCGTTGCCGTCCGCAATCTCGTCAAGCAGCAGCGAATCGGCGCGATCCGTGTTGCGCTGCGCCCCGCCGTAGGCAACGCGACGTTGTTGACACAGTTCACAAATACGATCCTCGACGTCTGGAGCGTTGGCTGGGCGGAGTCCGCAGATTGAACAGTTATCCGCAGCCACCTTTTCCGATGTCTTCGCGATGGCCGCTGCGATGGCATCGTGATCATCGGCGTCGAGCGCCTTAAAGCGGCGCAGATTCTTCGGGGACAATTGCGCCAAGACATTGGCGGTCTCGGTGGTGTCACTGGTGTTACCCGACTCGGCAAAGTGTGGCAACACCTCGCCGCTGCTGATGTCGAGACAGGCGTGCCTCAGATCGCGTTTGAGTTGTTTTAACAACTTCCCGTATTCATCTTCATCGCCGTTGGCTTTTTCGACGGCAGGCACCAGAAACACCAGCGAGTTGTCGTCCTCGTAGACCGCATTGCCCAGCGCTAGGTCAACTTCGACGACTTCGCGGCAGCGGTTCCGCAGCGCCTTAAGAAGCTCCCGGCGGGCGCCGAGGTCATGCAGTTTCTGGCCACGCGAGATGAAGCCGAGGGCGTCCCAGCCGATGGCCCACAGGCGATAATAGGGACTCCGCCATTTGAAGTTCTGCGGCGCACCGTAGATGAGGCAGTAGGCCTGCAGCGCCTTGGTGAGGCTGGCCACCGCGTAGGTATGCTCCCAAAGCGAGGTGTCGTTGCCCGGGCGCGTGGTGTCGCTGCAGGCAGGTTCGAAGTGGCGCCGGAGAACATCAAACAACTTTTCCCTGGCTTGGAACCCGGGAGTCGCTAGCCAACACTTGGTTACCAGTTGGCCGGTTGCAAATGCAGCGAAGAGTTTGTCGCGCGAAGTCTCGAGTGCAGCGCCGGTGACCTCGGTCTCAGGGGCTTCCCAGCCAAACACGTTGCTCCGGAAAACGGGCCACCGGCTCCCCCCTTTCCGGTCGGTCTGTTCCGCCGAAAAGAGGGGGTTATTGCGATCAAGAGCGGAATCGAGACTATCGCCGTGCTTGAGCGCCCGTTCGTAGACGGACGCCCCGGCAGGCAGCCTGACATGCGTTTCCATGACCTGGTCTGGCGAGAAGCCCGGGCCTGGATCGACAGACGGAAAACACCTGATCTGCGTAAGTAGCCCGACCTCTGAAGGCGGGGTCAGGGACATCATCCCGGTAATGAAGCGGCACTCGTGTGGGTCGCCCAGGGAGAAGCCGGTTGGGCTCGCGTGCCACGTCTGGCGGTACCTGAGAAATTGTGCGCTCAGCTTCCCAAGATCGTGCAGCAGGGAGCAGAACTCGCCGGCGAGAATCCACTCCCGTCCGGCGCTCAATCGACTTGTCACCGTTGCGCTCACGGTGTGGTGCCCCTCAACTCGACAGAAACGCGGTCGTGAAGCGTAGAAAGCGCAATTTCTCCGAGGTTACGTGGGCCCACCGCGGGGGTCCAAAGGGAAACCTCGGTGACCTGCTGCCGGGCCAACCCAAAACCCTTGAGACGCTTCCCGCCGAAGCCATCGCGGATGAGGAGAAAAAAGATTGCCCCCGAAATGAATCGAGCATACCAACCGATGTCGGTGACCAAATCGGCAGCCAGCAGGATGGCGAAATCACCTGTCGCCCCGGGCATGACAGCCTCCAAGGTGGCCAACGTACCGCCGCCGCGAGTCTTGCGCGGCATGGGCATGAGGTAGGCGGGCCGTGGTTCAACGTCGAAGAAAGTCGGAAAGAAGTGGAGGTGCCCGCGACGCCCTTCCACGTCGGCTCCGGCAACGACGACCGCTTTCTCTGTGCCAAAAAGGTATTCCAACCTTTCCTTCTTGTTGGGCTTGTCGTTTAAGATATCGCGACAGGTACTGAGCAGCACGCCCTTCCACGTGCTGGCGCGGACATATGGGCAGTTAAAGGTCCAATCCCGTGTGACCTTGTAGTTGTCGGCTTCTTCCCCACGGGACATGTATGGCGTGGCGAGCGTGAAGCGGAAGCGCAGGAAAAACCAGGGGAGCGTCAGGCCCGCAAACGCGTTCGCGTTCGGAATGGTGTGCTGCCAGGAAGCGGCGCAAGCTCGCCGGCTTAGCGAATGTCGCCGCTTTTGGGAGGCGGAACCTTGAACCGGGGCATCGAAACAGTGGGCTGCCATGACTACTTGATGTCCTCCCCCCACACGAGACCGGCCGCATTTACACCCGCGGCTGTAAGCCAAGCAGTGATCTGTGAACGGTCCCACAAGGCTGGTTCGAGAATGTACCCCCACATACGCGCCGGGGCACCAAATGCAAACACCTTTTTGCTCATCCCTACAACACCTCTTACATGTTGTCTCACGTTGTTCAAATTGTCGCGGAACAGAGTTTTGGCGGGCGGATTCGCCTGAGTCAGACCGAGCAGGTCGTTAAAATATGGCGCCGCGTCGTGGTAGGCCGCCTGCTCCGGCAGAAACCAAAAACGGTCCAGGTTGGGGAAGGCTGTCACGCTGGCCGGAACCGGGGCTGCTGGGGTCCAACAATCAGCAATTTGTGTCGTCGTCACTCCGGAAAGCGATTGAATGCTGATTAACCCGTAGTCCTCGTGCCTCTGGGTACCAGGCGCATTCTGGTTCGGCTTGCGAATCGTCCGGCCGCCAAGTGAGCCGTAGTTGGCAATGAGACTGACCGTCTTGGCAAGAAGCGCAATGTCGCAGATTGAAACTCCAGGGTTGCGAGAGGACGGAAAATGGAATTCCAGCCTGAATGTGTCTCCGGCCGCTAAGGGTTGGGTGCGCGCCCGCAGAGGCGGCGGCCCGTCTTCCCATGCCCGCAGCATGAACTTGGCAGCCTGCGGCGGACGGCCATCGCAACCCGGATTGCCAAAGAGTTCGCAGATTGGGCAGAGGCGAGTCATGCACCAGCCGGCTGGAGTCGCAGGGTCGCAAGCGTGAATGCCATGGGCGCGCACGATGGCCTCGGCCCACCAGCGGATGCTGCCGATGAAGCTGGTCAGTTGCAGGAAAGTATTATGGCCGCCCGCATTGCCTGTCCAGATTCCGGTCACTGCTCTCAGCTTGAAACGCAACGCCGGCGTCATGGGACACCCCCTCGACCAGCGGAGGCCGCCTTGTTCGCGAAGTAGTCATTGACGGGGAGGGCGCGCGACCAGAGGTGCTCGAACTCCTCCTGGTAGTAGCGCAGCAGGGTGTTCCCGTGGCGACCACGGCGTAAGCACAGGACCGTACCATCGAAGCCGGGTCGTCCCTCCAGCAGGTAACCGATGAAGGCCTCTTCGCCATCGACGTAATGCGCCCAGTAGCGTATGTAGCTGGCGTAGAACCTGACCTCGATGCGCAGACGGGGCGCCATCGCGGCGTAAGCGGCGGCAGAGGTCTCGATGGTCCGGGACACCGCCGCCACCTCCTCGTCGCTTGGCACGGCTGCCAGTTCGTGCGCCTTGCTCTCTCTGACGTACTCCGACCAAGGCAGGAGCAACAGAACGCGGATCGGACAGTCGCGATGAAAGCCGTTCCGATTCAGCTCACGTAAAAACTGCTGGCGGATGGTATCGCCGCTGACGCCGAGATAGCAGTAGCCTTGGCGGGCGCGTCGCCAGACACCGGAATTGTCTTCGAGTGCAAAGTTGGGTATGACCGCGCTGACCACGTCCATCACTCGGAGACGCGGTCGAATGACCTGGAAGGCAAAGACGACGGCCAAGCTCAGCACCAGCACCCAGCGCAGTAGCGCGGGCCGGTCCGGCGTACCGAGCGACGAGATGACAAGGTCGGCCAGCACCAACACGGTGACGACCATGTCGAACCGGTCAAACCAACCTCGCTCGCTTCTCTCCATGGCCTGACCTCTCCGGGGTAGGGTCGCCGGAGTATACCCCTGTTCCAAGTGTTGCTGTGACTCATTTATTAAGACCCTGAAAGTTACCATGTAGTTAATAGATGTCGCGTGTCTCGGAGATGGCGAACTATAATGAGCAGCGCGGTCTGCTCGGTTGGTTCCCGCCGATGTGGCCTCCCTGCCGAGCACTCCGGAGCCGGTTGCAACAGTTATATGAACGTGGACATTCCCAGTTCGTTCCCGTCGCAGGAGGATGCCGGAGCCGGTTATTAGACCGCGTCTTGCTTGCGCCATGTACGCCCCACCGCGACTCTCGATTCTTCCCCTGCGGGTGCGGCTGCGGCTGGGGGCGGCATTGCCCTGGCCGCAGCGCGAGCGGGGCAACACGCTGCGCGGGGCGGTAGGCATGGCGTTGGCGGCGCAGGCCTGCACCCCTGGGTGCGCCGGCCAGTTGACGTGCTCCGATTGGCGGGCGTGCGCCTATGCCCGTGTCTTCCGGCCGCAGTGGAGCGTCCCCGGGCGTCAGGGCTTCTGCCCCTCCCCGTACCTCCTCCGACCACCGCTTGACGACGACTCCGGCTACGGCGCCGGTCAGGAATTTGACTTTGAGCTGCGCCTGCTGGGTCGGGCGATGGAGGACGCCGCGACCGTGAACCGTGCCTTGGCGAGTCTCCGCCGAGTCCGGGACACGCCGGTTGAAGTCTTGAACATCGAACCCGGCAGCGTCATCCAACTGGAAAACCTCGCCGCCGGCCCGGCAGCCTCGAGCGCCGACGTTACCTTCCTCACCCCCACCGAGCTGAAGACTCGGGATGAGACCGCCGATCTCCCGACCTTTCCCCTGCTGATCAAGCACCTCACCGGCCGCCTCGCCGACCTCTGTCGCAGTTGCGGCGCCGCGCCGTGGACGGCCGACCTGGGCGGCCTCCGGCGGCTGGCGGAGCAGGCCGAGATCACAACTTGGCGGGGCGCCAAGGTGCGCAGTTACCGCCACTCCAGCGCCAGTGGACAGACCCACCCGGTGGGGGGGGTAATCGGCACGGTTCGTTACTCCGGCATGGATCCGGTGCTGTGGCCGTTACTGCGCATGGGCGAACAGATCCACGTCGGCCACGGCGCCGCCTGGGGCCATGGCTGGTTCACCGTGCAGCCGATCAAGGAGAGCACGACGTGACCCCGGAATGGCTCGCCGCCGAGGCACTGGAGGGAGCGTGGGAGCATGTACTGCACAACGGCGGCTGCGCCGGCGCCGATGGCGTCACCTTGTCCGCCTTTGCTCCCCGACATGAAACCGAGTTTGCCGACCTGCGCCGCCTCATCGAGTGTGATGAGTACCGCCCCCTGCCGCTATTGCCCATTACCGTGGAGAAAAAGCTTAACTCGCCCGAGACCCGTACCCTGATGGTTCCAGCGGTGCGCGACCGCGTCGTCCAGACGGCGGTAGGACGCCAACTCGGCCGGGCCTTTGAGGACGATTTCCTGGAGTGCAGCTTCGCCTACCGTCCGCACCGCTCGGTGGACTCCGCCGTGGCGCGCATCCGGTTCTGGCACGACCATGGCTTTCGCTACGTCGCCGACGCCGACATTGACAGCTTCTTCGACCGCATCTCCCATGACGACCTGCGCCGGCGCTTGGACGAACGCATCGGCGATGCCCGGTTGCGCGGTCTGCTGGTCCAGTGGATTCAGTGTCCTTACTGGGACGGCGGCGCTACGAAACCGCGCCGCGAGGGCATACCCCAGGGCAGCCCCATCTCGCCGCTGCTGGCCAACTTCTTTCTCTCCGACTTCGATCTGGCACTGGAAAAGGCGGGGTACAAGCTGATCCGCTATGCCGACGATTTCCTCGTGCTGGCTTCCGACGCGGCGGCCGCCGGCCGTGCCCTAGCGATCGCCCAGGAGCAACTGGAGGCCATGCACCTGACGCTCAAACAGTCCAAGACGCGCATTTCCAGCTTTGACGAAGGCTTTCATTTCCTCGGCGTCTATTTCCTGGGCCGCGATCTTTGGATTCCCTGGAAGACGAGCCAGCAGCATCGCCGTGTGCTGGCCGTCCCGCGACCCATGCCGGCGGCGCAGGTGCGACGCTGGCTTGAGCCCGTTGCCACCACCACGATGGCGCGCGCCTTTGCCGCCGCGGCCGAGGCGGCGATCGCGGCCAAGCCGGCCACGGAGGGCGAGGAGGATGCCATGGCATACCTGTATTTAACCGAGCAGGGCTCCATCCTGCGCAAGATCGGCAACCGGTTGGTGGTCGAAAAAGAGGACGCGATCCTGCTCGACCGGCCTTACCACAAGCTGGACGCAGTACTGGTGTTCGGCAACGTGCAGATCACGACGCAAGCCATGATCGAGCTGATGGACTGCGGCATTCCGCTCAGCTTTCTGAGCCGGCAGGGCGAGGCACGGGGACAACTCGAGCCGGCACGCGGCAAAAACATCCCGCTCCGTCTGGCGCAGTATCAGTTGCATGCGCAACCGGAGCGTTGCCTCGCTCTGGCGCGGCAGATCATCGCCGCCAAACTGGCCAACTCGGCCGCCGTGCTGGCGCACTTCGGTGACCGTGAGGAGTCCGGCAGCATGGAAACGCAGGTCGCCCTGCAACAACTTGCGGGCGCCGGGGAGAAGGCGCTCCAGGCCCCCTCGCTCGAGGCCTTGGACGGGGTGGAAGGGGCGGCCGCACGGCTGTACTTCGACACCCTGATGCGGCGCAACAAGTCCGGTTTGACCTGGCCGGGACGGGTGAAACACCCCGCCACCGATCCCATCAACGCCCTGCTGTCCTTCGGCTATACGCTGGTGGTCAACGAGCTGGCAGGCCTGCTGGAGGCGGTGGGCCTGGATAGTTACCTCGGCGTGCTGCACCAGCTTGATTACGGTCGGCGCTCGCTGGCTTTCGATCTCGTGGAGGCCTTCCGCGCCCCGCTGGTGGACCGCATGGTGTTGACGCTGCTCAATCGCAGGCAGTTCGGCGAAGCGGATTTCGAGACCCTGCGCGCCGAGACCGAGGCCCCGGGAACCACCGCCGCCGGACTCTATCTGCGTCCCGAACCGGCCAAGCACTTTCTCCACGAGTACGAGATTTGGATGTTGCATTCGCCCCAGGACCATACGCTGCCGGGCTTCCGCGCCCTGCTCCGCGCCGAGGTCGAGGGCTGGGCCGGGCCCCTGCGTGCGGCGCCCGCAGAAAACCACTTCCAGCCCTTCCTGTACAAAGGATGAATCGGATGCGCTTTGTCATCTGCTACGACATTGCCGACAACCGGCGACGCGAGCACGTGGCCGACACCCTGCTCGACTACGGGATGCGGGTGCAGGAAAGCGTTTTCGAGTGCCTGCTCGACGCCAACCTGGCGGCGGAGTTGCACGCCAGACTGGGCCGCGTCATTGCTCCGCTTGAGGACAAACTGCTGATTGCGCCCCTGTGTGAACGCTGTTCCCAAGCCGTGGAACGGCAAGGGCTGCAACCGGTGGTCGAGGACGCCGAGTTTTTTATCCTGTAAATGAAGCGCACAGCCGAGCGGTCGCGTCTCAAAAAGTGGCGTTCCCGGCCAGCCGGTGACCCCGGGGATTTGATAACGGAAGAGTAACGGGGGTCTGCGGATTCAGCGGAAACCATTGTCCAGCAATCCTTTAGGCGCCGTTTTGGGGGGAGGCCGGAATGGCTTTTTACGAGGGTGACCGAACGGTGACTTGCAGGTGAGCCAGAACCGGCGCGGCGATGCTTGAAAACAAAGGCCCGGAAATAGGGTAGAGTCAGGAAGCGCAGCGCGGTAAGGACGCGATTGCGACAAAACAATACTGCCTCCAAACCGCAGTTCAGCTGGGATAACGTCAGGAAGCGCAGCGCGGTAAGGACGCGATTGCGACGCCGTCACCGTGATGTATTGCAGCCCAGAATCGCGTCAGGAAGCGCAGCGCGGTAAGGACGCGATTGCGACGAGCGGACTGTCGCAGAATGGCCTGAATTGCTGCCATCTGGTCAGGAAGCGCAGCGCGGTAAGGACGCGATTGCGACCCGCAGATACGTCGACCACCAGGAACAGCTTGCCACGTCAGGAAGCGCAGCGCGGTAAGGACGCGATTGCGACTTTTCCCGCAATCGCCATGAAGACCCCCATGTGTGCCATATCGTCAGGAAGCGCAGCGCGGTAAGGACGCGATTGCGACGACACGAATTGCCCTAGCGACGTCAAAGGCAAGTGTGCGGTCAGGAAGCGCAGCGCGGTAAGGACGCGATTGCGACCTTGCCCTTTCCTCCGCTTCACGCGTGAAGCGGACTTTCCGGTCAGGAAGCGCAGCGCGGTAAGGACGCGATTGCGACCCAATTTCCCTTGATTATCGCGGGTAATGAGGTTGATCGTAAAGTCAGGAAGCGCAGCGCGGTAAGGACGCGATTGCGACACTCCCGGGCAATCGTGTAGCCCGCGCTCTGTAGCAGGAAACGTCAGGAAGCGCAGCGCGGTAAGGACGCGATTGCGACAATCGCCGGGGCCATGCGGTATTCCTCCAAAAACGACTTGTCAGGAAGCGCAGCGCGGTAAGGACGCGATTGCGACATTAATCATGCAAGACATGCTCTACGGCAGTCTTGCCAATTGCGCGTCAGGAAGCGCAGCGCGGTAAGGACGCGATTGCGACGCGCCGATCGCGAGGATCGCCGCATGGGCGCGAATAAAAGCAACAGTCAGGAAGCGCAGCGCGGTAAGGACGCGATTGCGACGGCATGATCCAGCAGATTCTTACTACTGATGTCCAGCCGGGTCAGGAAGCGCAGCGCGGTAAGGACGCGATTGCGACGTTATTGACCACCAGCGGGTTGTACGCCCAAATTTAAAAAAAGTCAGGAAGCGCAGCGCGGTAAGGACGCGATTGCGACTCATGGGGATTGTGACGCTTGCCACCTCCAGTGGCGCAAGTCAGGAAGCGCAGCGCGGTAAGGACGCGATTGCGACGCAAGGTAGCAAGCAAAGGCGGCAGTTATAATGCCCAATATATGTCAGGAAGCGCAGCGCGGTAAGGACGCGATTGCGATTTAGCAGGAAACCCTCCTGCTTCACGCGCGCGGACACCGTCGGGAAGCGCAGCGCGGTAAGGACGCGATTGCGACGGCAGGGTTGTTGATCCAGCCCAGCTTAACATCGTCAGGAAGCGCAGCGCGGTAAGGACGCGATTGCGACGAGTGAAGTTGAGTTTTATCTTCAGGACGTTGTCAACGTCCCGGTCAGGAAGCGCAGCGCGGTAAGGACGCGATTGCGACCAACGAATTTCAGACTGGGCAGATGTTTGAAACCATGTCAGGAAGCGCAGCGCGGTAAGGACGCGATTGCGACCCGGTGGTGGTGGCGCCCCAGGTGCGCACGCCCAAGGGCCCGTCAGGAAGCGCAGCGCGGTAAGGACGCGATTGCGACCGCAGGGTTTTACCGTTGACCAACACTTGGTCAACCTGAGGAGTCAGGAAGCGCAGCGCGGTAAGGACGCGATTGCGACCCTCGGTTATCTCGACTTGGCCATGACCAATGTTGGGTCAGGAAGCGCAGCGCGGTAAGGACGCGATTGCGACTGTTGACTTCCTTACTCACGTTGCAGCCTTTCAGCTGTCAGGAAGCGCAGCGCGGTAAGGACGCGATTGCGACGACTTGCACTCCAGGACACCGGGGCCACGCGGGTCGCCAATGTCAGGAAGCGCAGCGCGGTAAGGACGCGATTGCGACGCTGGGTCTGCAGTGCTGAAGTCCACCCGCGGGGTTGGTCCGTCAGGAAGCGCAGCGCGGTAAGGACGCGATTGCGACCGCAGGTGTAATGTCGGAAGCAAACTGCCGATCACCATTACGAGGGTGGCGCGGTAAGGACGTGGATCGGTGGGTGCAGCGCGTTTACTCCGCCTCCTGCTTGGCGGCTTGCAAGTCGATGCCGAGTTGCTGACACTTCTTGTAGAAGTGGCTGCGCTCGAGGCCCAGCGCCTTCGCCGTCTGCGTCATGTGGAACGCGTGCCGGCGCAGCTCGGCGAGGACGATCTCGCGTTCCACACTCTCCAGGCGCTCGGCCAGCGGGCCGGAGCCAGGACTGGCTGTGCCGCGCGGCGCGGCGGGCAGCAGGAGGCTGACCTCGTCTTCTGTGACCGCAGCAGACTCCGCCAGCAGCAGCAGGCGCTCCACCGCGTTGCGCAGCTCGCGGACATTGCCCGGCCACTGGAACCGCTGCAGCGCGGTGATCGCCGCGGGTTCAAACCGTATCGGGCGCCAGCCGTTGGTCGCGCACACCTGGCGGGCGAAGTGCTCGACCAGCACCGGGATGTCCTCCGCGCGCTCCCGTAGCGGCGGCAGCCGCACCGGGAAGACGAAGATGCGGTGGTACAGGTCGCGGCGGAACTTCTCCTGCCGGACCAGGGCCTCCAGGTCGCGGTGGGTGGCGGCCACCACGCGCACGTCCACCTTCAGGCTCTGCTCGGTGCCCACCCGCTCGACCTCGCCCTCCTCGAGCACACGCAGCAGCTTGGTCTGCATGGCGAGCGGCATGTCGCCGATCTCGTCGAGAAACAGCGTGCCGCGGTGGGCCTGCTCGAACTTGCCGCGGTGGCGGGCAGCGGCGCCGGTAAAGGCGCCCTTCTCGTGCCCGAACAGCTCCGATTCGATCAGTTCCGCCGGCACCGCCGCGCAGTTCAGCGTGACGAAGGGAGCGGCGCGGCGCGGGCTGCGCTCGTGCAGGGCGCGCGCCACCAGCTCCTTGCCGGTACCCGTCTCACCGAGGATGCACACCCGCACTTCGCTCGCGGCCACGCGGTCCACCTGCGCCAGCACCTGGCGCATCACCGCACTCGACCCCACCAGCTCGTGCCGGCCCACCTGTTGGCGCAACTGCTGGTTTTCGCTTTCGAGACGTGCCAGCTTCACCGCGTTCTCCAGCGTCAGCAGCAGCTTGTCGGTCGAGACCGGCTTCTCCAGGAAGTCCACCGCGCCGAGACGCGTGGCGCGCACCGCCATCGCAATGTCCGCCTGCCCGGACATCATCACTACCGGCAGCGTAAAGCCCGCCGTCCGCAGCTCCGCGAGCAGGTCGAGGCCGTTCTTGCCGGGCATGACCACATCCGAGAACAGGATGTCGAACGGATGCGATGCCAGCAGCCCGGCCACCTTGGCCGGCTGATCGCAGACGGTCGCCTCGTGGCCGGCCAAACGGAAGGCACGCGCCAGCGAGCCGAGCGTGTTGGCGTCGTCGTCCACGATCAGGACGTGGGTCTTCATATGCCCGACAGTATGCCTTGGGGGGGAGGAGTGAGGGGGCGGGG
>Ga0207416_1001287_pt1 | contig 34912 bp, 33 predicted proteins | sample PaiPotPPM11metaG_FD_184107 | JGI IMG/M metagenome (GOLD analysis project Ga0207416, IMG submission 184107) | Iron sulfur acid spring bacterial and archeal communities from Banff, Canada, to study Microbial Dark Matter (Phase II) - Paint Pots PPM... ...
ACCGCCCGCTCCCGCAGGTAGGGCCTGGTCGCGTGATCCCGCACCCCTTCGAGCTGCACCCGCTGTGCCTCGTCCAAGACCACCCGCCGCATCGCCGTCCCCTTTCCGCTGCGCCCGGACGCGTCGCATTCGCCAGGCCAAACCCCAGGATCTAAATGACAACTTCCATTAGTCGCCGGGACCTGGCAGACGCACTTCTCAGTGCTGTGCCAGAAAGGACCGCTCGATGATACCGGTACAATTTACTCGCCGGCAAATCCTTGTGGGGGCGAGCTACGCCGGCAGTGTCAGTGTGCTCACGTTGCTTGCCGCCTGCGGCGGGACCACCGGAACGACGACTGCCGCCGCCACCGCCCCGGCGAGCGTGTCACGGGCAGCGGCGGCGCCAACACTGGCAACGGGAGCATCGGCGGCAACAGCAGCAACTGCTTCTTCCCTCGCCGCGACGCCCATCGTTGTGACAACCGTCGCCAGCGCCTCTGCCACGACCTCGCCGTCGGTGTCCACGAGCGCCACGGCGCTGGCGACGACCCGGGTGCAGCCGGCCGGTCAATCCGTCGCTTTTCTGTGGGTGGACACCGGGCAGCAGAGCTGGCGGGACATCTGGCAGCAGCTGCTGCAGACTTGGAGCGCCATTAGTAAGGTGACGGTGACCCGAGACACCGTGGCGTTCGGTGACGCCCCTCAGAAGGTGCTCACCACCGTGGCCGGCGGCGGGTACTACGACTACCTCTACGGCTACTTCGGCTGGTTGTCGGACTACGTCGCGAAGCAAGTGATCCAGCCCCTGGACCAGTTCCTGGCGAAAGACGGCGATATTACCGTCTCCGATTTCTATCCGGCGATGACGGAGCGGTACCAAGGCAAGCTCTACGGCATCGCCTGGTCCACTAACGGCAAGGACATCTGGTACAACGCCGACCTGTTCAAACAGGCGGGCCTCACCACCCCGCTGGAGCTCGAGCAGACCGGGACGTGGACCTGGCAGGCGTTGCTTGACGCCGCCCAGAAGCTCACCAGGAGCTCGGGCGGTCAAACGACCGTGTATGGCTTCGACAGCAGCGCCTTTCCGTCCCTGCCGGAATATTGGATGTTGATGTGGGCTTGGGGCGCCGCGCCCTACAGCGTCGATTTCGGCCAGGCTACCTTCGACACCGCGCCGCAGCAGGGCGCTCTCCAGTTCGCCGGCGATATGGTCGCGAAGTACAAGGTGATTGGCGGGGGCGACTTCACCAAATCGACCCTGGCCATGCTCATGACCGGCCCGTTTTATAACCGCACGGTGCAGGCGTCGATTGTGCCCAATAATCCGTTCACCCTGGAGATCGCCCCGTTGCCAAAGGGACCGTCCGGTGAGCGGGCGGTCGCGGTGGCCAACAACTGCAACTATGTCGGCGCCGCGGCCAAGAATCCTGAACAGGCCTGGGCATTGAATAAGTACCTTATCAGCGCGGCCGGCGCGTCGCTCATCGCTCAGCTCGGCGACAGTCGCTACGTGGCGAGCAAGAAGCTCAAGCCGATTACGCAGTACCCGTACGAGAATGCCTCCCTTTACGAACAGGACATGGCTCGCGTCCGCCTGGCCCCCCTGATTGTCAAGGAGTCCAACGTCGAGTCGGACTGGACCAACGACTGGAAGAGCATGGCCGGCGGCAAGCTGGGCGTTAAGGAAATGCTGACCGATATGCAGCAGAAGGCGACCATCTATTTGCGGCAAGGGGGGTGCGTCTGTTGATCCGTGTAGCCGCGGCAATCGGCATTGGCCAGTGGCGTCAAACCGTGCATGCCTTGAAAGTGGTCAATAGTGATGGCGGCGGGGAGGCCGGGGCCGCGATTGCAGGGCCCGCAAGCGGGCGCCCCCGGCCAAGCGACCGGGGCGACTGCGGTCGCTCGGCGACGGCAGCGCTTCCATCCCGCGGTGGTCGTCCGGAGGACGGAGGGGACTGCGGTCCCGTTCAACTGGAGAGAGGTGCCTGCAGGACGGGGGATACCGCGGATGCGGAAAGGGTTTCAGAAATGACCGTGTTTCCTTCCGGAGCTTCCTTCTGCGTGAGCCTCACGCTCGACGTGGAGATGTGTACCAACTTCCCCTATTGGACATCGGTGTGGGACCACCGCAAGGGGGCCCTCGACGAGGGGACCAAGCGCCACGTCGAGCGGCTCAGCACGACGGCGCACGAGCTCCAGATTCCCTTGCAGTACTTCATCGTCGGCAGCGCGCTAGAGGATCCTGACCTCGACTACATGCGGCGGGCGCGCGATCTCGGCCACGCCATCGGCAACCACACCTACACCCACGTGTCGGTGAAGGCCAAGACCGTGCCCTCGCTGCAGGTGGTCTATCGTAACGAGCCCTGGCGGGCCTACGGGCGGGAGCCGCTGCGGATCATCCAGGATGAGGTCCACCAGACCACGCTCGCTATCCGCGAGCGGCTGGCGATGGAGCCGGTGGGTTTCCGGACGCCGGGCGGCTTCAACACGGCCTTGCACGACGTGCCGGAGGTGCAACGAGCGCTGTTGGAAGAAGGGTTCTCCTGGGCCTCCAGCCACTATGCCCTGGCGGTCGGGCCGGAGAAACGGCCACCGCGTGACGCCATCGCGGCAGCGGTGCGCGCGAGCGTGGACGACCTCCAGCCCTATCGCTATCCCTCCGGGCTGACGGAAGTGCCGATGATGGGGATGAGCGACATCTGGGCTTTTCGCGTCCTCGACCTGGACCGCGCCGACTGGCTGTTCGCCTGTCAGGTCGCCATCGAGAGGGCGGAGGAGATCGGCGGCGTCTGCTCGATCCTGTCCCACCCGGCCGTGCTGGCAAGCCGCGATCCCTTCTGCGACACCGTGAAGCTGGTCGCCGCCGCGCGCGATCGGGGCGCGTGGGCGGCCGATAACGGTCAGATTGCTCGACATCTTGGGGTATTGCCTGAAAGGAGTGTCGCGTGAGTTCTGTTCTGGCCAGTCGTCGTCGTGTCCTCGCCGCCGCCGGCCGGTGGGGTAGCCTCACCGTCCTGGCCCTGCTCAGCGCCTGCGGTGGAACCTCCCCGGCAAGCACTGCCAGCACCGCCGCGAGCAGTGCGGCCGTGCCATCGACGAGCGCCGCGGCATCGAGCGTCGCCCAAGCGTCCGCCGCCCCCACGGTGGCACCCACGGCGGTGTCCACGACGGCGTCGAGCAGCGCGATCGCTAGCTCGTCCGCCGCGAGCAGCTCAGTGGTGGTGTCGTCGGCATCGAGCAGCGCGCCCGCGACATCCGCGTCCGTTGCTTCTTCCAGCGCCGCCGCGACATCCTCCTCGGCGGCGCCGAGCGCCGCTACCAGCGTGCAGGCGGCGGCGGGAACGTTGCGCTTCCTCTGGGTCGACACCGGCCAGAAGGTCTGGCAGGACGCCTGGAAGCAGATGCTAGACGGCTTTACCGCCGCCAACAACGGTATTAAGCTCCAGCTCGACAGCATAGGATTCAACGACGCCAGCCAGAAGGCGCTGACCACCGTGGCCGGCGGCGGCTACTACGACTACCTCTACGGCTACTTCGGCTGGCTCTCCGGCTTCGTGGAGAAGCAGGTCATCCAGCCGCTCGACCAGTTCCTGGCCAAAGAGACCAGCATCTCCGCGGCCGACTTCTATCCGGCGGCCACCGAGCACTACAAGGGCAAGCTCTATGGCCTCGCCTGGTTCACCAACGGCAAAGAGATCTGGTACAACGCTGACCTCTTCAAGGCGGGCGGCGTCCAGACTCCCAAGGAGCAGGAGCAAGCAGGAACCTGGACGTGGCAGGCGTTGCTGGACGCCGCGCAGAAGCTCACCAAGCAGAGCGGCGATAAGACCACCGTGTATGGGTACGACGGCTCTTTCACCTACCTGCCCAACTACTACATGCACATGTGGGCCTGGGGTGGAGCGCCCTTCTCCGACGACTTCCAGAAGGCGACCTTCGACGCCAAGCCGCAGACCGACGCCCTGCAGTTCGCCGGCGACATGGTGACCAAGTACAAGGTAGCCGGCGGGGGCGATTTCCTCAAGTCCGGATTGGCCATGCAGATGACCGGCTCCTTCTTTGCCCGCACCGTCCAGGAGAAGATCGTCCCTACCAACCCGTTCACCGTGGAGATGGCGCCGCTGCCGAAGGGGCCGACGGGGGACCGTCCGGTGGCGCTCGCCAACAACTGCAATTACATCGGCGCCGCAGCCAAGCAGCCCGAGGCGGCCTGGGCATTGAACAAGTACCTCTTGAGCGACGCCGCGCTGCCCCAGATTGCCCAACTGGGCGGCAGCCGCTACGTCGCCAGCAAGAAGGTCAAGCCGATCACCTTGTATCCCTATGAGGACGCCAACGTCTACGCTCAGAGCCTGGCGCGCAGTCGCGCCATTCCCTTGATCATCAAAGAGTCCGACCTGGAGAAAGCCTGGACGGACGACTGGAAGAGCCTGAGCACCGGCAAGCTCGATGTCCAGGGGACCCTGACCGACATGCAGCAGAAGGCGACCATCGCGCTGCAACAAGGAGGCTGCGTATGTTGACGAGCTATCAGCTCTCAGCCCTCGGTCGTCAGCAAGCGGATCGGGTGATCCATCTCCCAGTCCGCAGCTACATCGGCGCTCCGTCCGACCGCATGCCGGGTCTGACCGCCGACGTGCTCGAGCTGCCGTTGCGCCAGACGGCCTTCATCGAGCTGCACTGCTGGAACGTCGGCTTCCCCGACGGCCCCGCCTATCCCAACGAGTACTTCGTCGACATGGGCTCGCCCGCCTGCACGACGCTGGGTGAGCAGATCGTGGTGGAGCGGATCAAACCGGCGCTCCAGGCGGCGCGCGCCGCGGGCATGGCCGTCTTCCACGTGCAGCCGGAGAACATCGCCCGCAAGCATCCTCAGGCGCGGTACCTGCTGGAACCGCGCCTGTCCGGTCCCGCCATGCCACCGGCGGCCATCCCCGGCTACGGTCAGGCCCGCGCCGACCGCGTCCACGGCCCCGGCTACCGCGATTGGGAGGGTTGGGAGACGATGGACATCCCGCGGGTCGTCTACCCCTTGTCCGACGAGGGCGTCATTATCACCGGCCCCCAATTCGACCGCATCTTGCGGGAGCGCGGCATCATCAACCTGATCTACACCGGCTTTGCGACCAACATGTGCATTCTGGACTCGGCGGCGGCCATGAAGGAGATGCAGCGCTTCGGCTATCGCTGCATCTTGCTGCGCGACTGCACCCTCGCCGTCGAGTTCCCCGACACGATCGACGAGCTGGTCAACACCAAGGTCGCTATCCGCTACATCGAGACGTGGGTGGGAGCCACGGCGACGCGCGACGACTTCCTGGCGGCGGTGCGGACGGCGTGACCCAGGTGTTCGAGCCACTCCCGCAGACTGCGCCGCTCCAGCCGGAATGGCGAGCGAAGTTTCGCGACCGTTTCTCCCAGCAGCACGAGCAGACCAGTGTCTGGATGGAGAGGGAGCTCGATGTACTTGCCCATCAACGCGACGCGCGACGGCGGCACGATGAAGACGGGCTGGCGGGGAAGCGGGGGCTGCTGGCTGTGCGAACCGGCGCCTCCCAGGTCCCCCCTGGCCTGGGAGGCATGAGCCTGTTTACGCTGGACAGCGGCGAATCCGCGTACTTGATTCGTGGCGAGGCTGGGCTGCAGTACGTCGGTCTGGTTTGGGAGCCCCCGGCCCGTGTCCCCGTCGGGCTTGTCCTCCTCGCCCGGTCAGATGGCGATGAATCAGCACGCGCGGTCGAAACCTACCGGCAGCAGGGATTCCGCGTTGTCCTGCCGTCGCTGGCGCGAGCGCAGCGCAGTTACGCCGACGATCCGGAACGCAAGTGGTATCGCTTCACCGACGACGAGCTGCTGCACCTGTTCTTCTTTATCGCCGGCGGCAGCCTGGCTGGTCTGGAGGCGCGCGAGCTACAAACGACTGCCAGCGTGCTTGGCCGGACGCTCGACGGTGCACCGCTGCCAGTAATTCTCGATTTCCGAGGCCATCGTACCCTTACTGCCGCCAGCGCCGCGGCCCTCCAGCCCGCCTTATTCCGCCTGCTGGTCCTCCATCCGGAGGCGTCGGCGCTCGATCACCAGGAGAGCGACGAGCGCGTCAACACGATCTGGGGCTTTCACCGCGACTTCGATCTACTCACCCTCCTCGCCCTGGCCGAGCACACCGACCTGCTCTTCCTCGAGGCGACGCCAACGCCGTCGGCTGCCTACAGCCGTGCCGCAGCCTGGTTCGCCGAGAGCGGCGCGTCGGCCCGGCCGGTCCGCCGTATGGTAGCTGCGGATGGTTCCTTGTCAGCGTCTGCCCTCTCGGCCGCGTTCCCCCTCTCCGCGCCGGAGAGGGGGCCAGGGGGTGATGTCCCCGGCGCCGCCTCATCCACCCTCATTCCCATAGTCCACGCCGCTCCTCCCGACGTGCAAACCATCGACGACCTCTATCGCCTCACCCTGAATAGCAAGCTCGCCTTCCTGGAATCCTTGCACCAGCAGGCGCGCCGCCGCCGCCGCGAGCGCTTCAACCCATCAGCCCTCAGCGCAGCTACGTACCGTGCTCGTGTCGCAGAGAGCGTGTCGCGAGTGCTCGGGCCGCCGCTGCCTGAGACCGCCGACCGGAGGGTCCGCACTCGGCTCATCGAGCAGCGACCGACCCACGGCGTCTACGAGGTCGTGATGGAGGCGGTACAGGGGGTCGAAGTCGCCGGCTACCTGCTGCTGCCGGTTAGCGGTCTGCCGGCCCCCGCCATCATCTGCCAGCACGGACTGGGTGGGCGCCCCGACTGCATGGCCGGCCTGGATGAGACCTGGATCTACGATCGCCTGGCGCAACGACTGGCGGAAAAGGGCTACGTCACCTTTGCACCGTTCATGAACTGGGGCTGGGGTGGGCTGCCGGGGCGCGACGGTATGGTGAAGCGCGCCTATGCCCTCGGCATCACCCCCAATCGATTCGAGGTGGCGCAACTGCACGCCATCGTGGACTTCCTGCAATCACGGTCGGAGGTGATGGCCGATCGTATCGCCTTTTATGGTCTCTCCTACGGTGGCCACGCCTCGGTCTGGGTCGGTTCTTGTGAGCCGCGGCTGGCGCTGCGGGTGACGGCCGGCCATTTCAACGAGTGGCAGAAGAAGCTGACGAGCGCGGCGATCTCGGCGCCGCAGACGCGTCCGACCTCCTTCATCTGCGTCGACGAGGGCTACGACATGTTCTATTACAACGTGCTCAACGAGGTGGGCCACGCCGAACTGGTGTCCGCCTTCGCGCCGGCGCCGCACTACATCGAAAACGGCCTGCGCGACACCGTGGCGCCCACCGCCTGGGTGGACGAGGAGTTCGACCACGTCGAGGCGGTGTACCGCTGGCTGGGGGCCGCCGGCGAGGCGGTGTTGGAGCACTTCGACGGTCCGCATCGCATCTGGTCGGAAGGGTCCTTCCAGTTCATCCACCAGCAGCTCGGTTTCATCGGGGGAAGGGTCAGGGGGAGGAATGGCTAAGACGGTGCAACTGGCGCTGATCGGCTGTGGCGGCAATGGGCGGGGCCATGCCGTGAGGAGCCTGCAGATCGATGGCGTGCGCATGCGGGCCTTCGCCGACGTGCGCGAGCCGGCGGCTACGGCGATGGCCGAGGAGTTCGACTGCGCCTACGCGACGACCGACGTCGCGCGCATCTTTCGCGACGACAGCATCGACGCCGTTCTGGTCAGCACCCACCACGACTCCCACCCCGCGCTCGCCATCGCCGCCGCCGAGGCCGGAAAGCACGTCTTCGTGGAGAAGCCGCTGGCCTTGACGGTGGAGGACTGCGAGCGGATCGAAGCCGCGGTTAGCCGCGCCGGGGTCCAACTGATGGTCGGCTTCAAGATGCGCTTCATGCCGGTCGTGCAGGAGGTCCACCGGCTGCTGCCGCGACCCGTATTGCTGGTCGGCCAGATGATGGACAACCGCTGGCCGGACACGAGCTGGGCGCAGGACCCCCGTACCGGCGGTGGCAACGTGCTCTCCCAGGGCGTCCACAATCTGGACCTGCTCTACTACCTGGCCGCCTCCGGCGAGCCGGAGAGTATCTACGCCGCCGGCGGCACGCTCACCCACCAGGGGACCGAGGTCATCGACAACGTCTTCGGCGTCATCCGCTTCCGGAACGGCTGCGTCGCGTCGCTGCTCAACGGCGACGCCGGCTCCCCGCCTTTTACCTCCAAGTTCTTCTACGAGGTGTTTGACGGGGCCCGCACGGCTACACTCTACGATCGCTGCCATAGCGCCCGGCTGACCGGCGGCGAGCCTACCGAGCTGCGCGCCGCGGAAGCCTTCGCCGGGGAAGACCCTGAAGGCTTCGTCCAGGAGCTGCGCGAGTTCGTGGAGTGCGTGCGCGAGAACCGACCGCCCATCATTGGGGCGACCGGGAAGGATGGGACGAGGGCTACCCGACTCGCGCTGGCGGCGTTCGCGTCGGTGCGATCGGGGGAGGTGGTGAGGCTGTGAAGGTGTGCGCAAGGCGACCGTACGCGGAGCGCGGGCGTCCCGCCCGCCCGGACGCTCAACAACCTCCGCCCGACGCTGCAAGGCGGGACGAGGTCGTGGCATTGGGGTGCCCGTGCGGGCGGGACGCCCGCGCTCCGTGGCCGATAAAGGGGTTGACTGTAGTGCCGGGGGCGGGGACTGCGGTCCGCCGCCAGAGCACGCGACTGCCGTCGGGACAGGCTGGCAGGCCGTTTCTTCATTTTGGCGGCGCTTGCTCCGCCGGAGCCGTTCGGCGCACCGCAGTGCCGGACTCTGGCGGCGGACCGCAGTCCCCGTCCCCGGCACTACATTGACCCGCTACGTTTCCGCTTCACCGCCGCATTGGCTGCTTGGCCCATGCGCTCACCAGATTTGATAATTTCAAAGGAGGCCATTCAGTGAAAACGACAACAGGCTTAGGTTCCCGTCGGTCTCGCCGCCAACTGCTGGCGCTCGCCGGCAGCGCGGCGGGCGCGGTTGCCTTACTGGCCGCCTGTGGCGGCGCCGCGGGGACGACCGCGGCGTCCGCGTCTTCGGCTGCCACAAGCGCCGCCGCGGTCGCCACGTCGAGCGCGACGGCTGCGCCGTCCAGCTCGGCCGCTGCCTCGTCCAGTGCTGCCTCGACCACGTCGCCATCATTGGCCGTGAGCACGAGCGCTGCTTCCAGCTCCGCCGCGCCGGCAACGACGAGCGCCTCGGCGGCGGCGACGAGCAGCGCCGCGACCTCGGCGGCCGCGGCCACATCGGCTCCGGCCAAGTCTGGCGAAACCGTGGTCTTCTGGAGCAACGCCGGCTACCCGTACAAGGATCAGGTGGGCGCCCAGCTGGCCCAGGAGTTCCAGCAGAAGGGCGGTCCCACGATCAGTTGGACCGACACGCTGTATGGCGACTTCATGAAGAAGCTGCTGACGACCGTCGCTGCCGGCACCCCGCCAGATCTCTCCTACGTCGACCGCTACGTCACGCAAGCCTACGCCGCTCGCGGCGTGCTCACGGCGATGGACGACCTGATCGCGAAGTCCAAGACCGTCCAGAAGGACATGTTCTTCTCCCTGCTGGTCCACGACACCAACTACCACGGCAAGACCTACGCTGTCCCGCACGGGCCCGACGTCGGCCTGCTCTACTACAACAAGGATCTCTTCCAGGCCGCCGGCCTCGATCCCGAGAAGCCGCCCTTGACCTGGGACGACGCGCAAGCGACAGCCCAGAAGCTGACGAAGAAGTCCGGTAGCGACTACACGCAGATCGGCTGGTCGCCGGCCCAGGACTGGGGCGTCCCCTGGATGGTGGCCTACTGGCAGCAAGGGGGCCAGTTGCTCAACGCGGACGAGACCAAGGCCACCTTCGACAACCCGCAGGCGGTGGCCGCGCTAGACTTTCTCAAGAAGGTATATGACCTGGAGGGGGTCTATACCGACATCACCAAGTTCATCTCCGGCATTGGGGATGCCCGCAAAGCCTTCCTGGGTAACAAGGTCGCCATGCGCTGGGATACCCACTCTTCCATCCACGACTTCGATGTTGCCAAGATCAACTTCAAGTGGGGCGCATCCTACTTCCCGTTGCCACCAGGCGGCAATCACGCAAACTACATGGGTGGCTGGGGGCTCGTCATCCCTAAGGGCGCCAAGCAGGCCGATGGGGCCTTCCAGTACCTGGAATACCTGTGCACGTCCGACCCGCAGATCCGTTGGGCCGAGGCCTGGAACTGCATGCCCACGGTCAAGGATGTCGCCCAGTCCCAGGCCTATATCAAGGGTGACCAGCTCCGCGACCTGGCCGTCAAAGAGATGCCCACGGCGCAGTGGGTCATCGCGGCTCCCGGCGGCGACCAGATCATCGGCACCGAAGTAGGGATCATGGGCGACGTGCTCAGTGGGAAGCAGAGCTCGCACGATGCGCTGGCCTCGGCCAACCAGAAGACGCAGGGCCTGCTCGATGAGGCCTACAAGAACTCCGTGCTCAAGTAAGGGAAGCGTCGATGTCGTCATCCCAACTCGGTATTGCCATCGCCGGCTGCGGCGGAATGGGCACGACCCATGCTACCAGCGCGGCGGGGAACGAACGGGCGCGGGTCATTGCCCTGGTCGATCCGCGCGTCGAAGCCGCCCAGAAGCTCAAGGATCGCCTCGGCCCGGCAGGCAGCGATGCCTACGTCGACACCTCCGTGGACCGGGCTCTGGCCGACCCCAACGTCGGCGCGATCGTGATCGCCACCCATCACGACCTGCACCCGTCGCTGGCCATCGCCGCCGCCCGTGCCGGCAAGCACATCCTCTGCGAGAAGCCACTGGCGCTCACGCTGGAGGCGTGCCGCTCGATTCGTGACGCGGTCCGTGCGGCCGGCGCGCAGCTCGTCGTTGGCTTTCAGGCTCGCCATGCGCCGCTGGTGCGGATGGTGGCTGAGCGCGTGCCCAGGCCGCGCATTCTCCTGGGCCAGATGATCGATCCGCGCTGGGGCGACACCCACTGGGCCGTGAGTCCGATCGAAGGCGGCGGCAACGTGCTGAGCCAGGGCGTACACACGTTCGATTTGCTCTGCCTTCTGGCCGGTGACGAGCCGGAGGCGGTGTTCGCCGGTGGCGGAACGCTGACGCACGATCCGAACCGTACGGAGGTGATGGACAGCGTCGCGGCGACCATCCGCTTCCGTTCCGGCGCCACGGCCGCGGTCGTCATCGGCGACTTCGGGCCGAGCCCCTGGACGGGCAAGTCCTACTACGAGCTGTTCGACGCCGCCGGCAACAGCGCGACCATCTACCACTACTATGAAGCCGTGCGTTTCGGGACCGGCGAGCCGCGCGACGTCCACAAGGACGACCTCCCGTCGGCGCAGCGAGAGGATTACACCGGCTACCGAGCGGAGATGGCGGAGTTTGTGGCGTGTGCCCTGGAGAACCGGCCGCCCGTCATCAGCGCGAGCGTTGATGACGGTGTCCGCGCCACGGCGCTGGCCTTGGCCTGCTTCGAGAGCATCCGCACCGGGCAGGTGGTGCGGATGGACCCCTCCTAATCCCAGGTTTTGCCAGGTAGGGGAGCGACCATGGTGGCGGAGAGGCCGGGGCGGCGACTGCGGTCTGCCGCCCCGGCCTCCCTATCCCTCCGGGTATTTCCCACTTTCACAGCGGTCGTCCCGGTCGCTTGGCCGCCGATCGCAATCGCGGCCCCGGCACCCGTTAGCCCCGGCTTTGCTACTAGCGCAATTAGCTCAATCGCGATCAGCCAAAAACTCCCGCACGCATGCCACCAGCCGGTCGATCTCCTCCTCGCTGTTGAAGAAGGCGCAGGAGACGCGGATCTTCTCCGAGCCTTTACCGAGCGTGCGCGGGTAGAGCTGATGGTCAAGGAAGCGCTGCTGCAAGGCCGTCTCGTCGCGGCCGGCGACCTGAAAGGCGACCAGGCCGCTGGATCGGTCCCATTCGCGTGGTGTCCGCAGCTCCACGCCGGGAATCTCGGCCAGCCGGCGCTTGAGGCGGCCTGACAGCGCTTCGATCCGCTGTGAGACCGTATCCCATCCCAGCTCGTCGAACCAGTCCAGCGCCAGGTCGATGCCGGCGTGGACGGCGTAACCGCGGGTGCCGAACTCGAAGCGCTTGCCGTTTGGTTGTAGTGTCACCGTCTCCAGGTTATGTCGCGTCAGCGAGCCGGCGCCGACGTAGGCGGGGTGGAGCTGCTCCATGAGCTCCTGACGGGCGTAGAGGAAGCCGCTTCCCTTGGGCCCGCCCAGCCACTTGTGGGTGTTGCTGGTGAAGAAGTCGCAGCCGATGTCCTGGACGTCGATCGGCAGCACCGCGAAGGATTGGGCGCCGTCGACTAGCGCCAGCGCGCCGTGCTGGTGCGCCAACGCGCACACCTCCTTCACCGGCAAGCGCGTGCCGGTTGGGGACGTGACTTGGCTCGTCCCGATCAGCCGGGTCCGCGGCGTGATCAGGGAACGGATCGAGTCGAGGCTCTCCTCCGGATCGTAGTGGACGGTGAAGCGTTTGATGATGAATCCGTAGCGTTGCGCCGTGTATTGCCAGGGATAGCTCATGGCCGGGTGCTCCTGATCGGAGATGATGACCTCGTCGCCCGGTGACCAGTCTAGCCCGGCGGTGATGAAGGCGACGCCGTCCGTCGCGTTGCCGGTCAGGGCAATCTCCGACTCAGCCGCGTTGATCTTCGCCGCCAGCCGCTGCCGTGACCGCTCGATTCCCTCGCGCAGGCCACTGTCTCCCGCCATGCCACGCCGCTCGAAGCGGGCGAGGAGCTCGAGGTAGCGCGTGACCACCGGCTCGGCCATGATCCCATAGGTGCCCGTGTTGAAGTAGGCCAGCTCGCGCAGGAGCGGATAGGCTTCCCGCACCGCGGCGACATCGTACGTGGCTGTAGGCATGTGTTCCTTGTGCTCCATCTCGCTTCGGCATTCCCCATGCGTTTCAGGGACAGCCCCACACCTGTCGCCATTTCACGACGACACCTGATCGTACTGGCGAACAGCGACCTCGGCAAAGTGACACGCGACCTGGTGGCCGGAGCTGAGGCGGCGCAAGAGTGGCTCCTCCGTCCGGCAGCGGTCCTGCGCCAACGGGCAGCGTGGATGAAAGTAGCACCCGGTGGGCGGGTTGATCGGGCTGGGAACCTCGCCGCTCAGGACCAGGCGCGTGCGCTTGCGCGCTTCGCCGGGGTCCGGGACCGGCACGGCCGAAAACAAGGCTTGCGTGTACGGATGGTGTGGCCGCTGGTAGAGGGCGTCGCGCTCCGCCAGCTCGACGATCTTGCCCAGGTACATTACCGCCACGCGGTCACTCATCTGCCCCACCACCGCCAGGTCGTGGGCGATGAACAGGTAGGACAGGTGCAGCCGTTGCTGCAGTCCGTCCAGGAGCTGGAGGATCTGCGCCTGGATCGACACGTCCAGCGCGGAGACCGGCTCGTCCAGCACGATGAAGGATGGCTCGACGGCGATGGCGCGGGCAATACCGATGCGCTGCCGCTGACCGCCGCTGAACTCGTGCGGGTAGCGCTGAATGTAATCGGGGCTGAGCTCGACCAGAGACAGCAGCTCCGCGATGCGATCCTTGCGCTTCTTGCCTTCGAAGAGGTGATGGACGGAGAGCGGCTCAGCGATGATCTGGCCGATCGTCATGCGCGGGTTGAGCGAGGCAAAGGGATCCTGAAAGACGATCTGCATACGGCGGCGCAGGCCGCGCAGCGCATCGGTGGAAAGCTCCCCGAGCTCCTGGCCCTGGAAGCGCACCTGTCCGCTGGTAGGGGTTTCCAGGTAGAGGATCGTCCGGCCGGTGGTGCTCTTGCCGCAGCCGCTTTCTCCCACCAGGCCGAGCGTTTCCCCTTCCTCGATCTGAAAACTGACGTCGTCTACCGCGCGGAGGAGGTTGCGCGCCCGGACGAGCCAGCCCTCGCCGCGCACCGCGTAGTAGACTTTCAAGCCGTCTACCTGGAGGAGGGGGCCGTTCGTCGCGCTCACGACGTAACCTCCCGGTGCGGCGCTGCGTCAACTGGGTTCCAGCAGGCGGCGACGTGGTCCGGGCCGACGGCGTCGAGCTGGGGCAGGTGCTCCCGGCAGTAGTCGGTGACGTTGGCGCAGCGAGGCGCGAACGGGCAGCCTAGCGGCGCCTCGGTGACTTGCGGCGGTGAGCCGGGGATGGTGTGAAAGATACGCTCCCGTTTGCGGGTCAGTCGCGGGACGCAGCGTAACAGGCCAACGGTGTAGGGGTGGCGGGGGTGGGCGAAGATCTCGTCCACCGGCGCCGCTTCGACCACCCGCCCGGCGTACATCACCATCACGCGGTCGCAGTGGCCGGCGACGATGCCCAGGTTGTGCGTGATCAGGATCGTTGCCAGGCGGGACTCCTGGGCAAGATCGTCCATCAGCTCGAGGATCTGGGCCTGGATCGTCACGTCGAGGGCCGTCGTCGGCTCGTCGGCAATCAGCAGCTCCGGTCCGCATGCCATGGCCAAGGCAATCATCACCCGCTGGCGCTGGCCGCCGCTCATTCGGTGGGGAAACTCGCCGAGCCGCTGCTGGGGATCCGGCAGGCCGACCCGCCGCAGCAGCTCGACTGACCGGCGCTCCGCCGCGGAGCGGCCCATGCCAAGGTGAACCCAGAGTACCTCCCGCAGGTGATCGCCGATGGTCAGAACCGGGTTGAGGGAGGCCAAGGGATTTTGCGGTACCATCGCCAGGGTGCGGCCGCGCAGCCGGCGCATGCGCGACTCCGGTAGCTTCAGCAAGTCGTCCCCGTGGAAGAGCACCTCACCGCCGGCGACGCGGCCCGGCCGGCGGATCATGCCCATGATGGAGAGGGCAGTGACACTCTTGCCGGAGCCGCTTTCGCCGACGATGCCCAGCGTCTCACCGGCGCGCAGGGTAAAGCCGGCGCCTTCCACGGCGTAGACTGTCGTGTCGCGCACGCGGAAGCGCGTCTGCAGCCCGCGCACCTCCAAGAGCGGTGCGGCGCCTGGCCCGGGATCAGAGTCGGCTTTGCCCCAACCAGCGTCCAGCTTACTCTCCCTGCTACGTGGTATGCCGGTATTTGTCTACGTCATTGGCGATGTACAGCGTTTGCCAGCCGTAGCCGGTCGTGCCGGCGGCGCCGAATTGGAGGCCGTCGTAGCCGAACTTGTCTTTGTCGAGTTCGGAGCCTTTGTAGAAGGGCTGGTAGAGATAGCCGAAGAGCGGGTGGTAGACGAACACTGCCGGAGCATCGCCGGTCAGGAGCTTCTGGGCATCGGCGTAGATCCCATTGCGCTTGTCCTGGTCGGTTTCCGGCCCGGCCTGGGCCAGCAGCTTGTCGTACTGGCCATTGTTCCAGTTGTGGCGACCACCGCCTTTGTACACGCCGAGCATATTGGAGGCGTCGAAGTAGTCCATGCCATAAGAGATCCAGCCGAACGGAATCTCGGTCGGCTTGGCGTTCACCTTCTTGTAGTAGGTGGTCTTGTCGAGCTGCTGCAGGGTGATCTTCACGCCGAGCACTTGCTGCCAACCCGCCGCCAGTGCCTGGACAACGGAGGGGGTCGTCGGATTGTTCGGGTAGTAGTAGAACGTGACCTCTGGAAAACCCTGGCCGTTGGGGTAGCCGCCATCAGCGAGGAGCTTCTTTGCCATCGCTGGATCGTAGTTGGTGAGCGGCTTGAGCGGGTCTTCGATCGCGGAAGGGAAGCCCGGCATCAGGTAGCCGTAGGCAGGGATAGCCAGCGGCGCCAGGAGGTTCTTGACAATGGAGTCGCGGTCGGCCGAGTGGGCGAAGGCCTGGCGGACCTTGACGTTGTCGAAGGGCTTCTTGGTCACGTCGAAGAAGGCGTACCAGATCTCAAAGTCTTGCGGGTTCACGTAGACGTGCAGATCCTTGAGCTTGGCGTCGCCTTTCGCGACCTTGAGGTCATTGGCGGTGACCGAGACGCTGTCGATCTCACCGGCTTGGAAACGCTGGAGCATGCTGCCGCCCTTGTAGATGTTCCCGATCTGCTGTTCCAGATAAGGTGTGACGTCCCCCTTGTACTGCTTGTTGGGGGAGATCACGACGCGACGGTCGGGGCTCCACTCCTGCAAGGTGTAGGGGCCGAAGCTTATCACCGATTGGGGGTTGGTGTTGTAGATGCCGGAGCCGTACTTCTCCAGCCCGGCGGCGGACAGGGGCCAGGAATACAGCAACTGGGCCGGCAGATAGGGGACCGGCGCCTCGGTCTCGATGATGAGCGACAAGGGATCGCCGCCCTGGCGCACGCCGATCTGGCTGGTGGGGACCTTCCCCTTCAGCGCGTCGCCGTAGTTCTTGATGATCCCGTCCCAGTACCAGGTGAAGTCCCAGGCGTGCTTGGGGTCGGCGGTATAGCGGAAGGTCTGGACGTAGTCGTTGGCGGTGACGTCCTTGCCGTCGGTCCACTTGGCGGGCTTCAGCGTGAAGGTCCAGGTCAGACCGTCCTTGGAGAGATCCCACTTGGCGGCGTGGCCGGGGTGGATGTTGAAGTCCTTGTCGATACGCGTCAACGGGGAGTTAAACTCATCGGCCAGCGGGGCGCGGGAGTAGACGGAGTCGTTGAAGTCCATCGTCTTGTAGGAGACACCAGTCGAGTCGTTGCCGGAGATGGTCACTTGCTTCCCGGAGGGAGCGGCGTCGCTGGGCAGCGTCCTACCCCAGGCGTTGGTCGTGCCACCGGCCGCGGCTTGCGCGGCAGGAGTCGCCGTTGGAGGCGAGGCGGTGCTGATCTCGACCGGTCGCACGGTGGGAGCGGCCGTCGCGGCAGCCGCCGACGACGGTGCTGCCGAGCTGGATTGGGTGGTCGCCGGCGCCGCGCCGGACGAGCTCTGTGCCGCCGCGGACGCTTGCGACGTCGCGGAGCTGGTGGTGGTTGCCTGAGTCCCACAAGCGGCAAGCAGGCTGATGCCGCTCATGCCGCCGATCACGAGCAAGGCTCGCCGGGTGAGCAGGCGGGTGTCGAGGCTGTCGGGTTTGGGGGACGATCGTGTCATGGATTCTCTGCTTCCTTTCCTTGGTGTTCATGGGAGACTTGCCGGCATTACCGGCAAGTTTGGTAACCGTTGTTGGCCCTGGCCCCTGGCGACTAAAGTCGCGGGCAACAAACAGCAAAGCCCGCCTTCGCGGGCTGATCGAGTCGGCGCAGGCCGACTTCGCCCGGCATTGCCCGCGACTTTAGTCGCCGGGGGCGTTGATCTCATCACCTCCCGTTCCTCCCGATCCGTTATCACTCCTGGGCGTTGGGGTCGAGCGCGTCGCGCAGGCCATCGCCGACGAAGCTGAAGCTCAGCGTCGTCAAGCCGACAAAGAGCATGGGCAGCAGCGCGACGAGCGGCGCCAGTTGCAGGTATTGCCCACCATCGGTGATCATCTTGCCCCAACTGGGGATCGGGTCCTGGACGCCCAGGCCGAGAAAGCTGTAGCCGGCCTCGCCGAACACCGCGCCGGGGATGCCCAGCACGAAGATGATGATGATCGGGCCGGCCGCGTTGCGCAGGATGTGGAGGAACATGATCCGCCAGGCTGGTGTGCCGATCGCCCGCGCCGCGGTCACGAATTCGCGTTCGCGCAAGGAGATGAACTGGGCCCGCGTGATGCGAGCGTAGCCCACCCAACTGGTGATACCCAGGAAGAGGGTCACGTGAAAGAGACCGCTGCCGTAGAGGGCGATCAGGAGCAGACCAAGGAGGATCGCGGGGATCGCCGTGGCGAGCTCGATCAAGCGCAGGGTGATAAAGTCGACGGCCTTGCCGAACCAGCCCGCGGCTGCGCCAATCGGCAAGCCGATCAGCGCGCCGATCAGTGGCACCAGGAAGCCAACGGTCATTGAGGTGCGCGCTCCGTAGATCAGGCGACTCAACAGGTCGCGTCCGACGGCGTCGGTACCGAGCAAGTGCTGAGGGCTGGGACCCTTCAGCGTTTCGGCGAGATTGGAGTACTCATAGCCACCGGGGGCCAGAATAGGCGCGAGCAGGGCGATGGAGAGGACCAGGCCGGCGATCACGCCGCCGATGAGCGCCATGCGGTTCCGGCGGTAGCGCCGCCAGGCGTCGCGCCACGGAGATGACCGGGCGTGGCGCCGTGGCGCGACAGCCGCGGAGGCGGCGATGATGCTCATCGCTGCAGCCCTTCCAGCCGGACGCGCGGGTCGACCAGGGTATAGGCGACGTCGCTCAACACGTAGAGCGTGCCCCAGAGCACGCAGACCATGACGACGAGCGCCATGATCATCGGATAGTCGCGCTGGAGGCTCGCGCTGGTGAAGTAGCTGCCCAACCCGGGCAGGGCAAAGGTCGATTCTATAAAGATCGAGCCGGTGAGCACGTCGGGGATGGCCGGGCCGAGGATGGTGATGAGGGGGATCAACGCCGTGCGGAGCACGTAGCGCCGGACAATGCGCCACTCCGGCAGTCCGCGGGCCCGCCCCATCGTCACGTACTCCGTGCGCATCACCTCCAGCATGCTGGTGCGCGTGTAGCGGGCGACGCCGGCCATGGGCGCGAGCATGTAGGCGATCACCGGCATGATGAACTGCTTCGTCGAGCAGCAGCCGCCGGTCGGCAGCCACTGCAGTTGCACGGCGAAGATCTCGATCAGCAGGAAGCCGATAACAAAGTTCGGCAGGGCGATGCCCAGGGTGGCGAAGAACGTCATGGCGCTGTCCAGCCAGGTGTTCTGCCGGATCGCGGCGACGATGCCGAAGAACAGCCCGAACACGTAGGCGAGCGTGATGGTCAGCAGGCCGACGCGGATGGTGATCGGCCAGGCGCGGGCGATCAAGCTGGTCACCGTCTCAGTCGGGCTTTCGAAGGGGATGCCGAAGTCGCCGTGCAGCGCGGCCCACAGCCAGCTCAGGTATTGCTGCCAGATCGGCTTGTCCAGCCCGTACTTGTGGTTGATGTTCTCCATCGCGAATGGCGGCAGTGGCTGCTTGGAAAAGGAGAATGGGCCGCCGGGCACCGAGTGCATCAGCGCGAAGATGACGATGCTCAACACGAACATCGTCAGCAACAAGCTGCCGAAACGACGCGCGATGTAGGCAAGCACGTTTCGCCCTCCGCCCTACCGGTGATCCGACCCCGCGGCCGCTGCCTCGGTTTCCGGTTTGGCGGCCCCGTCGCCGCCCGGCCTGTGGTCGGGACTGAGATGCAGGGTGACGAGCAAGGGGACGTCGTCGCGGCAACGGCGGCGGAGGAGTTGGACCATCTGGAGGTGGCTCGTGTGCATGTCGGCGTTCGGCGGGCGCGGGACGTTCGGACTGGTGTAGCCCACGGACCAGAAGAAGCGATAGAGGATGGTGCCGAGGGTGACGAGGAAGCGGTTGCCCGTCGCTTCCAGGAGCGCCTGGTGGAAGCGGTCGTGCAGTCCACCCTCGTCCTCCTCCGTGGCGTCACGCAACGCTACGGCGATGGACTCGAGGTGATCCAGCTCCTCGTCGGAGGCGTTGGCCATGACTAACTCCAGCACGCCGCGCTCGAAGATGGAGCGGACCTGGATGAACTCGGCATTATCCAGCTCGGTCGTGTCGATCCACCTGGCGATGTGCCGGAACACGTCCGAGTCGGCAACGTCGGCGACGTAGATGCCTCGGCCCTGGGCGACCCGCACGATGCCGATCGTTTCCAGGGTTGACACGGCCTGGCGGACGACGTTGCGGCTGACGCCGAGGGAGCGGGCGAGCTCGGACTCGGAAGGGAGCCGGTCGCCTCCCGAAAGATGGTTGGCGAGGATGTAGTCCTTGAGCGCTTCCGCGGCGCGGTCGATCAGGCGCTCTCGACGGAGCACGGGCAAGGGTTCAGTTACACTACTACTATATGACATGATCGTCCTGTGATAGGTTGTTCTACAGGTCGCGGCCAATCTAGCACGACTTGCGGGCAGTGTCAAATGGCTAGGACCGTCAGGGGTGCGTCCCGCTGTAGAATCTCCGCTGGAGCTGAGAGAGGCTGGCCGGTCGACCTCCTCCTCTGAAACTAGCTTGCCAAGCTGCTAGACTACAACCGAAGATGAGAGAGGATCCACACAGTATGGCAATGTCGCCCCGCGAGCTGCGCTCGCGGTTGGAGGGCGTGATCGCCTTTCCAGTCACGCCGTTTACGGCCGACTTCGAGCTGGACCTGGGGCCGCTACGGGAAAACTGCGAGCAAATGGTGGCGCACGGCATCCACGCCGTGGTCGCGGCCGGCGGAACGGGTGAGCTGTATTCGCTCACTCCGGATGAGCACCGCCGCGTGGTCGGCGCCGTGGTAGAAGCTGTGCGCGGGCGCGCGCCGGTGATCGCCGGGGTTGGCTATGGCGTGGCGCTCGGGCGAGCCCTGGCACGCGGCGCCGAAGAGGCGGGAGCGGACGGCATTCTCATGCTGCCGCCATATTATGTCGGCGCCGATCCCGAGGGACTGCTCGACTACTACCGCCAGGTTGCGTCGGCGACGAGCCTCGGGGTCTTCCCCTACAGCCGTGACTGGGTGACCTTCACGCCAAAGGCGCTCCACCGGTTGGCCGACATCCCCAACGCGGTGGCGTACAAGGATGGCCAGGGAGACTTACGCGCCTTTAGCCGGCTGCGCCAGGCCGTCGGCGACCGCCTGCTCTGGCTCGGCGGCGTCGGCGACGATATGGTGGGCGGCTACTTCGCGGCGGGCGCCAAGGGGTTTACCTCCAGCATCGCCAACTTCATGCCCGAGGTGGCGGTCGAGCTGTTCGACCAGGCGAAAGCCGGCAACTTCGATCGTGTCCGCGACATCACCGCCGCCAAGGTCCAGGGCTTCTACGATCTGCGCATCCGGCGCAAGGGCTACGAAGTGGCCATGGTCAAAGAGGCGCTGGAGCTGCTGGGGCGTCGCGCCGGCCCGGTGCGGCCGCCGCTGGTGAACGTGACGCCAGCGGATCGTGACGCCTTGCGCGAGGTGTTGCAGGCCGCGGGCCTTCGGGCCGCGGTGGGCGCTCGCGCCTGATGCTCTCCGTCGAGCTATACGAGCAGGCCGACGGCTTCGACCGTCTGGCCGTAGAGTGGCGTGACCTGGTCGACAGCGCCCAGGGCGGGGTGTTTCTCCACCCGACCTGGCAGCGGCTCTGGTGGCGGCATCTGGCCGGCGACGCCCAATTGCAGTTGTACGCCTTTCGAGAAGGCACGACGTTGGTGGGATTGGCGCCGCTCATGCGCCTGGCCTCGGGCGAGCTGCAGGTCGTCGGCGGTGTCGATGTCGCGGACTACCTCGACGTCCTGTACTTGCCTGGGCGCTCCTGCGACGTGTTCGGCAAGCTGCTGGATACGCTGGCGGCTCGCTCCGACTGGACGAGTTTGTCGCTGCAGGATGTGCCGGAGCAGTCGCTCACGCGCCACTGCTTGGTCAACGCGGCCGGCGAGCGCGGGATTGCCGCGCTGGAAGAGGTCGAGGAGGTCTGTCCTCGCATCAAATTGCCGGGGAGTTTCGACGAATACCTGGAAACACTCACATCGGACGATCGACACGAGCTGCGGCGGAAGATGCGCAAAGCATCCAACCGCCGCGGATATCGCTTTACGGCGCTGGAGGCGACGACCGACCTCGCGGGGTCTATCGAGGAGTTTGTCACGCTCCACGTCAAGAGCAGTGGCGACAAAGCCACGTTCATGACCGAGCCGATGCGCCGCTTCTTCACCGACCTGGCCGCCCACGGCGAGGAGCTCGGGGTGGTGCTGAACTTCATCGAGATCGGCGGGCGGCGGGTCGCCGGCCTGCTCAACTATCGCAGCAACGGCGAGCTGTGGAGCTACAACAGCGGCCACGATCCCGAGTACAACCAGTTCAGTGTTGGCGTCGCCATCTTTGGCTTCACCATCGAGTGGGCCATCCAGCAGGGGTTGCGCGTCTTCGACTTCTTGCGCGGCAATGAGCCCTACAAGTATGACTTTGGGTCGGTCGACACCACCGTGCATCGCATCAGACTGGAGCATCCATGAGTACGCGTTCTGGTCTCGACGTCTTGCTGGCCGAGCGCACGGAGTTGGTGCGCGGCCGGCGCGTTGGCCTGATCAGCAACCCGAATGGTGTGACGTCGCAGTTGGAGAGCATCGTCGACGCCTTGCCGCGCGCCGGCGCCCAGCTGGTCGCCCTGTTCGGTCCCGAGCACGGCATCCACGGCGACGCCCAGGCTGGAGATCACGTTGGCACGACCACGGACGCCGCCACCGGCTTGCTGGTACACAGCCTGTACGGCGACACCCGCCGTCCCACTCCCGCCATGCTCGACGGCGTCGAGGTGCTCGTGTTTGACATGCAGGACGCCGGCGCCCGCTTCTACACCTACCTCTACACCATGGCCCTATGCATGGAGGCAGCGAAGGAGGTTGGCTTGCCCATGGTGGTGCTCGACCGCCCGAACCCGCTCGGCGGCGTCGCCGTGGAAGGTCCGGTCGTGCAGCCAGACATGGAGTCGTTTGTCGGTCGCTTTGGCATCCCCATCCGCTATGGGCTGTCCATCGGCGAGCTCGCCCGCCTGTTCAACAGTCGGGGCATCGGCTGCGACCTGACGGTCGTTCCGCTCGACGGCTGGCAGCGGGAGTGGGGGTACGAGCAGACTGGCCTGCCCTGGGTGCAGCCCTCGCCCAATCTGCCGACGCCGGATTCTTGTTTCGCCTTTGCCGGCACCTGCCTGCTCGAGGGAACGAACGTCTCCGAGGGCCGCGGCACGACGCGCCCCTTCGAGGTTCTGGGCGCGCCCTGGGTGGACGCGCCCAAGCTCGCTCGCTACCTCAACGACCGTGGGCTCCCCGGCGTGCGTTTCCGCGCCTGTCACTTCACCCCCACCTTCTCCAAGTGGCAGGGCGAGCCGTGCCACGGGGTCCAGTTGCACGTACACGACCGCGCGGCCTTCCGTCCGGTGCGCACGGGTCTGGAAGTGCTGGTTGCCCTGCGCCGGCTCTGGCCGGAGCACTTCACATGGCTCAACGACGGGATGACGGCCAATCGCCTGATCGGCGACCGATGCAGCCGCGACGGCATCGAAAACGGATTGGATCCCGACATCATCGAGCTCAGTTGGTCGGTGGATCTGCGCCTCTACCAGGCGGCGCGAAAGCGGGTGCTGGAAGCCAGTGGCTAGGCTCGCTGCGCTCGCGGGTTGGGGATTAGGGGAAATACGGATCGGACACGGACATGCCACTGGTGGCGGGGATGCCGGGGCGGCGACTGCGGTCTGCCGCCAGAGTCCTCGACCGCGGTCGGGACGAAGTGGGAGTTCGCTCACACATAAGGCAATCGCTGTTCCCTCTGGAGCCGTTCGCCGCACCGCAGTGCCGTGCTCTGGCGGCGGGTACCCTCTGGGTGCGCAGTCGCCGCCCCGGCATCCCCGCCACCTCGGTTGTTGCCTGCTTTCACAGTTGCCTGTGATCCACAGATCGAGGTGAACCATGTCTCCTCATCTCCTCATCCCCCCGACCCCTGGCATGGCCTTCGTACCGAGCTGCGGGGTCTGGCGCTGCTGGCGGGCGGTCGGTGGGGCATCGTTTTCCGCGACGTGACGAGCGGTGATGGTGTCGAGCTTGGCGGCGACGAAGTGTTCCCCGGCGCCAGTATCAGCAAAGTTGCGCTGCTGATCGAGGCGCTTCGCCAGGCAGAGGCCGGCATGCTGGGGCTGGACGAGGAGGTGGTCGTCGACGTCGAGGACGACGAGAACGCTCGCCTGGGCAGCGGCATTCTCATCCATCTGCATCGCGGGCTACGCGTGACCGTGGGCGATCTCTGCGAGCTGGCGATCAATCTGAGCGACAACGTGGCGAGCAACTTGCTGATCCAACGTGTGGGCTTGGACGCGGTCAACCGGACGCTGTCCGAGTTGGGCCTCAAGTCCACGCGGCTGAATCATGGCTTCGAAGACTTTGTGGCGTTGCGTTCGCCGGAGTGCAATCCGGTCACGGCGTCGGACCTGGCCTGCCTGTTCGAGCACTTGCATCGCGGGGATCTCCCCGGCAGCAAAGCCGTGCTGGGCTACCTGGGGCGCTGCTCGGCCGGCACGCGCATCCCGCTCCTCCTGCCGGACTCGGCGAAGGTGTATCACAAGACCGGAACGCTGCGCGGCATCGTGCATGACGGCGGCGTCATCCTCGGACCGGGCGGCGCCTACGTGCTGGTCTGCCTCTCCAGCCATGGTGACAACAACGTGGTCGCGACGCACGCGATCGCGCAGATGTCGCGCGCCGCCTGGCGCGCGTTTTCGGCGGCACATCCAGATGAGCCGTGAGCCACGGAACGGGGTTGCTATTTCTGTCTATTTCTGCCATCATGAAAGGCATAGCGAGAGGATACAACGGTGGTAAGTGGTGCGCCGCCACTTTCCCGAGACGGAGACGGGGCAGAGGCGGCGGTTCGCGCACGTAAGTCGGTGCGGCTGCGGCGTACCGGCGGATCGAGTTCAGTGGTGTTGCCGAAGGACTGGCTGCACGATTTGGGTATTACCGATCAGGTCGACCTCGTCCGCACAGACGTGGGCATCGTTGTCACAGCGCCGGAAGCTGATCAGTCATCGATTGAGGACGAGCCGGAGTTCGCCCAGTTTCTTGCCTTCCTGGTGAAGGACGCCATGACGCGTCCAGACCGCCTAGGCGATGTTGGTGAGCTTATTGCCGGTGATGAGGAGTTGTTCCGTGATGTGCCGCTCGATTAGCACATGCCGCTCATCATCAACGGTTGGACCCTGCTCTACCATCCGGTGTTCGGCGATCGCTACGCTGAGTTGCGGGCAGAGGTTCGCCGGCTCAGAAGGGCGCTTTCCGACGAGACGTACCGTCAGCATCCCCTCGTAAAGCTGGCAGCCGGTGTTCATCATCTGATAGGAGTTGTCGTGCCGCCGGATCCTGTAGCGGCGGAGTTCCGACTCCGAGGCGACCTGGCGATGTTTTGTCGCGCAAAAGGTCACGGGCTCCCAGCGCGCTACCGTCTGTTCTGGGTGGGCTCTCATCAGGCTAAAGCGATTGTCTTCCTGTATCTAAACGACCAGACAACGTTACGCAAGGCCGGCTCCAAGAGCGATCCGTACTACGTGTTCCGAGGGCTGATTGCGCGCGGCGAGATAGGGCAGGACTTTTCGTCCAATTTGGCAGCTTGGGAGCGGGAGCACTCCGACTGAGAGCGGGAATGGGACGAGCAGTAGGCGCGCCACGATCGCGCCTGCGATGTACCGGAAAAGGAAAGGAAGTTCATGGCAGGCAGACTCACGGGCAAGGTCGCGCTCATCACGGGCGCTTCGTCAGGGATCGGTCAGGCAGTAGCGCTGGCGTTTGCCCGAGAAGGCGCGGCCGGCATCGGGATCAACTATGCGCGGTCGGAAGCCGGGGCGCGGACGACACTGGAAGGCGTCCAGGCGGCCGGCAGCCGAGGACTGTTGGTGCAGGGCGACGTAGCCGACGAAGCTCGCGTCCGCGCCATCGTGGAGGTGGTTGTTAGGGAGTTTGGCCGACTGGACATCCTCGTCAACAATGCCGCGACGACGTTCTTTGTGGACCTGGCCGACCTCGACAGCATGACCGAAGACAAGTGGGACCGCATCTACGACGTCAACGTCAAGGGCCTGTTCTGGTGTAGTCGCGCCGCGGCGCCGGCGCTGCGACTGACCAAAGGCCAGATCATCAACATCGCTTCCAATGCCGGGATCACGGGCAAGGGCAGCTCCCTCGCCTACGGCGCGTCCAAAGCTGCCGTGATCGCGCTCACTAAGGGACTCGCCAGCGTCCTCGCGCCCGACGTGCGTGTCAACGCCGTCGCTCCGGGCATGGTGGACTCTCCCTGGAACACCGGCCGCGAAGAGCGAGTCAAGCGCGCCGCTGCTGGGACGCCGCTGGGCCGGGTTTCGACGTCCGCAGACATTGCCGAGGTGGTACTGGACCTTGCCTCCGGCTTTTCCATGGCGACCGGCTCGACGGTTGTGATTGATGGTGGGGCCGGGCTTTAGGCGAGGGGGCGATGAGGCGACTCGGGTGAAAACAGGTAGCAACCAGGATGGCGGAGATGCCGGGGCCGCGATTGCGATCGGCGGCCAAGCGACCGGGGGACTGCGGTCCCATTCATTTGGCGAGGACCTTTCATCAGACGGGGAATACCGCGGTCGGGTGTCCGCGTAAGGCGGCTTCCTTACGCGGCAGCCGCCAGTCCATTGGAGCCGTCCGATGCACCGCAGTGCGGCCCCTTGGCGGCCGACCGCAGTCGCCGCCCCGGCGCCCCCGCACTCAGCAACATGACCTTGGCCAAACCCAGGAAGGTTTAGCCAACGCCCTCGATCCTGGCTGCGAACCGCTCCGCATCGTCCTCGGGCCGGTAGCCGAGTTTCTCGATGGCGTCGCTGATGTCCCAATGGCGGCGGCTGTTGGCGGAGATAGCGTAGAAGATGCCGAAGGGGAGATCGCTCTCGATGGATCGCCAGACGATTTGGGCGCAATCACGGGGGCTCAGCCACATCCAGAGCCCGATCTCGTCGCGCGGCTCCTCCAGAAACCAGCCGATGCGCAGGCAGATGCTGGAGATGCCAAAGCGGTCCGCGTAGTGGCGGGCGAGCGCCTCACCGAACGCCTTGGAGACCCCGTACAGGGAGTCGGGCCGGACGGGATAGTTGGCGTAGATGGGCCATTCGCCGTCACGGTCGTACATGCCCATCACGTGGTTGGTGGAGGCGAAGATGATCTTGCCGACCCCGGCGCGCCGCGCCGCCTCGTAGAGGTTGTACATGCCGGTGATGTTCTTGTCGCGCACACTCTCCCAACTGGCGTTGGTGCTGGGATCGCCAGCCATATGGACGATGGCGTCCATGCCCCCGACCATGGCGGCGACTTCGTCAAAGTTGGCAATGTCCGCCCGAACGATGTCTTGCACCGGCGGATCCTTGATTTCTGAGCGGTGGTAGTGCAGGCGGAGGTCATAGCGGTCTGTCAGGTGGTCCGCCAGACTTCGCCCGATGCGACCCGCCGCGCCGGTGATGAGGACTCGCTTCTTGCGTGCCACGTGCTTACCTTCCCCCGATACTGGTCATGCTGACTGGTGATACTGCTCCGCGACCCAGGTTGCCACTGCCGCTGGGCGCGGCTAACGCCCGGGAACCGGTGATTCGTCCCAGAGTTGCTCGATTGCTGCCTGCGCGTCTTGTACGGCCTTCAGCGCAGCGTCCAAGCGGGCTTGGTCCTCCGGTGCCAGCCGCGCCCGGCCGGCATGGCGAGCGGTACGCCGCTCTATTGCCTGCAGCTCGTTACGCAGGGGGGCAAGCAGACCACGCGCGTGCTGTTCGCCCAGGTGCAGCTTGGGCAGGTCTGCCATGGTGTCCTCTCTATCTGCTGCGCGTCCTTGTCCGCGGATGGTAGCCACTGGCCACCGGCAAGGCAAGCGCGACGCTTGCAGTGTCGCGCGAAACGGCTTGCTCGTAGCCGGCGATTTGCGCCGCCAGTCTCCGTCTCTTACACTGTACGCACAACTGTATAGGCATCCGCTGGGGGAGCGTGTAGCTGAGAGGCGGTATCAAGACCACCAACCCCTAGAACCTGATCTCGTCAGCACGAGCGTAGGGAAAGCGGACCGGGAAGCCGAGCAGCGCCGTTGATCATCGCGGCGCTGTGCATCATGGCCTGCTGCCATTTCCTGCTTCCAGGGAACGCGCTCTCCCCGTCTGGCGACGAACGCAACGGAGAGGAGCGTAGCGGCTGTGCAAGTTTCGTCCACCCCTACTCGCAGTTGGTCTACCCGGGACATCGTCGTCACGGCGGCGCTGGCGGTCGCCAGCGGCATCGCCTTCATCGTGTTCGACTGGTTCTACTCCGTGGTGCAGGGCGTTGGCGGCAACTTCGTCGGCAATGCGCTCGCCGGCTTCTGGCTCATCGGCGGCCTGTTAGTCCCCTATATCGTACGCAAGCCTGGCTCGGCGCTCTTTGGCGAGCTGGTGGCGGCGCTGGTGGAGAGCTCGTTCAACCCCTGGGGTGCCATCGTCATCCTCTCCGGATTGCTGGAGGGGCTGGGCAGTGAGGCGGTCTTCCTGGCCACGGGCTACCGGCGCTTCGACGCCAAGCTCATGGCCGGCGCCGGGGCCGTTGCGGCGGCCTTCTTCTTCGTGACCCAGCCACTCTGGACGCAGGGCTACTACAAGCTCAGCCTGCCCATTATCCTCGCCTACTTCGTCTTGCGAACATTGAGCGGCGCCGTCCTGGCCGGCTTGCTGGGTAAGGCAGTTGGCGACGCCCTCGTGCCCACCGGTGTGCTGGATGGCTTTGCCATCGCTCGTGGCCGCCAGCAAGAGATCTAGACATCGCTCCGTCATGACTCCTGCTATCGCGGTCGACGGCCTCACCTTCCGCTATCGCGGCCGCAAGGAGCCTTGCCTGCGCGACCTGTCGTTCGTGGTTCCTGCTGGCGAAACGGTGCTGGTGTTAGGTCCGAGCGGCGGCGGGAAGAGCACGCTGGCCTTCTGTCTGAACGGGATGATCCCGCACGGCATCGACGGCGAGCTGTCCGGCACGGTGCATATCCATGGGCGCGACACGCGCGCGCGGCCGCTGGCGGCGACAGCTCGTGAGGTGGGAATTGTGTTCCAGGACCCGGAGACCCAGTTCTGCACCCTCCGCGTGGACGATGAGATTGCCTTCGGCCTGGAAAATCTCGGCGTGCCCCGGGCCCAGATGCCTGAGCGTATTGCCGCGGCGATGGAGGCAGCCGGGCTGGGCTGCAAGCCGGACACCCGCATCGATCATCTATCCGGCGGCAACAAGCAACGGCTGGCCCTGGCCTGCGTGCTGGCGATGCAGCCGTCTGTGCTGGTGTTTGACGAGCCGACATCGAATCTCGACCCTGCCGGGGCCGTCGAGGTCTTCGCGGCCCTGCGCCGGCTCAAGATCCGCGGCGAGCACACAATGATCGTCGTCGAGCACCGCCTCGATGGCCTGATGGACCTGATCGACCGCGTCATCGTGCTCGGCCCGGACGGCTCCCTGATCGACGACGGTGCGCCGCGCCGTGTCCTGTCCGATCAGGCGGTGCGTCTCGAGCGAGAGGGCATCTGGATACCGCAAGTTTGCGAGCTTGCCGCGCAGCTCAAGGTCCGCGGTATCGAGCTTGCGCGGTATCCGCTGACGGTGGATGAGGCGATGGTGGAACTGGGAACCTCTCCCCCCGCCCCTCCCCTGGGAAGGGCGGGGAGACTCAGCGGCGAGGTCGGTAGAGTTTCCTGGCAGCACCATCCGGGGTTGCCCTCGCGGGCCGCGATAGCTCCAATCGAGCCGCCCCTCCCTTCCCAGGGGAGGGGCGGGGGGAGAGGTTCCCTCACCTTCAACCACCTGTCCTATCGCTACGGTAAGGGCCCATGGGTACTGCGCGACGTGTCGCTCACGGTGCAAGCGGGCGACTTCTGCGCCATCGTCGGCCCCAACGGCGCCGGCAAGTCCACACTGGCCCAGCACCTGATTGCCACGCTGCGACCGCCCCGTGGGACGGTCTTCCTGGGTGACCGCGATGTGCGGGACCTGTCCGCGACGGAGCTGGCGAGTACCGTCGGGTACGTCTTCCAGAATCCTGAGCATCAGTTCGTGGCGAGGACTGTGTTCGACGAGCTCGCCTTTGGCTTGCGACTGCGGAGGGTTCCGGAGCCCGACATCCGAGCCAAAGTTGAGGCGTTGCTGGCCGAGTTCGGCCTGGCGCGGCTGGCGTTGGCCAATCCCTTTCAACTGAGCCATGGCGAGAAGCGGCGGCTGAGCGTGGCCACGATGCTGATCCTCGAGCAACACGTGCTGGTGCTGGATGAGCCGACCTTTGGCCAGGACCGCCGCAACGCCGAGATGTTGCTGTCGATCTGCGAGCAGCTCCACCGGAACGGACGAACCATCCTGATGATCACCCACGACATGCGACTGGTGGCCGAACACGCCCGCACGGTTGTCGTGCTCGTGGATGGGAAAGTTGTCTACAGGGGCGAGCCTCAAGGGCTTTTCGCCGACGCTGCGCTGATGCGTCGGGCGCAGCTCGCGCCGCCACCCATGGTCGAGCTGAGGCGTCGCCTGCTCGATAACAAATGGATGGACGCGGATGGCTTGTTGTCCGGAGCGTTGCCGGCTACCGTGGAGTCGCTGGCCACGATGCTCGCCGGCACGTTGGCGCCAGAACGGGTCGCCGTATGAGCCTCTTTCTCTACCACGAGGGCAGCTCGTTCTTGCACCGGCTCAATCCGCTGACCAAGCTCCTATTCGTCGGCCTGCTGATGGTGGTGCTGACGCTGATCCTGGACCCTATCACGCCCCTCGTGGTCGCTCTGCTCTTGCTGCCGTCGACTATGGTTCTGGGTAGGCTCTCGCCGGGACTGCTGCTCCGACCGCTGCGGCCCTTCGTGCTGGCAGCCTTCGGTCTGTTCTGGACGACCGGTCTCTTCTACGCCGCGGATTCGGCACTGCATCCACGGGCGCTGTTCCAGGTTGGGCCGGCGGTGCTGACCGAACTGGGCGCGGCCTATGGGGCCAGCATTACCTTCCGCATCCTGGCAATCTTTGCCGCCTCGCTGCTGTTCACGCTGACCACGGAGCCGTCCGCGTTGCTTCAGGCCCTCATCCAGCAGTGGCGGGTCAGCTACCGGTTCGGCTACGGGGTGATGGCGGCGTACCGGTTCGTGCCGCTGTTCGATAGTCAACTGGCCAGCATCCGCGCCGCCCATCGGGTACGCGGCGCCGGATCGTCGGGAGGGCCGGTCGCTCGTTACCACCGCTTCATCGGCTACATGGTGCCGCTGCTGGCCGGCGGGGTTCGCCAGGCGGAGCGCGTGGCCCTGGCGATGGACGCGCGCGGCTTCAGCGGCGGCTCATCACGTACCTATTATCGCGAGTCGGCCTTCGGCTGGCGAGACCTGGTGTTCTCCGCGGGCACCGGTGCGGTCCTCGTGGCCGTGCTGCTCGAGCTGCACGCGCTCGGCTGGCTGGGGCGGCTGTTGCCGCCGTTCGTGTCGTAAGGGAAGGGAGAAGCCCATGGAACAATCCACTCGGCGTTGGGTCACCATTCTGGCGATCGTCGTCGTGCTCTACCTGGCCTTGGTTGTGAGCCACACCGTCCTGGGAGTAAAGATTCTGCCCTGGTAGGAGAACGAAGGACCATCATGAGTCTGCAAACCGAAGTGAAGCCATCGGAGCGCCTGCGGGACGCGAGCATGTCTGTCTGGCGACAGATCATCGCCCACCCGTATCTCAAGGAGCTGAAGCAGGGAACGCTGCCGGTCGAGACGTTCCGCTGCTATGTACAGCAGGACTGGCTCTATCTGCAGGAGTTCACCAGAACGGTGGGCGTGATCGCCGGCCGCGCCGCTGACCCCGACGTAATGAAGTTCCTGCTCTCCTGGGTCGAGCCGTTGGTGGGCATGGAGTATCACTTCCACCAGAAGCACAGCGCGCAGCTTGGCCTGGACTTTAGCAACGTCACCTGGGAGATGAACGCGACCAACTGGGCCTACACGCGCCACATGCTGACGGCTGCCCACACCGGCAGCACGGCCGAGGCGCTAGCAGCGTTACTACCCTGCCCCTGTGTCTATTCCTTCGTCGGGACGACGCTCTCCGAGGGTTCTCGGTCGCCCAACCCGATGTATGCCGACTGGATCGACTTCTACGCGCCCGGCCATGTCGACGCCGTCGATTCCCAGAGAGTTTACGAGCGTGACATCCGCATCGCTGCGATCCAGAGCCTATTTGACCGGCTGGCGGCCACGGAAGACGAGGCGACGCTGCGACGGTGCGAGCGCAACTTCCTCATCAGCAGCCGCTACGAGTGGTGGTTCTGGGATGCCGCCTACCGTCGCGAGGGCTGGCCGGTGTGAGCCCTCGGGGGCCCGCCGAAAGTTGTATTCGTGTCTAGACAAATGGCGCGACACCATGCGAGACTAGCCTCGGAGGGATACTTGAATGATCGCGCAGCGACTGCCTGACGAAGCGCTCAGCCCTCGGCAGATTCGGCAGCATCTGCATCTTTCGCGCGAGCGGATGGGGCGGCTTTTGGATGTGAGCGCCAAGACGATTGAGCGCTGGGAGACACTAGGCAGCCTGCCTGCCAGCGAGCGCCTGCGCGTTCAGTTGGCACGGATTCAAGAGGTCATCCGGTTGGGCCTCACCGTGTACACCCCCGACGGGTTCGCGCTGTTCCTTGCCACGCCGATGCCAGTGTTTGGTAATCGGACGGCGATTCAGCTCATGGAACAGGGTTCCATCGATCAAGTATTCGGTGCTCTTGCTGAGGATTACGAGGGTCTCGGCTTCTAGGTGTCGATTGACAGCCTGCTCATCCCCTGGGTTGGGACCGCGTACCGGCACATACCTGCGGACGCTCGGTATGACGTGCTCGACTTTGGTCTCGCTGGGCGAGGCCCTGGCAACCGCTGGATCGAAGACGCGGACGCGGCCCCACGACTGGGCCAAGCCGCGTGGCAACCGCCCGTACTCGCGGAGCTCCTCTACCGTGTTCATCGGGAAGCAGTTGGCCTGGAACGCCACGGCGTCCTCCGGCCGCACCAGCCGAACCACCACATCTGTCGTTGTCATGCCCTGCCATCCTTATCGGTCCGGGCCGTGTCCTACGCGACGGCTACGACTTTGGTCGGCTTGAACACCTGCCGTGCCACTGCGCTTGGTCAGGCCGGTACCTCGCGCCTGACCACCAGCGACGCCGCGGCGAAGACGGTCTCTTGCGGCCGGTCGACCACGCGTCCGCATCGAGGCCGCCCCGGCACAAGCGGGAGAAGCTACCTGAGCGGCGATCGACATTATGGTGGCCAGCCGTCAGCGCCACCAAGCTACCCGGCCGCACGGCGCCACATTCGTGCGAGTGCTACTGCCGGCTCACGACGCGGCCCAGCGCAGCAACGGCTCGCCGAGCGGCGCGGCACTGGCCTCGGTTTGCCGGGTGACCTCGACCGCGACCACGTCGGAGCCGTCGCTGCCGAGCAGGATGGAACGGCCGTAGCCCTGGCTGTTCAGCGGAATCGGGCCCACGGGTTGCCAGGAGCTGTTGCGATGTTGCAGCCAGCCGTAATAGGACTGGCCGGCCGGCGGGGCCGGCATGAACTCTACCACGACTACCTGGGTGGAGACGCCCGGTCGGTGGTACCAGTGGCCGTGCGGCTCGCTGCCCAAGCTGGGCGCCGGGTTCAGGCGCTCGTTGGTCGTCTCGGTGCTGGTGAGCAGGGCCAACCCCTGCTCGTCCAGCGCCAGCGCGGTCTGCTGCGCGTGGAGCTGGCGTTGCTGAGCCGCGAGCCCTCCGGATAGCCCAATCGCTACCACGACGAGTACCGCCGCGGCGGGCATGGCGAAGCGGGAAAGGGGTTGCATCAGCCGCAAGAAGGACGGGCGTCGGGGACGAGAAGCCATCGCCGATGTCAGGACACGCTCTCTGAGCCGTGGCGGGAGCGGGGCCTGTGTCACGGCTTCTCCTAGTCTGGAGGTCGTCTCCAGATAGGTGGCCAACTGGGCCCCGCAAACGGCGCAGCCATCGAGGTGCTCCTCCAGCGCTTCCACGTCCTCGTCCAGGGCGCCGAGCGCGTAGATTGGTACGAGCGAGAGCGCTTCTTCGTGGCTCACTCGACCACTCCCTCGCTTTCATCGACGCGTTCGCCTTGCAGAATGCCGCGCAGTGCCAGGAGACCGCGGCGCATGCGGGCTTTGACGGTGCCCAGGGGTACTCCCAGGCGCGCGGCCAGCGCCGTCTGGCTCAGCCCGCCATAGTAGGCCAGCACGAGCGCCTCCCGCTGTGGCGGCGCCAGCGTCTCCAACGCCGCGCGCACGGTGGCGTCCTGCAAGCGCTGAACCAGCGCCTCCGCCGGCTCGGGGTCGGGGTCCGGCGACTCCGGCAAGGATTCCTCGCCCGCCAGGCGCTGCCGCGACCGCAGCAGCGTCAGGCAACGGCGGTGGACGGAGGTCATGAACCAGGCCCGGAAGCTGCCGCGCGCCGGATCGAAGGTACCGGGCCGCTCCACGAGCGCCATAAAGGTGTCGTGAACGACGTCCTCCGCCGGGGCCGCGCCCACCAGCCGGACGGCCAGGCTATAGGCGGGCGCGGCGTAGCGGTCATAGAGGCGGGCGAGGGCGGCACGGTCCCCCTGGACCGCGCTCGCCAGGAGCGCCGCGTCGGTGATCGCATCGCTGCCCTCCCGCCTCTCCAAGGTCAAGGCGCCCTCCCCGATGCCGCGGACGCTCGCGGCATCAGGCCACGAGCGGCTGCTTACAGAGTGTAGCGCCAAGGTCGCTTCCACGTCGGCGGGAACGACTCGTGCCGGCTCAGGCGAGCGTTGTGTCGACGACGGCCAACTCGTGGTTGCCCGGCGTGACGGTCACGGTGCGATAGCCCAACGAGTGCATGAGCTGATCCGCCGGCAGCTTGAATGCCCCAGGCCCCCCTTGGTCGCCGGGCTTGTGCTGAGGAAAGGCCGTCGAATCGGCGATGTGGAAGGTGACATTGCCCTCCACCTGGCTGAGGATCTGATGGATGTGGCCGTTGAGCACCGTGACCGAACTGAATGGCTTGAGCAGCGCCAGCGCCTGGGCAGAATCTTTGGTTGTCCAGCCCCAAGCCGGATAGACGGCGTAGAGCGGGACGTGCGCGAAGACGACGATCGGCGTGTCCTTGTTGACGGCCTTGAGGTCCTTTTGCAGCCAGGTCAGTTGGTCGGCGCCCAGGCTGCCGAAGGTGTCCTCGGCGCCGGCGTTGTGCAGCGCCACGAAGTGGACGCCCTTGTAGTCCATGCTGTACCAGAACTGGTTGGGCGTCTTCGGCAGGAAGCGCTGCCCGAAGGCGGCGCCCTTGTCGCCGATCACGTCGTGCTCGCCGGGCACGTAGAAGGTACCGTCCGTCTTGATCGTGCCCATGATCTGCGACACCGTGTCGAACTGGGCGGGCTTGGTGAGGTGGGTGAGGTCACCGGTGTGCAACACCAGCGACGGGCGCTGAGGGAGACGATTGATGCGGTCCACCAC
>Ga0207416_1001288_pt1 | contig 34864 bp, 33 predicted proteins | sample PaiPotPPM11metaG_FD_184107 | JGI IMG/M metagenome (GOLD analysis project Ga0207416, IMG submission 184107) | Iron sulfur acid spring bacterial and archeal communities from Banff, Canada, to study Microbial Dark Matter (Phase II) - Paint Pots PPM... ...
CTTCCACGAGCCTCCAAAGCCCGCGTAAACACTGGCAAAATATGCGTTTCGAGCAGAAATCGACTCAGACACCGCAGAAAACACCACGCCTTACCCACCCATCACGCGAATTTCAACGAGTTCCTAGATAAGTCCCCGAGGGGGCTCATCGAATAGAGCCCCTTCGGGTTGTCCGCTCTGAGAGCGGTTTAGTGTCTGACTGCCAAGCCACGCGTTAGCGCCGGTAGGTAGCATCTGCCAAGTTCCGCACCCGGAGGGGTGGGCCCTGTACAAAAGCCCACTCCGGATTGGAAATGCATTTGATACTGATTTTGCGAAGAGAGACGAACCTCTTAGCAAGCGACTGCAACCGCGGAATTGACGTGAGCCAGTTTCCGCTTCTGCATGTCATAACGGAAGATAGGCTCAGCCTTTCCACCGTTGAACGAGTCCATGTAGAAAACGTTGTCTTTGACGAATACGACGCCGGCGACGTTGTTCTGTGCGACCGACACGGTTGCAATTCATCATGGGCAATAGGTCTTCCTTCATGCGGACGGGGTAACGAACGCACAGCGAACGTGCGGACGTTAGACTCGTGAGTGCCATTTCTCCAGGGATCCAATCGGAGCCGGAGACAACGCCACCGTTTTCATCAAGAAATAGGAAGCCGTCATCAGCCAGTGCAAAACCTGGGAGATGCATGCCGCCACCTGTGAGAACCTTGTAGGCCCACTTTGCAAGCAGTTTATCTACCTGACGGTAGATGTACGGGTGCTGGCAAATTTCACCAGATCCGTCAGCGAGTAAAGTTGCTTCCACAGTTCTCATAAGTTCATCCTTGGTTACTCCTTTAGCGAATTCGTCAAGTGAGACCCTTTGACCAATCTGGTTGACGACCGCTTCATGGTTGCCCGCTCTCCACGCGTCCTTGAGGGACTGCATGGCTTCGCGTGCCTTGGGGATCAGCTCGGTGAGGATGGTATCTACCGAAGCGTGCTGTGTAACTGTGTAGGAACTGGAAAACAGCAGGTCGCGAGAAACTTCCCGGAGACCAACGACGAGCGGACCAGTAAACATGCGATCAGTCCGTGAATCGTAGTTCCAAGGTTTCAGGGAAGGCGCCGGTTTGCAGGATGACTCGGGGATAATGATGTCAGCGCCGATGGCCTGAGCAACATCAGCCTTCATCACCTTGAAGGAGCCTTTTCCGTTCTCTAGCGCGAAGCCGAGACGGAATTGGTAAAAAGCTTTGCTGGGAGCGTCAAGGCGAGCAAATAAACTCTCGCTAATCCACCCTCTGCAATCGTTCGTTCCCAATTCGTTATCAGGAACCACGAGTACCGTACCTTCCGCATCCACGATCCTCTTGCAATCAGAGGTTTGAATGCCGAAGTACGAGATGAGTGCTTCCGGCCAGTTCTGAAAACGCGCGTGGAGCATAGGTGCATGCTCTTCGTCTGCGAAATAGAACTTGCCATTTTTTGCGCCACCACCAGATCCGACGAGACGATAAGTTGTGTTGTCGAACTGAATGTTGAAAAGACCGTCTGCAACGTTGGCCGATTCATTCCATTCCATCATCTCCGTGGGAACTGTTACCAGAGCCACTTTGAGTGAGGGGTAGAGGTGTCCTGCAACAGTGTTGTCAAGCCACATCTCACTGCCAGGAAGTGTCTTTCGTTCCGTTACCTTGCCTTGAGTGTCCAGGTCAAGGATAGCGATTTTGCGAGTCCGAGTGATCATTGTGTGTTTTCTCTTTTCGTGGGGTTTAGGCACGAAACACACACAGTTTGACCACAAGCAGACGTCGCTTGGGTTTCTATGGCGGTTCGTGCGTTACATTGAACCAACCAAAGAAACCGGTTAGCGAACAAAAATCCTCGACTTAGCTGTCAAGGTAGCTCAGAAAGATAAAGACGGGTGAAAAATATCAACCGGGTTATCCACTGAAAACCATTCGCTCCACCCCGCCCGTAGGCGGGAGAGAAATACAAAACTCAGTGTCGTACAACTAAGAAGCGGAAGCTACCCGCTTATTTAGTTGCCTAATAGTACACCACTACCACTATTCTGCAACAAATTGCTTGACTATATCTTTCCTGGAATGACTCCCACGCCAATCGCGGAACTCAGCAAATTGAGAGGGCCACCTACTCTCAGGCGGCCCTCTCATTGCTGATATGCATGCGGCAGGTATATGGAGCTTGTGAATGTTACTTGCCCACCGCTGGCACCTTCATAAGGACCACACGCCCCCCTTCTGGCTCTTCGGCGGTCTTCCACAATTGGACTGTCATAAAGGGTTGCTGGGTCCGCACGTAGTCGAGAAGCGCCTCTGTCTCTGATACCTCTTTGGTCAACACCGGTAGGCCATCCTTGATCTCGCCGACGTAGAACTTGCAAGATGTCGTATCCTGGCCCGCCGAGCCCTTGCGGGGCTTCCTAATCTTCTCTGCGGCTGCCACTGACTTAGCTCCCGCGGCGACCTTCTCCGTTGTACTAATGTTAGTGTTCAAGGCTATTTCTCATTTCCGTCGACAATCCCTGTCGACATTACCTGTTTTGTTTCCGAATGGATCTGTGTTTCCGTGACCTGGCCAATAAGTAGTCCGGCAGGGTTGATCGGGCTCCGGTCAAAGTCGGCCAGGCGCACATCGTAAGATTCGACGATCTCGTCCTCGACCTCATTTTCCGAGCCAGTCATGCGGTTTACGGTCCGTACACCTGTGACGGTATACAACATTGGATCGGTTGGCGAATTGGCTACCCCTGATAACTTGAATACACTCCGCACATGCTCCGCCTCGTACTTGCCGACTGTGTCCGCTTTCTGAAAGTCTGCGAGTGTGAGCGAACGGAGATTGCCTGTCATCATATTTAGGGCATAGCTCCAGTTTCCTGAAATACTATGCGCGTCATAGTTCAAATACCGGTCAAGGAACGTCCGGACGTAGTTCTCTTTCTCAAAAGGGGTAGGTGCCTGATCCGCCGCTATTGCGCTTAGAGCGGCCGGGGACATCGTCGTTCTGAGGCTCCCGTCCGAGCCAATTACAGTTGCCTCTCCAGTTGGCAAGACCCGGATAACCGTGGGCGGCTGGATTCGCATGAAGATCATGATTGATACGGCCACCAGAGCAACCACGCCGGCAATGACAGCAGCCCATACGCTGATGTCGGCATAGGCGCGCAATGCGCCGTCCGCCTCGTAATACTTCGGCTGTTTACTTAGCGAGGGAGAGCGTGTTGCGGTACTCGGTGGTGCAGCGTTGGTAGCCATTTGAAACCTCTTTCACTGAATAGAATGCTTTTTATTACTAAACTTTGAGCCTATGCATTGGGAATTAGGTTGATGACGGGCTTTGAGATCTAGGCGCGGACCGGGCGGGCGTTCTCGATGGTGGTAGCGATGCCGAACTGCCTTCTCCGGACTGGGGAATAGATACTGACCCTCCGCCGCCCGAGACGCCGCCACTAGCTCCGCCTGCAGCACCTCCAGCGCCGCCTCCGGCCGCCATTGCTGGCGCAGCTGCCCCGCCTGTCGCAAGAGCTGCACCCGCCTTGATTGCGGTGGCTATTCCGGCAGCGACGCCAGCGAAGCTACCGCCAATAACGTAGTGAGCTATGAACGGGATGATGATGATGCAGACCCCATAAAGGAGGCTTGTTAGGGCGAGTGTTATTGAGTTATTCGTTGCGGGATCTCCAATACCGGCAGGTAACCCGTTCGATTGCCCCAAGACCGCACTGACATTTCCCATCTGGATCGCAACCATCAGGGTGCAGAACATGGCGTAGAGCGCAGGCCACATCGCCCACTCTGCCAGACTGCGACAGTACTTCTTGGTGATATCCGAGACCATCCCACTCGGCCCGAGAGCGATAAGGATTGGCCCCATGCAGTACAGAACCCCGCCCCAGAATACAAAGCATAGGGTAAGCAACTTCATGCACAAAAGGAACAGGATTGCGCTAATCATAATGATCAGCACCATGATCGCGCCCATTGCAGCGGCAGATACTCCGTTCTCTAAGAGCGTTGTCAGACTCGTCCCGGTAATAGTGACGTTCATATCAGTGACCCACTGCTTCAGGAGGTCGCCGTTTCCATTCAGAAAGGCCGTTGCAAATGTCGTTCCTACGTCAACAACATCAGTCATGAACGCGTTCCAGTTGCCAATCAGGGTGGCGGCGACTCCGAACTTCAGAAAGGTCACCCCGAGTTGCCGGACTGACCCTCCCGAAAGAAATGACTCATAGACTCCCAGAAGCAGCGTTATTGCCAGAATGGAGTAACTGATCGTCTGGAGGGTGGGAATCAAACCCGAGAGCCCTCCCTGGGCTTGCGCCCATGTTGCCGTAAAGAAGAAGTTCATTACACTGCCCATATATCAATGCCCCGCCACTGGCAACGCAAACATTCCGCCGGCAGCATTGCCGGTGATGGTTGAGTGTAATTTCATAGTTGCGCCCGTATAGCCCAACTCGGCGCTCTGCGCCCTCAACAATTGAGCCGTGCCGGATTGAGTGTAAGCGTGTGCCTGCAATATCCACGCCTCGGCTTGGGCGGAAATCATCGGCACATTTCCGGGAGCGGTAGTTTGGAGTTCGTTCATCAACTGCTGCGAGACGGTCATCTCACTGTCAGCCAGAGCGTCAAGAACGATCGCCTTCTTGATGGATGCCATTGCCACTGCGTCGCCCATATCAACCGCCAGCGTCACGGTACTGGGCGCCGTCTGAGCAGTAGGGAGGGCTCCATACGTCTGCTGATACAGCGCGGAGATATTGGCACCCTGGTTAGGGTCCTTCGATAGCATCGCAGCTTCGAGCTGCTGCGGTGAGGGCAACTTTGCGCTCGCAGTGGATATATTCATTATCCCCTGCAGGCTCTCGGCCTGGTGTAGACCCTGTGTCGCAATACCCTGCGCAGCTTGGATCTGCTGCAGGGGATACAGTGTCGTCTTGGTGAACGTCGACATATCTGAATTGACCTGTTGCATCAGTTGGATCGGCACCGCCATCGCGGACTGCATAGTCGCATTCATAGTCGTGAGAAACCCCATGATGGCGGCTGTGTCGAACTGACCTTTGGCCGGTGAAACCGTTAGGAGTCCAAAGCCTATACATCCGACCGTAACGATTCCGGCGCGTTTGACCGCGGCGTTTGCCGCGACTTTCGTAAAGAACTTAGTCACTTTGCACCTCCAAATATTCCCTGAATTGCGTTGCCGCTGCTTGTCGCACCCTGCTTGAATTCAGCGCCTCTATACCCGAGGCGGGTTGCCTCAGCCCGTAATTGGGTCGCAAGTAAATTGTGCTCGATGGCCATGCTGTTAAGTTCGCTTGCTAGCGCTTGCGCCTCCAACTGAGGGGCACTCCCTGGTGACGTAGTCAGAGCCTGCGATTCAAGCGAGTTAGCTAGTTGTACTGTCGATGCAGCGGACGCATCCGCCATCACTGACATCTGCATGGCCGCCTGTGCGCTCGCGTCGCCGGCGTCGATAGCTTGGACATGGGTTTGGGTCGCCTGCGATGGGTTCGGAAGGGACCCATACGCGTTGGTAAAGAGGCTTCCCATCTGCGCCGACGGGTTTGTATTTGTGAACCCGCTCAACATCTGGCGTTCAAGCGCTTGACCTGACGTCGTCTGCGCGCTCGCCAGATTGAGGCCAAAAACACTGTTCATCCACCCGCGATAGGAGTTGACCACGCTGGTCGCGTTCGATTGAATGTTATGGAATTCCTGCACAGGGTACAGAATCTGCGTCTGCAGATTCTGTATCTCCGCGGTGTCGGTGTTGAACTGCTTGATTGTATCCCCCATGCCCGTCACCGTTCCGAGCACGGCAGTGAAGATGTCAAACTGCGCGCTTGCTTGCGGCTTAGGGGTTAGGATGATGAGGGCCGCGAGAGGTATACAACCTAGCGCTATCCTCTTCGTAATTTCTGAAATGCTTGCCACGGTTAGCCTCCGGTTTATACAGCCACTACTACTTCTTCTTCCTGCGTTGTGGGATCCGGTAAGTTCAGATTTGCTCCCAGTTCTCCCCAGAAGTCCGGCTCATTCTCTTCTGGTAAAGTTTCGAGCCCCGCAGTTCCATGAGGGTATTTGGCGGCGAGGAGCGCGTAGCGCAACTGTCGTTCTTCGACGGTATATTCTCCTCTCAACCAATATTTCCGGAGATCCTTATCTCGTGAATATGTCGTCATGAGCCAGTATTCGAGCGGCGTCGTGATCACTTCAAATGAAAAGGTAGTCTCAGCTTTCTCGCCAATAACCCCCAAGAATTCGCTCTTTTTACCTTTCTCTGTCATTGGCAGATTCTTGATGTAGTTGATGGTGGTCTCGTTGAGGTGGACAAAATCGCGGAGGACGTTGAGGTTGCCCTTCTGTCTGCCAATCATCTTCATGGCCGTGGTCGTAAGAATCGCCTCGCCAAACTCATTCGGCTTATCTATCGTCCCCGTGAAATCTGCGATCGCTTGCGAGATTCCCCACACACACGCGTTACGCTTACGTGCGGTCCTGAAGAGCTGGACCACAACGCCTCTCGTCCTGCCCAAGTATCGAGACGGCCGCCAACTGCTCTCGCGCGGAGATGTAGCGGTCAGCCAAAGGAAACTCTCTAAGGGGGCTAGTGTCAGGTTCTGTCGGAAATAGCGCTCTCTTTATCTCGAGGAACAGTTCCTCGTGAGACATACGCTTGGGCCGCATTTCAGCGGTGGTGAGGGATGTTTCCATGCCCATGATGAGCGATTCGAAGCGGTTGAGGTTCACGAAGTGCTTAGCCCTTGAAGCGGTAATATTTTTGGAGACAGAGACGGAAGAGAATAGGGACTTAAACCAACCTATGATGCCGCCGCCCGAGGCCTCTGCATTGCCTTTTGTCTTGAGAGGCCCACCGGACTCCGCCATTCCTCTCGCGTGGATCTCTGGATTCCAAATGAAATAGACGGCCGCGACTCGCGTCAAAAACTCTCCAGCGTTGTCCGACTCACGCCATTCGTCCACCCGCTGCTGGTCCATCGCAATGACGTGTTGCAGTGTCGTCGTCCGTGCGGACTCATACCGATCCAGCAGCGAGCCCACGTTTTCGATAACCTCGTAGCGGAACTGCACACGCATGCTCTCTTCAGGAATCGTATGGAAGAGTGATTCGAGCGTCCGCTTTGTCTGATTGCGACCCTCATCATCCATGAAGTATGAAAGTGCGCCGCCCAGATGGAATCCTGCGACGTATGAGCCGTCTGCCCGAATCATCACATCATCGAGGAAGTCGCGGACAGGGAGTAAGTCGCAAACGGCAGGCCGCGTGATCTCTTTGAGTCTTTCTTCTGTGGTCTTAGGCAATTTCGTCTCCTTCGGAATCTTCGAGGAATGGGCTGACCAACTCCGTATCTGGCTCAAGCCCTGAGTAGGCGTGTGGCTTCATGTACCAATTGAAGAGGGCTGCGGTATACCCCCGCGGTTTGCCATACTTCAGCAGCATCAGCGCAGGAACACTGGAGCAGACCACAATCAATAGAAGTGCCCAGTTCATAGGCAAAAAGAACAAGTACCGATCCGAGAAGAGAAACTGCCCGAGCAGCATTGCCGCTACGCCAAGCACGGTTATGACCATCAGATCCTCGAACTCAAGACCGAAGAGCATGATTTGCGCGTTGAGGTTGCGAGAAACAGGGCTCACACGTAAAGGCATGAGTGGATACCTCCGGCGACGTGGATATAGAACTGGAGGTAGGTGACGGCCTTCGCGGTCGTCACAAAATGCTCAAGCAGACGCAGTATTCCAGAAACAGTCAGACACCCAAATGCAACGATGAAGTAGTGAAAGCGATCTTGAAAACTATTGAAGTGCTTCATTTGGGATTGGAGGATGCCTCGCGCGACGTTGTAGGCTGCAAGGAGCGGCATGATTACATTGCCCACCCAGTTGAGAGCGTTCATAAGCGCTCCCGCGTAGCCATCTGCTCCTGGGGCTGTCGATGGCGCCCCTTTTGTTACCCATGCGCTAACCAATAGGGCGCAGGCGGGTCCCATAAGGCAGAGGATGGCCGCCACCATGCTTCGTTCGCCATTCTGGCCCTCCCTGTAGTTGTAGATCGCCATCACAATGCAGAATCCGGCCAGGGTTGGGAGTATCAAGTATCCCAGCCACTCCGTAAGGCCCTCTAATCCAGTCAAGAAGCTGCCGCTACCCATGCGATACCTCGCTGTCCTTTCCGTTGACCACATGCGCCTGCCTGAGTTGCCTCATCTGGTTGCGGAGCTTGTGCAGCTGACGCGATTGCCTCTGGATATTGAGTGGGCGGCTGTTGAGGCTTAGGTCCGGCTCAAGCTCTGCCGATGGCGAGTGCGAGACGTGCCCGGTGTCCGACAGGAAGCGTGTAGCCAATGTGCTGACGTAGCACCACGTCTGCTCGATCAAGCGGCCGGCGACGTAGAACATCGAGGCATACTTGAATCCAGCCACAACAAGGAGGGTGGAGATTGGCAGGCGGTTTAGCGTAAGTCGTGCCAGGCTAAACGTGAAGAGTAAAACGATTAGAGCGCAGCCCCACGATAGTGCGCGAGTACGGGAGTTCGATATGCGGGAAGTCATAGTATTGTCACTCCTGCCCATTTCTGAATAAGTGTCCATAGCACGGGGACCATCAAGAGTCCGCCGCCGACGAGGACATAGATTGACCAGTTCTGTTTGCGGACGAACTGAACGATTGCCCCATAGATCGACATTGCGCCAAGCACGGGGGCGACAGACGTCATTGCCCAATTCAACATGCTCTTAAGCATGTTCGAGGTCGCATACTGCGTTCCGTCATTCCACCCTTGCGCCTGGGTAAAGAAGCCACCCACCCCAAGCAGGAAGAGAGCAGCAATAATGGACGGAAACGGGCTTCGTCCTTCCCCTGTGTCCAAGAGGGATTTGAGAACTAAGGCGCCGGCAACTACCGGCACGATACGATCGCGCAGCACGTTATATACGAAATCCTTTACTGCGCTCGCTATGGGCGCGGTGTATGCCGCGCTGGCTCCGCTGGCTCCAAACGCTCCGCCGAACCCTTCTGCACTCAACCATGCGAATATGCCGGTCAACGTCAGGAATACTGCGCCCCAGAGTATCCACCGGAAGAAGCCGCCATTTGATGAGAAATTAGTGCCGCCTTCTTCCCTTAGCTGGAAGCCCGCCATCACGAAGCAAAACAGTGCCAGGGGCGTTGCGCATGTCAGGAGAAGCGAATAGAGCGCATTGAATAACGTAGGTGTCGGCATGCTTATATTCCAAGGAACGCAAAGAAAGGGGGACGTTGAGGCCCGCGCCGCAACGTCCCGAGGGGCAGGTTCTTATTTCAGCGCCGACTGACCATTGGTAACCATCGACTCGATGAGTCGCGTGATGCCGCTGACCGCGAGCAAACCGCCAGCCGTAATTGCTGACCCAACCCACCCTTTGCCGCTCTTGACCTGCACAAGTGTCGCCGCGACCATCAATGCCGCACCAACCGGGCAGATTACGTTCCCGATATAGTTGACGACGTTGCCGAAGGTGCCTTCCACCGTGCTTGCGGATTGGCCCTGCACGGTTGCGTTGAACGTAGGCGCGCTGCCGGTGCTCTGTGCGATGGCCATGACCGGGCCGATCGCAACCGCGCCAAACATAAAGATCAGCGCGAGCCAGCACGTGAGACGCCGGGACTTGTCTGCATCGGGTTTGGTCATAGACCGGCCCCGATTCGAAGAACCATTCAACGAGTCCGGGGTCGTCGAAGGCCTTGTGAAGTTGAAATTGCATTTCATATGAAGTTGCTCCTTAATTCCTACAAGCAACTATATACCACTACCACTTATGGCGGTGGTATATCTTCCCTTGGTGTGACGACGTGAGACCGCTAAAACTATCAAAACTACATCAACGTGATGTTCGCACGGACTACCGTTAGATTTTCGCGATGGGTCCGCGCCCACAAATACCCCGCCAACATGCCAACCAACGGGGATCCCACTACTACGGTTACAGCGAATTGGAGTGCAAATCGCATTTACTTGTATTCCTCCTCTCGTTTTGAATTTCCGCGACATTCACTTGACGGTCTGCGGCCCGGCTCTTTGCGTCGGCTGAAATTGCCTAATTCTTTGCGGCCACCGTGTGCGCAGGTCCTGCCGCCGCGCCACCGCGAACTGGAGCGACAAAGGTGACGTAGACCAATACACCTGACGGCACGGTTACGACGATCGATTGCCCTACCTGCAGTTGTTGGATAGCCTGATCGCCAGACCGCCCGATATTGGCAGCGATCTGATTCCGTGCGAGGTCTGACTGCGTCACAGTGTTGCTGGATGTCAGAAAGCCTGCGCCCAAGGACCCCGCGCTACTCAACGCACCGAGGAGTATCTGTTTGCCTGTGTTTTTCCCAGTAACGACGCCCTTGATGAGGTGAAGCGAGGAGTCTAACGCCACCGCGCTAATGGGTATGGTGGTTCCGTTTGGTAGATATATTTCGGTGAAAGTTATCTGTACAAGACCTGTAGAACTGGCACCGCCGATCTTGCCAATTACGCGGCTACCGGCCGGGATAATCACTCGGCCACCGCGAACATAGTTGTATTCGATGATTGCGACCGCAGGAACGCCACCCAGCGTACTAACACTCGACTCAAGGTGTGCCGGTAGGTGAAAACCCGGCTCAAGCCCGAAATTCGTGATGGGCTCAATGCCAGAATCCCCTCCGACGCCGCTAGGCTGCGACGCAAAGACATACGACGGCTTCGTAACCGCATCCTGGTATTGCCTCGCCTGCTCCGTCGTCGCAGCAGTGCCGATGCCAATGCTGGGTATTGGAGGAACCGCGGAGGCTCCGTACGTATAGGCGGGCGCCTGAAACGGCGGTACGGCGCCAAGGTTGGTGCGCACGCTCTGAGTCGCGGCATACTTAGGAGGTGCCGGTCCAATTTGACGTTTCGGGTTAGCAACCGATGAATCTGCATTAGGATTGGAGTTCTTGGTGTTTTCGATATCAGACGCCGAGACGGCCTGGTCCCGCTTCCCTTCCGCACTCTCCACGGCGCGGTCGCCCGGTTGATATGCTGCGCTTGGTTGAACTACCGGCTTAACGGGTGTGGTAACCTTTGTCGCTTGCTGCTTCTTAGTGCCTGCACCTTCCCTGTGGGAAAGAGCAAATACTCCGCCGATAGCGACGACGGCCACAATAGCCGCTATCGTCATCGACTTGCCGCTACTCTGCCCAAAGTCCACTTTCCGACGCGATACGAAGAAGCCTTTATCTTGATTGGCTTCCGGAGTTTCGACAGTGCCAACAACTGGAGCTGCTGTCTCCTCGGCTGGTAACGGTTGCTGCTTTTCAATGAGTACGGGCATCTGTACCTCCCTGTTGCGCAATGATTTCTTCAGACGATGGGGCCACGAACGGCAGTGGATAGTAAACCGGCGTGTCGATGGACGCGGATGTGGCGATGTGAAGTAAGAGGCTTTCTTTGGAGATTTTGGAATCCGGTTTCGGAAACGTAATCGAACCATCTGCACGAGCCCCGGGAGTCAGCTTTGGATTGTCCAGCTTGTAATCCGTGGCCGCGATTGGCTGCGCAAAGGATCCCTGTTTTTTTGCATCTTTCTTGCTGAGGAGTGGGTTGGTCAACTCAATTTGCGGCGGCATGATACTAACCCAATGGTTACTGATGTTGAAGATTGAGAAGCTGACAACCATGCTGTCTCCCTCTTGCCTGATGTCGCCAATGGCGATTGCAATACAGTTAGGGGCCTTGGCGTTGGCTTTTATCAGCTTGGCTAATTCAGGGACGGTCATCCAATGGGGCGCGCCGACTACAAATTGATGATCGAGAGAGGAATCTGTATTAGCAGGCATTGGCGGTGCGAATATGGTGGCCAGTGATGAACGTCCATGGACGGTCGCGACCGGATGGGAACTCAAGGGCTCGTTGGAGTCAGTGGCACGAGCGTTCTCTGGCGACGGCTCTGTCAGGTCCCTTCCTGGCGCTCCAAGCACGACAGCGCGGCTCTCGAACATGCTCTTCCGACCCCTATAGTCCACTACGAAATCAGTTGGGTCGGTCGAGCCCGCGTCTCCTGGCGATATAAGACGGATGCTGATCGTCTCGCCGGATGCTAATGCTATAAGCAGGTTGCTCTCAGCCGGTAGATGGGTCGAGGGCTTTACGAAGATGAGGTTTGGTTCGCTATCTTTGTGCTCGACTTCGAAAAGGGTAGGCGCTCCCACAACGAGCGAACTCACAACTTCCCCAACGTGGATAGTAGACGTGAATAGCGGGCGTAGATGCATGTCGCGAACGACCACGTTGGACGTCGGGACGAATTCCAGGTTTGGGTGAACCGATAAGTCTCTGGGGTGTGGCGCGATCACCGGCGCAATCAATGGAGGCGCGCTCAGCGGAGCCCCCACGGTCGCCACATATGGGCGTACGGCGATTGGCTTCGGCACGAATGGTGCCTTAGCGGCAGTAGGTAGTGCCAATTCCGTGTTGCTGCGTAATGCTAGCTGCTGCAATTCGGGCGCATCATTGGTTGCCATGTTGTATTCACCACTCCTCTTTTGCTAGCGTCCGTACTTTTCTAGTACCGGCCACATTCGCAATTGGCATTCCCGCCAAAATGGTAGGCAATCCCAAACGACGCGACGCTCGGACTCAGCGATCCTGGGAAGGCACTCACCTGCGTTCCAAACGAAAACCACCGCTGATATTCATAATCGGCACGGAGGTACAGCGTCGAGCTAAGGCGGTAGTCGAGGCCTCCCCCAAGGGATCCTTCAGTGAACGCCTGGTTTGCAATATTGTTTGGGAAATTGAATACCGCGCGACCAAAGAGGACTTTCCCGTACGGCATGAGTCGCCCGCGAGTCAGGTAGACCCGCGGCCCAGCACTGTACGTGCGTTCGTGGACACCCTCAGTCCCGAATACTTGGCGCACACTCATCTCTAAGCCCAGATGATTAGCGGGGTCGATCGTTGCGTACAGTCCGCCGCCCTTGAAGTTCATTTGGCCGTAGACAATCGTTGCGTCGCTGGCGATACCGGGATTTGCAGCAGAGAACAGACCGCCCACCTGCACGTTGAGCCGACGAGCTGCTGTGGGCATCGCTTGCGACATGAGGAGCAATGGGAATACGCCAAGCGCTAGTGCGGTAATGAGTTTCTTCAAATACACAGATGATTCCTCCGGGCGCAACTGGCCGTCAATTGATACCCTTCGACTATACCACTGCCACTATTTACCGCTGAGAGTTTCTTCGTAGGTTCAACACTTGATCTTCTTTTATGGAGAATTAGGGCGGTCTCGCGTTTTTAGCTTAGTGGGACATCTCGCGCTATGGTTGTGTGATGGAACTGAGGTACACAGCAATGACGATTCAAACTTATCTCGATAGCAGGATGGCGAAGGTGGGTAGTGAGCTGGCTGACGTTGAGCGCAATCTCACCGGATGCATTCAGCCGTCCGACTGGACGGAGTTCTCTGCACGCGCAAGTAAGAAGTTGGACAAAGCGTATGCAGGCTTCTGCTCGTCAATTTATTGGGGAATCGTTCGGGGAGCGTGCGGTGGTCTCCGCTCATTCGGGATGGCATCTGTCTCGGAAAGCCACTTCAAATGCCACGGCAACTTTGGCCTACTGGCTGTTGTCCCAGGAAACACGGATGCTCTTAATTTGCTTCGGATGCGACCGTCGCTGAATGGTCTATATGACTATACAAACATTGCACTTGCGCCGTACCGTGGCCGGAAAGTACAAGCTTATCTCTCGTTCGATATAGACGGCGTTTCGCCAGCATCTATCTGCTATGGGACAGGTGTTGAATCGCCGCGGAAACTGCAGGCGCTCAAACCCAAAACTAATCGCCAAGTAGTCATTGCCGCAATGGTTGACCGCGCCCTGCTCGCCCAAGAAAAGAGCCTCGAACTGCTGTTGGCTGAGTTCGAGCGCATCGCTAATGCACAGGCGCGGCGCGACCGTCTTGTCCGTGTCCGGCAGTCATTGAAGGATAAGCTTCAGAGCCTCGCGTCAACGAAGACTGCCTTCCAAACCGTTCATCTCCCGACCGAACAACTGGTCGAAGTGCTCGAGCAACTCGAACGGTTATTGGGGCCCACGCGGATGGCAACAGCCCTCCTACTGAAAGGATTTTCAGGTACTGGGAAGACCTTGCTGGCTCATAAAGTGTCTGTCGCCGCTGGCATATCCTTTATCAAGGCTGGCGTAAATACGCTAAAGAAGGCAAATCTCGGCGAGAGCGCAGCTGCGGTTCGAGAGCTTTGGGAGACTGCCAGGCGGAGTAAGCCGTGCGTTCTCTTCATCGATGAGCTTGACGCAATCTTCGGCCAGAGGGGATCTGGTAATACCGACACGATCTCTCAGGAAGTGACCAATGCCTTCCTTGCCGAGTTCTCAGGCAAAGAGGATGGTATCTGGGTGATCGGCGCCACAAACCGCCGTGAGGTCGTGGATGACGCGATTCTCTCGCGCTTCGGGATGGAACTCGAATTGACCCCGCCTGATGAGAAGAATCGAATGGCCATCCTGGTCCAAGAACTTGCGGAGGCTGGGTACAAGGGCACGCTCCCCGCCAATGCTTCGAACTTGATGCAGGGCATGTCCGGCCGCGATATTTCGATGCTCGCACAACGGTTGGCCGGCAAAGAAGAAGGAGGATCGGGAGATTTTGTTTCCGTTGTTCGGCAGATAAGGGGAGCGGCCAACCCAACCGTTGATGCACTGGCTACGTGGGCCAGTCTCATTGTGAGCGCCGACACGCGATCGCGACTCGAGACCACCTGCGCCATATTGAAAGACGCAGAAGGATGGGGCGCCCGGGGCGTGTCCATCCCTACAGGAATACTTCTTGAGGGGCCGGCTGGTTCAGGCAAGACCCAGATTGCGCGCACCATGGCAAACGAGGGCTCACTGGGGTTCGTCAAGGCAACAGTTGCCGACCTCAAAGGTCTGTACGTTGGCCACGCAGCCGGCAATGTGCGCGACATTTTTGCTAAGGCGAGGGCTGTGTCTCCGGCGATTCTCTTTATCGATGAACTCGATCTCGTGGCGCCTGCGCGGAAGGGCGGCGGTAATGACGTCCTGGTCCAAGAAATTATTAGCCAAACGCTTCAGGAAATGGATGGGATCGTCGATCAGCGCCGGCAGGTGTTTGTCCTCGCAGCAACCAATTTGCCGGAAAACATTGACCCGTCCATACTGAGCCGCTTTACGGAGCGATTGACTGTTCCCCTCCCTGATTTGGAATCTCGCGTGCGAATGCTCAAGATTTTGTTTGTCCAAGCGGATATCTATTCTCTGTTTTCCGGGGACTATCCGTTGCTCGGCGAACTCTCGTCGGGTATGTCACTCCGCGATATTCGCAATTGGCTGTCTCTCGCACAGCGCCAGGCTGTAACGAGAGCCGTAGAAAATGGTGGAAGTACCGCGTACAGCATGGTTCGCGAGGATCTACTGGACTCTGCTCCATTGGTTCATGTGATTGCGTAGTCGCGCAATATGGTGGCGAGATGTCGTGCAAGTCACACGTTGTTCCTTCGCCGAACTGAATCATGTAGTTCATGGTGTGGCATCTCCCGAGGCCCATGCCCCGCTAGAGAGAGAGAGATCGCTGCTACTACTGAAGGCGGGAGGAGGAAATGACCAATGAGATACGTACACGTTTGTGGACTACACTCTAGTACAGAGTAGGTGACAGGACTGTACGTTACTAAAGGGTAGCGTTGTACTGTCGAGTTGACTAGGCTGTTGTCCTGTAAAGTCAAGCTATGCTATTGTCTTGTCTAGCAGAGTAACCGTGGAGTGGACTATGCTGTTGTCCGCACCACTTGGAGTACAGTCCACGTTTTGTGGACTATAGATACAGGCCACTTAGAGTGGACTAATGTACATGGATGTTATGTTGTTGAAATTATTGAGTTGAGCCAGAACCGATAAGGAGCTAAACGTGCCGGTCATCGTTGCAGCAAACACAAAAGGGGGAAGCGGGAAGTCGACGAGTTCTCTCATACTTGGAACCGCTCTCGCACGAAAGGGAGCGACCGTGAGGATCATCGACGCCGATCCGCAAGGCACCATCCACAGTTGGAGCCAGGGTGATAGTAAGTATCGAGACATCGTCGTCACCCCGACCGTAGGTGAGGACCTCACCGATCTGATCGACAGGCTCGCCGCAGAACACCAGTTCGTGATCATCGACGTACAGGGGTCCGCCAACCAAGAGCTCGCGGCTGCGATGTCCCGCGCGGATCTTGTCATCATCCCGATGCGCGGCAAGACGGCTGACGCTGAAGTTGCTACCAATGCGATCGCGCTCCTGCGAAAACAAGAAAAACTCTTCCAGCGGCGGATAGATCACGGAGTCTTATTCATGGCCACGGCTGTCTGGGTAAAGACCCGCGAAGAGAAGGAGATCCGAAAGGATGTAGAGGCTCGCAATATCCCATGTTTCCAGACCGATCTTAACGAGCGCACCGCGTTCTCGCATATCATTCGCTTCAAACTGGCAATAGACGAACTTACCGAGAAAGAGACAAATGGGTTGGAGGCTGCTCTCGAAAACGCGGAATCCTTCGCTAATGAGGTGATCCATATCCTTCGCAAACGCAAAGAGGAGGCCGCTTGATGAGCAGCACACCGACGAAAGTCAGCCCGTTCGCAAATATCGAAGACACGCTCGAGGATTTCACGCCACGACCCGCTGCAACGGCAACGCCAGAAGCCAGTGATGCTCCTGAATCTCCTCGCTCCCCTGCGAGGCCTGGTGAGAGGGAGAAATTGACCAAGCTGGCAACGGACTCTGGTTTCACAATCAACAACTTCAGAGAGGAGCCCCTGCCGGCACGGATCGCAACCGACACAAAGGAGACGTTTCTAAAGACTGTACGTATCCACGTATCTGATTGGAATAGATTTCAGTCGTGGTGCCATGAGAACAAGTACTCGCACAAGAGGGGTTTCGAGGTTCTCACGCAGCCGCTGCCGAGGCCGAGGCCGAAGAGCTAAACTGAAGATCGTTGAAATCATGCTTCGTCTATATGCTGCAACCGGGTCAGATTGCTGTGACAGCAATGTTGGGTCTATCCCATGTAGGGTAAGGGAAGGGGAGTGCCTAAGACTGCTGGCGTGGCGTTCCTGCGGTTTTGCGCCGAGAACCTATACAGCTATCCCGAAGGCTCATCGAGATCATGCGGCGAGCTGGCATCCCCACGAAGTAAAGCAGGGGCCTCTCTGGTGAGCCAATATTGACGCTTGGCATCCCGAGCGAAGCCGCAGGGCTTTATCGGGGTACTGGGCGTTCACAAATCAGCATTGAGGCTGTGTAGGCCCACTGGCGGCGAAATCTACCGGCCCCAGCGCCGAGAATAGACCGCCAGAGGCCTCGCGGGCTCTCTTTTTGCCAGCCAACCTCTCTATCAGAGCGCATGTTTCGGCTTGCCAACTGGCGGACTGTATTTCGGAGTCAGAAGAGGTGGCCCTGACTCCGCGAGTCCGCCCACTCCTCAAATCCCGGGAACTCAAGCTCGTCGCGAACTTCCTTCTTGATGAGTTGCAGCGCCAATACCTGCTTCTGCTCCGCAGTGACGCGTTTGAACAGGTCGTCGCCGGCCCGGCTCGCAACGGTTGCTTGAATATGAGATTGCAACTCCGAGGGGGAGAATCGCTGCGCAAACGCTTCCTCGAGCGCTGCGGCCTTCGCCTCTTCATACGCGATCTGAACTTCAGCTTCTCGCTGCCGCTTTTGATCAGCCGCATTAGCTTTGGCTTGGGCCGCCTTACGGAGTCGCGTGCTCATGTAGTTGACGGGGATAGGAAGGCTGTTGGTGAGCGAGAAAATTATAAGACCGGCCAGGTTGTTAATCTTTGTGTTTGCCTTCGCTTGATTGCCTTGGAAATCCACAACGTCGAGCACCCGTTCACTGCCATACGTTTGAACAAGTTCTTTTGCTCGAATCGGGACAACTCCGTGATCCAGTAGTGATTGGATTGCTTCCTGCTGTGTCGCATCAATCACGCGATCGTCGGCTATCTTGTCCGGCAAAGCCTTCCGGCTGTAGCGCCTCAGAAAATCCGCCAATGCAGGCCCAATCTCCAAGCGGATCTTGTATCCCTTTTTGGTAATCATTGGGAGCACATCCCATTTCGAGATGTATCCGATACCGGCGAGCTCTTCGAATGCTGGGCCCAACGTCTGGTTGATCCGAGACAAGTGAGGGTAAGGCTTGGTCCCCAAATGGGTACAAAGATCGAGGTAGTCCTTCTCTATGGGTCGACCTCCACTAGCAGCGAAGGTGTTGGTTATATAGTTGTGCAACGCTTTTGATATTGGCCTGGAGAGTTGCTTGTACGTCTCGAGGTCCAGCAGGACGACAAAACGATTATTGATGTTATCGAGCAACCATTGAGATAGTTCGACTTCAAACTTGTCGTGACGTTCGTTCGTCCCGTCTTTATCGGCGAAACCGCCTCCTTTGAATCGCGCGAAGAGATGAAAATTATCCGTTGCAAACTTTCTCTTCGTCGAGAGGAACACTGATTCTTTCGACAGAATCTTTACGCCTGTCATCTTCTGGCCCCAGCGATCGATGTCTTCGTACCGGTCTGCATTGCGCTCTTGGTCGAGAACTTTGATGAATTGATAGCCGGTAAACGTGACAGGATTAACTATCTTGTTGTTCTCGTCGCGATTCTCGTACGCAATCTTCATGAGTGCGATGAACTTGTCATAGTCGTAAATGTTTGGAAGGCCAAATTCAGGCGGAGCGCTAAACTCGGTAAGCGTTCGAACGTTGTGGCCGTTACGCATCTCGTCTCGTTCGATCCTGCGAAGAGTCTGCTTTTCGGATGTCGCTGCGAACAAACCCAGCGTCAGAATGTTTCTCTCTTGGCGAATAAGGTCAACATCAACAGCGGGCGGAATCAACAGCGGAGAGAGATCCTTCTTGACGGCCTTGCGCTTCGACATTCGCACCCCTCGTCTGTTGTTGTTGACTTACCATGAAAAGATACAACAAACTTAAATCAAATAAAAGACATTCAGTTCCGCTAACTCACTGTATTAGCGAGTGATACTGGGCAATCTTTTACATCAGGGGTCACGCTTTCTTATCTGCAAGGTCACGCTTTCTTACATGAGAGATCACGGAGCCGCTTACACCGGGGGTCACGCTTTCTTACATGGGAGGTCACGCAATTTACATCAGAGGTCACGGATTTATTTACACCGAAGGTCACTATTCGCCTCGGAATTGAAAATAGTCATGCACTGGTTTTAGCCGCATAAATAAAGGGCTTTTACATCAGAGGTCACTACACAACCCGAATAGAAGCCCCGATCTCCGCAGAAGCACTTAGTGTTTTGAACTTCTGGCGAGGATAGCAGAGGGTCCTGTCGTCGGATGGAGGAAAACAGGGTACAAACGGTGGTCCTGCAGCGCCAGGGAGATGTATGCCCTCCAGTTGAACGGCCCACAACTCGGCGGATTCGGCCCGGTAGTGACCTCTGATGTAAAAAACAGCGCAAGTCATTGAAACAAAGCCTGCTGCCATGAAGGCTTTGCCTCTTATTATGAGAGCCGCAGAGTTTCCGCGGTGTGCGATCCCCGCCAAAATAGTGACCTCTGATGTAAAAGGCGCGCCTAAACCTCTCAGTTGCACCTATCTATAGTGCGGACCTGAATAACAGGATCTTCAACGAGAAGATAGTGACCTCTGATGTAAAACATGCGCCAAATAGCTGATAGGCAGTCAGTTATTGGAAATGTACAAGGTGAATTCACCCGGAGAGGGAATCTAAGTAGTGACCTCTGATGTAAAAGGGGGCGTAAGCGCATGATTCTTCAAGCACTAGAAGGGTGCAGACGGCCAGGATTCTGCTACTTGCGCACGAGGAATAGTGACCTCTCATGTAAAAAACGGCGCAAGTGATTGATTCTGCGTGTTGGGTGCTTTCGCAGATCATGGCCTGGCTTCGGCCGTCGATAGTGACCTCTGATGTAAATGCTTACGCTAAACCACTGAATCTACGCGAGAAGCCTGGATCTGCACGAATGCGGCTGGTAGTGACCTCTGATGTAAAAACTCACACAGGGGCGCCATCTCGGCGATCAGGTCGATAGTGATCTTTGGTGTAAAAGCGAAGCTAACCCACTGAGCCTACGCAAGCAGACAGACCTCCTAGTAAAGAGGCCGTCTCTTATGGTTGAAGTGGGGGAGAGGTGCGGGGCCGTCTTACTCGAATGGCGGGCTTAGTCATTGCCCTGGGCGGGCATTGTCGTTGAACGGGCTCCAAAACCTGAATAGGTAAGAATCTCTGGTTCCTATCGGCAGGCTCACAAATTAAGTTGAATCAATGATTTAGCGCATTGCTACGCCGCTCACCACCGTACGCGACGTGTGTACAGCCGCAACTCCCACCTTTGGGTGAGTGCGTGATCCGCCACCCCCTAAGCCTGGAGGGCGAAAGGCTCCTCTACCTGAATGGAGTCTGGAATCACGCGGACCGCCTTGAGTCGGATGGCCGCGGACTCTCGGGGCTGGTGGAGCAGGACGAATCCTTTGCGAGCCAGTTCCAGCAAGGCCAGCAAGAGCGCCACGCGCGCGCCGGCGTCAGGTTGCTCAGTGAACCAATCCGCAGTTGGGACAGCGGTGTTGACTGGAATGGCCGCGAGTTTATTGCCGATCCACCGTATCTGTTGCTCTACGGTGGTTGCGTTGACGTCCAACGAACTAAACGATGCCGCCGCACGTGCCGCCGCGACCGCTTGACGAGTTGCAGCTAGAACGTCTTCAATCGTTGGCAGATCCTCGGGTGAAGGCGGCAGAATGGAATCCTTGTGCCCAACCGGAAAGCCCCCGCTGCCTGGATAAAAGTCGCGATCATACCGGCCGCGGAGCAGTTCGCTGGCCGCGGCGAGACTGGCATGGTCGAGCACAACGCGGCGCAGCTCCTCCCGGGGAAGGGTTGCACCTCGATCCTCGACCGGGAGCATGGCGCGAGACTTCAGCAGGACGAGCCATGACGCTGTCTCGATGAACTCGCCGGCCAACTCAGCGTCGATCTCATGGGACTTGATGTAGACCAAAAACTGGCGCGTGATCTCCAGCACCGGCAGATCGTCGATCGACCATTCATTGCGCCGGATCATGGCGATGATCACGTCCAGGGGGCCGTCGTAGCGGGGAATCGAGATGGTGAGATGAGTCGAGTTCTCCTCGGTAGCCATTTACGCCTCCTCGGGATGAGCGGTAGCGGTCCCCGGATCGGGCGCCGGTGTGGGATTGTCATTTCCGGCGGTACATACGGAACTCCAGCTTAGGGGGCACTCCAGGCTGGTTTCGAATCCTGCGAAATCCTTGGTCGCGGACTGGGCCATGGCCATGATGGCGCTGAGTAGTTCTTCAGGCGATGAAAACACGATAGCCATCTCGCCAGGAGAGGTAATCGAGACGCCAGAAGGCAGCGAGGCGGGCTCCGGGCGAGCGGGAGGGGGCGCAATGCGGCGGGGCCGGTTGTTGCGGTGGAGGGCGTTGATCGCGGCAATGACGGTGACCTTGCGCTTGGTCTCCGCGCTGGCTACCCCTCGGGGAGCCGCCAGTTCATCCAGGCGCTCGACCAGGTCCACGCGGTTGACCAGCATGGACTGGCCGGTCTTGTAACCCTCGAAGGACCGCATGAGATTGTTGGCCTGCCGCGCCCGTACGCCGAACAGCCGCTCGATGGCGGCGCGATCGACGAATGGAACCTCTGTCATGGCGAGGAGCTCCCGGCGAATTTTGGGTAAATGGGGGTGCCACCGTGGTTTAGTCGGCATAGGAGGAGGATACACCACTTACATGCGTCGCTGCGGGGTCGCGCAATAGGAATCAAGACAGGCACACCCGAGAATAGATAGTTATCAGGTGTTAGCGTGATATTCTCTAAATCGAGGCATTTTCAAGGAAATTATGGCGAAGGGAAGCAAATCACTGCAGAAGGCCGATCCAGGTCCCCAGCGGGAGGCACAGTGAGCCTTGACGCCGAGGTTCTACCCCCACTGGCCAAAGCCGAGCAAACCCCCTCGACCTCGCTCGAGCTTGCACTCTCACCCGAGGCTCGGCTGTCGTTCGCAAACCTTACTCCGGAGGATCCGGTCTACGAGTACGTTCGGAAGGCCGAAGAGTACATCTACGCATCGAAATCCAAGGCTACCCGCCGCGCCTACGACTCGGACTGGAGGCACTTCGTCGGCTGGTGCGAGAAGATGAGACTGGGCTCGCTGCCGGCCGAGCCGCACACCGTGGCGCTCTACCTAGCCTTTCTAGCCAATCCAGGGGAGGCATCAGGCGAGAGCGCCCGCAAGGCAGCAACGATTACCCGGCGTCTGACGTCGATCAACCTGGTTCACAAGACTGCAGGCTTTGAGGCACCTTCAAATGTGACGGGGCGGCTCGCCGCGACCACCCTCCGGGGAATACGGCGAAAGTTAGGGACGAAGCAAGTGCAGAAGGAGCCCCTGACCAGCGACCGCATCTTGAAGATCCTGAATTCTCTCGAGGGGCCTATTGCCGCCGCGCGGAGCAAAGCCCTACTCCTCATCGGATTCGCCGGCGCCCTACGACGGTCCGAGTTGGCGGCCATGCGCTGCGAGGATCTCAAGAAACACGGCAAGGGCGTTACGATCAACCTCCCGCATTCAAAGACAGACCAGGAGGGCATGGGCCGTGACGTTGAGATTCCCTATGGTGACGACGATCGGAATTGTCCGGTGATCGCCCTCGATAACTGGTTGAAGGTCGCAGGCATCACCAGCGGTCCAGTGTTCCGTAGCGTGGGCCAGTACGGAAACATCGGCAAGGGCCTACATCCGGACTCGATCGGCCAACTCATCCAAGACCTGGTGCGCAAGGGGCGGATCTCCAATGCAAAGGCGTATGGTGGCCACTCTCTCCGTGCAGGCTACGTGACGGAAGCATCGGCCGAGGGTGCGACCGATAGGGAGATTATGAAACAAACCGGGCACGCCTCCGTCGCCATGGTCCATCGTTATTCGAGAGCGGACCAGGAGGACAGGCGTAGGGCGACCAAGAAACTCAAGATATTCTCGCCAGCGAAAGGGGGGAAAAATGGAGAAGTGGGAACTTAAGGCGGGAGTGATCGCGATCTTGGGCAGTGCAAACCGCTCCCTCACTTTGCAAGACCTGGCGCGCGGACTGAGCAGCGACGAACCATCGATCGAGGAAGCGCTGCAGGAGTTCGAGTCTGACCTTATGGCGGCCGATCAAGGCATGCAGGTGCGGCGTCGCGCGGGGCGCATTAGGCTGGAAGCGAAGGCACAGTTTGCCGGCGCCATCAAACTGGCAGACCCTGAGTGGACGGAAAGACCTCTCTCGGATCAAGCAGTCGAGACATTGGCGATCGTAGCTTTGAAGCAACCGGTGACGATAGGTGACATCAATGCGATTCGTGGTGTCGAGAGCGCAGGAACACTCCAGACGTTGCGTACTCGCAAGCTGATCGCGCGCACGGCGCACCGCGGACCACGCAGAGAGAAGTACTGGCGCACAACGCCACTCTTCCTCGAGACGTTCAAACTGAACAGCCTCGATGAACTGTACCAGGACGGCGCCCTGCAAAAGCTTTTCCCCTCGGTCTACAGCAGCGTTATGGACGACGATGAGGAACTCGAACAGCCCGATGCAGAGGAACCGCCAGTACCCCCTACCGAGCCGTAGTTAGCGACAATTTCGGGGTACTGGTGGGAGTCCGGATTGCCCGCGGTCGCTCCTGGGGCCTCATGCGAGGTCGGTTTTCTCCATTTTGACGAACTTGCGCTCGGTACGGGAGTAGACGTGGCCCCGGCGGTGAGGCGACCTGGTCGATCAGCGACAACGGGACAGGGAACTGCTGGCCGGCCGAGTTCTCGACGGTCACATGCTCCGCAAACTCGGATTTGTCCGAGATAACGGTGTGTAGAGAGAACGCTGGGTCACCGGGACCATATTCTATTCTTTCTCTGCTGGACCTTCGGCGTACCAGAATCCGACGCGTGTCGCTGCCATGGAATCTCCTCTGTTGAACTTTCGTTTTATTGTGGTGAATGTCCGGACTGGCAAAGGGTCCTGGATGGAGGGATAGGGATTGCTTTGGAATTCGGTATGTACATACAACGTATGAGCTCAAGCGGGCATGAGACGGGCTTCGTCGGGCGCAGTTGACACGGATTTGTCGGCGACACAAAGTTTTGTCCAGTGACACCCCGAATTTTGGCAATTCAAAGGACCTTGATTCTGGCCAGGCTTTGGCTCGGAGTTGCGTATGTACCGCCGCGTTGCTCGACGCGCTTCGCTTGGTGGGTGGCGGCGGCGGTCCGATGGTGCTTCGGACGAACTCTCAGGGTGGCGACTAGATATCGCACGTTTGTCGCAACTTGCGATACGCACTCTGGCCCCAAAATTATTGCGTCGGGATTGCGGGCTTGACCCCCAACACTGACTTCGGCCCCTGGGGAGATCAGGTATAGGGAAATTAGCAAAGTTATGTAAAGTTGATAATTTTGCTAATATTGCTACATTATGGATCCTGTCAGAAACCCGTATGCTCCAGGCGCTGGTAGCCCACCGCCCGAACTCGCAGGACGAGCGGCGATTCGAAAGGATGTAAATCTCCGTCTTCAGCGCCTGGTGATAGGAAGGCCTGTTAAGAGTGTCATGCTGGTGGGCTTGCGCGGAGTAGGCAAGACTGTGCTGCTCGACCAGATGCGTAGGGATGCGGAAGCACAGGGAATCAACACGGTGCGGATAGAAGCACCCGAGAACCGTTCACTTCCCGCCATGCTCGCGCCATCCTTACGGGTGGCACTGATCCACCTAAGCAAGAAAGAAGCCGCCAAGGAGTATGCCATTCGGGGACTTCGCGCCCTTGCAGGATTTGCAAGCAAACTCAAGGTCACGTTCCAAGACATTGAAGTCGGGCTCGATTACGATCCAGAGCCAGGCCTTGCGGACAATGGTGACCTCGAGGGCGACCTCGGAACCTTACTCCTGCAGGTTGGAGTGGCAGCAAGAGCTGCTGGCACTGCGGTCGTGCTCTTCGTCGACGAACTCCAGTACGTCGAGGAGGCACAGATGGCGGCTCTGATTTCAGCTCTCCATCGTTGTTCTCAGGAGCAGGTTCCCGTCACGGTGGTAGGCGCCGGGCTCCCTCAGCTCCGGGGGCGGATGGGCGAAGCGAAGTCATATGCGGAGCGATTGTTCGACTTTCCAGAAATTGGTGCGCTCGGTCCGCCAGATGCCCGAGACGCTATCGTAAGACCGGCCGAGAACGAGGGGGCCGAGATTCAGACTGACGCGGTGGATCTGATCATTGGAAAGACTCAGGGGTACCCTTATTTTCTACAAGAGTGGGGTAAGCACACTTGGGATATCGCTCCGGCCAGTCCTATTCGACGGGAAGATGTCGTTAATGCATCGGATGAAGCCGTAGCTGCCCTGGATGAGAGCTTCTTTCGGGTGCGGTTTGATCGCCTGACCCCTACGGAAAAGAAGTACCTGAGAGCAATGGCGGAGCTCGGTCCCGGTCCCCACCGTTCGGGCGACATATCGGAAGAGTTGGGGCGGAGCGTGAGCTCGTTGGGTCCGACCCGTGCGGGTCTTATCGGCAAGGGGATGATATGGAGTCCGACCCATGGCGATACTGCGTTCACGGTTCCCCTGTTCGATGAGTTTATGAAACGGATCATGCCTGGAAACGAGTGGAGAACCGTTGGCAATTAATATCTCGTTGGGTCTAACGGCCGCACGAGTAGGAGGCTGCTCGACCTCTCCTCGGTCAAGCCACCCACTCGTCATAGTCTTTTTCTGCCAAGATGACAGGGGCAGTACAAACCTACAGAAAGGAACGAGGAGTTAGTTAGTCGACCGGTTTCTGAAAAGGCTTGGAAGTCCTCCCATCCCGGAAACCTGAACTTTCCGGAATCCCGTCTCCCGGGAGCCAATCATCCGCTAGTTCCCTGGCGGCCGATCGATATGGTCCAGTCGCTTGCCCTTGAAACTCCGCTGCTAGAGCACCAAAATCTGACTCAGATCGTCTCCGGCTTTTCTATGTGGTAGACGACGATGCCGTTGATTGGGCCTTTGGCGGAGGCGAACTGGAGGCCGAGCCCAGGGCTACATGTGGAAGCTGCTATTGTCCAGCGGCGGCCTAGTGCCGAGCTTGAGCGTGGAAGAGTTCGGAGACGGTACGCACGAAGTGGGCGGAGGAGGGTTTGGCAAGGACGCCGCCATGAAGGATCGCCTCATACGAGACGTCGGCGCCATAGTAGGCTCTGGTGTCGTCCATGTTTTGGTTGACCACGTCACCCGAGAGGTCGACGCCAGCGAAGATGCCTTTGTTGCGTGAATATGAGAGGAATCCGGCGTTGGCGAGCTCGGTGGTGGAAGCGCTCCCGTTGCGGCCGACGGGCCCGGCTGCAACCGACGCATCGCCGCCCAGCTTCAACTTGTCATGGAGAAGTCGCTCGCCAGCGTCATGGGTCATGGCTACCAGCACCAAATCGGTCGATTCGCCACCAATCTGGAAGCCGAAGCTCGCGCCCGTGAGCTGAATGAAGGCGGCCGCGCTCCAACCGTGGCCGGTGCGGCAGGAGACGACGCCCTGGCCATACTGAGCTCCGACAACAAATGCCCCCTTCTTGAAGCCTCGAACGACAGCCACGCAGGTGGCTTTTGCGGCGATATCCTCAGGAATGCCCTTATCCGGAGTCGCCATCAACTCATGAAGGACCATGTGGGCGGCCTCAATACGCTCGTCGAGCTTCTGTACATCGGCTGCGGATGCGCTGAGGGCCAGCGCGCTGGTGACGCATAGTAACTGAACAAACTTCCTGATCATCGGAATCTCCTATGCCGCGACCGTTGCCCGTCTCTGATGCCGCCTGACTCGCCAAACTCTGCTGCTTCATCCCCACCTCGCCTGATACCTATCAGATTAATCAATCAGGCTGTGGATGCAGAGCTTGTGCAGAGTCTCCCTTAACGTGGTTATAGGAGCCGTAGAGATATTCAGCGACAGCACTGCAATGAGAAAATTACAAAAGAGAGCCTGTGAGCTTGAAGCGCTCGCTTATTCAGATCCTCTGACTTTAGTAATTGACGCAAGAAGGTTGCGTGCAATTTGATCAAACGAGGCCTGTAGGCAGAAATGGCCGCTCGACGCATGAAGGATCAGATTCAACTTCGACCTAGCCAATGGACCTTCGAATAAGCGAACCATTCGTAAGCGCAGAGATGGGAAAGTGCGCTGTCGCTTATGAATTGTATGAGGATGGTGGTTGCGAAGATCGACGAGCGGCGGAAGACCAGCTTCAAGCTGAACGGAGATATTGTCATAGAACAAAACGAGTGCGGCTGCTTAGCGTCTAAAGAGTAGGGTCGCAGAATTTTGCCAGAAACGGGAGTTGTTCATGTTGACGGTCATTCTCGCTGTTGGGCTCGATCGATCACTACTCGGGGCTCGCGCCCAGGCACTGAAATCTGTGGGATATATAGTAAAGTCGGCCCTTTCTCTGAAGGAGGTGGTCGATTGCTTTAGCGCCGGAGATTTCGATCTAGTCATCCTGTGCCATTCCATTCCCGCTAAAGACAGAGAGCGCCTGACCTGTTTGCTGCGAGCATCTGGGTCGCGCATTCCCATAATCTCCGTTTCAGGTTCGGGTAAACCCTATGAATGTGATGCTTTTGCCAACGCAACCCTGCAGGATAACCCTGACACCTTCCTCATAGGAGTACGAGGCGTATTGCTCAAAGCAGCGAAGGCTCCCGCGGCATGGAACACCCCTCAGGACAGGCACCGGATAGCTGCACCAGAGAAAAAGCGGCCGAATTCAATCGGCGGACAGGAACAGCAGCCGCGAACAGAAAACAACTCCGTCGCCCTTGCACACGCGAGTTGAGTGGCCTTTGGTTAGTTTCTTTTCCCTGCGAATTCTATAACACACGCGGAAACGGTATCAGGCGATTGGAGAAGAATGACAGAGGCCAGAAGGGTGAAGGTACTTGTTGCCGATGACGAACAAGTAATTGCCAACACCCTTGTCATGATTCTGAGACAGGCCGGCTTCGATGCGCGGGCTGTCTATAGCGGCGAGGAGGCTGTCGAGATGGCGCAACGCTTCCAGCCGAAGCTGCTGATCTCCGATGTCATCATGCCAGGCATTACGGGAATCGAGGCCGCAATCAAAGTGCGTGCTGAATTGCCCTCGTGCAAGGTGCTGCTCTTCTCCGGGCAGGCAGCAACGGTCGACCTGCTCGAAAAGGCGCGAAGCCGTAACTATAACTTCGAGATCCTCGCCAAGCCTGTCCATCCCGCCGACCTGTTGGCCAAACTGCGCAGTCCGGAGATGCTCGTGAGCGGGTGAACTAGGCCGACCCTCGCCGCGCCTGGACGTATGCGCAGAATCATCGGGACTACAGCGACCGCCTTCGCTGACCATATTCACTGTCTCCTCGATCAATCGCGTCATCCCTTCTCTGATCGCGCGACACGTGCCGGAGGGAACGATATCGCCTCAGTTGGCTGCTCACCCCCATCTGCCGCCGACATTTGTCTGGGCAGCGTATGCGGCCCTCAATAGCTTCACTACTATTCAAAGATGCACGAGACCGCGTTGCAGCGCGGCGACAACTGCCTGGCTCCGATCAGTGACCCCCATGCGCATCAAGATGACGCTCACGTGAGTTTTGACGGTGGCCTCGGTGATGGTGAGCTGGGAGGCGATTTCCTTGTTGCTCTTGCCCTGGGCGAGGAGGTTGAGGACGTCCCGCTCGCGGGGAGAGAGGGTTGAATCGGGAGTGCGTGAGTTGAGCGCACGGGCAATGGGTGGTGGAAGGAAACGACCGCCGGCGTGGACCCTCTTCAAGGCGTCAACGAGCGCTTCATGGGGCATGCCTTTGATGATGTAGCCCTGTGCGCCGGCCTCGAGCGCCTGGTGGATGTCCTCATCGCCCTCGTAGGTAGTGAGGACTACAAAGCGTGCTTTTGGGTCGAGAGCTCGGATCTTGCGTATGGCGGCGGCTCCGCTCATGCCGGGGAGACGGAGATCCATCAAGGTAAGGTTCGGGCGGTGCTCTCGGTAGAGTTCAATAGCGTCTTCGGCGGTACCGGTCTGGGCGACTACTGTCATATCTTGCTGGTCGTCGATGATCGCGGCGATGCCGACGCGCATCAGCGGATGGTCGTCGACGATCATCACGGTGATGACGGGAGATGTGGAGTTTTGGGCGGAGGTTGGGGAACTCATAGGCTATAGAAGTCCTCCTGACTTGAGATGGTCACCTTGCGGGGGACACAGATCGCAATCTCAGTCCCAGCGTTGGCGCGGCTTTCGAGATGGAAGGTACCGCCCAGGCGGGCAACTCTCTCCTTCATGCCGACGATGCCGAAGTGCATATGTTCGTCGTTGGATGCGAGAACCGGCTCGAAGCCGCAGCCGTCGTCCGCGATGCCCACCGCGAGTGTGTCCGGTCGGAAATCGACCGACAGACGAACGAGTGTTGGCGAAGCGTGCCTGGCCGCGTTGTAGACGGCCTCGCGGGTGATCATGATGAGTTCGTGGGCAACGGGGCGGTCGATGACGAACTGTTCGCCGCGAAAATTGCAGTCGATGGGGACTCCGAGTTCCTGGCTGAGCTGGCGGCCCATGGAGTCTATGAGGCCCGAAAGGTCCTGCGGAGTCTCGCTGTCACGGCGCAGCTGCCATACGGCATCGCGCGCCTCATTGATGGTAGTGCGAATCTGGGTGCGAGCTGACTCGACCAGGACTTGCTTGAGGGACTCCTTATCTGCGTGGAGGCTGGAGACGGCTTCGAGGGCAGCTGAGACACTGGTGCAGCCTTGGAGCAGTGTGTCGTGCATCTCGCGCGCCAGACGATTCCGCTCTTCGAGCACTGCCTGGAAGCGGCGGCGAATTCGGGCGACCCTAAGCCGGTGGATTGCGAGGATTGCTGCAGCTAGCAGAAGCAGGCAGCAACCAATGAACCACCAGGTGCGATAGAAGTGCGGACTCTTGTAGAAGCCCAGGCTGGCTTCGGCGATGCGGTCGGGGTTGCTCATCTCAAACGCCATAACATGGAAGGTATAGTGGCCGGGAGGGACGTTGGTGTAGTCGGCGATGTGGCGCGTGCCGGCTTCGTTCCAGTCCTTTTCGAGGCCTTCGAGCCGGTAGCGGAAGCGGACGGCGTCCTGCGGTCGCATCATGATGGGGGTGTAGTTAATCTCGAGGCGGCTATTGCCGGCGGGGAGGGAGATTCCGGCTGAGGCTGAGATCTCGCGTCCGTCCGCGACCACCCTGGTGATGGCTATCGGTGGCAGAGGAAGCCGCGGCGCACTTCCGGGCGAGATGTGAATGAGGCCACGGTTGGATGGAAACCAGACATCGCCGGCGGGTAGGATGGCGCCCGCGGACTGCATGCCGCCGAAGAGGCGCGTGGTCTCGGTCTCGCCCGCAATGCCATAGAAAGAGAGAGAAAGCTGCTTGATCTTGTGGTCAGCGACGCGGTCCAGTTCATGGCGATCGAGCAGCGAGATGCCAGTAGGACCGCTGAGCCAGAAGTGGCCTGCGTTGTCTTCGCGAATATCGTAGATGCTGTGGCTGGCGAGTCCGTCGGCGGTCGTGAAGTGTGTGAGGTCACCCGCGCGCAGCCGATAGAGTCCGTTATTGCGAGTACCAAACCAGAGCGTTCCGTCGGAGTCCTGGTGGATGGCCCAGACCTTGTCCTGGCGCATTGCAATGACGGCTGCACCGCTCACGAAGGTGCCGCGATGGAGATGACTGAGTCCTTGTTCGGTGCCGATCCAGAGGTCGCCGGCATGGTCTTCGAGCATGGCGCGCGTGCTCTGATAGGCGAGTCCATCCTTCATGCCGAAGTTGGTGAAGCGGTCGCCTTGAAGATGGCTGATCCCTTCATCGGTGCCAATCCACATGCTGCCGTCCGCGCTCTGCAGTATCGCCCGGATGAAGTTGTTGGCAAGCCCGTCGCGATAGGTGTAATGACGCACGGAGGTTTGCGTCTTGTGAAAGATACCGCTACCGTCGGTGCCGAACCAGAGCCCGCCGTCGCGCTCCTGATAGACATCGCGGACGCGAGCGCCGCTGAGTTCGGGCAAATCGTAAGGCTGAGGAATTCCGTTGCGAACGTGGTAGAGGCGGGTGGACGCGGCCCATAAGGTGTTCTCACGATCACGGTAAACCGTGCCGAAATCGGAGTCCTTTGCGTTGGGCAGGGCGACGATAGAGAGCGGCGTGGGGGTGAAACGGATCATGCCGGTCTCGGTGCCGAGCCAGAGGTTCTGCTCGGTGTCCTCGAACGAGGTGAGCACGGTCTCGGACGACAGGACCACGGGGTCGATAAGATGCTTGGACGCGTCGATGCGATAAACGCTCGCGCCGTGCCCGACGACGCCGACCCATAGGGCACCGCCTGGGGACTGGCGGATGACGCGGACAGTGCCACGGACACGGGGGACCTCTTCGAAGTGTGGATCGGTGGGGAGCAAGCGATACAGACCGGAGACGGTGCCAACCCAGATGACGCCGTCTGAGCTTTCGGCGATCGCTTTGACTCGGTTGCGGACTGGATCCCCGGGAAGCTGATAGATATGGAGGCCGTCTCTGGATAATGTGGCGAGACGGGAACCCCCCAGCCAGAGCCGTCCGCGCGAGTCCTCGTGGAATGAATTGACGGCAAGCGCCGGTATGGCTGGAGTGTTGTCGAGGCGATCGATATGCGAAGCCGGGTCGCCGGCCCGGATGCGAAAGAGGCCGTTGTTGGTGCCGATCCAGATATTGCCGGCGGAGTCCTGGGTGATGGCGCGAACGAAGGAGTCGGTGAGTCCGTTATCCATACCGAAGGACTGGAAGATGCCGTCGCGCAGATGGATGAGACCGCTGCCCTCCATGCCGAGCCAGAGGCTGCCGTCGGCGGCGGTGAGCATGCAGAAGACGCTGTTCTCCTTAAAGGCGGGAGTGCTTTCCCGATCGAACGTGGTGAAGTGCGTCCCGTCGAAGCGCACCAGGCCGCCCGTCGTGCCGATCCAGAGAAAGTGGTCGGGGGTCTGGGCGAAGGCCTGGACCGTGGCTTCGGGGAGCCCGTCGGTGACGCGGTAGACGCGCTGGGAGTAGCCGGGCGGCGGGCCGCCATCGGCGTATGCGCTCATACTGGGCAGCGCCAGCCAGATTGCCACGGACAACAGGAGACAACGCTTCATAAGCGCGGGTTTGCCTTGTCCGAAGTATAAACAGGGGTGCGCTGCTGCGGTGCGGACGGTCATTGCGGCTTTTTCGTCTGCGGCGGTTTCTTGACGATGGCGGCCTCGGCTGCGGCGCCGGTGAGTCCATCGGCCGCCAGCGCGTGCTCGACCCAGTATTGGTAGACGAAGTTGGCCTTCTGCTGTTCCCACTTCGCCGCGGTCAGGACGTTCAACTCGGATCGGGGAACGTTGGGCACGTCGTCGCGCAAGGCCATGACGCCGCCTTCACGGTCTTCCTGGATGTAACCGCGGTCCATATCGACGCGGTTCTTTGCGGCCCATTCGCTGATGTGGGTCTCGGGGAGGGCGGCGATCTCCTTCGCGTTCCAGTTGGGGAAGTTGAGCGTCTGCTGGAGCCACAGCGCCGCTGGGAGGGTTACCCAGTTGGGACGATGGCTCACGTTGGGGATGAAGTAAGTATCGAAGATGTTTCTCTTTGTGCCTGTGATCGCCTCGACGCGTTCGCGGAGCTGCTGAAACCAGGGCTCAAGGTGGTGGGGAATGTCGACCAGGGTATCGGCCGTTCCGTTGATGATGAAGGTGGGGCCGCGCCGCTGGTTCAGGGCGTAGAGGACTGCGCCCTTGTCGCCGAGGACGGAGAGCGCCTGGTAGGGGCGAGCCTGGCACATGAGCTTCGAACTCGAATCCCAGTAGCCGCCATTGCCATCGAGATCGCCACCACCCGAGAGGACGACGGCGTGGATGCGGATATCCAGAGCGCCTGTGAGAGCGGAGACGAAGGAACCCATGGAGTAGCCCGCGACGGCGATGCGCGCGGGGTCGACGTCTGGCCGCTGACGAAGATAGGTGACGGCCTGCATGACGTCGGTGATCATCTGGCCGCCCATGCGCTGGCCGCTGTGGGGGCCATCGATCTGGCGATCGTGCTCGCGAGTGCCGGACATGTGCTGGTCGTTGCGCTCGCCTTCGCCTATTGGATCGTAGGTGAGAACGACGCCGCCGGCGCGAGCGTACAGAATGCCGGAATAGAAGGAGTACCAGCTGTACTTGTCGCCGCCGTGTCCGTTGACGATGATGAGTGCTGGAAGACGCCTTGTAGAAGAATGCTGCGGAGAGTAGACGATCGCGGGTACGCGCATGCCGAACAAGGTGGCATAGGCGACGCGTTCGGCGATGACTCCAGGAGCCGGCGAGAACGCGCCACAGTTCTTGGTCGCGAGGGGCGGGAGCGGGTCGGGGATGTAGAGGGCCTTGCGGATCTGCGCGCGCCAGGCGTCGAATTGGGCCGGGGTTGCGGCTGCGGAGTGTGCGCCAACGGCCTGGGCGGCTGATCTGGGTGCGGAGCACGGGAGCAGCGCCGCCGCGGCGAGGACGAGGAGGATGGATGCGGGCTGGCGCATGAGGAGTTCCCCTTTATTTCGTTGGAACCGGGCTGGAGGTGCTCGCTGAGGTGCGGTTCGCGGCTGTGGTTGTGGCCGATGCCAGCCGACGGAAGAAGGCCTGCACGACGGTGTAGGCGGGCTTGCGGACACGGTTCATGGTGACGAGGCCTTTGTTGTTACGGTACTCCGCGATGTCGGGTTGGTCGCCGCCGACGCGGTGAGGGTCCGGAAAATCGTTGTAGACCCAGATGACGCCGCCCACCACGTAGTGGCGGCGCGACGGCGCGTAGATCTGCTCCATGTGCTCGGTCAGGAACCTGGCTTGATAGGCGGGGCTGTAGTCCTTGGTGACGCCCTTGTTGTCGGGATGCGCGGTTGCAGGGTCCCAGCCCGCTACGCCTTCTGTCCCGTACTCGCTGACGAGGATGGGCTTGTCCGGGTACTTCGCATGCATCATGTCGAGCATGGGGCCGGCGTCCGAGAGTGTCCCGTAGTACCAGCCGAAATATTCGTTGACTGCGATCAGGTCGGGTGCTTCGGAAGGAAGGGCCGGGGCCATGGAGATGTCGTGCTCGCGCTTATCCGAGGCGAAAGTGACGAGACGGCTGGGGTCGAGCTTGTGGACGAGGGCGATCTCATTGGCAATGAAAGCGGCACCCTCGGGTTTGTCCGAGGGGATCTCGTTCGCGACGGAGTAGATGATCACGCTGGGATGATTGCGATGCTGGTCGACGATCGCAGTGAGTTGCGGGACGGCGAAGTCCGGCAGCAGCGCGGGGTCTTTGAGGGTGTCAATCGAGGTCTGCCACGCTGGCATCTCGGTCCAGACGAGGATGCCGAGTTCGTCGCAGGCGTCGTAGACGTCGGCGGACTGCGAATAGTGGGCGAGGCGGGTGAAGTTCGCGCCGAGGTTCTTGAGGTCCGCGATGTCGGCACGGTTCTCCGCTGGGGTCAGGGACATGCCAGCGCCGGCAAGGAATTCGTGGCGGTTGATGCCCCGTATTATGAGGGGCAATCCATTGAGCAGGACCCGGGTACCCTGGACCTGCACCTGGCGGAAGCCGATTCGGAAAGTGTCTACGTCGGCGGGCTGGCCGGGAGCTGAGGTGGTAACGACGAGGCGGTAAAGGTTCGGGTGGTCCGGCGACCAGGCATTGATGTTGGGGAGAGCTGTTGCGAGGTTGAGATGTTCGTCGGCGGCAGTGAGCGATC
>Ga0207416_1001290_pt1 | contig 34809 bp, 32 predicted proteins | sample PaiPotPPM11metaG_FD_184107 | JGI IMG/M metagenome (GOLD analysis project Ga0207416, IMG submission 184107) | Iron sulfur acid spring bacterial and archeal communities from Banff, Canada, to study Microbial Dark Matter (Phase II) - Paint Pots PPM... ...
AGAGAGGGCTGAACAGCTTCCGGCGGACCTCATGATGATTTTCATCCGTCTCGTCCCCTGGTCCAATCCACTCGCTCAGACGGGCCTTCTTGAAATCGGAGGAGAGCAACCGCTCGGCGTAGCGGCGACAGAAACGTCGGCTGGGGCGCCTTGTTGGGCGGCATTATTTGTCTTTCTTTCCCTGATTGCAGCCTTGGCAAAGTGCCTGAAGATTATCAATGGCATTTCCTCCTCCATTTGCAACAGGGATGATGTGATCAACCTCAAGTGCGACTTTGTGATCATTGGACGGACTTGCGCCGCACTTGGCACAACGATAGTTATCACGCTTTAATACGGCCCATCTATCTTTCAGCGGAATTGTTCTACGGGCCGGTTTCCCAGTATTACCTTCGAGCATTTGTTCTCTTGATATTTTTCCATCGTGAAAGGCTGCAAGCGCTTCGCATGCAGCACGCACGCTGCCCCAGTGCCGCTTGTACGGAGATTCGGAGATTTTATCTCCAAGAGCTGCGATTTGCCTCTTGCCAGGCCGATACCCCAACTGCCTCCATATGCTTTCGAGATTGGCGATGAGCATTTCGGGTGAGTGCCGTCTTTCTCTACCGCCGGTGATCCCAATGAGTGCCACCGCCTTTTTCCATGAACCGAAGCGATCAATTACGGTCGCAGAATGAGGTCGCTTTCCGGGGAGGGCATCGTATTGTGTGGAAGTGAAGTAACCCTCACCAAGCACCTCAGCAGCAGACTGCAACGCTGCTATTAGGTCGCCGTCGCTAAGGCGAGTGCGCTTTGCGTCTAAATCGAACTGGAATCTGTCAGTCACCTTCTCTCTGTATCATGCCGCCCAACGAAATTTAGGCAACAGCCATTTTAGTTTTCAATACCGCCTAAATCAAGCCGCAAGACAGCCGACCTGACCAGCGTGGAGACCATTCTCTACCTCTCGGCGACAAGTTATTAGACGGCTGGCTCCGGCCAATGAGCGTTTTGCCCGTGCCGCATTCCGCCACGACAGCGGCCGAGCACGCTTGGGCAAGCCGTTCTACGACACCCATAATGGCGAGGTTTTGTCCGGGGTACGGCCTACGCAGCAAGTGCGTGAGCAGCGGCGACGGCGGCTCCTGTGGGCCGTGCAAAGGCGGAAACGATTCCAGAATTCGCTCCCCGAGTTCGTTGGAAAATGCCCGTAAGTAGGCGTCGATTGTGGCAGGTGGTTCCATGGGCTGAACAGCTCCTCGGTGAATTTGATCTAAAAAGATTGATCAGGGAAAACGGTGCGAATGGGTGGCAGGCCACTTTGCGACGTTGGCTTGACGGTCTAAAGTAAACACTGGCAGTCGGTCTGCGGCCCTCTTCGCCTGCGAAGGCCTAACGCAAGATAATCTGCCGAAGGTCTCAAGTAGGGCAGACAGCAGAGGATCATTCTTGGAAGAAAATGCTACGATGGGATCGAACTGCTAGGGTTGCGTAAATTGGCTACCCGTTCAGTGGCAGCTTCTGTGGCTGCGGGATGTTCCGGGTTGAGGAAACTCGCCATTGAGGGCCAGAGGATGGTGCCGTTGGTTTCTGGAAACCTGATAATTCCACGCCGGAGGCCGCGCGAGATCCAGCTTAGGAATTTGCCTTTCGTCCCGGTAATCAGCACCGGGGAGCAACCAATGCCCGTGAGCGAAGTAATCGCCCGGCGCCGCCTCAGTTCGCTCATAAACCATTCGGCCCAGTCCGGCACAACGGGCAAGCCAAAACGTTCTGACAATCTGTAAAGGACAAAGACCGGGTCATCATCGCAGAGAATCGTGCGATTGCTCTCGGTGGCCGCGCCCAGGCGCGTCCCGGCGAGCTCAGCGGAAACCGCCACCATGTGCCTCACCGGGCGCTTTAGACCAGGAACGCTGAGGCTTCCACGGAAGCACTCAGCCTTCTCGCCCAGGCTGAAATCCAGTGTCCTAGTAAAGCCAGGATCCGTAACTTTGAATGGCTGGTTTTGCTGCAGGGCTGCCCAGACCGCGCCGACATCCGAATCCCCGCCCAGGACTGAGAGCAGGTGGAACTGCCCCGCGTGGCCATCATCCGCAACCTCAGCAATCATGCGGTCGAGACGCAGCCGGACGCGCGCCGTCGTATCTTTCAAAACCCGGGTGAATTCGAGCCATCCGAAGCGTTCATGCGCGTTCTCCACCTATGCCTCCTCAATGCGGAATTTCCGGCTTACGTGTGAACCGTCCGGCCCTTGCACTGACTCTAGCGCCGCGGGCATCGTTGTTTCCTTGCCAATCGGTTCTTCTTCGGCGGGCGCGTCGGCCGTCAGCAGGCGGTCCGTCCATCGGCAAAGAGAAGGTTCAGACAGTGGGAAAATTGTTCCTTCTCCCTAACAGTCGTCACGCCCTGGTCATCCTCTTCTTCCAGTCTCAAGATAGTTTTGACCCCCTGCCAGCGAGCCAGATGTCGCAACTCGCCTTGGCCGAAAATTCCGTCCAAACGTCCAGACGTGGCCAGGAGCGCGACGTGGCCCTGATGTAGGGGTGTAAGCGGTCGGCCTGTCTCCCGCACTTCCGGAGCGAACAGGATGCGCCGTGCTTGGCGGTATGCTGCCGATTTCGGCAGCAGGTCCTCGATGGCATCGAGCGGCAAGCCGCGATGGGTCATTTCCACCGGCCCAGCTTCGGGTACCGAGTACTGACGCAGGGGCTGATCGGGCAAAACGGGAAGATTTTCATAGTCGCGAGCTTTGCGCCCGTACTCGATCCTTGCCCGGCTGATCTCCCACTCTGATAGCCTCTCGCGCTCGCGGCGCGTCCGGCGCACACCGAACAACACGATCTGCTTGTAGCGTACGCTCTCCGGCTCGCTCAGCCGGTACACCTCGGTGTCCTTGAATTGGACGGATAGCCGGTTCCCGCAGACCGCAAGCTGTGCGGCGGGGATCACCAGGATGAGGATGCCGCCCGGCTTGAGCCAGCGGGAGGTGTGTTGAAGGAAGAGCGCCTCCAGACGCTCAGTACGCCCATCATCATTCGCGGTGCTGTCATACGGTGGATTCAACGCCAACAACGAGAAGGATTCTGCCCGGCACTCGACATCGAAGCAGTCGCCGTAGATCACCTGGTTGGCTCTTGCTCGCGCCTGCTCAGCGCGGTGGGCATCGAGTTCGATGCCATAACGGTGGCCATTTGCGCCATCGGTAATCAGGCCCAGCGCGCGGCCTTCTCCAATGCAGGGGTCGAGCGCGGCGAAGCCAGACGTTGGATACATGAGGTGGTGACAGATGCGGCGGGCCTCGGCTTCGGGCAGAGGAACGTAGCCCATTCGCAGCCGGTTTTGGGGCGTGACATTGCAAGACCTCAAGTTCCTGACGCTCAGCCGGTTTGTTGCTCGTACCGCGCTAATGCGCTCTTCTCACTGAAAAACAAGGAGTTATCGCCCAGCGTGAATGATTCCCCAATGCCTCCGCGGGTGACCGCTCGGAAATTTGTCAGCCGGGTGGAACCGTATTATCAAAGCAGTGGAGGTGTGAAATAAGATGTGCGAATTGCGGCTGGCCACTCGACGATTGTAACGAGTCCCAGCCTGTGTGCCCACGGTGCGGGGATGCCGGCGCCGGCGAAATCGAGGAGATCGCCCTCATGCTTGAGGCGGGTCAGGCCGAGCCGACGGTGTTTGCAAAAGATAGCAAGTAAAGAGGCGCACGGTGGCAGCCCTTACGCCATTGCCCGTTGAGACCGTCTATGGCGGCACGGTGGTGCGCGTCACGCCGGAAGCTGATCGCTCTGTCTGCCAACTCAGCCGGGGTGCGCCTCTTATCGTGTCCAGCGTTCTGGGCCGCTATCTTGACGCGGGGGGATGAGAGATCACGGCGCCGCTTGGCGGCAAGGGGCTGGCTGGGACGGAGATCTATGTCCGCAAAGCGGCAGGCTCTCGCCGGCTCCGTGATCTCTACCAGGCGCCGATTGGATATGTGACTCAGCCGAATGCGGACAAGCGGAAGGATCTGTTTGTAGTCGCCGAAGTCCATGACAGCCGGCTGGGAATTACAGCGATTCACATTCCTTGCCCAGCGGTGCGCGATTATTTCTATGTGGCCGACCGGCGCCTGGAATGGGGCCAGCAGCCGACGCTGTATGATGTAGTTGGCATGCCGCCAACCGCTGGCCCGGCGGAATTGCGGCTTTCGTTCAAGATTCGGCAGATGGAGCTTCAGAGGCAGGGCGCGGCAGCGAACGCCTGCCGGGCGCTCGAACGCGCTTACAACATTCTCGCGCAGCCGGAGCTGAGGGCTTGTTACGATGCGTTGCTGCAAGATCCGGAAGCGCCGACGCTGTTTCCGTACTCCGGGTTCGGCGCTCTTCTCGTGAGCGGCGACCGGTCACGCGACGGAAAGACGTTCTTTGCGAACCGCATTCTGGCTTTTCGTCCTGAAACCCGGCGCCGCCGCTTTCGGGCGCCGCTCAGGAAGTTCGAGTTCTACAGCAAACATGCAGTCTACCGCGACGCGCGGAGGAAACTGGAAGTCATGCTCGATCAGGCGGCAATGCCGATCATTTGGGACCCCACCTGGAACCAATGGAAACATTTGCTCGCAGCCAAGGTGGAAATTGACGGTACGTTTGTGCACACGGGCAAGTTTCGAATGAGGTCAGGCGCCTGGCACGCGGTTGAATGGGAGAGGGTCCTGCCAAGCCGGCTGCAGGTGAATCTGCCTGCGAGCCTGCAAGAGCAAATCGCGACCGCGAGAAACACTTATCACCGTTTTGGCCTGTACTCGCAAGCCCTGGAAAGAATCCGAGCCAGGATCGAGCGGGAGCCAGTGGAGAAAAAAGAACTCGACCAGATTCTGGGACAGATGGGCGTGCCCGGCGACTTCGACGTTGCACAGATCACTTGGAAGCCAGATTACGATCCATTCTTCTACCAACAGCTTGCCAAGCGCGCCCGCCGGATATTCCTGTTCCGGAATGAATATATTTTCGATACGCCGGGGGGCGTAGTAGTTGAGACGCCCCAGCTCGGCCACGCAACGTATCTATTCGCCAAGCCCACCAGCATGGCGGCTTTTCTTGCCCTGTATACCAGAGTCAGCAAAGAAGACATTCGCCGGAATCGCCAGAACGTTGGGGCGCGGCTGGGTTTCCTCGGGAGAATCGTGCACGGTACCAATCCCCGTGCGTGGGTCAAGGATCTACGCGCTCGTCTCGGTGAAACGATCGATTACGCTCAGGCAGAGAGCTGACTTGAAGAGCGACCTCTGATCGTGCCCCACACCGTTCGCTTTGCAGGAAACTGGCTTAGCACTGAGACATTTCATTCCCTATCCGTATTGAGCCCTGCCCGCCGGCTCCAAGTGGTTAGCGCCATGAGCGCATTTCGCAACGGCCGTCACACTTGCATCCATCCCAAGTTGTGATATCATTCTTATATGAGTGCGAACGTCATAGTATCGGATGACAGTTGCAATGTCCCTTGCTTCAACGAAAGACTGGTCACGAAACTCAAGCGACGGCTACCGCCCGAAGATGCCGTTGAGGAGACGCGGAGCCTCTTCGCAGCGCTCGCGGATCGAGCCCGGCTGAAGATTATCCATGCGCTTCGAGAGGGCGAAGAGCTTTGTGTTTGCGACGTCGCCCATGTGCTTGACGTCTCGATTTCCACCGCCTCTCACCATTTACGCAAGCTGCGCGATCTTAAGTTTCTTCGATATCGTAACGACGGGAAGATGGCCTACTACCGGCTGCGGGACGAGTTCGCTGCGAAGCTGGTGGAGGCGGCGCTGGAGAAGCCGACGGGGGTAGGGAATGGAACGGAGGATCGCACACGGGCAAGCCGGACGCAAGGAGTAAGGCCAAGCGCTTCACAAAAAAAGGCGCAATATGCTTCCGTTTCGCGCGGAGGCTTTTGAGGGTCTCGAAATGAAGAAGTGGAGCGAAGATGCAGAGAGCAGCCGGACCGGGAAAGACATCCTGGATGCGCAGAAGCAACATTGGCAGACAACGTTTTCCCAAAAGCGAGACATGTTTGGTTTGGATCCCAGCGAGCCTGCGCGCAAGGTGGCTGACAAGTTCAATCGAGAGCGAAAAACCAATCGCTTGGAACTGGGAAGTGGCCAGGGGCGGGATACGCTATTCTTCGCCGGCAAGGGATTTCAGGTGACTGCCGTAGATTACTCCCAAGCCGCCGTCCAGACGATATTGTCGAAAGGGCAATTGGCAGGCTTGGCTCACCTGATCACGGCAATGCGGCAGGATGTTAGAGAGCCGCTCGCATTCCCTGACGAATCGTTTGACGCCTGCTACTCTCACATGCTGTTTTGCATGGCGCTTACCACGCCAGAATTAGAGCGTCTGTCGCGGGATGTATGGCGGGTTTTGAGACCCGGCGGGCTGAACGTTTACACGGTCCGGCACACAAGCGACCCTCACTGCGGGACCGGAGTTCATCGTGGGGAGGACATGTGGGAGGTCGGGGGCTTCATCGTGCATTTTTTCAACCGGGAGAAAGTAATTCATCTCGCGAAAGGCTTTGAGATCGTCGGCATTGACGAATTCGAAGAGGGGGGCCTTCCCAGGAAGCTTTTGCGAGTGACGCTCAGAAAAGAAACACCCCTCGAATAGTACTTTTTGACTTAATTGCGGGTAGGCGTCAGCAAGCAATAGACAGTACCGCCGAGCGGGAAAGGATACAACATGGCCACCACTGAGTCACCCAATGTGTCGGCCTTTCACATTATTACAGAACAACTGACAGAGGCAATCGCCGCTCCGAAGTGCCACAAATGCGGCTGCCTGCAACAGACCGTGGAAGCACTCGCGGAAACCGAGGCAGGGAAAGGGGCGCTGGCCCCCATCCTCACGCAAGCACGCAGCGTTTTCATACCGAAAAAGTACGACTGCTTGGGCTGTCCCGTCTGTTACCCGGCCATTGCCGCCAACGCCTTTGTCGAAGCCTACCCGGAAGCAGGCGCGGGCCTCGACCTCTGCCCGACCGAAGAACCGGAAGAACGGCAGGGCTGGCCGCCGCTCCCGGGCGATTATTCCGTCGTTCGCTATGGTGGGCCTATCGCCGTCTGTGCGCTTAACAGTGAACCGCTGGTCAAGAGCCTTGCGGGTAGCAAACCTGATGGCCTCGCCATTGTCGGCACCATGCACACGGAAAATCTCGGCATCGAGCGGGTGATTAAAAACACGCTTGCGAATCCGCACATTCGTTTCCTGCTGCTCTGTGGCGAGGATACGCAACAGGCCGTGGGGCATCTGCCGGGGCAGTGTTTTGAGAGCTTGTTTCGCAACGGCCTGGACGAGCGCAGCCGTATCACCGGCGCGCGCGGCAAACGTCCGGTACTCAAGAATGTGAGCCGCGACGAAGTGCAAGCTTTTCTGCAACAGGTGGAACTTGTGTCGATGATTGGAGAAGAAAGCCCAGACGCGGTTGCGGGGCAAATTCGGGTCTGCGCCGAACGAAATCCCGGCGTCTATCCGTACCCATTTAAGGCTATGTCTGTTGAGCGTATCCGAGTCCAAGAGCCAAAGCGGCTGACCCTCGATAAAGCAGGTTATTTTGTGGTCTATCCCGACACCCGCGTCAAGCGCCTCATTGTCGAACACTACACAAATCAGGGCGTACTTAATTACGTTCTGGAAGGCACTTCGACGGGGGCGCTGTACAGCGAAGCGATTGAACGCCAGCTTCTCACACGCCTCGACCATGCCGCCTATTTGGGGCGGGAGCTTGCCCGCGCCGAAAAGAGCTTGCTGGATGGAACGCCATTCGTACAGGATGCCGCTCCCGGAGAACTCGCAACCGCTGCTCCAAAGACCGCTTGTAACACGGGTGCCGCGTGCGGCTGTTCCCCTGCTCCGCAAATCGAGGGACACTGCTGATGAAAGTGAAATGGATCGGAGTCACAGCCGTGGCGCTCATCGCGGGCTCGATTATTAGCTACAAATCATTTGTCGCGCCGGAGCCGCGCGGAGCAAGACCTGCCACCCTTCCCCGCGTGCTGCTGGTTGCGGATATGGGCGAGGCTGATTCTGCCAATGATTCCTGTGCGGAAATCATCCACCTCGTCCAGGCCGCACGCAACCGGGGCATTGCGGTCCAAGAACTTAGTCCTAGCAGCAAATCCGATTTGCTCGCCCGCTACCACGTACTCACCATTCCCACAGTGCTGATTCTCGACCGCAACGGGCAAGTAGTCTCTCGCTACGAAGGCGAAGGACGTGACACCGTCAAGGCGGTGCGTGCTGGGCTTGAACAGTTGCAGTAGGTGGCAAATGACTTTCCCTGACGCTTTAAGTCAAGCGCTCTCTGCAGGCAACCTTGCGGCCCTACCGCTGGCGCTCGCGGGCGGCTTGGTTGCGGGCATGAATCCCTGTTGCCTTGCGCTCTACCCCGCCGCTGCTGGGGCGTGTTGCGGTGCGCAAGCGCAAGTGAAGAAATGGCCATTTGGCAATGCCGCCGCATTCGTCTTTGGCATCGCCGTCGCTGTGGCGGCGCTCGGCTTGATGGCCGCCTACATTGGCCACGTGGCAGTGATGGGCACGCCGCTGAGATATGCGATTGCTTTTCTGCCCATCCTCATGGGCGTATACCGGCTGGGATGGATTCGCCTGCCGCTGATGACACCAAAAGCGTTTCGTCCAGGGCTTAGCGGGGCATTTGGAACCGGGCTGCTGCTGTCGCTCATTATCGGGCCGTGTGGCACGCCGGTGCTTGCTTCCGTTCTCTCCTTCGCGGCCTATAAACAGAGTTTTCTTTACGGCGGCCTGTTGCTGTTTCTTTATGGTATCGGCAACGGCCTGCCGCTCGTTCTTGTTGGGACGGCGGCAGGCGGACTTTTGAAGCGACTTGATTGCAGTCGCTTCGGGAACTGGATTGACCCGATGGTCGGCGGGGGACTTATCCTGCTCGGTTTCTACCTGCTTTGGCGCATTTGAAAGGGCTCATCGCAGAGGGTGTTCATAAAGTCATGCCAACGCCCGGTGTCGGGAACATATACAGGGATCTGACGGATACCGACGGGAGACGGACCTTCTCAAGCTGCACGAAACCCCACTTCTCTCGTTCTGCCAACTGCCCGTTTTCTGACGCGGCGCCATCGCATGGGATCAATGGGCAGGGGAACACAGCGGACGCCTGCCACGTCGACGAACCCGCCGTGATGGAAGATTTGACCATAGCGGAACAACCGGGCAAGCAGCGCCAATGCGTGCTGGGCCAAAGCAGCATTGACAAAGGGTTCTTGTTTGTCCAAGGCCTGAATTGCGCTGCAACTCGGCTCATCATCATCGTCGAGATCTGGATTGAGAAGCTCTTCGTATAGCTCTGCCGCTGTTCTCAATCGCAATCGTGACCGCTTGTTCCGGGCGTTCTGTGGCTCACCCAGCACAAACTGCCCGCCCGTGGCGTGGTTGCCGTGGTCCAGCCAGTACCCAGTGGCGCTGGGACCCGCAACACTCTTCGCGATGACCGCCCGCGCCGCTCGTGTGTCCACACAGCCGATGACGACGTCCGGACGTAAATGCCTCTCGTTGTAACCGGCGTATGCAGGCGCGAGCGTCTGCGGTGTCAACGCCTGCGGAATCGCCTGCCAGCCGAGCCCCCAAAACAAATTGATGCGGTTCACCAGAACGATTGCCTTATTCATTCCCACTTCGCTGCTGCAGAACGGCTGGCGGACGCAATTGACGGCCGAAATCGTGTCGCCATCCATCACCGTTACCTGCAATCCTTGTGGGTGGCCCCACGCGACAAGGGCTTGGTGAAGGTAAGGCAACCCTCCAAGAATTGCGCTCCCCGTCCCGCCGCAGCCTACGACCATGATGCGCACTTCGCGCCGTAACAGCTCTTCGTGCACTCTGTGAGTCTCCATGGTTTAACGCTCTTGTGCAATGAACTCTTGGAGGGGTTGTCTGGCATCAGCCAAATAGCGGACCGGAAACTTCTTCTTCCTTCGCAGGCTGTCCCACAGGCCCAGGAATCCGCCCGGATGACTTGTGAGCCGCGCGGCTCCCAAAGGGTGGGTAAATTCAGTTTCAAAAAAGCACCTCTGCCACGCCGTCATCGAATCAACTGAAGTACTGTCGGGTGCGTGTACCGTTCCGAGGCATACCCGGCCGCTGTCGCCTGCCACATTCCAGTACGGCGCTGTCTTGAGCCGCGCATTGGCTTCGGGGCGAGCGTCCCTTTCTAACGCACGAACGAATAGGTCTCCGCGACACACCTTGAACACCAGCGGCGGTTGAGGGAAAACATGGCCATTCAATTTTCTTGCTTCTTTGTCCGCTTCGCCGAAGAACATGATCCGGCACGACCCCCGCACCCACCAAGCAAGCATCTCCGGCGTTCGCGCCAGGATATTTACCGGCAGAAGTTCGGGGGCGACGCGGGAACCCAGCCCCTCCGCGAGCCGCTGCAGGAAAGTCAACGACAGAGGCTGAGCCGGAGCGAGCAGCGGCGCGCCCGCGGCCTGCGGCAGCACGTCGTGCAACGTGGCAAACGCGCCGTGCTCATCCGCATAGACCAGCAGGGCGTGACGGAGTTGCAGCTTACAGCTTTCCGAGATCTCGACATGGGCTTCCATTTCTGAATCTCTCAACCTTCCTCATTGTTTCCAGGGCACATTTCTGCCAGCCGGCTTGCCGCTGCCGTCGTTTCACAGAGGCCGCCCAGAGTTTCAAAAGCCTGCTGGACACTCGCCGGGTCGCCGGGATTGATTTCAACAATGAAATTTGGCTCCGGGCCGGCCTCCATCACTCCCCGGCTCTCATCATCGAAGCAAGCTGCGACGGCATCATGGCGTTTGAAGCTCACCAGCAACGCCGGCAGGGGCGGGTTCGAATCCATGAAGGCCTCCTGCGTCTCTTCGGTAATCTCCGCGGGACGGACCTTGTGTGAGGTACTCTCCAAATTGGGCGCCGTGTTTAATAACCCGCAAAGGGTTTCGTCCGTGGTCTTGTCTGCAAGCCGTCGCACGGCTTCTGTTTCGAGCGGCTTCTCTTTCATGAATGCCGGGATGCAGCCCTCAACTTCGGGAAATTCATACTGCTCCGGGTTTTCCTCTCCTTCAACCCAATCCCGCAGCATTTCTACCCGAGCCAGGGCATCGTCGTAATCGTAGACTCTCATCCAGCGCCGCACCGCACCGATGAAGAGATGATAGAAAGAGACCGGCAGCCGGGGGTGAACGGTCGCCAGCAACTCAAGCGTTGGACCGATCACCACATACCCAGCCGAATCCGGATTCACGATGAGGTACAGCAGCTCGCGGCGCGCTCCTTCATCGCTATACGGGTCCGGAGTATTGCTGATGGTGGCGTCCAGCGCGAATTGTTGCCGGATGATGCCGCCATCATGGCAGGCGATCCAGCGTTTGAGCGTTGCCAGGATGTAGCCTGATGGACTGCGGCCTGCCTGTTCCCAGTCGGACGGATCGCCGATTTCCAGTTCGGTCAACATTTGGGCCAGCAGAATCGCTCGCCGGTCCTCACCGGCGATCCGGTATTCGACTGGCATTCCTCCGAGCCGCGGCAGAATGGCGCCGCTTCCTCGCCCCATTAAACCGGCAGCAGCCAGCCGGGTGGCGGCGCGATCTCGCTGTGCCCGCGGTGGCAGGATTCTGTCTGAATCGCATCTCGCAAACTCTTCGACGCTTGTTTCCATTCCTCACTCCGCATAAATCTCGCCGTCACAGTTTGACAATCCGGGTGGCGGCCCTCGGCCAGATCGGCAAGTTCGGCAAGGACCGCCTCCCGCGTGAGATTCGATGGATTTTTCGGCTTCTGCATGGCCTCAGCCTTTCGCGCCGATGGCCCGCACGAAGTCGTATCGAAGTTTCTCGCCCACGGCTTCAGGACCGTTAATCGCGGCAGTGGCAAGTTCAGGGTATTGAGTTGCGTAGGCCGCTTTCACTTCCTCGGGCGAGAGCCGGGCGTTAATATCCGGGAGCTTCAATCCCATGTAAGAAAATTCACGGACGGCAGGGGTAATCTTCACAGTCGCAGACCTCCTTGCTTGTAGGATTTCAGAATTAGTGACATTCGTGTCAGAGTACTTGACACAAACATGTCACAATTAATGACATAGAGTGTGGCTGACGACGCGCTGGAACCCAGGTTCGCTGCTGCCGACGTCTGATCTTCCGTGGGTTGACGGCCCGGGCTGCACGTTTAGCACCGACCGACGCGAGATCGGCGGTAGTTCTCCAATTGGCAGACACCGGGCGCGGGCATCGTCCATCAACCTCGTCAATCAAAAAAGCGTAGAACCTCACCTCATCCCTTTCGCCTTCCGCGCCTTTCTGAATTGTGCATACAGAGTCACTTCTTCAAGATCGCCGCCGTCCAACTCTGCGGCCGCAGCGAAAAGGGCGTTCATTCCCGGCGTCGGCTGTGTCCGAGGGAAGAACACGGTGACCGGAACAGCGAAAAATCGCGCCAATCTTTCCAGATCAGAAATCGACGGCTTATAGGTCCCAGTCTCCCAGCGGGAGACAGTGTTTGCCGTGGTCTTGATCGCCCGCGCCAAGCCTTTTTGGCTGATGCCCTTCCCATTCAGGGCCGTCCTAAGCTCTCGAATTCTCTCCCCGACCTCTCGGTAAATGTCCGTCATATCGTTTAACCGTCCTTTTACAGAATATTCATATCCTTTTTTTGTTGACATCGAGCGTTCTGCGTGGGATGATTCCTGTATAAGGATATTATAGTCCTCTGTTAGGATCGCATCGGGGCGGACAAAATGCAATGCTTTTGTTGGTCGCGAGGATCAAGAATTGCAGTCACTAATTGACGGACCTCACCGCAGCAAGCTGACCTTCGCCTATCCTGAAGAAGGGACCGAATCGATGTGCCTCGATCGGCTGACCCGGGTGCGTGAGCCGGTGAGCCGCTCCAAGACGGGAGTGCAGGGAAAAGTAGCGGACGTTTTCAGCGGGCGGTCACGTCACGCAGAGTCGCTTACCGAGCTCCAGGCGTTCCGTATCTTACTGGCCACCGCTCGAGCTGACGCATGGCAAGAGCAGCCGTTCACTCTGGAGTATCGCTACGAAGAGAAAAGCCACCGCTACACACCCGACATCTTGGTTCTTTGGGGAACTCGCCGCGAAGTGGTAGAAATCAAGATCGACGCCGAGGTTGATTTGCCAGAGAACCGTGCTCGCTTCGCTTTAATCCGTGAATTATTGAGTGAGCACGGGTATCACTTCCGGCTTTGGAAGAGATCCGACATCTACGCGAAGCCGCGCCTGTCCAACGTCAGCCTGATCTTGCGTTATCGCTCCGTTGAGGTCCCGGCCGTTGAGCGCGAGAGGATCCGGCGCGCGTTTTCTACGACGCCCGAAGTCGGCTTGCACACTTTCCGCGGAACAGCTGGAATCGCAGTGCAGAGCGTGCTTCGCCTGGTGCTCGACGGGACGCTGCATATCGATTGGTGGGAGCCATTATCGCTGGGCTCTCGTGTGAGTATTACGCCCATTGGCCGCCAGGTATGGCCCTGCCCGCTGCCGGAATCCTACTTCGTTTAAGGAGGCGCTATGTCGCTGCACGCGCTGAGAAAGGGGCACCATGTTCGGATCGGGCCAAGCGAGTTCGTGATATTGCAACGACTCCCGGAACACACTTGGCAGCTCCAAAACGTCGTCACCGGGGAATGGCGCACGTTTAGCGAGGATGACCTTCTCGATCGTTTCGCAAAGAATGAGTTGTCATTCGTCGCGATGCTTGAGGCGCCCCGTCTGTCTCCAGACCGAACCAATTCAAAGCTCACCCGCAACCTTTCAACCTATCCAACCGAATTGGTCACTCTGGCCAGAAATCGGGTGAAGTATCTGAAAGAGATCGACCAAAGCCAGCCGATTTCGATTACCCAGAGAACTATCGAGCCGCTCATCCGGTCGGTATCGGAGAGGATCAAGGACATCAAGCCTCCGGGTTGGCGCACGGTCTGTCGGGACTACCTCAAATGGATAGCCGCGGCGCGCGATATCCGGGCCATCGTCTTAAGGCACGCCGACCGGGGCAAACCGGGTACACGACTAGCCCCGGAGGTAAAAGCTATCAGCGATCAAGCCATCCAGGAGTTGTACATGACGAAGGAACGTAAGCGGGCACCCGAAGTGCACCTGGAAATCGTGCGCCGGGTTACCGACGCAAACAGGTTCCGGCTTCAAAGCGACCAACTGCCGCTTCCCAGCCGAAGCACAATCTATCGCGAGATCGCGCGCCTGTCGCCTTACGACGTCATGGCGGCACGCTACGGTAAACGCCGTGCCAATATGGAATTCAGGGTGTCGATGACGGGACCTGTTACCACTCGTGCTCTCGAGCGGGTGGTGATGGATCACACGCCGAGCGACCTCGTCGTTGTCGACGACAACAGCATGTTGCCCCTGGGCCGGCCGACGATCACTACGGCGCTCGTCGAGTACACGCGTTGTCCGATGGGCTTCTATGCCGGATTCGAACCGCCCAGTTGTCTCGCTGTGATGAGATCTCTCAAGCATGCGATTCTCCCCAAAACCTATCTTCCTCGCCAGCTTCCGTCGATCAAAAACCGGTGGGACTGCTATGGCGTGCCGGAACTCGTGGTGGTTGATAACCCGCCGGAGTTCCATTCCGGTCACTTCGAGCTGGCCTGCTTACAAATTGGCTGCGATATTCAGCACGCTAAAGTCCTTGTGCCTTGGTACAAGGGGAAAATCGAGCGATTTTTGAGAACCCTGAATCACGATTTGATGCACGGCAAGCCCGGTACGACATTCAGTAATATTCTGGAACGCGACGACTACGATCCCTGCAAAAATGCGGTGGTGTTGCTTAGCACCTTACGCGAGATGCTCCACAAGTGGATCGTCGACGTATATTTGCAGACGCCCCACCGCGGAATCAAGGATACCCCTGCGCATCGGTGGCAGAGCGAAACGTGCGGCCTCCCGCCCCCGTTGCCACCGAGCGCCGCCGCGCTGGACATTTTACTGGGCATGACCGTTCAGCGGGTTGCGTTCCACTATGGCATCGAATTGGAAGGACTGAAATATAACGGTCCCGAGTTGGGCGAGTTGCGGCTGCGGATGGGACCTACCGTAAAAGTCGAACTCACGTTCGACCCCGGCGACCTCGGCCAGATCCACGTGCTCGATCCGGTAAAGGGAGTCTATATCTGCGTTCCCGCCCTCGACCAAGCCTATGCCAAGGGACTTTCTCTCTGGCAAAACAGAGTCATCAGGCGATACGCACAGCATGAACTCGACGGCCGCACGGACATTGTTGCCTTGGCGCAGGCTAAAGCCGAAATCCGCGCCCTGATCGACCGCGATTTCAATCGCAAATCGACTCGTGGCCGGAAACGTCATGCGCGATTTATGGAGGACTACACGACTGCTAGCCTTCCCGAGCCAGCAGCAAATCAACCTGCTCTTGCAGACCCGCCGGGAGTCGAGAGTGCAGGCATGCAGACGCCTGTTGCGCAGCAAACGGAGGCAAGTTCCCCCACTTCTCCTGAGTTCGCTCCCCTTCCTGATACGACGGCTGGCCGACTCAGCATCTTTACCGATGACGAGGTTCTTCCGGTGTTTGAGGCAGCCCTCGATCTGCCACGCTCGTCCATCGCGCCGGCGGCCCCCATAGATAGCGCCTCTGGTACGGAGGACGCTGATGAGTGAACTGATGGATGCTTCCGAGCGGGTGCTGGTCAAGTATCCCCTATTCAAATTCGCAGTGGCAAGGATCGAAGGCTGTTTTGGCAGTTACGGAACCACCGCCGAACCGGAGTGTTGCCCCATCGTGGGAGAAAGTGGGAGTGGCAAGACCACGATCATCTCCTACTTCGCCAGCCTGCATCCCCGCATTGACCACAAGTGTGGCCTGGAAATCCCGGTACTGCTCGCCAAAGTGCCAGCCCGGCCAACCGTGAAGAGCTTCGCGGAGACCCTGTTGTACCAACTTGGCGATCCTCTGTGGATGCGCAGCAATACCGTGGGCAAAAGCATCCGTCTGCGCGAACTGCTCAGGCGCTGTGGTGTGCGTCTTTTGGCCCTCGACGAGTTTCAGCACTTCGTAGATGCCCGGAGAGCCAATATTCCCAATGAGGTAGCGGACTGGCTCAAAGAGCAAGTCGAGGAGGCAGGGCTTTCCATTGTGGTGCTGGGACTTCAACGTTGTTTGGAAGTGCTGAAGCAGAACGAGCAACTACGACGCCGCTTCGGCGCCACCTTGCGCGTGGGTGCCTTTCGCTGGGAGAGTCCTCGGGGCTATCTCTGCCGCGTTGCCAGCGCCCACGGTTACGACAGCCCTCAATGGCTGGCGCACCTCGCTGGATTCTTAAGAGCCACAGCCGGACTCGACCGGGAAGACCATGGCCCTCTCATCGCTCATGTATTGCGTCTCGAGCTGGAAGAATGGCTCGCGATGTCCTACAGACCCGTCCAAGGAGCCGGGCGGTTTGCCCAGCGTATGTTCTGTGGTCGGATGGTGCGTGCCGACCAATTCAATTATCGACGCCCACGAATCTGTCCGAACTGTCTGGGGGAACGCCCGATCTGGTGGGCGGTTTGGGACCTTGGCCTTGTGGCAGCTTGCCCCTCTCACCGCTGCCTTCTCATCAATCAATGTCCCGCTTGCGGCAAGGATCTGGCCTGGCGGCGCCCGGCCGTCGAGAGATGTCGCTGCGGGGCTGATTTGCGCGGCGTAACGGGTGAGGCCGCGAATCCTGACTTAATAGCAATCAGTACGCTCATTTACCATGCGGCGGGATTCTCACCCAGCACCGCAGCGGAGCGCGAACTGGACGATCATTATTTCCCGCCCGAATTGAGGCGGTTAGCGTTGGGCTCCCTTCTGCGTCTGATCCGCTTTCTGGGACTTATGGGGGAAGACGAGAAGCTTCGTAGGAAACAACGCCCTTTCCGCAGAACTGATCTCATCACGGCAATCCAGGCGAGTCGAGCTGCAACCGCCGCGCTGAAAGAATGGCCAAGGCCATTCCGGCAAGCGCTAAGGGCAATGGTGCCAGAAAGGGTTGAAAACTCCGCCGTTCTGAAGCTGGGAACTGTGTTTGAAAATTTTTACCGCCACCTGTTCCATGTCCTCCCTCGAAATGAATTCGGGTTTCTGCACGAGGCTTTCGAGGCCTTCGTGGTCGAGGAATGGAAGGGATTGGTTCGTGGGCAGCAGCGACGCCTGTCGATTGGGACGAGAGAAAAGTCTATGTGGATTTCGGCGACCCGGGCGGAAAAGAGAGCGCGGATCATCTCGAAGCGGCTAGAAGACCTTGTGCGTCAGGGAAAATTAGAAGGCATGTTTTCCAAGCCGCCGCGAGGCCGAAAGCATACTGAATGCTGGATCAAACGAGCGTCACTGGACCAATGGATTGTCACAAGGGACGCGGAAGCCGCTCAGTACATGTCGCGGCCCGAGGCGAAACGCACTTTGGGTTTACACCACATTACCGTCCTACGAGTCGCCCAAGCCGGGCTTATTCGTCACGTTCAAGGACTCGAACCGAAGTTTCCACTCGGCGTTCACTTCATCAGGGAAGACGTCACGAGGATCAAACAGGCTTTCGAGAAACACGCGGTACCAGTGATGGAATATTCGAAGCCGGGCGAGCTGATAGCGCTGCGCCACGCGATGGGGAATTATCTGGGCCGCGATTCGGGGCTTGCCACTGTGATCAGAGCTGTTGTCGACGGCGAGCTAGTCCCAGTCGCCTATACCAACCGCTTTCGGGGAATCACGGGTTACTTATTCTCATCTGACCAACCGCGTAGATATCGCACAGTGAGAGGTATTGAAGCGCATCCCGAAGGCTTCCTCAATTACAGGGAAGCAGCAGCCGTGTTGGGGGTCAAAACGCCTGTCATTCGCGGCTTGGTTGCCCAAGGCATCCTTAGCGCTGCTGCCCGGTATCGGTTCGGTCTTTCGAAGCTTGTGCCCGCCGGCGATGTTCAACGTTTCGCTGAACAATATGTGGCAACGACTGTCCTCGCCAAGCGTTTCAACCTCAACAGTTGGTCTTTCATTCGCTGCCTGAAGCAACTCGGCACACCGCTACTCGCCGTGCCAATATCTGACGCGGGAAGGAAGCCGGCGCTCTTTCTCCTGAAAAAGGTGGCAGCAGAGGTGCGAATTTTCCCACCAAGGAATCTCAGAGATAGCCATGTTCCTACTCCAGACTTGGTCGGGCCTTTTTTAGATTCAAGCTCCGCTTTGGAGGGACTAGGCATTGCTCGGCCGGATATGTCCCATCGGAAGTAGCACCTCTGCACCGCCCTTTCTGACTTGTAGGTTTATGCCAACAATTGTGGCAAAAGCGTAGGATCATGTCATGAATCGTGACGTAAATTGTCACGAATTGTGACATCGAGCGCTGCAAGCCTTGTGATATCAACGGAAGCAGTTTCACTTACAGTGACATCCTACATTGCTGGGGTTGAACGGACTCGGTGGCTTCAAACAAGCCGGCGGTGCTGGGCGGGGCAGAATTCGCCGGAACAGTTGTCTCGCCGGGCTGATCGGAGGGTATTGAGGCCGGCGTAGAATTTGGCGTCTTGCTCTTCCGTTTTTCTTCCACCTTGCGTTTCGCCTCTTCCTGGGCCGCTTTGGCTGCGGCTTCCATTACCACCTTCGCCTCGGCCAGGGTGCTGCCCAGGCGCTGGTGAGCGTCAACGTAGCCGGCCAGTTCGCGGGCAAAGTCCCGGTCCATCTCTTCTGGTGTTCCAGCGAAACTGAGGGGCGTTGTCAGCGCAGGGTTTTCACTGTCATTTGCGCGCTTTGGCAAGACATTGACGCGCAAGGTGGTATCACTCTCGCGCGCCACTGTGATTAACACGGTGCGCTGCGCGAGTAGGGGCATGAGTTCACTAAACACGATAGATCCTCCTTGGGTTGGAATTGAGTTCGTGGCTTACGGAATGATGAACGGAGAGCCTCGGGGCACGGACGGGCTATGCAGACTTCATGGGGGGATTGATTCCGCTGGCTGTCGCCCTTGCATTCGTACTCGTGGCGGCGTCTTGAAGGCATCCCGGGACCGATGCGCGAGTCAATCTGTTGTGACCGTTGGTTGAAGAAGCGCTTCGCCGGCCAGTTCAAATCTGGCAAAGCGCCTACGCGCATCGCGTAAAATTCACGACGCGCGGCCTGATCACCCATTCTCCCAATTGTTCGTCTCCCAAGAAACGCCTTGACCTGGGTCACAGGCTCGCCTTACAAAGGAGTTTATGCCTCTCGTTTATGTATTCGTGGCGTCGAAGATGGAAGCACAACCGATCCTTGCCTTCACTACCCCGACCGGTGCTGCGGGGCCGAAAACAACCGCCGTGATCGTTGACCAGGGCGAAAACCGCTTCGCTGTGATTATCACAGGGATGGGGATCGGGAATGCCAAGGCCAAGGCAGACGCTGCGCTAGGGTTGGGTTCTCCTGGCTCAAGCGGCGAGCCGCCAACGGCACAGAAGCCCGACGCTGTGCTGGCGGTCGGGCTGTGCGGCGGACTGACCCAAGCATTGCCGGAACAGCGCATTGTTGCCTATACGGAGTGCCTTTCTGCTGAACCTAACAGAGCACCGCCGGTCTATTGCTCCCCGACCCTTACAGAAGCTATCGTCGGAACTCTTCAGCGGCATGGTATCACTTGCGCCCGCGTGATCGGCATCACGTCAACACGCATCGCGACCACGAAGAGCGAAAGGCTAGCCTTGGCGAAATCCGGGGCGACGGCCGTAGATATGGAGAGCTATGAAATCATCTCTGCCGCGGTGCGTGCTGGAGTTCCTGCGGCTGTGCTGCGCATTGCCTCCGATTCGGTGGATACGGTAATGCCCGACTTCAACCCCGCTGTGAACGCCGAAGGCGGGCTCGACGGGCCCAAAGCGCTGTGGATTGCCATTCAGTCGCCGCTCGAGACCCTCCGCCTGCTTGCTGCAAACAAGCGTGCGATGGATCGGCTGGGCCCTGCCGTGAAGCTGATTCTCCAGTCGAACTGCTTCTCACGAATCGGCAGCCCGGTGAAAAAATGATTCTTGGAGTTTCACCTCACTCTAGGTATTCTCGGCGCGGTGTTTGTTGCGATTTGTCCTACTGAATGAAGAGGGAGCGCCACTCAACGGTCGCCTCTATGAATTAGCACCTAAAGCAGAATTGCGCCAACTGGTGGCGCACAGGGTAAGGCCATGCGAGCCAGCAAGTCCCATGTCGCCGCTGTTTTCGGCCTTTTGATCTTTCTTTCGACAAACGCAAGGAGCCAGCCAAACAGCCCCCAAGCCGTTCTGGCGGAGGCTGACCGGCTGGCGATGCTTTACAACTGGCCCCGGTCGATTCCGCTTTACGTGGAAGCCGGCAGAGAATTCCACGGCTCGAACAATGCGAAAGGCAAACTCGCCGCCCGGCTGGGATGGATTCGAGCGCAAGCCTATGAGGAGCCCTCTGAAGCGCTGGCTGATGAGGTTGACGCAGACCTACAGAACCCGACGATTCAACGCGACGTGACGCTAATGCTGCGTTGTCTCGAGGCAAAGGCGGCAATTGAAGAACAATCCAACGAGGACTCTTCGCGCGCCACTTGGGAAAAGATACGAGACTTGGCCAAGAGATTGGGCGACCGGCGCTGGCAGGCGCGGGCCGAGGCGGAGCTCGGCATCATTGCGTTTCTGGATGGGGACGTGGGCGCAGCCGCGAAAACGCTGAAGACCGCGCTGATTTCAGCTTATCTGCTGGGCGACATGGGCGCAGCGATTTATTATGGATCGATTGTGGGCAATGGACTCGTCGAGGCCGGCCAGCCCGAAGCGGGAATCAAGTACTGTGACATTGCCATCCAGACAGCGGCGCAGACGAAGGATATGGGTTTCCCCTTCATGGCCTACGAAGGGAAAGCACGTGGCTTACTTGCGCTGCGCCGCAACGCCGAGGCACGGCAAGCCCTGGACAAAGCTATTCGGCAGGCACAATCGCAGAATGACCTTGCCGCAGAGTCGCAACTCCTCATCGTTCGTGGACAGCAAGAGGCGGCGATTGACCGGCGCCAGGCGATTCGTGATCTCCAGTCAGCAACCGATTTCTGCCAGAAGCACAACTTCCGCCATGCTCTTGCCTGGAGCACTTTTGAGCTTGCGACCGCCTACAACAATGCGGGAGAGCTTCCAATGGCGGGGCAATACGCCGCGATGGCGGCGCACGAAACAGAATCGCTGGAAGACAAGTACCACCTACCAGAAGACCTCGCTCTGATGGCGGACATCGCGGCAAGCACCGGACAAAGGAAGCAGGCAGATCGCCTTTACCGTCGGGCAGAGGATGTGACGGACGGGTTGCTGGTTTCTCTCCCAAGCCGCCAAGTTGAGAGTTCCCTGATCGGCACGATGAGCAACATCTATCTTGGCCACTTCCGGCTTGCCGTTGAACAGAAGAACGTGTCCGAAGCGTTTCACATAATAGAAAGCGCGCGAGGCCGAGCTATTGCGGACCAGCTTCGCAGCGGCACCGAGGCAACAGGTCCAAAAGACAAGATCACCCAGAACGCCCGCCAAGAGTTGAACCGTCTTCAAATCGAACTTCTCCATTCCGTTTCGCCAAGCCAACGAAAGCAGCTCCTGGGGCGGCTATTCGAGACGGAACAAGTGCTCGGTCCAGGGGGCGAGTCACGAACCGAAGTCCAGGAAGCAACACTGCAAGCGAGCATCTCAAGGCTCCGCACAATTCAACGCTCGCTGCGCCCGGATGAAGCCATTCTCGAATACGTTCTGGATAAGCCCCAATCGTTTTGTCTGCACATTTCACGCCACCGTACAGGTGTGACCGTCCTGCCGGTCAGCCTTGCAGAAGTAAATAATCTCGTAGCCGCATATCGCATCGATATCGCTAAGCGCGATGCTGCCACCGCGAGCGCCAGGCGCCTTTACTCAGCGCTTTTGCAGCCACTACAGATCGAATCCCTGAAAAGAAGATTGATCATCGTGCCAGATGGCGCCTTGAACCTGGTTCCGTTTGACGCGCTTATGGACGGCGCAGACAGCTACGTTCTTACTTCGCACGTTGTTACCTACGCTCCATCAGCGACGGTACTGAACTTGATTCGCAATGAAAAGAATTCCGGCACAACCACCGTCATGTTCCTCGGCGTCGGCGATGTTCCGTATCAGCCTTCCACTGCCGGTAAGGTCGACCCTGGCGCGGGTTCCACCGCGAACCCTGGTGTTGGCGGGATGGTTGATTTCAAAGGAGACCCTCTTCCGAACCTCCCTGCGACAAAGGAAGAGGTCACTGATGCGGCAAAAGTGTTCGGCAGTTCAAGCGTCCTGTTGCTGGGCGCAAATGCAACCGAGGCTCGTTTCAAATCCGAGCCACTGGATCATTTCAGGATCATTCATATTGCTGCCCACGGGATCGCAAGCACGAGGTTTCCTGACCGGGCCGCGCTGGTCTTAGGCCAGGATTCCGCCCGTCACGACGACGGCCTACTTCAAGTGAGAGAAATCAGAGATCTTCACCTGAACGCACAATTGGTTACCTTATCCGCCTGCGATACGGGCGCCGGGCGGCTTGAGGGCGAAGAGGGTATAGAGAGCCTCGAGCGGGCGTTCCTGTTCGTCGGAGCCCGATCGGTTCTCGCCAGTCTGTGGACAGCTTCTGATATTTACACCACCTCGCTCATGGCTCGCTTTTATCAGCATGTTGCAGCAGGGCAGGACGAAGGCGAAGCGCTGCGCCAGGCCAAGCTCGATTTGCTGAAGGAATTTCGTGGCCCGGCGACGCCGTTCTTTTGGGCAGATTTCATTCTCACGGGAGACGCCTCAGAGCGGGTTACCGTATCCAAATGACAACTATACCCATTCGTGGCTCAGTAGATACTGGAAGATTCTGGTGAGCTTTGAGAAGACCCAAGAAAGCTATCTCGCCTTACTGGGTTTGGCGGCGGCCTGATCTGCTGGCGGCATATTACAGTTAGAGGCCTATCCACTTCGCTCTCGTAACCACTATATGTTGTAGTCTCGGCCTCCGAATACCATCGTGGGCCATTACAAAACAAGTGCCCAGGAGGCTCCAACTGCCCGATCATCGAGGCGCGCGGCGAAAATCCAAGTTCTGCTTGGTATGCGCGAATAGATGGTCGCAGACTCCGCGTAGGGCGAATGCGAGCCTTTCCAGTGCATCCAGAAGTCGCCCTCGAGACCCTAGCTCTACAATCAGTTGTGGTTGCGAGAGCGAAGTGGATAGGCCTCCTCCACAATTCAAGCTCAAGACGGTTTGTGGGAGGTTAAGATGAGACCTACGCCAATATTTACGAAGGGTTTGTGCAGTCTGACTTTGACGCTTGCGAGCGAAGGGAGTATGGAATGACTCGGGAAGGAAAATCAGCACGCCGTTCCGCCGCTTGGTTCGGCAAGGGGGATAAAGACGGATTTGCGCACCGAAGCTGGATGCGCAACCAAGGCTGGCCCGACGACGTGTTTGACGGGCGGCCCGTCATCGGTATCTGCAATACGTGGTCGGAGCTGACTCCGTGCAACGCCCATCTTCGCATCCTGGCCGAGCGCGTGAAGCGCGGGGTGTGGGAGGCTGGCGGATTCCCGCTCGAGTTCCCGGTCACCTCGACGGGCGAATCGAACATGCGGCCCACCGCGATGCTCTTCCGCAATTTGGTCAGCATGGATGTGGAGGAATCGATCCGCGCCAACCCGATTGACGGCGTTGTCTTGATGTGCGGCTGTGATAAGACAACGCCCTCCCTGGTTATGGGCACGGCGAGCTGTGATGTGCCGGCCTTGGTGGTTTCGGGCGGTCCGATGCTGAATGGAAAGTTTCATGGCCGGGACATCGGCTCCGGAACAGACGTCTGGCGGTTCAATGAGGCTGTGACAACGGGCGCCATGTCTCCGGAGGATTTCATGGAAGCCGAGTCCTGCATGTCGCGGTCAGCCGGCCATTGCATGACCATGGGGACGGCCTCGACCATGGCCTCAATGGTCGAGGCGCTGGGCCTTTCACTTCCCCACAACGCTGCCATCCCGGCAGTCGATTCCCGGCGAATGGCGCTGGCGCATTTGGCAGGCCGTAGGATTGTTGAAATGGTGCGCGAGGACCTGCGCATTTCGCGCATCCTTGTACGCGAAGCGTTTGAGAACGCGATCCGCGTGAACGGCGCGGTGGGTGGCTCAACCAACGCCGTCATTCATCTCCTGGCATTCGCGGGCCGAGTGGGAGTGAAGCTTTCACTCGACGATTGGGACAAGCTTGGCCGCGACGTGCCCACCCTGGTCAATCTAATGCCCTCGGGCCGCTTCTTAATGGAGGATTTCTATTACGCCGGCGGGCTGCCGGCGGTGATTCGAACCCTGGCCGAGCATGGATTGATCCACCGGGATGCACTCACCGTGAATGGCAAGACGCTGTGGGAAAACTGCCAGAGTGCTCCTAATTGGAATCAGGAGGTGATTCGCCCGTTTGAGAAACCACTGGTGGCAAGCGGAGGAATTGCGGTGTTGCGCGGCAATCTGGCTCCGGATGGCGCAGTGCTGAAGCCCTCTGCGGCGTCACCGCACCTCATGCAGCACCGCGGCCGCGCTGTGGTGTTCGAAAACATCGAGCATTATAAAGACCGCATCGCCGATCCCGCGTTGGACGTGGATGAGAACTGCATCCTCGTGCTGAAAAATTGCGGACCCAAAGGCTATCCTGGCATGGCCGAGGTTGGGAATATGATGCTGCCTGCCAAGCTCCTCACGCGCGGCATCGCGGACATGGTGCGGATTTCTGACGCTCGGATGAGCGGAACCGCCTATGGCACGGTCGTGCTTCACGTCTGTCCGGAAGCCGCCGCGGGCGGGCCGCTGGCACTAGTGCGGGATGGAGATATGATTCACCTGGATGTAAACCAACGCCGGCTGGAACTCGAAGTATCCGAAGAGGATCTGGCGCGGCGGCGATCCCAATGGCGCCCGCTGGAGCCTCCGATGAAAGGCGGATACCAGGATTTGTACGTTCAGCACGTCATGCAGGCAAACACGGGTGCGGACATGGACTTTCTCACCGGCTGCCGGGGCCATGCCGTCCCACGCGAATCCCATTGAACCTGTGCCGGAAAGAAACTGCGTGAGCCTGAGAGCAAGCGGTAGATTGTGCCAAGACTATGCCCGGCTCTTCACGAGCAGCCGCGCATAAATTTATGCCACGCATTGTACAAACCCTTACCCGTTGTTACAGCCCGGTTGAGTGGTTTATCAGGTTCCGGTTGCGACTGGACGATGTAGTTGGAATTGCCTCAGATAGGCCACCTTGCTGGCATAACATGGAAATCGCGGCACGAACATTGAGCACACATTCTGTTGACGCCGCCTCGTTACCCCAAACCCACATCGGGCGGCAAAAGCTGATCTGGTGGTGACTCTGCGGCGTGAATAATCAGACGCAAGGCATCCGCATGCCAGTTCTACCTGGGATCTATTCGCCCAGAGGTGGAATCAGAATTTCCTCCGCACGCTGGTCGTGCATTCCATCCACACCTCGATGCCGGGAATATTCGCGCTCGTCCCGAAGGAATTGACCCGCGCCTGGACGCGCTTGGGATCGAGCACCAGATATTCGCGCGGGATGGACCGGCAAACTTCGCAATTCGGATCTTCGGCGCGTTCGTGCCCGCACTGCATCCTCCACTTCGGGACCTCGCGGAATCCGACGCCTCTGACCTTGGGCGTGTCTGCTGGTACGATTGGCGGCATGAGTACGATGGCCGGCTGCGGCGCCGGTGCAGGCAGGGTTTCAGTCTGCTGAACGGCGTGTTCCAGGATGAGTTCCGCTGTCTCGTGATCCCCATCGGCTTCCCGCCGGACGGCCTCAGCGAGCGCTTCTTCCTCTAACTTCTGCTTTGCGGCCTCGGCTTCCTTTTCCCTCCGCCTGCGATCCTCCCCTTCCAATCTTCGCCGGAGGTCTTCAGCCTCCCGCCGCAGCCGCTCTTCCTCCTTGCGCCGCGCCTCTTCCTTCTCGCGCTGATACCGGGCCAGGCCTTGCTTGATCGACCGCTCGCGGGCTTCAAGCGGCCCGTCAAGCGTGGCCAGCAGTAGCGTGTGCGCTTTGTGGCCCCGATGCCAGAAATCGATATAAGGTCTCAGCGCCGCTTCAACCTGTGTCCGCAACTGCGCGATCGTCTTCACGTGCTCGCCGGCAGCTTCAAATTGCTCGTCGGTGGTGACAATGGTCAGCGTTTTCGTTTCCTCAAGCTTCGCCTGGACCAGGGCCAAAAGTTGCGCCTTCTCCTCTTCTGAGGCCGTCAATTCCGGCGGGCTGATAAGCGTCAAGGCAATTTCCATGTGCATATTCCTCCTGAATTCGTTTTGCTGTGACTGGTCCGTCGATGGGTCACGGCGAGGAGCGCAATTGCTTACGCTGCTTCGTCGAGTTCAGACCATCCGCCAGTTTCAATGTTCATCCCACGGTTTATCTTCCAGACCGTCACCGCAAGCGCGGCGCGGAAGACGTCGAAATCCGTAGGATCATCATAGGTGGTGAGTTTGTACGACCCGTTCGGCTTCAACTGCAGCACGGCGCGGGTGTACCGGAAAGGAGGAACCACCGGTTTCGGCAGCAGCAACTCATATCCGGCCGTCTGCAGGGCGAAACTCGGGTAAAGCCGCTCGATGCACTTCAGGTCAATGATCCAAAGCTTTCCGGCCATCGTCCCTTCGCGGTCCACCGTGCCGCCGCAGAGCATCCCGTTAATATTTCCCACGAGCCGATGCTCGATCAGCCGCGGCCGGAAGCCCGATTCGTCAATAAACCGCTGGTAGGCGGCCAAATAAGGTTGGATTTCGGGGTCAATCGTCCCCAGGTCAAGGCAGCCTTCGTCAAGATATTGGGTCGCCTTGTGAACGTATTCCCCGATGATCCGCTTGCGCTCCAAGACCCCGGGAGCGACGGTCGAATAGCCGGCGGAAAGCCCGGCCGCGTGGAGCACTTGCGTGACGCTCGGTACGGGCCTGCCCTGGACCAGGTAGAGGTGCCGGCCGGCGTCAAACCGAAAATCGATGTCCACGGCGTCAGCCCTCCACAAAAGCGTTCAGGATGTGATACGGCTGGCTCCCGTTACCGGCTACTTCCACCTGTGCCGCCACCTCCCGTCCCTGACGGCGGGCAATTTCCGTCATCATTTCCGGATGGTTGCAGTAGATCGTGGTAGCGGTCCCGTTGTGGCCCATCTTGAAGACCACGTATTCAACGCCCCTGCCGTTGCGCCGGACGGTATTGCCGGCGGCATCAGGCTCCAACGGTCCGACCACACCCTTCAGAGTGGCGACCTTTGGCTGTGAGCCGTTGGCGGCGGGAGTGGGATTGGCGGATGCCCCAGACTGCGAAGAACCCCCATTGGTTCCGTTGGCCGGCTTCGATGTGTCCACGGCCTTGTTGTCCCTCTGGGCTGTCTCTGCTTTTCGCTGCGGTTCCTTGATTGGAGGCTTCGGCGCACGCTTCATTCGATCATTCGACCCTGCAGACGCGGGTCCAGGCGTAGGCTCACGAGCTGCAGAGGCCGCCGCCTCACCCGGCGCCGCATTGCCTGCACCGGACGGTTCACCTGTCGCGGAGCAGTTCTCGGATGAAGGATAAAACTCGGCGGTGATTTCCGCCGCCTGGTCGTCTTCATCCTCCACCACTTCAATCGCCCGGTCGCCCCAGCCAAGCAGCTTGCGCGTCTCCGCAAACAGCCGCGCATTGCCGGTCAGGTTAGCGACCAGCTTCCGTATGTCCTCGCCGTCCACTTCCAGGCTCAAAGCCCAGATAGTGGTTGTCTTCTTACGGTTTTCCTTCCGGTCGAAGTACGCCGTTTCCTCCGGGCGCACTACGAGCTTCGCCGTGATGCCGACCAGGCGGCCGCCGGTGAAGGTCTGAATCTCTTCGAGGGCCGAGTGGACTTGCCGGATCGAGCGGTAGGAGCTGGTGTGGATGCGGCAGATGCTCCCCAAGCGGGGAAAATCCGCCAGCACAAACCGCAGATCGCCGCCCGGCTTGCAAAGGCCAGCAACAAGCTCCGGACACTGGCTGCCGCAGGGCGTCCACGACTCACCGCCCGGATGCGCCGGTGTGCGGCGCGTCGCCCGCGTCCCATCCCCCCAGCACTTTCGCTCGGTGGCTGTCCACCAGGCGTATGCGGTGGGGAAGATGTTGTCAATGTCGTCGTCGATCAGCATGATCTGGACGGCACGGGACTCGCCGCCGTAGTGCCGCATCAGTTCGGGATCGGGCTCCCACTCGACGCCATTCGTGGTCTTCTTTTTGCGCAGGAACACGAAGTGGTCAAGTTTTGAAGGATAATTGCGGTCGCCCTGTGGCGGCATGCCGATGGCGACCTTGGTGGAAACCGACAGCCGCTGCACTGCGCGGCCGTCCGCGTCGTGAGTTACTCCGATGATCATAGAAATTTGCTCCTTGGAACAAGAATTGAAAGGTGCGCGCGTCGATAGAAGCAGCCGGTGCCGATGTGAGGACATCGAGTTGGTCCCAGCGGTGTGAGGCCGCACAACGGCAGGGCGCTCACGTTGCGGAACTATTTGGAACAGGGTCTCCGAAGGGGCAGGTGTAAGGGCGGGGAGCTCAGGCCGTGGACATGAAAACCGCTTTGACGGTGCGCATGGGCGTTTGATTTTCGGAATCCGGCGAGTTGCTGAGGTGTTCTCCCGGCGGGCCGGCTGCTTCCGTGGTCAGAATCGACAGCCCTGTGCTGCGATTCGCTCTGCCGCCGAGAATGGGCAGCCGATCACATTTCCGATAAAACCCACACTGCGCCCAGCCGGTCGCTTTTCAGCGGAAGCGTCTGGACCATAACTTCCGAGTGGGCACAATACGGCCAGAACGGGTCCAACCGCGTGACGAACGGAAGATTACCGGATCCCCCTTACACAAGCAGGGCATTGCGCGAGCCAGTGAACCGCGCTGATTCGTCGAGCGACTCTTCGAGATCGCTTGTAGTCAAAGGTCCCTTCTGTTGGTCTTCGAATGGGCAGATAACAGGCCGCTACCTCCGGCGGTGCTTTCCTGGCCAGCGAAGATACCCGTCCAATTCCTTGAGGAGTCCATCGTCTCCCTCTAAGTCTTCCTCTTGCTCCGCGAGCTCACCCCTATCATTCCTGACCATCCGCGGCGGAATTTGTTCATCTTCAAACCACAACAGCGTCAGCGTTTGATCCCACTGTGCGACATGGCGGACCTCCTCCAGCAGCGTTCCGCCGCGCTCCCAGTCACTGAACCAAATATCCGCATCGACATGTTCGGGCCTATCGCTGAGAGCTCCAGCTCGAACTTTCTTGGAGAAGGACACGTCGGGTAAATCCAGACGAGGCGCAATCCAGGCGCCCGCGTCTTTGAGCGGGCTCGACCTCGACGCATACCGAATCTTGCCCTGTTCTGAAAGCACGAACGCCAGAGGCGTGCTGACTACAGCCGCAAAGCGCGAACCTGTAGCCGTGAAGGAGGCTTGAAAGCGGTCCGCAAGATCGTCAACACCCGCGAGACTGACGTCTGACTTTTCCACTTCTGGCTTGAACAGATCGTACGGGAGTAGAAGTTCCGCCGCAATGACATCGCAAAGTATTTCCGCTAGTGGTCTCTTCGCGTAGCTCCACCAAGGTAACGCTTCATGTTGTGAGGGGAGTTTGAGCTTGATGTGCGCAAGCTCGTGGCAAACCGTGAATCGCTGCCGCTCCGGACTGTTATTGGAGTTAGTACAGATGAAATACCTTCCGTTGCTCTGAAAAGAATAACCCGCTTCATCTGGTTCGAGATCGGCTTGGGGCCGGATCATCGCTTTTGCCTCTTCAGCATACTTTTCAACGGCAACGGGAATAGTGGTGGGGTTCACTTTCCGCATGAATTCCCGCGCCCTGAGAACGGCTGTGAATTCATCAATTGCCATTTTCTTCCCGCAAAATCCTTCGAATGCGTTCGACCAACCTAGGGTAGTCAGGCCGTCCAGTCCCACGGAACACCACTCCCGCAACGGAACAAAATTCTTCATACGACACCGACGCATCCGCTAGTGCGTGCGCGACGAGTCCCTCATCAATCTGCGAATGTTCGGCCAAATAACGAAGCATGTCTGCCTCGCGCTTGGCAGCTTTGAGCGCGCGGATCAACTTCGCAAGTACTTCCTCCGACGGGGACTCTTTGTCCCCCGTTTCCAAACGGTAGATATATGCATGATCGATGCCTGCAAGTTGCCCCAATTCCCGCAGCGATAGGCGCCGTTCCTCGCGCAGACGTTGGAGCAAGAACCCAAATGCGGGCTGAGCCATTACACCCCCTATTGACACAATCTGGAATTCTGATAGACTGTTGTCTGTATGGACAACGAGTGATGCGATGAAACCGTGCTGTATAGCCCGTCTCGATTCTTTAGGAATGAGAGAGGGTTGCCCATACGGACACCAATCATGGCACTTCGCGCCGACGGATGCAAGTTCCCGACGAGGAGCGCCCAGGAGGAAACAGATGGCCGATCAAGAACTTGAGTTATTCATTCACAGCCAGGGCGAAAGGTCGAGGTTGGCTGTAGCGAGCCCGCGCGAAGTCCTCAGGGATGTCCTCGTGCGCGCGGGTGTTATCAAAGAAGGTGACCACGAACTGCTGGTTTTCGTCGGGGAGTGGGACGGAGCGGTACGCGAACCAGTCGAGGTTGAAGATGGAGAAGACCAGCACGAGCCTGTCAACGTGTTGTTGACCATTGAAGCATTGGAGCTTCATCACCATCGTCATGTCCACGTCCACAAGTGCAAGCGCGTGGCAGTCGAGGTGAACTTCACGGGACACACGAAGCGCCACCGCTTCTCGCCTGCCACGACCATCGGCGTTGTCACCCAGTGGGCCAGGAGGAAGTTCAAGCTCGACGGCGCTGCCGGGGCGGAGTATGTGCTGCGGATCTGTGGTAGCACCAAACAGCCTCGACCGAGCGAGCACCTTGGTGAACTCGTCGATTCGCGGACGTGTGCCATCTGCTTCGATTTGGTGAAAGAGGTCACGCCGCAGGGGTGAACATATGGATAAGCCCGATCAGCGCTTGTTCGAAGCCGACCTCGCGTCAGCCGCATTCCGAGCCGGTGTCCAAAAGGGATACTGGGGCCTTGCCGGCACGGATGTTCTGCCGCAGCAACCGACGTGGCCTTTGCGCATTCTGTGGATCGCGGCCGTTATCCGCACCAACGCGCCGGATCGTTACTACGTACAGTTGGATTCGTCCGATTACAGGGCAGTTCCTCCCACCGGTACGTTTTGGGACCCGGCTACCAAGTCGCTCCTCGAAGTTGCCAAGCGCCCCAAGGGCAGACCCGACAGCCGCTTCGCCAAAGTCTTCAGGACCGACTGGGAAAGCGGCCGCGCTTTCTACCACCCTTATGACCGCGTTGCCGCCAAGGGGCATCCTAAGTGGACCACCGAACAGCCGAGTCTTATTTGGGACAACAACCACACGATTGTCGATTACCTGGAAGAAATTCATTTGCTGCTGGATTGCGGAGACTACCTTGGCCGCTGAGTCCTCGCAAACTTCTATCGTCATCCCGATCTGGCTTTGGCGCCGGATGATCCTTCAGCTACGCCGACGCGGAGGTAGCCATAGTGAAAGCGGAGCGTTTCTGTTCGCAGAGCAGGAGGCCGGCGCCGATAGCGTAACATCGTTCGTCTGCTATGAAGATCTCGATCCGAATCCTTACACGGACGGCGCGATCGCCTTTCATGGAATAGGGTATTCCGCGCTTTGGGAGCATTGCCGGGACGCAAAGCGGCGCGTAGTGGCCGACGTTCACACCCATCCCGGTGGCAACGTGAGGCAAAGTCCAATCGATCAAAGGAATCCGATGCTTCCCCTGCAGGGACACACTGCCCTAATCGTTCCAAATTTTGCTAATACATCGTGGTGGACGCTCGATGCGGTTGGCGTCTACGAGTACCTCGGTGATTTCAAGTGGCGCCGCCATCCCGGAAGGGGTCGCAAACGCCGTGTGATTTTGAGTCTCTGGTGAGGCAGGCAATGAATTCTCCGAACGTCTTGCTCTCGCGCATTTCGAAGTTACTGGTTGACGGCAGTCAACTGTCAGTAAAATACGCTCTTGAGCGCCGTGAGCGCTTTGCGGTCACCCTCAAGTGTGGTGCCGATGTGGGACGCTCCCGGACGCTGCAGATGGCGGTCCTTACGGCCGCTAACATCGCAAGCCGGTGTTTTCCGCGCGCGGTCAAGATTGTGCTAGACGAGAGCCTACGAGATGCTCGTCTTCTCGTATGGCCTGTAATCGAGAGCACCTTTGGCACAGCGGTAGCGGATTCGGTAGGACAGGAGAACCTGGAGGTCGTGGGGAGTTCTGAGATTTCGGGACGTGTGCTGCTATTCGGCGGCACGCCCCCCGTGTCCGGCGCGCTACGCGTTACCTTTGATGGTTGGATTGCAAAAGTAGTGCCGGCCGCAAGCGACGATCGGCTCCCGGAGCGGCAGTATTGCACGCTCTCCGGGATCCTCGCGGGCGCTCTCGCGGTTTCCGAAGTGTTTCTCTCCTTCGCGGAACTAAACATCATGGCCGGCCGGCGAGTAGTTGGCCTGTCCCTGTGGCGGCCCGATCTTCCCATAACCGACCCGGATGCGGTTGGCGTGCAGGTCGAATTCCTGCCGAGTAACCTCTGGGTGCTCGGTCTCGGGCATCTTGGAAACGCATACGTGTGGGCCCTCGCAGCTCTACCGTATGCGAATGCCGACGCTCCGGAAATCTACCTCAATGATTTCGACAAGGTTGAGCCCGAGAATTTTGAGACAGGCATGATCTTCAAGCTCGCCGATGAAGGCACCCTCAAAACGCGAGTTTGTAGCAGGTGGCTTGAGGCGCGGGGATTTAGGACGAGACTTATTGAGCGCCCGTTTGATTCCAATTTCCGTTGCCGTACCGTTGAGCCGCAACTTGAGCCAGGGCTCGCGCTCTGCGGCTTCGATTCAAATCCAGCCCGCCGCGATCTCGCGACGGCAGGTTTCTTGCACGTTATAGAGAGTGGCCTGGGCGGTACAAAGGACAACTTCGAAACGATAAGTTTTCACACGCTGCCGAACGCGCGAAGTGTTCAAGAGTTGTGGCCTGATCTAAACGCGGAGGAAAATGACGCGCAAAGGTTGTACCTCGACCGCATCGCGCGGGAAAATCCTGCTTACTCCGCTCTCAGTATCGACCCTTGCGGCCGCGCTGAACTCGCAGGCAAGTCGGTCGCAGTGCCGTTCGTGGGTGCTACTGCAGCAACTTTGGTTTTGGCCGACGCCATTCGGCTTTTCCACGATGGTCCCGCGTACACGGATATCAAAATGTCCCTATCGGATTTGGACAGGCGGTTCGCACGAACGACCCGGAATTATTCTCCGCAAGATTTCGCCGGTATCGAGACAGCAAATGTGTCCGGATGACGACTCACTCGGAAGTCATTGTGCGACTCTAGCGGAGCAGGCGCGCCGCCATCACGGACGCCGCGTGACTCCGTTCCGGCTGTGCCACAGAAAAACAAACGCAAAAAGAGAAGACGGAAACGGCGACGAACGGCCGGAAAAGGAATAGGCAACAAGCCAGGAGAGGGAGCTGAATCCATCACCAAAGTGGACACGCTCCCGAAACCCCGTTTTAGAATGGAACTGATTCGTCTTCTTCGAAGGGGTTATCCTCCTCCGAGGGCTGCGCTGCCGCCTGAGAAGCCCCGGCCTGCGGTACGGTTTTTGGTGCTGGCGGGTCCTTTGACTTCGAACCGTTACCGTTGCTCCCCGGCGAGAGCATCTGCATCCAATGGGCAACGATGCCGAAGGATTTCCGCTCGTTCCCATTCGGGTCCTGCCACTTGCCGCCGCGAATCGTCCCTTCTAAATACACCTGCTTGCCGCGGGTCAAATACTCGCCGCAGACTTCCGCCAATTTTCCGAAGCAGACCATTATGTGGAATATGATTGAGGATGGCCGCTTGTTCTACTTGAAACCAGCTAACCTGCGTAGCGCCGCCTCGCCACGGCAGCTCACCCGGTGATGGTGAATGGCGATCACGCCGCTCAGAAGGGGACGTCCTCATCAGGCGGAATTTCTGCCGCCGGGGAATCAGTTTGGGTAGGCGGCGTTCCCTTCGCTTCAGAGCCGCCCGAGCCCTGAAGCCCATTCTTCGACCCAAGCATTACGATCCGCACGGCGACAATTTCTACAGTTGTACGTTCCTTCCCGTCGCGGTTTTGCCACTTGCGGTTCCGAAGGCTGCCCTCGATGTAGACCAGCTTGCCCTTGGAGAGAAATTCTCCACTGATCTCAGCAAGCCGCTTCCATGCGACTATCCGGTGCCACTCCGTTCGCGTTTGCTTGTCACCGGCCCGATCCGTAAAGCTTTCGTCGGTGGCTAGGCTAAAGTTGGCGACAGGCGTGCCCTCAGCGGTGTAACGAACCTCCGGGTCTCGGCCCAGTCGTCCTACGAGTATCACTCGGTTTACTGATCCCGCGCTCATAATCGTCTCCTTGCGCGCCGGTCAACCCGGCGAGGTGCGGATAAAAGAGTCAAACGGTGAAGGACCTGTGCCCAACACCGTGTCAAAAGTCATGCCGAGGCGTTCGCGAGCGTGGCGACGAAGATACCTCACCCCGCACGCTTCCTATCGACGCCCCGCAAGAAATTTCATCTTCTCCGCAGAGTCTGTGCACACGTCTTCTGCGTCGGTGGTGCCAACGTCCCGAAACCATCAGCCTTAGTACCATATTTCTTAAATACACTAACGTATTTGATTTGCCCTGCTGAGCCACATTAGAATAACATGGGTAGGCATGGAGGACTTCCATGCCAAGGCCCAGCC